>WNGD01017678.1_pt1 | contig 12603 bp, 12 predicted proteins | sample 5400671 | NCBI WGS metagenome assembly WNGD01 (sample SAMN13153369, study PRJNA577476) | soil metagenome | isolation source: 40 cm soil or saprolite under grassland replicate 2 | place: USA:California | collected 2016-06-15
CAATCTGCATCAACCAGTAACGTAGGTACGGCGAAGAGCTGTAAATATTGCCTTCGTTGTCGATGACATGGTACTAGTCGAGCCGAATGACTTAGTCCATGCATCCTTTATGCCTGCTAGCTTTAGGAGGCCCTTTATGTTTTCGCCTGCTACTAAGCTCAGACCACGCGGGCCTGGAATAATTTCAATAGCTACGCTTCCGCCCTTTCCTTTGACTTTAAAAGGTATGGAATGAAGTTGATTGCATCTACATTCCCAGCTTCCGCAGCCTAACTTAACAGGAATAACGTTTAGATGCGCCGCCATGGTTGCCTTGTCAATAGCAACACGCATTTGCGCCGCTTTTCCCTTCCCTACTCCAAACCAACCCGCTTCATTTCCCACGGCAACTAATGCATTAAACCGAGTCATTTCACCTGCATCAGTCTGTTTCTGTACTATGCCTACGTGGATAACCTGGCTCTTGATGTCTGGGAGCAGATGTTTGACAATTTCTGGCTCCTGAATTCTCATCCCATTTTCAAAAATCTGATCCATTGAATTGATTTTACCACTTGACACCATCAGGCCTAGTGTGGTACGCGGCTGCCATTCTACGTGCGGTTCCTGCTGTCTAGAATACCTGCTCATATTTATTTCTGCCCTCCAACCTGTTAAATGACCGGAGCAGTTCCAGTATTAGATTTAGAACCCTCAGACAAACTAGATCCCGGTACCATTCTCACGTTATCAGCAATTCTGATTCTAACTTCTTCAAAATAGTGTGGATAATTCTCAGGTACACAGTCATTTTTCAAAAGAGAAGAGAAGTGTGAGTTATATTTTGATTCATCTTTTTTTAACAGCTTTGCATATTGGGCAATATGTCCTCCATTTACACGTTCAATTTTGGGTAATGAACCTTCAGACACCGGCATACTTACCCCAGCATCAATTATACCTTTCAAGCATGCTGCAATTCTCGAGGTGAAGGAACCTTTGCCTGTATAAAGAACTAAATTATTCATTCCTTTTTCCAGTGCTCGTTTTCCTAAAAGCAAGCCTGTCAAATAGCATGTTGGTATGCTGTTCATGGAGCCTTTCCATCCATACTTCAGAAGTTCTCTACTACGAACAGAGGTAACTACGTTGTCCCCAATAGCCAACGGTTTCATAACCTGAGCCATGACGTTCTGATTGCTAACGGCAATTGAAACAAAGGAGCGCCTTCCAATAAGCATTGCTACCCTTTTTCTGTAATTGGTTCGATTTTGTCTATTTCTCCTAAGAACAGCAGTATAAGCCATGAATCATTTTTCCTCCTAGTTCTGACGGTTAAAAGACGAGCATCGGAAGCACTTATAAACGTTTTAGCAGGATTCTTTTTTCTCTTCATGATGAGGTTTATGATGTTTTTGCCCTGAACAAATTTCCCTGGATTCTGTTCGCTATCAGCGCTGCAAACGCACCCGCTCCCACGCCATTGTCTATGTTAACGACGGCAAGACCAAAGGCGCAGCTTTGGAGCATACAAGAAAGAGCTGCGATTCCGGCCGATCCGAAGCCATAGCCTACGGAAGTTGGTACACCAATGACTGGTACATTAACCATTGACGACACTACTGACGCAAGAGCACCCTCCATCCCGGCAATGACAACTATTGCACCCACGTCTGCCGAAATCATTTTCTGCATAGCCGGGAGAAGTCTGTGCAAGCCGGCAATTCCTACATCGTAATATGCAATAGCAGCACACCCCATTGCTTCTGCCATCAAGCGTGCTTCCTCTGCGACGCCTATGTCTGAGGTGCCCGCAGACAGAATTCCAATCCTCCCACCCGTGCGTTGTTTGGCTTGGGGGTTAGCTTTAACCAGAATTGTTGTACTACTCTTTCCTACTTCAACATGCAAATTTTTTTTTTTTAAGGTTTTAGAAATATTTGACAGGTCTTCTCTTCGTATTCTACTCACGACTACATTCCCTTTTATTCTTACTGCGGACAGTACTATTCTTACAATTTCGCTTGATTGTTTGCCTTCCCCAAGGACTACTTCCGGTACTCCCTTTCGAAAATCTCTGCCGACATCCAATTTAGCAAGATTATCACCGACATGTTCTATCGAATGGATTGAAATTTGTTTGTGCACCTCTTCTAGAGCAAGTTCGCCTTTTGCAAATTTTTCCAGAATAGTTTTTAGGTCCATTCCGTCAATAACAATAGGATCTATTGGAATAAAAATTTAAGGCATAATTGCCTTTATCGCTTCACTAACGCTGTTTATTCCCTTGTGAAATATTTCACCTTCAACAGTATTCAACTTGAGCTCAATTATTCGTTCTATGCCATTTTCACCTAAGACGGCTGGAACTCCTATGCAGATATTGCTTGCGCCGTATTCACCGTCAAGGAGTGCCGATACTGGAATTACGGACTTTTTGTCTTTAATTATTGCCTCGGCCATTGTTGCCACGGCGTTACCCGGAGCGAAGATAGTGGCGCCTTTTAAAGCGATTACGTCAGCTGCCACTTTACGAGTATTCTCAAAGATTTGAGATTGTACTTCAGCGCTAACAAAGTCATTCAGGGGTATACCACTAATGCAACAGAATCTAATCAACGGCAGCATATTCTCACCGTGTTCACTTATAACCATGGCCTGAATGGATTCACTTGATACATTGGTACTTTGTCTAATAAAGCTCTTAAATCTTGACAAGTCCAGCAAGCCACCCATTCCCATAACTTTATTTTTGTGCATCCCAGTTGTTTTTAGCGCAAGATAAGTCATCGGATCGAGAGGGTTTGTCACAACAATCAATTTGGAATTTCTTGCAAAAGACGCCACTTTCATTGAAACATCTCTTACGATGTTGGCATTGGTCTGTAAGAGATCCATTCTGGTCATCCCGGGCTTTCTTCCGAGGCCGGCAACCAGTACCACAATACCAGAATCACTGATATCAGCATAATCGTTGCTGCCGCGAACTAACCGATCTATCCCCATTTCGGACAATTGGTGATTCATATCCATGGCTTCACCTTGCGGGAGTCCTTGGATAATATCAACTAATAATACATCATCTAAATCTCGTATGGCACAGTTTAAAGCGATTGAAGCCCCTACTTTACCTGATCCAATAATCGTAATGGTCATTCTTAAAGAAAAGACATTGTGTATAGTTAAAAGTTTTCCATATGGAAGTTCTTGGTTGAAACGATCCCATTTTTGAGGCAAATCATATATTGACACTAGAATAATCTCTATAAGTATCCTTGAGTAAGATCGCGATAATTGATTCTCAAATTTCAGGAATTTCCGGGGACATGGTATTGGCTAGCCTGGTCGACGCAGGAGCAAACGAAAGGAAGATCATCGAAGCTATTCTCGCATGTCAAAATTTTTTAAATGGAAGCAAGATCGAGAATGCTTCGTTCGCCAAAACGATTTCTCACGGCTTCTCCGCAATGGCTTTTAGATTGGAGTATACAGATAACAGCAGTCGACGCAAAGGGATGGAGATGTACCGTTCACTCGCCCTTTGTTGCGATTCCTTGGACCTAGAACAGCGTGCCAAGGTATTCACTCTCGAATGCCTTAAAACTATCATTGCAACCGAGGCGTTCATTCACGGGGAAGAAACGAATCACGTGTATTTAGATGAAACCTCTAGTATAGACACGTTTGCTGACCTAGTTGGTTGTGCAATTGCTTTGCAGGATTTGAAGCTCTTCGACTCCCGAATCTTATCTACAAAAGTTGCTATCGGAGGAGGGACCGTAACATTCTCGCATGGAAGCGTCCCTAATCCAACTAGTGTTGTCCTTGAGATATTTAAGGGTAAACATTTTAGTCTAGCCGGAGGTCAGGTTAGCGAAGAGATAACGACTCCAACCGGCGCTGCCATTCTAGTTAATCTTGCCTCTGAAAGTATTGACCACTACCCGACGTTCACACCGCTCAGAATAGGGTACGGCACGGGACAGAAAATATTCGATCATTTCCCAAACATTTTGAGGTTCATAATTGGTGGATCTTCATTGGTCAGCGAAGCCTACTCAGAGACCAGGTGTCTCATAGAAACCTCTGTAGATGATGTCTCTGGAGAAATTATCGGAAATTTGATAGAGCAATTATCTGCCGGAGCTGTGAAGGATGTCATGGTAATACCCGGTATAACAAAAAAAAACCGACCCACTCATTTGATTAGAATTATATGTGATCATGCGAATCTAAATAATGTCTTGACGATTCTTTTCAGGGAAACGGGTACAATTGGTGCAAGATTCCAAGAGATACAGCGATTGGTCCTCCCGAGAAGTATAGTAACCATTCCAGTCAATATTTCTGGGGTTGATTTTAATGTCCGCGTGAAAGTTACTAGGGGATCAAATGCTGAAGCATTGGGAGTTAAGCCCGAGTTTGACGACGTCAAGGTTATCGCTTCAACAACCGGAATTTCGGTCAAGAGAGCTTTGGAGCTAGTGAGTGCTCAAATAACTTGCAAAATAAATGGTGGATAGAGAGTGTCACTTGAGTCTGATCTTTTTCCAGAGCTGGTCCGATGGATTTCAAGAAATGGTACTGGAGTAATTGTCGCATTATCTGGCGGTGTCGACAGCGCGGTAGTGGCCTTTGCAGCAAAAAAAGCTCTCGGAGACAATGCGATTGCTATTACCGCAAATTATAGAACACTATCACAGGAAGAGCTCTCCTCTGCTTTTGTTGTTGCAGAAGAGATAGGTATTAGGCACAAATTGATTCAATATGACGAAGTAGCTAATCCGGACTTTGCAAAGAATGATGAGGCACGGTGTTATCATTGTCGAAAAGAACTGGGAATGAGGCTATTGCAGGAAGCGACTAGACTTGACGCAAACCTCATCGTGGATGGAACGCATTTGGATGATATTGGCAACATCAGGCCCGGAATTAAAGCAATGGAGGAATGTAATGTGAGAAGCCCTTTACTTGAATTAGCTATCTCTAAAGCACAAATACGCGAAATTGCGAGGAGATTGAAGCTTTCGATACATGATAAACCACCAAATTCATGTCTCGCCTCACGTATCCCACACGGCACTAGAGTTACGTACGAAAAACTTGCGAGAATTGAGAAATCTGAGAATATTGTGAAGGAATTATTTAATGTCAGGCAGGTTCGAGTTAGGGATCATGGAGGCATTGCAAGAATCGAAATTCAAAAGGAGGAGATTAGTCTTTTATTTGATGTAGGGAAGTTAGAAAACTTGGACACGCTTCTAAAGGAACTTGGCTTCAAATATGTTTCGATAGACGCAAGGGGATATCGTACTGGAAGCCTGGTCTTGACTCCAAACTAAAGAATGTCCACGCCAGGTTCCACGTCCTTTCCTATTTACCTTGATAATGCCGCATCGACGCCAATGCTGGACGAGGTTATTACAGAAATGTTACCCTACTTCAAGGAACATTATGGGAACCCATCTTCGTTACATAGATTTGGTAGGGTAACGATGCGAGCAATCGAGAATGCTAGAGCGCAGGTTTCTTCTTTAATCGGGTCTAAGCAGCATGAGATAATTTTCACCTCAGGAGGAACCGAAGCGAATAATCTTGCGATAAAAGGGATTGCTGAGCTCGTTCGAAAAACGAATCCAGAAAAAAATTGTATTATAACTAGTGCTATTGAGCATGAATCTATTATGGAAGCTTTTAGCGATCTAGAAAAAAAGGGGTTCGAAGTGAGCTACCTGTCAGTAACGAGAGAGGCCCAGATCGAAACTTCTGCTCTCAAGAGAGCAATAATAGATGACAGAACAGCGCTAGTGAGCGTAATGTATTCAAATAATGAAGTGGGCACAATACAACCTATTAGGGAACTCGCAACGATAACTCACCAGAAAGGAGGGCTATTTCATACTGATGCCGTTCAGGCAGTCGGGAAAATGACTATCGACGTCAAACACTTGGAAGTAGATCTTCTTTCAGTATCCGCCCATAAAATTAATGGGCCGAAAGGTGTAGGAGCATTATACAGACGTGAGGGCTTGAATTTAGCCGCGATAATCCACGGCGGAGGCCAAGAATCAAATCTCAGGTCTGGTACCGAAAACGTTCAAGGAATCGTAGGTTTTGGAAAAGCTTGCCAAGTTGCCGCTCAAAGATTGGTTACCTACGAAACAGAAGTTCAGGCGCTTAGAAATTATATGATCGACCGAATCGTGCATGAAATACGGAGTTAACTGGCTCTCTTCGTTTAAGTATCGGCATCCTAAACACCAAAGAGGAAATAGATCATGCTGTTTCAGTTTTGTCAAAGGCAGTGGACGAATTGCGAAAATTTTCGCCATTCGAATTAGTATCAAATAAACAAAATTGATCAACAATATTATTACCTCCGATCAGGCAGTTTCATCTGCGTTTGGCTAACTGACAATCTCCAGAATTCTATAGAGGTCGAGCTCTCGAATTATGAGTTACCAGAGGTTAAGAAAATGGTCAATCCGTGCCGTGGGGATTAAGATGCGTAAGATGTGTAATTTCAGGGACACCAACCAAGACGTACAGCCCGAACATGTAGACAACTAAAATCTACGGGGGATGGTCCTTAAGTGGTGTTGTGCGACTATACTTGAATGAACCGAATTACCGGAATTCGGCGATTCTCCGAAGTCAGCAGCTGCAAAAACCAAATACACGTAAATTCTTTACTCGATTATTGCGACAACGTCGTACCGGGCGACTGTCATCCCTTTCTTCACTTTTATTTCTCGTATTTTGCCATCTTTGTGTGCTTTTACTGCTACTTGCATCTTCATAGATTCAAGAACTATTACGGAGTCACCGGACTTCACATCCGTTCCCGCATTTAGTAATACATTTACTACTCTGCCAGGGATTTGGCTGGTTAAATTGCTATTGCCTACAGATACCGTCGAAGAGAAGGTCTTGTAAATCAAGTCAGCAAATTTGAAATGTTTTTTTATTGTCATTGGATTCCCGTCGAGTAGAATCGTTATTTCAGAACTGTTAGATCTAAGTATCTTTGCATGATGAAATGAATTCTCAAATATGAACTCAACTTCGTCGGTGCCTAGCCTCACTAGCCGGACTTGATATTCTTTTCGATTTATCTTTAGAATTACCGATCCATCGCTGAGTGAATGAACTAGTTCTCCATCTACTTCCTGTTGCGTTTCTGCTACCTTAAATTCCACTTCTGCTCCGTCCCAGATTCTTCCAGCTCGATGCCCTGGCACTCTTCTTGATACGGGCGGGATCGCTCCCTGATCTCCTAATTGATTCTGATTGCAGGAGTATCGCAGCTATTGCCATTAAGGCGTTCCTTCTAGACATATCCCTATGTTCTTTGCGCATTACATCTAATATGTTCAACCTATCAAGATAATCTGTGGAGATATCTCCTCTGATAAAATCTCCGTTATTCATTATTGTTTCATGTAAAGGAATAGTCGTGCTAATGCCCTCGACATCAAACTCTCTCAGAGCATTTTTCATTCTCGAGCGAGCTTCTTGATGGTCTTGGCCCCACGTGATTATTTTTGCGACCAAGGAATCGTAATAGCCCGACACAGTACAGCCAGGGTAAAGGTAGCTATCTACTCTAATTCCCGGGCCCTGCGGGAGATTGGATTGGCCAACCGTGCCGACTGAGGGTGCGAAGTCGTAAAACGGATCTTCTGCATTGATTCGACATTCTATGGAACATCCATGCATTTTTAGGTCGTCTTGTTTAAAAGAAATTTCTTCGCCTTGAGCTATGGAAATTTGTAGCTTCACTAGGTCTAAACCTGTCACAAGTTCTGTAACTGGATGTTCAACCTGAAGTCTTGAGTTGATCTCGATAAAATAAAAATTTCCCTCCTTATCTCGTAAAAATTCCGCTGTTCCAGCATTGAGGTAATTTACGATTTCGGCCGCTCTGATCGCAATTTCTCCTATTCGTTTCCTCATCTCTCCGTTCACCACCGGAGAGGGAGACATTTCGATCAGTTTCTGATGCCTCCGCTGGATAGAACACTCTCGTTCGAATAGGTGTCTAGTGTTTCCATACGAATCTCGAATAAGTTGAAATTCTATATGCCTTATCCGTTCGAGACCTTTCTCGACATAGAGCGAGGCCTTGCCGAAAGCGGCCTTGGATTCGGCAGCTGCAATCTCGAATTCCTGTCTTAACTGCTTCTCGTCTTTTGCCAGTCTAATGCCCCTTCCTCCACCGCCAAATGCTGATTTTAAGAGAACTGGATAACCAATGTTACGAGCACTGCTCTCTGCCTTGTCAACGTCACCAATAATTCCATCACTGCCAGGAATAACCGGGATGTTTGCCTTCTTCATTAGTGCTTTGCATTTCATCTTGTCACCTGTCACAGCCATGGCTCTACTGCTAGGCCCAATGAAGATGATACCGTTCTTCTCGCATGTATCTGCAAAATTTTCATCCTCAGACAAAAACCCGTAGCCGGGATGAATCGCGTCTGCTCCAGCCATCATTGCAGTTTCAATAATCTTTTTGGTATTGAGGTAGCTTTCTGAGGCAGCAGAGGGCCCGATGTGATATGCTTCGTCAGCTCTTTTTACATGCACAGATCGAGTATCTTCGTCGGAGTAGACAGCGATAGTCTTGATTCCAAGCTCCCTGGAGGCACGGACAATTCTAAGAGCTATCTCGCCTCGATTTGCAATTAAAATACTCGAAATCACTCGGCCCATTGTTCTCGACTCAATTTACAAATTTATGTTCCCGTGTTTTCTTAAAGGCCTAGAATCCTTCTTGTTTGCAAAAGCATCTAGCGAATGGATTATCATTGGCCTAGTCTCCATAGGATCTACAACCGCATCAATGATCCCTTTCTCGGCTGCTATGTATGGATTAGCAAACTTATCACGGAATTCCTTGGCCAGCTTCTTTTTAGTAGTCACGGCATCAGGAGATTGTTTCAAATCTCTTCTATGTATAATTGTGATGGCGGCCTCGGGACCAAGAACGGCGATTTCAGCAGTGGGCCATGCACAATTCAAGTCCGTGCCTAAATTTTTACTTCCCATTGCAATATATGCTCCACCATACGCTTTACCAACGATACAAGTTATCTTGGGAACTGTTGCCTCACAGTATGCATAAAGTAGCTTGCTGCCATGTCTAATTATTCCATTGCTTTCTTGATCTGCTCCAGGCAGATAACCAGGAGTATCTACAAGGGTAACAATTGGAATATTAAACGAATCACAAAATCTAATAAAGCGCGCTGCCTTGCACGATGAATTGATATCTAATGCACCTGCCAGGTACATAGGTTGATTAGCGACAATTCCCACAGATCTCCCCCCCATCCGAGCAAACCCTACAATTATGTTCTCTGCAAACAATTCGTGAACTTCAATAAATTCTCCGTTATCAGCAATCGACTTTATTATTTGCTTCATGTCGTACTGCTCATACGGATTTTCAGGCAATACGTTTAGGAGGTTTGGATCAATCCTATTGACATCGTCGGTTGTCTCAACCATTGGCACTTCCTCAGCATTATTTTGGGGAATAAAAGACAATAGTGTCTTAATTTTATCTATGCAATCATACTCATTTTTGGCCACAAAATGTGCGACCCCCGATTTTGATGCGTGGGTTCTAGCACCGCCTAATTCTTCGAATGATACATCCTGGCTCATAAGCTCATCACGCCCTCCTGAATTCTGGCTCCCCCGGAGTCTATTATACCCAAGAGTGGCGCGCCAGATTTCATTGCGTGATCCATTAACTTGGAAATCTTTCTCCCTGCCATTTCACCCAGGGAACCTCCTAAAATTGTAAAGTCATAGGCGTATACGAAAACTTGGCGGCCGTTCACATAGCCAAAGCCCGTGACAACACCGTCTCCATAATATTTTTTTTCAGTTGCATCTTCACTCCGTTGTGTAACATATTTGTCTATCTCAACGAATGTATTTGTATCCAAAAGAATGTCAATTCGTTCTCTGGCTGTCAGCTTGCCTTTAGAGTGTTGAGCTTCGACCTTTTCCGGGCCACCTCCACCTTCAGCCAATTTTTTCAGATTATACAGCCGCTTGATTTTTTCTTCGTGCATGTAGAAATACATTTAATGCCAATCCTGGCTATATAAATTCATTACAGAAGATGGCAACAATCATATCTTTCTGATAACAGACCATCCACCAATTGCTTGTCTGTTATGTCAAATGGTGAATCAGCCAGATAAATTTAAAAAGGAATCTATCCTTGAATTCAATCTCTAAGTCCTGCCCTTCCGCCGCGAGCTCTTCGAAAATAGTTCATGCCTAAATTGTAATTCTCGAACAAAGCCTGAAGAGCCTCAATTTCTCCCATAACCGACCGGATCCTTAAGCTGTTTCTTTCAGGATTTTTCTTTAATTTTTCCAACTCTTCATTTTTTTCTACAAGCATTTTCGCTATGTCCCGCTCGTAATCACTCGACATCCTTAGATGCCATACAATTAATTCCGATTTTAATATTTGCTATTATACTTCTCATCCTCGGAACATCTTGCAGGACAATATCGTGTAATTGGCTCAAAGCACAGTAGCTACGCCAATTAGCAGTTGGCCTTTAGACGTCTTCCTTAATGGAATCCAACTCGTAGCCCTATGAATAAGATCATTCGGCATTCTTTATCTCCTTATGCTGTGAAATATAGGCATATTTTTCGGCTATAAGATATTCTGCAAACACACATTATCATTTATTATTATTATTATCGTCACGAGTCTATTGAAAGACGACTATCCATCTAATCTACACTTTCATTGTCCCATTCATGTTTTTTTGCAATAGGGCGAAAAGGTCCCTTCGATTTAGTTCGTTATACCAATATTGATTATAATGGCTGACAGTCAGAAGCAGAAATTCTAAGAATGGTTTATGCTCAAAATCCTGAGGAAGCATGTCTAGAGCAAGCTTGGCTTCATCGAGGTAATTTTTCCCTTTTTTTATTGTAAGTTCAAACCCTTTCTTGACATCTCCACTCAAGATCGAAAAAAACAGAGGCCATGACGGAATCTTGATTCGACCATTTCTAATTGCGTCTTGAATTTCATTCCCACAGCCTACAGATTCGCCAGCCTTTGCCATGCCTAGATGAAAAATATCAGCTAGTGGTCTACGATTTAGTGCCATGTTTCGACCAGCTGTTCCCATTATTGCTCGGTACTTCTTGTAACATCCTATCATATTTTCGTCGCTTATCGATTCCGGTTTTGTTTTCAGCTTTGCATCTATGTATTGCCCAATTCTTGCGTCCTTAAAGCCTTCTTCAAAGGCCTTTAAGATAGATTCTCCACCTTGTGAAATTTTTTGTCTTGCGATTTCTAAGATGTACGGATTCATTAACTTGTAATCATCTAGATAGTCGAGGTCCTCATCTTTATCAATTATCCGGTCCATAGGTTCGCTAAGATCAATAGCAATAATATGGCCATCTATAATCGCGTTCCGCATTTCAGTCGGAATCGTTTCTTGTTGGTATTGTGATGCACCATCAAATAAAGCGTGTAATACGGGGAATGTCATAGCTACAAAATTAGAATTTAAGAGCCTGTCCACACGGTCAGCTAGTATCTCCGGTTTCGATATCCTTGCCTTCACCTCATCGATTTTGTGATCATCTAAGCCAAACTCAGGTGATCCCATTTCCTCAGTAAACTTCTTCAGTGTAGCTGATGGATTAGGGTCAGAAATGATCTGTGTGTGTAAGGAAAGTAAATATCTCTTCGTGAATTCTCGGAATTCCTGTTCATTGTTTTGATTGTATTTATGAAATTGTTGGTAGCCCTTTTCACGCAGGATAATGTGTTTTATAATATCTTTCCCCGATTTTGTACTCATCAGAGCGCTTTTTTTGAAGATGAATTCGTCCTTACTGCTCATGTATGGGTTTCAGTATATTAGCTCGTTATTTAACTTTAATATGGCGAGAACATCGAAATACTTAGTATGACTCAAAGGTTAAGTATGATTATTAATATATTAATAATATTGAAATATCCATTCTTATCTATCTAGAAGCCATAGCAATGCGCTCCTGTTCATTTTTCTTCTTTATTGCATGACTTGACATATCATTGGTCGCCGCCGAAACTATCTCCTTGGCTAGTGCTTCCTCAATTGTTTGAGGATTGGAGTAGCTCGATTCTCGTACGCCCTCCGCTATGAATCGAAGGGCAAGATCAACTCTACGTAGCGGCGCAACGTCCACTGATACATGATACACAACCCCCCCGTATACTATACGAGTAGTGTCCTCATTAGGTGATGCGTTTTCGATAGCGCTCACTAGCAATTCCACCGGATTTTTTCCAGTCTGTAAATGAATTATATCTAGGGCAGTTCTGATTACAGTTAACATCTTTGCCTTTTTGCCACCCATCCTGCCTGTATTTTTTGCGTATCTTTTTCCGAAGTGCATCATCTTGTTTGCCAATCTTTCTACGATGTTTACTTCTGCTTTCTTAAACCTCTGGCGCTCATGTCTTCCTGAGGTAATTGGAATAACAGCGGATTTTAAAGAGATTACTCTTTGCAGTCCTAAATCCTTCACTTGGATTTTGTCAGTACCCCACTTATTGAATAACAATATATTGACATG
>WNGD01007190.1_pt1 | contig 12600 bp, 14 predicted proteins | sample 5400671 | NCBI WGS metagenome assembly WNGD01 (sample SAMN13153369, study PRJNA577476) | soil metagenome | isolation source: 40 cm soil or saprolite under grassland replicate 2 | place: USA:California | collected 2016-06-15
CACCTCGTTCGTAAGCCAGGCCAAGACAGCCGGCAGGCGGCACTAGAGCCAGCCTCCGCGGGACCTCTCAACGCTACGGGCTGACTCACTCCCATCCCGGCCAGACCCGCAACGCCTCCTCGAAGTCTCAATCAGGCGGGACTGGGCGCCTGGCCCAAGTCCACGGTCGGCCCCGCAAGGCGGGCAGGGATGCCGGTCAGTGCGTCCCGAGCGCCGAGTATGAGCCATTGACATCTGCGTCGTCCGGTTCTGCGCTGGCTGGGCTTGGAGCGGCCGGTCGCTCGCGGTGGTGGCCGCTGCCGATGGCCATGGGCAGCCCGGGAACTCCTGGCCCAGGTGAGGCAGCGGGGCTGGCGGGCATACGCCCGGCCTGGCCGGCTGGGCTGGCAGGCATACGCCCGGCCTGGCCGGCGGGGTTAGCGTCGGAGTATGGCACCTTATGGCCGAAGGCCGGATGCTGCTGGGCTGGGCCGCCGTATCTGGGACCACGTGCGCAGCCGGGCCGGCGATGCGCCGGAGGAGTTCACGCCGCACACCCGTGATGAGGCCACGGGCTGGCTGTGGGAGGGCCCATTCGCGACCTTGATACGCGAGGCGGTCCCGGGTATCGCCGATACCGATCTGCGGCGGGCCCGTGAATACCTCAATGCGTGCGGCATGGTGGTGAACGTGCGCGTCAATCAGCGCGGCGCGCAGCCGCAGTGGTTCATCCGCGCCCGCTGGCACCAGGGACCGGGCGGCCACGTGCACGTGGTCACCACCGCCCGGCCCGGCCAGCCAGCCGCCCCGCCGGCGGGCAAGCCCGTGCGGGGCGGGCAGGCTGAGGAGCTGGCGCGCCAGCCGGGCCAAGACATAGTGGCCGCGCTGCAATCGCTCGCCCAGCAGGTATCGCAGCTGCAGGCCGACAACGACCGGCTGCGCGAAGACAATGACCGGCTCAGCGCCGAGGCCAAGCGCCTCCACGCCCTGGTGCGCCAGGTCGGCGGCGCGATCGCCCAGCAAGCTAGCCAGCTGCTGGCCGGCATCGGGGACTAGACCATCGGCTCCCCGACGGCGCCGGGCCAAGATCTGCGCCAAACGGCGGCCATTTCGCGGGTCAGCGAGAACTGCGGTAGATGAGCGGTCGCCGGGCGCCCCGCCGCCTCGCAAGATCGCGCCGAACGCCGAGTACGAGCGATTCGGCCATTGTCACCTTCCAGGCCGCAGTGCGCGCAGATGATCCACTTCTGTGCGATTGCGAACATGTCTGCGACCCGTCCTGGCGCCGCCGCGCACACGACCCCCAGCATGGGCTTCGGCCGTCGGCTGCGGATCGTCTTGCTCGCGGATCGCGCGCGCACCCGCTTGCGGGTCGACAGGGGCTCGGCGTCGTCGGTGACGTCCGGTGTGCTCCGCGCTGTACCTGGCTGATCGCTTCAGGCGCTATTCGTGCTCTTGGGATCTGGCGCCCAGACGCTCGAGGTCCTCGGTCATGCCGTTCGCAAAGACCGTGAGGTCTGGAACTAGGTTTGCGTCGGCGACGATGTCGAAGTTCAGCTGGCCGGCGTAGGACAGCGCGCCTACCTGCACTGCAACATTGCCTTGGACGACACCGATCTGGAACACCTCGAGGATTTTGGCGCCGGCGAAGTACATGGGCTGTGGGGGGCCGGGGAGGTTGCTCATGAGCAGATTGATCCGCCGCTGCCGGTTCATGGTGCGAATCATCGCGCGCTGCAGGAAACGCGCCGCGGGCTGGTAGGGAGGGAGGCGCTTCCGTTCGGCTGTTGCGCGGGCTATCTGCTCCAGCCGCCGGATCGGGTCTTCCTCACCTACGGGCACGGGGACGATCAGGATCACCACGTCGTTGACGGTCGCGTGATGTGCGTGTGCGACCTGCTTGGCTTGTTCGAGGTCGGCACGCATGAGCAGGACACGGTGCTGCCTGCCGACCGGTCGGTTGAACGAAGTGCGCGGAGCCCGGCCCTCGTGAGCGAGCTGTAGAGCCTGGCGGAACAACGTCCTAGCTGGGGCGAGGGTCTGCCGAGGGTGCTCGATCTGGTGCACGCCCCGGCGGATGCCGGTGATTGATCTGCGCAGCGCGTCGCCGAGAAGCTCCGAGCGGGTGGCTTCAGGGGCTGAGTCACAGGGCGCTGAGTCAAACAGAGTGCCGAGCAGCAGCAACGCTGCGATGCCGTCTGCGAGAACGTGGTGGAATCGGATGAGCATCGGCACGTGCCCATCGAGCGCGCCGGTGAGCAGCCAGATCTCCCACAGGGGATGTGCTTGATCAAACGGCCGGTCGTTCAGCTCCACGCAGGTCGCCAGCAGCGCTTCCTCGCCGCCACCGGCAGGAACAGGCCGCGTCCTGACGTGCCGGCTGATGTCGAAGCTCGCGTCATCGACCCAGACCGGAGCACCGAAGCCGAAGCCGGGCCGGTAGAGCCTTTGACGAAGCCGCGACGCCGGGTGCAGACGCTGCTCGATCCTCACTCTGATCGCCTCAAGGGCGAGCCCTCCCGGCGCATCGAGCAGAACGCGGCCCTCGAGCATGGCGAGGGCGGCAACGTTCATGGGCAGCCCATGCCTCTCGATGCGAAGGTTGCTGACATCGAGCGGGGTCAGCCGCTCGAGTACCAGACGATCAGCATCCACGCGGGCCAGGTGGCCGCGGTGCGCCGTCATGCTGTCTCCACGAGTCGCTTGAGGCTGAGCGGTTGCCGTCGTTGCATCCCGAAGTCGAGCGGGTGCCAGAAGACCTTGAGCCGGGCGCTCGTCTCATCGACCGGCTCGAGCACGAACGCCCAAGACATCTGGCCGACATCGCGTGGGTCGCGTTTCATGAAGGCGCGGAGCTGGGTGGGGCTGGCGACTCCGCGGGTGGCGGCGCCCGGCGGTAGACCCGCTGCGGGTCGGAACGGAGCCCGAGCACCAGCATCATGTTGCCCAGGTCGACTGCCTGCCACGGCGACGGGCGGACCTGCACGAAGCACACGTCGATCAGCAGCTCCCCGGAGCGGACCATCAGGTTGCCCGGCTTGATGTCGCGGTGGGCGATCCCGGCGTCCCACAGCTTGCGGATCATTGTCAGCCCCTGGTCGATGACCGTGTCGTCGACTTCGGCGCCGCTATGAGCCATGCATTTCGATGCCCAGCTTGCGGTCGGCTCCACATCTTCTGGAGGGGGTTCGACAACGAGCCCACGATATACCGAGCCGAGCCGTAGACGACCCAGCCGGGAGACTCTCATCGCGGCAGATCCGGATGTGTGGCCGGGCATTCGGTGTCGTGCTAACTCACGGGCCGCGTTGTACTCGCGTCCCGCTGCCCTCAAGGCATCGATAAGCGGCCGACCGGGATAGTCAGCGGCCAGGGGATACTGCCCCGGTAGTACTCGTTCCAGTAGCTGGTAACACGAGCCGCCGTGAGGTCGAGGAAGGCGGCGTTCTCTGCTGCGAACCGGCCATACAAAGCCCGCTGCTGCGAGCCGGGAATCGTCAGCTGCGGCAGCTCGGCCGCGATCACCTCAATGATCTCAACGACGTACTCGCCCACGAGCTGGACAACGTAGGGAGCGACCCAGGCCTGCGGTGCGCTGACGACATACTCGAGATTCCGTTGCCGCACGTAACCTCATGGTGACGGGTGTACAGGCAGCGGAGGACAAGCTGTGCGCGCGGGGCCAGCTTCTTCACTCTGCCTGGATCCGGTTCGGCGTTATAGATCCGGCCGGGGAGGACCAACTCCTCGCCATCCACCCGGACCGTGAACTCCCTCACGTGACTGTAACTGGCGGCGGGATGACGCTGGCCGCGGCGCTGACATCACTCGCCAGCGCGCGCGGAAACGCCCGCACGAAGTAGTGCTGCCCGGAAAACGCCAGGCGGAGCATCGAATCGGCCCTGTCCCGCCACCGGCGCAGCATGCAGGCTTTATACCAGCGGGCGCCAGGAGCGGATAGCGATTAACGCCCCGCCGGATGCTGCTGTTGCTCCTATCCGCCAACACGCTCACATCGGCAGACTCGGGCGTCGATATGCAGCTGAGGGCCGCGGCTGCCGCTGAATGGCACGGCGATCCGCAAGCGCAGCCTCAGATCGCTGGATCATCCGGCCGCCGGGCAGGTGAGCGGCGCTGGCCGCAGCTTGCCTGACCGCCAGCGCCATGTCAGCGATCGGCTCAGCGTCCACTGCCCTGCACCGGCGGTGCCTTGCCGGGCTGGTGACCTGTTGCACATCAGCAAAGTCCTGCCCTGCATATGCAGATAGATCATCTTCAGATTCGTCCAGGTCAGCGAGCCAACAGTGGGCGGGGCTTGCCCCTCAGGTGCCCCTTCGGGCAGGCTAACTCATCGGTATTAGATTCGAAATATGCATGTGAACAGGTGAAGCTAAGGGGACTCGAACCCCTGGCCTCTTGCATGCCATCCACAGGCAACTCGTTCGCCGCAGTCCGTCTGCGCAGGTCACCGTCCCAGAACGTGCGCCTCAGTCCGGTCACGTCCGCACCGGTTGCGGTACTTTCCCGCTGTACCGGCCAGCCTGCCCGTCAGGCTCCCAATGAGCGCCTGACCAGCCAGAACCTCCAAGAACTCTACCGCGGTGTCCTCCAAACGAGACCAGCATCTGATCGCGCCAGATAAGTGCCGCAAAGCACCGGAGTGAGTCCCCGGCTCCGGCCAGGACCACTGCCTCCCCCACAACCGTCAGCCCGAGATCCACTACCAGCCACCGCCGAGCCGATCGGTCGCCAGAGTCCGGCAGGCCACGGCTGAACGCCCGGATCTAGCCGATGAGCGTGCGTTTCATGGCCTGTCAGCCGCAGGACAATACTGCCGTGACGAAGGGCAGCCTGGCCGGTGCTGTGTCCATATGCCGGAGAAGCGGGGCCGCCGGATGGGAGCTTGTTGAGCAAGCCTGGCGGCTGGTGCACGACAGGTTCACGACGTATTCGGTGCTGCATGTGTGGGAGCGGCCGGAGACCGCGTTCCGGCGAAGGCGGGGATTCTGCACCCAGTACAACGGTGCGCTGGCCCAGATCTTGCGCCGGCTGGGATTCGAGGCATGGCTGGTGTACACGGCCCGGGTCCGCTTCGATGACAACGCGGAGTGGACGCTGGGCCACACGCGGGTCCGGCTGAGGCTCAACGGCGACGTGCGCGACGTCTGCGCACGTTCGGCCAGCAACCGGCCCGGGTCGGTCGGCTTCATCTGCCTCGGCAGGGTGCGCCGCCTCGGCCCGGTGGCCCGCGCCGCCTCGGGCGCGGGCACGGCCGTCGCTGCCTTTGCGGCCGTGCTGGTAGCGCGATTTCGGGGCCAAGGCAGGCCACGCTGGGTTGAGCACGCCCGCGCCGGCAACCGATAGGGGTCCGCCGCTACTCAGATGCCGCAATTGCCGCGAAGCGGCACCACGTTCAGGTGGTGGTGCCCCCGACCGTGATGCGGACAGGTGATGCGCGCAGCCATGGCTGAGGTAAGAACGCCTGGCCTTTGAGATAAGAGCCTGCGAGGTTCGGCGGCGCGCATGCCAGCCAGCCGTCGGTAATCGCCTCCCGCAGCGCCTTCCCAGAGACTTTCCGCAATTGAATGAGCACAGCAGAGTATCCGTCAAAGTGCGGAATCGTAAAGAAAGCTCCCGGATGCGCGGCGAGCGCGGCCTCCTTCTCGCTGAGATCCCCGACACGAACAGCTAGGATAGGTCCGTCTGGCGGCGTCTGGTCGCCGAACCGCTTTAGATTCGCCTTACCGAATGGCCGATCCCACGCGAATGCCTTACCAGCGACATACCACGTCCGGTTGCCGTGACGCTCACCTTCTGTAACCTCGGCCAGTTCCAAGGCCATCCGGGCCACATCGTCGATAGTCGCCATACCAGTACCGTACTGCTTTCAGTTGCGCCGAAGGGGGCCCCCTATGCCGCGCTGGGTACGTACGTCGCGCCGCGCCTGAATGCGCTCGTTGCTGCGTCTGCGGCGATGCGCGAGTTGAGGAGCATGTCACCGCCAGATCCGTCAATGTCACCCACAGACTGGAAGAGGACGCAGGGCATACGCCTCGAACGCCTGCGGGTCGGCGTCCCGCACCGACGGAGTTACGTCCTGCTAGGCGACTGTCATCAGGAGCGAGCGCACGGTCCCGTGCTGTGGACTCTGCTGGCCGGGCGAAGCCGAGGTGCGGACGCGGACGGCGCCTTGCCCGCAGCCCGTCTGCAACCAGCTACCTGACCAGCCAGCGCCCACGCCGAACCCCAAACCCGCCCAGAAACTCAAGATCGTTGTCAAAGTCCCAAGCTCAGCACTAGGGTCGATGGCGCCTTCCACGCGCTGGCCAATACCGCCGGGCCACCATGATCACCGACACGTCACCGCCGCGGCCCTCCCTGCTGGATCGATCGTGTCCGCCCGGCTGGCCCCGTACGGCCGGTGAAAACGGACCTTTGGCTCTGCCATACCCGGTGGCGGGAGTGGTAGGCAGGCAAGAAGGCCGCTGCGTGCTGGCCCGGCCCGCAACGACGGCTCAACGCTTCTAGCGTCGGCCTAGGAGGTGATGCCAACTGAACCGCTGGCAAGTAACCCCACCGCATGAGTGGTCAGGCGCCTGGGAAGGCCGGCTGCAGACCCGCTGCGGCTATGCCGCCAAGACGGACGTGTGCGGCCACCTGCACCGGTCCTCCACCGAGGCTGAACGGTGTGCCCGGGAGCTGGTTGTGCACCTCAACTCCGCGCCCATGCCCATGAACTTCTTTGTGCCTGACGGCATGCCTGCTGACTACTACCTCGGCTGACCGCATTAGCTTCACCGTCGTCCGGCCGCGAGGATGAGCGGCGCCAGTGACACCGGAAGGAGGAGGCTGATGAAAACGCTGGAGCAGCTGCTGCGCGGCCACAAATTCTTCCAGGACCTTAAGCCTGCCTACGTGGCCTTGCTGGTGGGCTGCGCCACCAATGCCCGGTTCACCGAACGGTCCTTCCTGCTGCGGGAGGGCCAGCCGGCGGACCGGTTCTTCTTGATCCGGGAAGGCATGGCCGCGGTGGAGATCGCGGCACCCGGCCGCGACCCGATCGTGGTGCAGACCCTGATCGACGGCGACGTGGCCGGCTTTTCCTGGCTGTTTGGGCCGCGTACCTACGAGTTCGACGTGCGGGCGCTGACGACGGTGCGGGCGTTTCAGCTAGATGGGATCTGCTTGCGGGACAAGTGCGACCAGGACCCCCGCTTCGGCTACGAGCTGATGCAGCGCTTCGCCCAGATCGCGGTGCAGCGACTGCAGGCCACCCGGCTGCGGCTGCTGAACATGTACGGGGACGCCCACTAATCACAGACCGGGCGGGCGTAGTTCCCTTGAGCTCTGGGCAAGTGACTGCCCGCAAGAGACATCTGCGAAAACAAGCTAACCACCGAGCTGGCCTCCAGCGTGACCACCGCAGTGGCTGACTGTGTCAACCCCGACCGGCCCCTTTGTTCTGCTGCGTGAGATTGGCTCACACCCCGTGACCCGGCTGGCCACGAGGTGACCCGGCTGGCCAGAACTGAGCGCGCAAGTAGCCGCCGATAGGTGCGCAGTCCCGGTTTCCGTGGGTACCGCCGGGTGCCGCGCCGAACGGGTCGATCTGCACGCGTTGCGAGGTCTGGCAGTCGGCCAGTCGATCCCGTCTGGATCGTCACACGGGGCGGCGCGGTGTTGGCGGCCACGCTGTTTGTGCATGAATCGGCAGCGGTGTGTGTTGATGGCCCGGCGGGGCTTGGTGAGGATGGCGGTGCCTCGGGCGTTTGTGAGCGTGGTCAGTCCCGGGTGAGCTCGGCGACTGCCTTCTTGGCGCAGGTGTCATCGACGATGTCTTTGCTGGCGGTGGCCGCGGCGATGATCGCCGCGGTGGCTGCGTTGTTGAGGGCGCGGGGAAGCCCGCTGGAGACGCGATGCAGCCGTGCGATGGCGTCGTCGGCGAACAGCGGCTCGTCCCGCCCTGCCAGCGACAGGTGGTGGCGGAGGTAGGACGCTGATTCGGCAAGGTCCATCGGCTTGATGGAAAAGCGGGTGGCGATCCGCTGGTCGAGGGCGGCGAACGTGCCCATGCGCAGCTGCCGGTTCAGGGTTGGCTGGCCGACCAGGATGCCGGCGAACGGCGAGGCGGAGTCCATCTCCGAGTTCGTGAGCAGGCGCAGCTCTTCGAGCTGGGCGGGGTCCAGGAGGTGCGCCTCGTCGACGATCGGCACGACGCGCCGGTGACGCTCGGCTGCCTCGGCGGCGAGCAGGTCGCTGGCCTGGGCCATCAGCTCGGCTTTGAGGTAGCGGGGCTGGGCGCCGAGGGAGCGGACGATCGTGACATACAGCCCCCTCGTCCCGAAGGCCGGGTTGGCGATGTAGATCACCTGGTGGCGGGTCGGATCCAGGGAGGCGACGGCGGCCCGGACGGCGACGGTTTTGCCGGCCCCGACGTCGCCGGTGACCACTCCGGGCGCGGACTCGACCACGCAGAAGCTGATCCGGGCGACGGCCTCGGCGTGCGCCTGCCGGGCGAACAGGTCCCTGGCGGCGATGGACTTGCCGAATGGGGTGCGGGCGAGCCCGAAGTGCGTGGCCCAGGGCGCGGCGCTCATGGCCTGTCCTGGTTCGGGTCGCCGGCAAACATGGCTAGCTGGGTGAAGTCGATCTTCGCCCCGGTGCCGGCGGCTTCCTCGTGGGCGGCGGCGACCAGCCCGAGGTAATCGATCCCGGTCGGGGCTGGCTCTGGCCTGGCGGCCTGGGGGACTGCGCGGTGGACGTGGCGGCGGGTGACGAACGGCGTGGCCGTCCCGGCCGGCTTGCCGTCCAGGAGCACGTCGATCCGGGACAGGTCCTCTGGGTCATAGCGCAGCTCCACGCGCCGCCCGGTCAGGGCGGGGTCGACGGCATAGCTGTTGCCCTCCAGCGGCACGGTGGCGGTGCGGGTCACCTTGCGGGTCACCGGCCAGCGGAACGCCTCGCGGAGCAGCGCCGGATCGGCCTGGCGGTGCGGCCCGGTCTTCTCGAACCGGCCGGCCGGGGTTTCGCCGGTCTCGGCGTGCACCCGGCGGTTGGCGACCTGCTCGGCCCAGGCGGTGAACAGGTCGTTGAGCTGGTCGAGAGACTCGATGCCCTGATGGGTGGCCTCGGCCAGGAAGGCGTCGCGGATGTAGCGGTTGAGCCTTTCCTGCTTCCCGCGGCCTTCGGGTGAGTAGGGCTTGGAGTGGACCAGGCGGATGCCCAGCACCGCGCAGGTCCGCGCCAGCCAGGCGTTCGCGAACGGTGCCCCGTTATCGGCATACAGGACCTCGGGGACGCCGCGGCGGGTGATCGCGCGCCGCAGCAGGTCCTGGCAGGCCCGGGCATTCTCGTGGGCGAAGAACCGCCCGTCGGCCAGCAGCCGGGAGTGGTCATCGACGATCAGGAACAGCCGGGCCCGCACCGAACCCTCGGTCTTCGGGAACGGGACCCACGGTCCGATCAGCACGTCGGTGACCCACCGCTCGTTCGGGCGGCCGGCCTCATACCGGCCGAACGCCTTCGGTTCCGCGGCCAGCGCCTCCCGGTGCAGCCCGGCACGGCGCAGCTGGGCGCGGATGGTCCGCTCGGCGACCCGCACCCCGTGCCGGTGGAACAGGATCGAGGCGATCTGGGCGGCCGAGCGGCCAGGCAGCTCCAGCCGCAGCGCAGCGGCCTCGCTGAACAGCTCGGGGTGGGCGCGGACCGCGCCGGTGCCGGCACGGGGCGAGGGCTTGAGCGCCTCCAGCCCACCCGGCCGCCACGCCCGGATCCAGCGGTCGATCGTTCCCCTGGAATAGCGGCGCGGCGACCCGTCCGGGTGCATGTGCGCCCGCGCGGCTATCTGGCGCACCAGCACACCCCGCTCAGCTGGCGTCAGCCGGCCGCTGGCCGCCTCAGCGATCACCGCCCACCGGTGCAGCGCAACCTCTTCTTGCTGCCTGTGGTCCATGCCGTCCTCCGTTCCCCGCCGGTGTTCATGGGACAGGAGGCATGAAACGCCGTCTGCCGACGACGAGGTAGGGCGAGGTTGTGTTGGCCGCGACCAGCCTCCCGCCGCTCACCGCGCAGGCGAACCGCCACCGGCCCAGCTGAAACCACCCCGGCAGGCCGCACGCCGCGTCAAACGCCGCGGCGATCGCGGCCAGCGCGAACCGGGCCACATTGGCGGCCGGGCGGATCGCCTCCCCGCCGAGATCGACGGCCAGCGCCGCGAACGCCACACCGAGATCCCGGGCGCGAGCCTGGAACCGCCGCACCCACCCGCGCGCGGTCGTATGCGGAACCCCCAGTCGCGCCGCCACCGGCCGCACCCCGCCCCGGCCGCCGGCCACCTCCTCGACGACCGCGCCGACCACCTCCACGGCATCCAGCCGCCCGGCCAGCACGAAGGCCGGGAGCAGGGCATGGGTCACCCGGCAGCGCCCGCAGCGGACCCTCGCCACGAAGATCTTCTGGCAACGGCCCGCCACCCGGACATACCGCCGGTAGCCAGACCAGAAGACCAGCGGCCCGGCGCACGACGGGCAATCCGGACGGGGGAACTCCACCCGGCTGCCAGCCGCCACATACGCATCGACCGGCAGCGGGCACGGCCATACGATGGCCACGGGCGACACCGCCTCGGATCCCTTCTCGCGATCGGCGCAAAACGAGGCGAGGAGGGATCCCTCACGTTCGGGGGGACGGCTCAAATCCTGGCCCGCCGGGGACCATGGGCCAGCAGACATCGCGAAAGAGCATGGCCGAACACGCGGCCGAGATGCTCAGGAAATCAGGCCGTCAACACGCGGGCGTTCTTTGCCGGTTCAATGATCTGTCCCAGGTGCGGGCTGTGGCGTGGCTGCCCGGAAAGCGGAGGTGCGGGGGTGCCCTTCGTCACGACGTAGGCGAGGAGTATGGTCGGCGGCCGAGGTTCCCGGGAACGGGACCGCTGGAAGGGTCTTTGCTGGGAAGGGAGCCAGATGGCCGGGCGAGGCGTCGGTGAGGGCTCGCTGCTGTCACCGGGAATCGACCTGATCGGGGTTCGCTTCGACGGGTCGGGCCGGGCACGTGGGCAAGCGGAGGCGCCCGCAGCCTTGCGGGAGGCCGGCCTGCAGTTGGCGCTGGGGGAGCGTGCTGGGCTGGGACCCGATGTCGTGGTGTCGCCACCGGTTCCCGAGCGCGGCCGCTTTGGTTTCCTGAACGAACGCGCCTTCCTGGACATGGTGGCCGCGGTCTATGACCGGGTAACGGCGTCCTTGGCCAACGGGCGCTTCCCGCTGGTTTATGGCGCGGACTGTGCCGTGTTGCTGGCAGCGGTGCCCGCGCTGGCTGATTTCGCCGGGTTGGCCGGCCTGGTGTTCGTGGACGGCCACGAAGATGCCACGCCGATGGAGGCCTCTGCGACCGGCGAGGCCGCCAACATGGAGGTTGCCTTGCTGCTGGGTCTGACCGGGCAGCAGGCGCCCGAGCCGCTGCGCAGCCGGGCCGGGGTGCTGCGGCCGGAGGCGATCGTCATGCTCGGGATGCGTGACGAGCAGTACCGGCGCGAGATCGGGATCACCACCATCGCCGGCCGGGTGCAGCGGCTGACCGCAGACGACGTGCACATCGATCCGGCAGCAGCCGGGACCCAGGCAGCCGAGCGGGTCGCATCAGGCGCTCCCGGCTGGTGGCTGCACACCGACCTGGATGTCCTGGCCGGGGACCAGTTCAGCGCCTGCGGTGCCGCGCACGATCCCGCCATGCCCGGCGGCCTTTCCTGGGCCGAGCTCACCGCAGTGGTGTCATCGGCGCTGCGGGCCGGCGGCTGCCGCGGCTGGAGTGTCGGCGTCTACAACCCCGACCTGGATCCCGAGCGCCGCGCCGCCCGGCAGATCGTGACGTTTCTGGCACAAGTCCTTGACAGGGGTGCATAAGCTCAGACGCCGCCCGCCCGGCCGGCGGTTCTTCTCGCACTGTGTGACCGGCTTTCGGCCCCGTCGGACGCGCAGTCCCGCCTTATTGCGTGCAGGGTGCGGCGAGGTCGGTGTGCCGCAGGCCACTGGATCCGCTGATAGCTTCCTGGCACAGGAATGCCATGTCGTTCATGCAGCCCAGGATGCTGCGGTCGGCTGTCCTGGCGAGGATGACCTCTTCAAGCCCTAGGTCGAAAGTGGTGGGTGGCAGGTTCTCGCGGCGGAGCTCTCGCTCGACGAGGCGGGTGACCAGGTGCCGCGTTGCACGCAAATCCGATGCACGCACATCGGCTTCAAAGATGGAGAACAGCGTGGCCGAGTGGGTGAGAAGCAGGCATTTGCGGCGATCGAACCACAACAGGTTCGCATACCAGTCCTCCGGGTCCGGCGCGGGCACCGGTTCAGTCGCCGCCGGGCCGATGATGGCGAGAAGCTTTCTGGTGCACCGCAGGATCACTCGGTCATCGTACGGTCAACAGGTCATGCCGTCGGTGAAAGGCTGGGCTGGCCTTCAGCGCGGCAGTGGCCTGGGAGAAGGCTGCTGAAGATGCGCAGTCATCCCGGCGAAAGTAGCTATACTTATGGCTATGACGGTTGGTGAGCAGATGCCGCTGGCGGAGGTGAAGAACCGGCTCTCGGAGGTCGTGGACCGGCTGGAACGCGAGCACGGCCGGGTAGTGAT
>WNGD01027002.1_pt1 | contig 12593 bp, 10 predicted proteins | sample 5400671 | NCBI WGS metagenome assembly WNGD01 (sample SAMN13153369, study PRJNA577476) | soil metagenome | isolation source: 40 cm soil or saprolite under grassland replicate 2 | place: USA:California | collected 2016-06-15
TCGGCGCGCGTGAAAAAAACGGGATTATCCGGCGCGATTTTATCGAGGTCCTGTCGGGTGGGAAACTTTGACGGTTTCCAAAATGTTTCGATCCAGCCGCGCCCGGTGATCCATTTGCCGGTCGAAGTTTGGGCGACGCGCGCTTTCACTTTGGTTAGAAAATCGCCAAGTGTGTTCGCGCCCTCGAGGTTCAGGCGCATCTCGCGTTCGCCGATCCCAAAGATGTGGCAATGTGAATCGGTCAAACCCGGCACGAGCGTACGCCCACGAAGATCGATGACTTTCGGGGCGTGAAATTTCTTCGCGTCTTCATTCGAGCCAACGAAAACTATGCGGTCGCCTTTTACAGCAATTGCTTCAGCTCTCGGCTGTTTGTCGTGCACCGTGTAGATGTTTCCATTGGCAAGCACGAGATCGACATCCTTAGCGCGAATCATTGCAGTCACAGAAAATGCGGCGAGACAGGAAAATAACCATTGCGCCGCTCGAGGTGTTTTCACCATCTCTGAATTTTATTTGTACGGGAGGCTAACAGCTTGCCCTACAGGGTTTGGTACACAATCGGCAGGATCAATGTCGATCTTACGGACTTGACGCTTTGCCGAAGTTCTGACGTGATCAGGTGTCGCGGAAGTTTTTGGATCGATATGAACAGCGAAATTTATTTTGCCCTCCCGCAGCGCATTTATAGAATCCGTTACTCCTCGGACAAGCGATTAACCTTAACCCTTTGCAGCGTCTGAACGAGATAGTTTCTGAGCTCAGTTTCCTTTTGTTGGGAGCGCGGAGATTCAGCTCCGTCAGCCGGGCTGTCGATTACTGACTATGGCAAATTTCTTTCCACGCTGGACGAATTGGGTGCCGATCAAGCTCGTGGTCTGCGGCATCGTGCTCGCATGTGGGCTGAGTGGCGCCACCTGGTACTACGCTACGCCAAAATACACCAAAGTAGGATATCAACCGATCCAACCCGTGCCGTTTCCGCACGATATTCATGTTACACAGCTCGGAATGGATTGCCGTTATTGTCACAGCTTTGTGGAGGTGGCGGCGCACTCCAATGTGCCGAACACGCAGACCTGCATGAACTGCCATACGCAGGTGCAAAAGGACAATCCAAAGCTGGAGCCGGTGCGTGCGAGCTGGAGACTGGGTGTGGATCTATCGCACGGTCGATTACGTTTATTACAATCATGCCGCACATGTGAACCGGGGCATTAGTTGTTTCAGTTGTCACGGCCCCGTCAATCACATGTCGACCGTGTATCTGGCTAAGCCGCATAGCATGGCGTGGTGCCTCGACTGTCATCGGCATCCGGAAAATTTTCTGCGGCCTGAAGAACAGGTTTTTGATCTCGATTGGAAACCTGAAGACGTGAAGCCGGCGGAGTTTGTCGCCAAATACGGTCAGCCAAGCAACGTGCGCGAAGATTTTTCCAAGAAGAAAAAACTCACGCAGACCGAGATCGGCGAGACGCTGAAGGAGCGCTGGAATATAACGCCGCCGACAAATTGCCAGGGGTGCCATCGATGAAACGCGTCTTCCAACATCCGCCGGAGCCATTACACGGAAAGCATTACTGGCGCGGTTTGGGTGAGTTGAACGATACGCCAGAATTTCGGCAATGGCTGGAGCGTGAGTTTCCCCCAGGCGCGGCAGAGCTGAACGGGGACGAATGGTCGCGACGCGACTTTTTGAAGTTAATGGGCGCCTCGATGGCGCTCGCAGGCGTTGGCCTGACGAGTTGTCGCAGGCCCGAGCTGCATCTCGTTCCGTTCACAAAGAACGTTGAATGGACGATCCCCGGGAAATTTCTCTACTACGCCACCGCGATGCCCCGACGCACAGGCGCAATTCCGCTGATCGCCACAACCGTGGATGGGCGCCCGATAAAATTGGAAGGCAACCCGTTGCATCCGGCTAGTGGCGGCGCCACGGACACATTTGTTCAAGCATCAATTCTGGACTTGTACGATCCATCACGCTCGCAGCGTTTTGTTCACAAGGGAAAAACGAGCAATCGCGCTGATTTTGACGCTTACGTAGGAACTCTTCGCAACGCGCTTACGAGCCAACGTGGAGACGGTCTTGCATTCCTGGTTGGGGAAACGAATTCCCCAACGCGTGAACGACTGTGCAATGAACTCGAAAAAATGTTTCCGAGCATGCGCTGGTGCGTTTATGAACCGCTGCTGAGTCATGAGCAGGCAACTGCTGCGCAAAGCGCGTTCGGAGCCGGCGCGCGGCTTGTTCCGAAATTGGATCGCGCAGACGTAATTTTCGCGCTGGATAGCGATTTTCTCGATTGCGGCCATGGCGACCTCGAATCGGTGCACGCGTTCACCTCGCGCCGAAGAGTGAAATCCGCGGCAGACAGTATGAATCGGCTTTACGTCGTCGAGAACCGCTTCACGCTCACCGGTGCAATGGCAGACCACCGGCTCCGTTGCCCCGCGAGCCAGATTGCCGCGTTCGCGCACGCGCTTGCGAAAAAAATTCTCGCAGGAACAAACGATGCCGGACTAGGCGGACTCGTTAACAATCTGCAGACTCCGGCAGGCGGCGCAACCTTCAATGAACAATGGCTTGGCGAGGCCGCAAATGACCTGCTCACAAAACCGGGTGCGAGCTTGGTACTCACGGGTCCAAATCAGCCGAGCCCAGTGCAATTGCTTGTTTATGCAATTAATGCTGCGTTGAAAAATATCGGCCAGACGTTGACCGTCCGACAATTACCGCACAACGCGCGCACGATAGGCATTTCACAATTGGCGTCCGACGTAAAGGATGGGCGAATCAAGCAACTTTTCATTTTCGGCGGCGATCCCGTTTACAACGCACAGCGCGGACTCGTATCGGATCCGCAAACAAAGCTCCCGCTCGACTGGGCTGAATTGCAAAAGAAGGTGCCGGAGATTGTGCGACTCGGTTATCACGAGGACGCGACGTCCGCGCTCAGCCACTGGCAAATTCCGCTCGCGCATTATTTGGAATCGTGGGGCGACGCACTCACATCCGGTGGCGATTACTTGTCAATTCAACCAATGATCCTGCCGCTCTTTGGCGGACTTTCGGAAATCGAACTGCTCAATGCGTTGCTCGGCGGCCCAAAAACAGAAGGGCCTGAACTCGTGCAGGAAAGTTTTCGCGCCACAAATCCGCTGGGCGATTTTCAAACTGCGTGGTCCCGTTTCTTGCACGACGGTTTCGCATCGCACGTCCAACCGCGTGATCAGACCGCTTCGTTCAATGCAAACGCGATCCGACCGCAGTTTCAAAGTTCATGGACGTTGCCTCCAGCGCCAACGCCGGATTCGCCGGAGATTGTGCTCACAGGCAGTTATTCAATGGACGACGGGCGTTACGCCAATAACGGCTGGCTACAGGAATTGCCCGACCCAATAACCAAACTCACCTGGGACAACGCCGCGCTCATGAGTCCTGGCTTTGCGAAGAGGCTTGGTGTTGCAACCGGCGACCTGGTGCAGATCACGATCACAGCAAAAAGCGCCGCGTTGGAACCGATCAAACGTGAGTTGGTCATCGCCGCACTCGTGTCGCCCGGCCATGCGGACAATTCGATTACCATCCCGCTGGGTTACGCGCGGAAGATGCCGCAATTTTACGAGCTTCCGTACGCGGGCGGAGCGCTCAAGCAAAGACCTGGAATCGCGGAGCAATCCGGCTTCAATGGTTATTTCCTGCGAACAGCTGCCAATCCGTATTTTGCCGTCGCAGGAGCGCCTGGGATCGAGAGTGTTCGCGTGACCAAAGTCGGCCGCACGTATCCGTTTTCGATTACGCAGGAGCACTTCAGCATCGAAGGCCGCGGGCTTGTCCGCGAAGCGACGTTGGAAGGTTACCGGGCGAATAATGAGTTCGCGAAAAAAATTCCGGGCGAAGAAGAATTGCCACATCCTCCGCCCAGCATTTACACCCATCCGCCGCTGGACGCGCCGCAGCAGTGGGGGATGAGCATCGATTTGAATGTGTGCACTGGGTGCCAGGCGTGCGTCATCGCCTGTCAGGCGGAGAACAACGTTCCTGTCGTCGGAAAGCTACAAGTCTCGCACGGCCGCATCATGCACTGGCTGCGCATCGATCGTTACTACGCCAGTCGTAAACCATTCAATCAAGACCGCGGCGAATGGCCGGATGATCCCGAGATCGTGCATCAGCCGATGCCGTGTCAGCATTGCGAGAACGCTCCGTGCGAGACGGTTTGCCCCGTGAACGCGACCCTCCACAGCGAGGACGGATTAAACGTCATGGCTTACAATCGTTGCGTCGGCACGCGATTTTGCTCGAACAACTGCCCGTACAAAGTGCGCCGATTTAATTATTTCGACTACAATCAGCGACCAGTCGGCAAGAGAAAGGTCGTGGGCGCATTCAATATCTACGAAGAATATTTCGCGCCGCTGACCACCAAAGGCGCGCCCGACACGATCAAGATGCAGAAAAACCCGAACGTCACCGTGCGCATGCGCGGGGTGATGGAGAAATGCACCTTCTGCGTGCAACGTATCGAGGAAGCAAAGATCGCGGCGATCGCACGCGCAGGCGCTTCACCGGACAAACGTATTCCGCGCGATTCGTTTACGACCGCGTGTGCGCAAGCGTGCCCCACCGGCGCGATTGTCTTTGGAGACATCAAGGATCGTGAAAGTGCGGTCTCAAAAGTGAAACAGCAGGATCGCAATTACCGCATTCTCGATTATTTGAACGTTGTCCCGCGAGTCAGTTATCTCGCGCGCATTCGCAATCCAAACCCGAAAATGCCTGACGCGGAAAACATCGGAGTCGCGAGTTTGGTAGAGAAATTACCGGAATAATGAATCTCCGATTCTCGATTTTTGATTTTGGATTGTCGCCGTTGGCAACTGGCGATTGGCAATTGGTAATTTCGTGATGGACGGAGCACCCGCAGCAGCACCAGAAAAAATCAAAGAGGCCGAGCAGCGAATTGCGCATGTGCCGTTGGTTTTAAACCGGCGCAATTTCAGCTGGCTGACCGAGCGCATTTCCGGTGTCGTCGAACAACCGGCGCCGCGCTGGTGGTGGGTGGCGTTCACCATCACTGCAAGCGCCGCGACGTTTGGGCTTTTTTGTATCGGCTACCTGATTTCCACTGGCGTCGGCACATGGGGAAATCAAATCCCGGTGGGCTGGGCTTGGGACATTACGAATTTCGTTTTCTGGATCGGTATCGGACACGCCGGCACACTGATCTCGGCGATCTTGTTTTTGCTTCACCAAAAATGGCGTACTTCGATCAACCGCTCGGCGGAAGCGATGACGCTTTTTGCGGTGATCTGTGCCGCGATTTTCCCAGGCATTCACGTCGGCCGGTTCTGGATGGCCTGGTATCTGGCGCCGGTGCCCAATAACTGGGCGATCTGGCAAAATTTCCGCAGCGCGCTGATGTGGGACGTGTTTGCGGTATCGACCTATTTTACCGTCTCGGTCCTATTTTGGTACACCGGTTTAGTTCCGGACTTGGCGTCTTTGCGCGACCGGGCAACCACAAAGATCAGGAAGTTCCTTTTCGGAATCTTCGCGCTTGGCTGGCGCGGCTCGAATCGGCACTGGCGCCATTACGAAATGGCGTATCTGCTTTTGGCCGGCCTTTCGACACCGTTGGTTCTCTCCGTGCACAGCGTGGTATCGTTCGACTTCGCCAGCACGGTCGTGCCGACGTGGCACAGCACAATCTTCCCGCCCTACTTCGTTGCAGGCGCAATCTTCGGGGGCTTTGCCATGGTGCTGACTCTGCTGTTGCCGGCCCGCGCCATCTTCAAGTTGCAAGATGTCATCACACCGCAGCACATCGACAAAATGGCGAAGGTATAGTGGCAATGCTTACGAGCGGTTCGCGTTTTGGAATCGCATCTTTGGTCCTTACTGGTGGTACTGGTGGTTCGGCATGCTCTTTTGCAACGTGCTTTCGCCGCAACTGTTCTGGTTCCGGTGGTGCCGGTACAACGTGTTGGTCGTTTTCTTTGTCGCCATGTGCGTGAACGCCGGCATGTGGTTTGAGCGCTTCATCATTATTGCCGGCGGTTTGGCCCGAGATTTCCTGCCATCGTCATGGAGAGTTTATCATCCGACGTGGGTGGACATCTGGACATACATTGGCACACTCGGGATTTTCACTTCGCTGTTTCTGCTGTTCATCCGTTTCCTGCCGATGATCGCGATGTCGGAAGTGAAGACAGCCGTGCCTGAGGCAGACCCGCATCATGATATGCCTCTTCAATCGGTATCTCCTGGTGGAAAGGAGCGCACACGATGATCAAAACTCCGTACGGTCACAAAGTTTACGCCATGGCGGCGGAGTACCAGAGCGCTGCAGCGCTTTATGAAGCAGCCAAGCGCGTCCGCGACGCCGGCTTCCGGCGTTGGGACGTTTATTCGGCATTCCCAATTCATGGGATGGACGAAGCCATGGGTCTGGGAAAATCTTGGTTGAGCGGCTGGGTCTTGTTTGGCGGAATTTCGGGACTGCTCACGGCGGCGCTGGTCGAGTTTGGTCCCTCATCGATTCTTTATCCGGTCGATGTGCACGGAAAACCAACCAACTTTTTCACTGTTCCCGCGTTTTTCCCGATCATGTTCGAACTCACGGTGCTTTTCGCCGCGTTTGCGGCGTTTTTTGCTTGGCAGGGAATGAACCGGCTGCCGCGCTGGAATCATCCCATGTTCAACTGGGAGCGGTTTAGCCGCGTTACCAATGACGGATTTTTCCTCGCGATCGAAGCGCGCGACCCACGATTTACCGAGACTGGCGTGCGCCAATTATTGGAAGAAACCGGCGGACAACACATCACCATCGTCCACGAGGACTAATTATGTTGCGCGGATTTTTCGTGATTTTTTTTCTATGCACGATCGCGATCATCGCGGTGTTCGGATTTCGCGGGCAAATCAGCACACAACCGCCGACTGAAGTTTTTCCTGACATGGTGCGCCAGCCGAAAGTGCGCGCACAAGCGCCACTGGATTTGTTCGCGGACGGGCGGGGACCACGCTTGCCGGTTCCTGGCACAGTTCCGATTGGGTACGAAATGCCGAAGCCTCAGAGCGCTGAAACGCAGGCCATCGAAGTCGGTCCATGGTCGCATCCGCACAGCACTTTCAGTGTTGGCACCGATTACTACAACACCGGCAAAATGGCCGACCAGTGGGGAACAGGTATTCCGCTGGAAGTGACGCGCGAGTTAATGGAACGCGGACAACAGCGTTTCAACATCACTTGCGCGATGTGCCACGGCGCTGCGGCTGCGGGTAATGGAATCACCAAACAATATGGCCTTGCCACTGTGGTCACGCTTCAGGACGAACGCATTCGCAAAATGTCGGACGGCGAAATTTTCAACACGATCACCAACGGTAAAAACACGATGATGGCTTACGGCCCAAACATCATCGTGCCGGATCGCTGGGCGATTATTGCTTACCTGCGCGCTTTGCAGCGTAGTCAAAACACGAACGTTGCCGATGTGCCGCCAGAGCATCGCGCCGAACTGGACAAGCCGGCCGAGAGCAAACCGCCGGAAGCGAAACCCGCAGGGAAGCAGGAGGCGCCAAAAAAATGAGCGAACGCTTACAGACTGTTCCGACTCCTGAAGGCGAATATTTCGACAGCGGCCGATTCGCTGGGCTTTCGTTCCTGCTTGGACTGGTTGCAGTAGTCGCGCTCGTCCTCTGTGTTGTCGGCGCAGTCCTAAATCCACATCAGTTCAGTTATTCCTGGCTCTTTGCGTTTGCCTTTTTCTTTACGCTGTGCGCTGGCTGCTTTTTTTGGACAATCGTGCATCATGCGACCGACGCCGAATGGAGCGTGGTCGTGCGCCGTCAGCTGGAAAATCTTGGCGCATTACTGACGGTCCTGGCGCTGCTGTTTGTCCCGATTCTTCTACTCCGCCATCATTTGTTTGCGTGGATGGATATTCCGCGCGGAGTCGAAGAATCACTCGATACCAAACGCGCCTATCTCAACTGGCCTTTCTTTCTCGTGCGCGCGGTAGTGTTTCTCGGGTTTTTCCTTCTGGCTGCGCTCGCCTTGCGACGACTTTCAGTCCGGCAGGACAGCGATGGCAATCCGTGGTTCACCATTGGAATGCGCAAAGTCTCGTTCATTAGTCTGCCGATGTTTGCGCTTTGTCTGACTTTCGGCGCGTTCGATTGGTTCATGAGCCTGAACTACCGCTGGTTCTCAACCATGTTCGGTGTTTACATCTTCGCGGGCGCAGCCGGCAGTTCCATGTCGCTGCTCGTTCTGGTGATCACCGCATTGCGGCAGGCTGGCTACCTGAAGGACGTCGTCACCGTTGAACATTATCACATCATGGGAAAATGGATGCTGGCCTTCTGCGTTTTCTGGGCCTACATCGGCTTCGGCCAGTACATGCTCATCTGGTACGCGAACATCCCGGAAGAGACGCAGTTTTTCATCACGCGAAACACGCAATCCTGGTGGGCGTTGAGCATGCTGTTGGTCATCGGGCGCTTCTTCATTGCCTTTCCAATCCTGCTCATGCGCTCCATCAAGAAGCATCCGCACCAGCTTTCTATCGTAGCTGGTTGGATTCTGTGCATGCAGATGCTCGATATCTACCTCATCGTGCTGCCTGCGTTACACGGCACCGGGTTTCGTCCCAGCATTTGGGATTTGCTTTCGCTCATCGCCATCGGCGCGACGCTCGGGTTCGTCTATCTGCGTCTCGTGCCCAGGACTTCGCTGTTTCCTGTTCGCGATCCGCGGCTGATCGAATCTCTGCAAACTGTAAACTGAAATGGCAAACGCTGAATCTATTCGTCAGATTGCACGTTCGCGCGCTCCGTTGTCCACGTGGTTGGCGGTCGTGCTCATCTTTGCGTTGTTTGGCGTAATCGTGCTCGCGATCATTGGCCCAATGCCGCGGGGAAGTGACTACGAAGAGACGCGCGCCAAAAAGCGCCAAATCCCGATCAGTCGCGCGATGGAGCTGACGACCGCTCAGCTTGCACAGCAAAAACCAGCGCCGGCAGGTCCAATTGCTACGCCACAGGCGCAGTCTCCGGCCGCGCCCAGTTCACCTGCTCCTGCAGGTTCCCCGAAACCTGGCGCGGTTCAGCCGGCTGGCTCGCCTTCGGCGCCCGCACCCGCTGCGCCGGTGACTCAACCTGCTGCATCGCCTTCACCAGCGGCACAGGCATCGCCACCTGCAGGTGCTTCACCCGCCGCGGCTTCGCCGTCACCTGCGCAAAGCCCATGAGTGCTCTACGATTTCACGATTCAACATTTCAACGGTTCAACGAAGGATGAACGCCACTGGAATTCCACTGAAAGAACCATCCGTCTCTGCCGCCGCGGGAGCGACAGAGCAGTTGGAGCGCGCGTACATCGACGCGTCGACGCGTGTGCCAGTACTGATGTTCTACACCTCGGCAATGGCGTGGCTGATCCTCGGCACGCTGCTGGCGGGTTTCGTTTCATTTAAACTTCACGAGCCCGATCTGCTGTCGAACATTAGTTTTCTGACGTGGGGACGCGTGCGGCCGGCGCACATGAACGTGATGGTCTACGGCTGGGCTTCCATGGCCGGAATTGGCACAGCCATTTGGCTCATGGCGCGATTGTGCCGGACCGTTTTGCGATATCCGCTGTTGCTCCTTGCGGGTGCTTGTTTTTGGAACTTGGGCGTGCTCCTTGGCGTCTGCGGAATTCTTCTCGGCGACAGCACCGGTTATCAATGGCTCGAATTTCCGGGCTACGCGGCGATCATTCTTTTTGTTGCGTACACGCTCGTTGTTTCGTGGGCGGTGCTGATGTTTCGCTATCGGCGGGGCGAACAAATTTACATTACGCAATGGTATTTGCTCGGCGCGTTTCTCTGGTTCCCATGGCTATACGCGGCCGGGCAACTGATGCTTTTCGTTGTGCCGGTGCAGGGGGTCTTGCAGTCGGCCGTCGGCTGGTGGTACGCGAACAATCTGCTCTTTCTCTGGTTCGGCGCCATCGCTCTCGGCACGGCGTATTACATGATTCCCAAAGTGATCGGACGCCCGGTGTACAGTTATCATCTGGCGACAATTGGCTTTTGGACCTACGCGCTTTTCTCAAGCTGGACCGGAATGCAGCGGCTGGTCGATGGGCCGTTTCCAGCGTGGATGATCACGGCCAGCATCGCCGCGATGATTCTGGCGATGATTCCCGTCGCAACAGTCGGCCTTAACCATCACATGACGATGCAGGGTTATTTTCCGCTGATGCGCTACAGCCCGACGCTGCGGTTCACCGTGTTCGGCGCGATGTCTTACACCGTCTTTAGCGTAGTTGGCCTGTTGATTTCACTTCGCTCGGTCGCGGGATACGTCAACTTCACCCAGACGAGCATCGCTTACTCGCATCTCGGTCTTTACGCGTTTTTCACAATGGTGATTTTTGGTGCCATGTACTACATCGTGCCGCGGTTAGTCGGCCGCGAATGGCGGTACGCATCGCTGATCAAACTGCATTTCTGGGCATCGGCTTACGGCATCGGTTTAATGACGCTCATGCTGCTCGCTGGCGGCTTTCTTCAAGGCGCAGACATGGAGAACCCTACGCTCCCATTCAGTGAGACCGTGGAAACAGTGCTGCCGTATCTGCGAGGACGCAGTCTCGCTGGTATTTTGCTCACCGCGGCACATTTCATTTTCGCGTATCACTTCGGGTTGATGCTCTTGGGCCTAGGGCGCACATCGACTGTTCCTACATTTCTCAACCCAGTCGAAGCAGAGGAAACTTCAGGAGGACACTGATGAAAGGTCTCGCTCCTCTCTTCCTTGGAATCTTCGGTACGTTCGCTTTCTCATGGGTGGGATTGACCGTCCTCCCGAATTGGCAGATCGGACATCTGAATCCGCAATCCGACGAGGAAGGCACCGATATTTATCCGCAGCCGCAATCAGGAATGTTCGAGCGCGGCGCTCGCGTTTATGCTGCAAACGGCTGCATTTACTGTCACAGCCAGCAAGTGCGCCCCGCTTACGCCGCGGCCGACATCGAACGCAAATGGGGTGACCGCCGGAGCGCACCGCGCGATTACATCTTCGAACGGCCAGTGTTTCTCGGGAAAATGCGAATGGGCCAGGACCTCGCGAATATCGGCGCCCACGCGTCTGCGGAACAGGCGAGCCCGGCGCCAACCGGAGCGGCGCCTCCTGGAGGTTCGCCGAGTGGAGGAACAAGTCCCGCGGCTTCGCCTGCGCCACAAGGAGGAGCACCAGCGGCTGCTTCACCAGCGGCGAAACAAAGTCCGAATCCCTCCCCTGCAACACAAGGTGCCTCACCCGGGCTAGCAGGTTCGCCCGCAACTGCGAGTTCGCCTGCAACAGCAGCTGCTGCGTCGCCCGGCGCGTCACCAGGATCATCATCGCCGCCCGCGGGAGCGCCACCGCCCGGCCCTAAGACAGGTCTCGCCTCGCCGTCCCCTGCAGCAGCAGCGAATGCGACGCCGGGAGGCGTGACTGCCCCGTCATCCGGTTCGCAGACCGCAGGCCCGCCGTGGCCAATTCAAACGATTGGCGAACCACCAATGTATTCCGCGGCCTGGCATCATGTGCATCTTTATTCGCCACGCAGCATCAACTTCGATTCGAACATGCCTGCTTATCGTTTCCTTTACAAAAAGCGCCGCATCAGTGACGCACGTTCAGCGGACGCCCTGCAGCTCACTGGCTCCGACGCGCCGCCTGAAGGTTGGGAAGTTGTTCCCACTTACGACGCGAAATGCCTTGTCGCTTACATGATGGCGCTCAATCAATCGCATCCGCTAAGCGAAGTGAGATCTGCCGGAGGTGCACCGCCGGCCGCAGCATCACCAGCCGTATCACCAGGTCCCGCAGCCGCCGGGTCCCCCGCGCCAGCAAAATGAAAACGCAATGAACGAAGAACCGAAAGAGCCGGCGCGCGTGGGACAGGGAATGGATTACGGCGAACAAGCCGACGTCCAGCAGGTGCACGCTGCTGTTCAACGTGAAAAACGCGAACCGCGCGTCGGTGCCGAGCCGCTCTCGATTTGGCTCATCGCGATCTACGGACTGGCGATTTTTTTTGGTGGCGCGTATCTCGGCCGTTACTCGGGCAACTTCAGCAGTGGCGGGCTCGACCCGATGGGCGCGCCGCCTCCGGCAAAGAAAGCAGTGGCGGGTCCTGCTGGCGGCGAGCAGGCGGCGGAATTATCGCCCCACGATCGCGGCAAGAAGGTTTTCTCGGCGAATTGTCAGACCTGTCATCAAGCCAATGGTCAAGGCGTGCCGGGTCAATATCCGCCTCTTGCCGGTTCCGAATTTACAACTGGCGGCTCGCGACGCATGGGCATGATAGTACTCAAAGGTTTGCAGGGCCCGGTTAAAGTTAAAGGCCAACAGTACGGCACCGCTGTCATGCAACCGTGGGACAAAACTTTGACTGACAAACAGATTGCCGATGTCATGACTTACGAGCGAAGCGAATGGGGCAACAGCGCCAGCCCGCTCACACCCGAACAAATTGCCGCGTTGCGCAAAGAGCTGGCCAATCATCCCGAATCATTCACTGAGCACGATATTCTTGCCGCTCCTG
>WNGD01006660.1_pt1 | contig 12592 bp, 14 predicted proteins | sample 5400671 | NCBI WGS metagenome assembly WNGD01 (sample SAMN13153369, study PRJNA577476) | soil metagenome | isolation source: 40 cm soil or saprolite under grassland replicate 2 | place: USA:California | collected 2016-06-15
ACGGGAGGCGGGCCTGCGCGTAGGTTTCGCAGTCCCGCAGCACCGCTTCCAGTGGTTTGCCGGTCAGCTCGATGAACACCAGCCGCCCCGCCGCTGCGGGCAGCCCACGCCGCAGCGCGTCCGGCATGGTCAGCAGCTGTTCGGCGATGAACCGCATGACGTCCTTCGGAGGGGTGCGCCGCGATAGCAGCTGGGCGACCCAGCGCTTGCGCACCTCTGCTGCTGCGGTCCACGCCTTGTTGCCCTCGATCACCAGCCGTCGTGCCTGCTCCGCAGCCGGATCGGGAACCGGGTCTGGGACGCGATGCTGAGCCGCGAAGGTGCCGGGGCTCTTCATCCCGCCCGGCCCATGCGGGACGGCTCCGTCGCCACCGCCAGGTCCATCGCCATTGGCGGCGGCCGTTGCGGGTGCGGCGTGTTGTGCCCACCGGTAGGTGTGACCGTTGGCGGCCGGGTCGGTACAGTAGAACACAGGGTTGCGCCGGTCGTGGGCGCGGAAGAACGCCCCATGCCCTGGGCAATCCTTGTGGTTGTCCGGGGTGAGGTCTTCGCCATCGTGGGCCAGGCTGGTCAGCAGCGACGAACCTGGCACGATCTCAGCAGTGACCTGGCAGCCGACCGCTTCCAGCTCGGCCCGCACGCGCTCATGCTCAGCCGTCTCGGCCTGTTCCAGGCGGATCCGCTCGGCCACATGCTCCAGCGGATACCGGTTGTCCACCGCCATGATGAGCTGTTCGAGGGCGTCCGGGTTGCTCTCGAACTCGGCCAGCAGAGCCAGTCGTCGAGCGTGAGCTGCGGGTCCAGCCCGCTGATCTGCTCCCGGGTGTCGGCGGAAAGCCCGCCCGCGGCGAGCGCTGTCTTGACCTGATCGGCCTTGCGGCCGGTCGCCTTACGGATCCGCGTCCTGGTGGCGCCCGCCTCGTGCGCTGCAAACAGCGCGGTCGCTTCTTCCAGTGGCGTGAAGTTCTTCCGGTATGCGCCGCTGTTGGCGGTCACCATATCCAGGTACTGGCCCGCCTCATCCCCGGCCCGCTCACTGTCAAGATCGTAAGGAATGGTGGCAAGACCGGCCTTTACGGCGGCGGCGAGCCGCCGATGCCCCTCGATCACCCGGGAATTGCCATCGGCGCCGGTCGTGATGAGCAACGGGACGCGCACGCCATTTTCGGCGATGGATGCGCAAAACTCGGTGCTTAGATCCAGGTCCTCCCGAACATTGCCTGGATGCGCGATCAGCTTGTCCACCGCGATCATCCGCCGCGCACACGCCGGGTTCGCCGGATCATTCACGCACAGCGGTTCGGCCGCGGCGTCCGCACATTCCGAGACGGCATCGCTCTCTGGAGCGGGGAAATCCGTGGGAATGTCGGTCATGTGTCCTCCTCGGTGGGAGTGCCGGGAGGATGGCCGCCCGGTGGCGGCCTGGTGTCTGCTGGCTCCTTCCCGGCGGTCCGGCCGTCGCGCCGCGAAAGGGAGTGCCCGGCCACCGGGCGGCCCGGGCGGGCAAGATGTTTTGCCCGCAGCCCACTACGTACGAATCCCATCGGCAGAGCCGCACCTACTGCCGGCCGCGGATGAGCAAAAGATCTCTGCCCGCCCGGCACCAGCCGCCCGGTTGCGGGCACGACCGCGCGGCGCAGGCTGACGAAGCCGGGAAGGAGACCCAGCAGACACCCCCCGCCACTGCGTCCACCGTCGGCACGCACCCGACACGCGGGGCGGCACTGATAAGGCCTAGGAAACGCAGATCGATGCGCGATCCTCTTTCGAGACCGGCCATGTGTGCAGTCCCTTCCGCTCGACAGAGTCCAGCTCGCGACCGCGGGTATCGCTTGACCTTGTGTCCGGGACACACACCCCCGTTTCCGTTGCATGCCAGGAATGTCAGAGGCATTGGACACCATGGAGCCGTTGTCGGCGTTGGCGGTAGGTTGTCTGGCTGAGCGGTGCTCATAAATCGTGGAGCTGCCGATGGGTGTCTCGATCGCGGACCTTCCGCGCGGCCAGAGGCCGAGAGAGCGCCTCTGGTCGGTGGGTGTCGAAGCGCTCAGCGACGCTGAGTTGCTTGCGCTGCTATTGGGTCATGGAAGGCCAGGGGAGAGCGCGCTGGACATGGCTAGCGGCCTGCTTGCCACGTACGGTGGGCTCTACCGGCTGGTTCGGGCGCGACCCGAGGAACTCGCCTGCCATCCAGGCGTGGGCATGGCCAAGGCCGCGGCTCTCGTAGCCGCGTTCCGGCTGGCAATTCGCGTTACCGATCGTGACGATGACGCTCCCGAACTGCGCGACGCCGCTGATGTGGCGGCTGTCGGCCGGGCGATGCTTGCGGACGCGCGCCGTGAGCGCGTACTCGTGCTCGTATGCGACGCGCGGAACCGGGTTAGGCACCGAGTGGAGGTCGCAGCGGGCGCTATCGACCGAACCCCGGTGCCAGTCCGTGAAGTGCTAAATGCCGTGCTACGGCATGACGGTCGCGCCTTCGCCGTAGCGCACAATCATCCGTCCGGAGATGCGGAGCCGAGCTTGGCGGACCGCCGCGCAACTACGGCACTGATGGACGCGGCGCGGACGGTCGGCCTCCGGTTTCTCGATCACGTTGTAGTCGCTGGGGATGCGTGGGCGAGCGTTACGCCAATCCGCGGAACGCCTGGTTGAGCACTGAAGCCACCAGGGCGTCGAGGAGCTTCTCCCGTGCCTCAATACGGCGCAGAACATCGTAGGCTCGGTCCAGCAAACTCCCAATGCGTAGCTGTGCGGCAATGTCTGGCAGTGGGATCTTCAGATTCTCGAATGCCTTGATCCCAAGCGTACGGTTTCGCACCATGGTCCCCGGCGACGCTTGCTGAATCAGTGGATGTCCGCTGTCGCTGAGGAAGAAATAGCGGAGATAATTTACATTGACATCCGCTGAGACTGGGATGTAGCTGAGAAACCGATTTGACGCAATGAAGTCGTTATCGGCTTCAGTTGATAGTGCGATTGCACCTTCCCACGCCTGGATATTGCTGAGCAGCAGGGCACCTGTCGGCACCTCAAAATAGCGCAGCTTGCTCAGCGCAGCGCCTGGTATAGGATCATACCGGATGATCCCCTTGCCGAAGGAATAGATTCCGATCTGGCGGTACATCGTAGCGATATCTACGCTAATGGCGTTGCGGACCAGGGTGAGCTTCTGCCCGACTCTCTCCATCGGCCCATGTACTCGACAAACGGCGCTGTGCACAGCTTTGACGACTCTTGCTGCTCGCTTGGCGCGTTCCGATGCTTTGTAGCGACGTTCGAGAAGATGATCCAACCTAGCGGCAATGCGACGCTGCTCATGGATGTCCGGCAACCGGATCTTGAGATTCTCGAATGCTTCAATCCCGAGCGTCCGGTTCCGGTCAGCCGCACCTGGTGAGGCACGCTCGATAAGCGGCAGGCCGGCTTGACTGAGGAAGTAATAACTCAGGTACCGGGTGTCTACCTCCTCGGCATTGACTGGAAGATAACTCAAGAAGCGATTTGAAGCTATGTGCTCAGAATCGCGCTCAGTCGAGACGGTGATTGCGCCTTCCCAAGCTTTGATGTTACTCAGAACCAACGCGTCTGTGGGCAGTTCGAAGTATCGAAGCTTACTGAGCTTGTCTCCGGCAGTCGGAGGGTAGTGGATAAGCCCTTTACCGAATGAACGAATTCCGATATATCTATAATTCGCGTTCGGATCGATCAAGACAGGTTTGCGGACTAGTGTAATTACATCTCCGATGCGTATCGTGCGGGCGATCACGGGGTGCCGTCCTTCAGTTCATCCTGGATGTCTTCGAGGAGGGTGAGGATCTCCTGCTCGGCGGTGATGAGCTCTGCCACGAGTTCGGCGGGTGGGCGGTGCGCGAGATCGTCGGTCGCGTGCGGATTCCGCAGGTCAAGGTTGAACCCACCGTCGATCAGGTCACGCGCAGGCACCCGCCAGGAATGCGGTCCCGCGAGCCGGTCACGCCGCTCTAGACCGCCCCACCAGGCTTCCACGGGAGTCAACTCCTCGTCGCGCAGTGGCTTGGTCTTGGTGTAGTTGCGCCGTCCGTCGGGCAGTGGCAACTCGTAGAACCAAGTGGCCCTGGTAGGGCCAGTCTTCTCAAAGAACAGCAAGTTAGCGGGAATTATAGTGTAGGGAGCGAACACGCCGTTGGGCAGCCGCACCACGGTATGCAGGTTGCAGGCGTCAAGCAGTTTCCGCTTTATCTTTGCGTAGACACCTCCGTCGAAGAGGACGTTATTCGGCACTACGATCGCGCACCGTCCGCCAGTTCTGAGCCGCTCGATGACAAGCTGAATGAATAGCCACTCAGTTTTCGCGGTGCGCGTCTCGCTCGGGAAGTTCTTCGGGACGGTACTCTCCTCCTCACCGCCGAACGGGGGGTTGGTGGCGATCACGTGCACCCGGTTGCGCCGCTGTTCGGCTACCGGGTGGTTGAGGGCGTTGTCCCGAACAACGTGTGGCCTGTCCACGCCGTGCAGCAGCAGGTTCATCGTGGCGAGCAGGTAGGGCAGCGGCTTCTTATCCACTCCCTGAATGTCATCCTCAAGCTCGCGCAACTGGCGCACGGTGAGCCGGTGGGCGGAACGAATATGCTCATACGCTTCTACGAGGAAGCCACCGGTTCCGCAGGCGGGGTCCAGTATGACCTCGCCAGGCTTGGGGTCGAGCATCTTAATCATGAAACGGATAAGCGGGCGAGGGGTGTAGAACTCCCCGGAATCACCCGCGGCATCGCGCATCTCCTGCAGCATCGACTCGTACAAGTGGGCCATCGTGTGAACATCTTCAGCCGCATGAAAATCGATCTTGTCGATCTGGTCAACGACCTCGCCGAGCAAATTGCCGGAGAGCATCCGGTTCTGCACGTCCCGGAAGATCGTCCCGATGACATCTAGCTCGTCGGTGCCTCTCCGGCCGCGGAGATGCGGAAGAAGCTGAGTGTTGACGAACCGCTGGAGGGGCTCGCCCGTGACTCGGCTTTTGGGGTTGTTGGGGGAAGCCCAGTCCCGCCAACGGTACGGCTGATCAATGAGCGGCCGGAACCGTGGCCCTTCCGTGATTTCTCTCGTCTTTTCGCGAGCGTCGAGGGCCTTGAGGAAGAGTAGCCAGGAGAACTGGGGGATGCGATCCAGGTCGCCGTTGAGGCCAGCGTCCTTGCGCATGATGTCGCGGGCGCGTTTGATCACCGAAGAGAGTCCGGTGCTGCCGTTCTTCCGCTGCCCTGGCACGTCGAAAAGGACGTCGTCAGTTGTGGCCATCGCTGCTTGTGCATGCCTTCCAGATAGGGCGGATGAGGGCCATCGCGGCATCCGCAGTGTGCGCGCCGATATCGAGATCGGCGATCAGGGTTAGGTAGTCCTGGCACCATGCGGCTGGGGGGTCTGGCAGATCGGTAGGCATCTCATGAGTAGCACGCACGGTAAACACGGTGCGTAGCCGCTCCCTCAGCCGAGCCCCTTCAATCAGCTTGTGTTCGACAAGAAGAACCAGATCGACTAGGTCCTTAACACGAGTATTCGGACGATCGCCATATTCCCGCGTCAACGCATGGAACTTCTCAGCCGCGTGCTGAGCGAGGTCGATCGCAGGAACAGTGACCACAGGCGGGAATCCTGCGAAGGCAAGCCCAGATGGGAATGTGAGCTGCTCGACGGCACCGTCGAGCTCTTCGGCTCTTGCCACGACGTCAAGCCGAACGTTGACGAACGTCTTACCGGCCAGCCTTACCTCAACAGGGAACCGCCATCCTGGGCGCCCAGCCAAATCTGCTGCCAGTGGCCTGGGATGGCCGATGGTAAACGTGAAATGATCATTTTCGCAATCTTCGCTCAAGGCGTCGAGAAGCCGACTTCTGACGTGATCGCCGTCGTCTTCGTTTCCCAGGATCGCGAGATCCAGGTCACGGGTGGCTCGGCAAATATCGCCGAGCCGAAGTTCGAGCGCGAGTCCTCCCTTTAGCACCCACTCATCGACCGTTGCGAGCGGGAGTGCTGCGAGCCGGACGAGTAGCCGCTCGAAGGCGACCTGACGACGCAGCCTGCCGAGATCGATCCCTCGCGACCTCGCCTCGGCTTCCATGCGGGCCTCAAGCCCCGCGCGCAGTGCGGCTGGGGTCCTGTAATCGCGCGGCTCGAGCTCTCCGAATTTGGTCACGCGACCGCTCCGAGCGCACGTTCTGCCCGAAGCGCCGCCCGGTCGCCGAACTCGTCGGACCTCGCGCGAAGTCGGCGAGGTGAGATCAGCCCGCGTTCGAGCGCATCCGAGATGACGACGTCGAGCTGCTCCTGGCTGATATCTGCTGCCGCCGCGTCCAGTAGGGTTCGCTCCACCGTCGTCACCTGATAGCCCTGACGATCCTCCACGTCTACGGGCGGGAGGACTGCCTTGTGCAGCACTACGGATGGATCGGCAGCGCGGAATCCCGGTGGAACGGTGAGATGGACCCGGGTCGGGTTGACGTCACCGAGGTCGTGAACGGCGAGAGCCGACAGGTGTGAGACGACGGCGCGGTCGTGGCTCCACAGTCGCCACAGGACATAAACGTCGTCCTCTCGCGCGGGCCAGTCAGGGAGCCGGAAAAGTCCGCGATCGACACGCGTCCAGCTACCGTGATCGACGTGATACTTCTGCGCCTGATAAGAGTAGCCGACCGCGCGTGCCTGAGACGCGGTGAAATAGCCGGCCTGGCGTAGCGCTATCGCGTTGACCGCTCGGCGGAGATCTGCTGGGTCGGCTGGCACAAGAGGAGCATATCAGTCTGATTCCTCAACCGCTCATGTAGTTTAATGTATCCGCCTAACATCAAACTACAAGATTCCTTGATACTAGATGGATCCCGCTTACGCAGCGTACAGACGTCGCTGCATCTCAGCGACCGCCTCGCGCAGCCGTTGTGCCGTGCCGAACCGCTCCGCTATCTCGACGACCGTCCCCAGTTCGTTGACAGGCTCAAGCTCAAGCGCCCGCAGGTCGGCTAGGTCATCCACGCCGTACAAAGCGTAGCGTTCAAGTAGGAGGTCAAGTACCTCGCGGGCCTCGGGCTGGAACTTCCGGAAGAACTCGGCGTGGTCGCGGCGCAATCGGCGAGCGCGATCGTAACGCGTGAGCACGGGCTCGTTCCAAGCGACGTGGACGAGGACGTCGAAGGCGTCCGCGTCGGGCAGCCCGGCCCGCTCGGCGAGCTCATCCAGGTCGATCCCACGTGAGCGGAGTTCCGCAGCGATCTCCGCACGTGTCGGCGCATCTCGCCATCGGCGACGCAGCCCTGTCGGCGTCGGGAACAAGCGTCGTACGACTGTCGCGGCGTAGTCGCGGTACTCCACCAGGTGCAACCGATCGGTCTCCGGATCGGTCATGAAGACCGCGTCGGTGGTCACGTATACGGGCACGTCGTCAACGTAGAATTTGTGCGCGTCCGGAGGCGGGCTTGGGCCGACGTCCAGCCCTTCCGGCGCTGACCCATCCGGGGCTGTGTCGCGAGCTCCTGCCAGACCGCCGACAGGTTCCATCTCACCCATCGCGAGCTCTTCCACAACGTTGCCCTCATCGTCGACCTCGTCTTCCACCTCGATCTCTGCCGGGCCGTCGAAATCCTGGTCTTCGAAAAACACGGTGGCGCCTGTGAAGTCGATGATCTCGAAGAAATGCTTGTCGTAGTCCGTCGCTAGCCTGCTGCCCCGGCCAATAATCTGCTTGAACTCCACGATTGAGCGGATCGGCTTGAACAGCACGACGGTGTGCAAGGTCGGGACGTCGATCCCCGTGGTAAGGAGCCTGGCAGTCGTGACCACGACGGGGGTGCTGGTTTCTTCGTCTTGGAACCGCTCCAGCATTGCTCGGCCCCACCGGTCCTCGTCCGCGACGATGCGGGCCACGTAGTCGCTGTGCTGGCGGCCCATGTCAGTGTTGGCGTTTGCCATGGCGCGCCGCATGTCGGCGGCGTGCTCGGAGTCCACGCAGAAGATCGCCATCTTGTTCATGCGGTCGGTGGATCGGAGGTAGCGGGTCAGATACCTGGCTGCCGCCTCCGTACGGGTAAGCAGGGAGACGACACGCTCGAAATGCGTTGTGGCGTACAGCTTGTCGGGAACCTCCCGATGGAAGCGGTCGAGTTGACCCGGATTAGGGCGCCAGCCATGCGCGTCCGGGCTGAGTACCACGCGCCGCACCCGGTAGGGTGCCAGGTACCCGTCGCTGATCCCCTGCCGAAGAGAGTACGTGTACACGGGGTTGCCGAAGTACTGGTAAGTGTCGACATTAGCGTCGCGTTTCGGGGTGGCAGTAAGACCTAGTTGGGCCGCCTGGTCGAAGTAGTCGAGGATCTCGCGCCAAGCTGACTCGTCGCGTGCGCTGCCCCGGTGACATTCATCGACGATGATGAGATCAAAGTAGTCCCGCGGATAGTCGCGGAACCGGGGGCTGGCCGTGCCGCCGTGCAGTGCCTGATATGTGGCGAAGTAGATGCTGCGTGAAGTCGTGCTCTCACCGAGAATGCGGTGCGCGGCATCCCGGAAGACCGGTTTGAACTCGTCTTTCAGCGGCTGGTCGATGAGCGCGTCACGGTCGGCGAGGTACAGCACGCGCCGTGTGCCCGACTCACCACACGTCTCCCAGAATCGCCAGAGCTTCCAGACGATCTGTAGGGCGGTAAACGTCTTTCCCGAACCGGTCGCCATGGTCAGCAACAGGCGTCTGCGGCCGCTCAGGATCGCCGCGACCGCGCTGTGGATGGCAATCCGCTGATAGTAACGCGGCTCCTTCGCTGAGCCGTCCGTGTTGTGCAAGTCCCTATTGAACGGCTCCCGTAGGATCTCGGCGATCGTGTTGTCGGCGATCCCTTTCCAGGCCCGGAAGCGTTCCCAGATCTCGTCCGGACGGGGAAAACGGTTGAGTGTCCGCTCCGCACCGGTGTGGAAGTCGAACTCGGCTATACCACGACCATTGGTCGCTAGCGCGATGGGAAGATCCAACAGTTGCGCATATTCCTTCGCCTGCTGTAGCCCATCCGCTGGCTTCGCATACTCTCGCTTGGCTTCTACCACAGCCAGCGGGAACCCGGGTGAGATCTCAAGCGCGTAGTCGGCGCGAAGCTCCTCCTCACGCCCCGGACGGCGACCCCGGAAGATTACCCGGCCAGCAGTTATCGGGTACTGGGGCTGGATTTGGTCCTTCAGCCATCCAGAATCCTCGAGACCGGGCAGGACGTACTCGCGGCAGGTCTCCAATTCGATGGGCCCCCGGCGTTGCATATGACAAAGGTAGCTGAAACGGCCCAGCACATCTCTGTCACGGCTGCGGCGAGTGGATGGTCGAATCGTAGTCGCCCGGCCTGGATCGCCTGCCCCGCGCCCGGGCTCGCACGGATATCGGTGCTGGGCCGCTCTGGCCACCACACCGTCCTCAGACAACGAAAACGTCCGCTGCGGTACTTTGCTGCTGTACGCCGCTCAACGGGCTCGCTCACGTGAGCGAAAAATCCCCCTGATCTGCGTGGAGCTAAGGGGACTCGAACCCCTGGCCTCTTGCATGCCATAAACGTCCGGGCACCCTCCTGGCCAGCGGCGACTGGCTGACGGCCTGGTCAGAGGCTCCTCTTCAGCCCAGTTGGGAGCAGTTCAGGCGAGTTCGCCCCAGTTGTGATCTCCCAAATTCCTCCCAGTTGACCTTGGAGGAGCAGCATGTCTGACAATTTTCGCCACCCTCGCAGCCCGCCGCCCGCAACGAACGTGCCTGCCGACCAGCCAGGCCCAGCCGCAGCGCCCACCCACATAGCCAACGGCCAGATGACCACCCACGACGCGCGGCACACCGAGACAGCGACGAACACCGGCAGCAGCAACAGCCACTCCCCCAGCCCACACCAGCCGGTCCCGCCTGCTCATCGTCACCTCCCGGCCGATCACCGCCGCGCCACCGCCACGGCCGTCCGGAACAAGGGTTGCGGCAGCGACCCGCGCCCGTGCCGGACCGGAAGCACCGGACCGGCTCGTCCGGCCAGCGCACGCGCCAGCACCGGCCGACCCGCACCGGCACCAGCCGCGCAACCCACGATCCGGTCCTGGCCCCTGGTCCTGCTGGCCGCCCCCGCCGCCGTGGCTGTGTGGTCCGGCTGGGTCGGCATCGGCCGGATGACCGGGTTCGGCCAAGTCCGCCCACTGCCGGGCATCTGGGACTCCCTGCACCTGGACTCCGCGATCACCCTGCCCATCGGCGTCGAAGCCTACGCTGCCTACGCGCTGCGCGCGTGGCTGGCCAGCGGCGCCCCGGTCACCCGCCCGGCCCGCCGCTTCGCCCGCTGGTCCGCCATCGCCTCGCTGCTGCTGGGCATGGCCGGGCAGATCGCCTACCACCTGCTCACCCAGGCCGGCGCCACCCGCGCGCCGTGGGAAATCACCACCGCCGTGTCCTGCCTGCCGGTCGTGGTCCTCGGCATGGGGACCGCTCTGGCGCATCTGCTCCGCGCCGGCCCGCGCAGCGACACCGAGCCAGCTGCCACACCCGGCCGTTTCCCAGACCATCCAACCCACAACCAACCGGCCGGCCGGGAGCACGACCGCTCACACATCGACCAGCCCGCAGCCACGCCGGCCCTGGCCGCCCAGCCGGGCAAAACCGCCCACGCCGGCCACCGAACCGGGGAAGCCAGCCAGAAAACGGACCACCACCACAACCCCGCAGCCGGGTCGGCGGACCCGTGGAACGGCCAGCTGACGCCCACCCAGCAGGCACGGATGACCCAGGCGCGGACCGCCGCCACCCAACTCACCGTCTCCGGGCAACGCATATCACGCCGGACGCTACGCGCATGGGGCGTGAAGGGCTCCAACGCCGACCTCGGCGTCCTGGCCCGCATCATCGCCATCGAACCCGCCGCCCCAGGCACCGTTACCGGGTAACACCCGGCCACGCGCCCGCCGCCCGGCTGGGCCAGCGGGAACCTGGCCTCACACGGTCATCGACGCCTCAGCACCGATCTTCGGATCACACACTCAAACGTGAACCGTCGCAGGCACCGACGCCCGCACGCGACCGCTCCTACCCTGCTTGACCCACCCTGTAATGCCGAATTGAGTGCATTGTGGAGGCGCATGCTTATGCGGTCGTCAGTATGTCCACTCGCAGTCTTGAGAGCATTCGCGACGATTAGCGGCTCAGCATCGTCATGCTGCTCTAGGCACTCCCTGCCGAGTATGCGCTGCTCCGGGTTGGGTCGGCCGCATACGCGGGCGCGTTCAGATCATCCGGTTCTGGGCGCAAGGTTCTGCCAGGATCCGGGCCGCTGGCCATTGAAGAGAATTCGGGAACTGGGCTCGCGCACCTACCCGCCGATATAGCGCGCTCAGCCGTCCGCAAGGACGGCCCGTTGGGGGCCCGGAATAGTGACTTTGTGTCCAGCCGGGCCAGCATCAGCAGACGGCCGAGCAGCCGCCGCGCGAGCAGGTAGCCGACCGAGAAGATCGCTCACCGATGGTTTCGGCCCGCAAAGACGGGCCAGGCCGGATCGAGTAATCGAGCCCCACAGCTTCCGAGTCGGGGTCGGTCATGAAGGCGGCGGCGGTCTGACTGGGTTTGGCGAACCGGAACCGTTCCCGGCGCGGCGGGAACCCGGTGGGTTAAGGCGCTTGCGGTAGCAGGGAACGTCCGTTCCTGAGGGGAAGTCCTCGACTCGGCCCACCAGTTCGTAGCCGTTGCGTTGATAGAGAGCTGGAGCCTGAAAGGCGTAGGTGAAGTGGACGGTCTGTGAGCGCCCGCGCGCCGCTGCCTCGGCTTCGGCAGCGGCGAGGAGCTGAGTCCCGAGGCCGCGACCTCGGAGACGTGGCTCCACCCAGAGGCTCTGCAGTTCGCAGCAGTCGCCCCAGGTCCACCCGCTGATGCCGGCTACGATCCTGCCAGCGTCGCGGACGAAGATTGCCAGGTCGGCTTCGTCACCGAGTCCCATGGCGGCGGCCGCCTCACGACGGATCTGCGTTTCGAGCGTCAGAGGCCGGCGATTTGCTCGATCAGCGAGCCGTCGTCGAAGTAGGTCCGGAATGACCGGATCTTCCCGTCGCGGAAGTCGGCCACGGTAACGCCGGCCAATTTGACATGCCGTCCCGTGGCTTCCAACGCTATGCTCGCCGAGGATGAGTGGCGCCGTGTGATCGGCTTCGACGAGCCATTCGGCGAACGCCTTGTTGCCCACTTCGTCGAGTCCCGGAACGTGATGACGGCGCTGGAGAACGCTGTTTCGCGGAGGGCGGCGGACCTTGACCCGGTCCTCTGCTGCCCATTACGATCACCCCCGCTGCCCGCAGTGGCATCGCCCCAGTGGGATGAAAGCGGGTTCCCCCTGCGGCGGCGGCCCGTGCAGAGCGACTGTCCGGGGGTATGGCAACGCGCCTTACCGGGCACCGGCCTGGCCTGGCAGCATCGCCACGCCTACGCCGCAGTCCTTCACCGTGGCCTCCCCACCGGCACGCCTGGGCGGCTTTGGAGTCGGCCCGCCGCCAGGCAGGCCGTGCACTGCACCCCCGGCCCCCATCCACCAGGTTTGAGCCGGTGCCACGGTTACGGAGCTTTACCGCTGGTTCCTCT
>WNGD01005245.1_pt1 | contig 12591 bp, 10 predicted proteins | sample 5400671 | NCBI WGS metagenome assembly WNGD01 (sample SAMN13153369, study PRJNA577476) | soil metagenome | isolation source: 40 cm soil or saprolite under grassland replicate 2 | place: USA:California | collected 2016-06-15
TCATGGTCATGGTCGGCAGCCTCCGGCGGACGAGCTGGACTGTTGTCCGCGGCCGGGCCGCATTCCTCAGCCGGGGCCGCTTGCTCAGTCCTTCGTCCCCGATAAAGGGGTGAGATGTCTTCACCCTTCACCGGTTGTTCACCCTGGTGATCCCGCGGCGTTGCCCGACGGAGCTACAAGATACCGATCTCGTGCCCTTTCGCAACCGCGTCCCGCCTCGTGGAAACGCCCAGCTTCCGGTATATCGCCTGGGCATGCGTCTTGATCGTGTTCTGCGACAGGCAAAGCTGCTGGCCGATCTCGCGAAGGGAAAGCGTGCCGCGGAGCAGGCGCAGCACTGCCGCCTCGCGCTCAGTGAGCGGTTCGGCAAGCGACACCCATCGCGGTCGGTCCGTGAGCCGGAGTTCGAGCCGCTCCAGCCGGGCCAGCTGGGCCTCCGCGCCGTCCGGCAACGCGGTCAGCAGATCCCTTGCCTCATCGGCGAGTTCCGCAGCGCCGACACGGTCTCCAAGGTCAATCAGCACCCGCGCCAGCAAGAGCGTGGCTTCGAGGGTGGGCCAGGGGCTGACCCCGAATGCCCCCCGGCGGGACCGGACCGCAAGGTCGAGCTCGCTCCGGGCCTGGTCGAGCCGACCCTGCGCGGCATAAACCGCGCCCATGGCTATGTAGGCGACGGAACTTTGCGGCGCCTGGCTGAGATCATCGCGTCTCCCAAGGCTGCGGGCCGCGCTCGCAAGCTCCAGCGCTCTCGGCAGTCTGCCTAGTTCGATCGCGACGAGGGATAGGACGGAGAGGGTCAGCATCCGCGCCAGCGGGGTGGACGCCTGGTTCTGCAGGGCTTCCTCCAGCGGTTCTGCCGCCGCCTTGGGCTCGCCGGACAGGTAGAGGCTGAACCCGAGTGCCCCCCTGGCCATCGCATACCACGGCGACCTGGGGTCACTCTCCAGCTCGGCGGCGTCGGCCGCCGACTCGCGCATCACCCGCAGGCCGTCGAATCCGTAGACGCCTCGCAGCAGCGCAGCTGACGATCTCAGCGATCGCATCCCGTCGGGCAGCGGCCCCTCATGCTGCCCTGCCTCGATAACCGGGAGCCAGCGCCGCACGGACTCCCGATCGCCGGTTAATGCCGCGGCCCATGCCGCGCAATGCGCCGCCAGGGGATTCGCGGCAATCTGGTCGTCGCCGAGCGAACGCATCCACCCGCAGACCGTTCCGGCCCGGCCGACGCCGGTGTACGCATACCAATGACGCGCGATCAGGTCGATGGTTCCGGTGACGTCACCGGCGGCAAGCGCGTGACCGATCGCCTCGTCCGCCGACCCGGACTGCCGATGCCAGGCGCTGGCACGCTCGTGCAGAGTGGGCACGATGTCAGGCTCGGCCCTGGCCAGCTCACTGCGCAGCATTTGCGCGAAGAGATGGTGGTAGCGGAACCACTCCCGATTCTCGTCAAGCGGCACGACGAAGAGGTTCTCCCGCTCTAGGACCTCGATGATCTCCGTCGCGTTGGCCGACCCGACGACGGCATCGCAGAGCGGCGCGCAGAACCGGGCGAGAATGGATGTCCGCGCGAGAAACTGCAGGATCTCGCTCGGCTGGCGGCTGAGTACCTCCTCGGCCAGGAAGTCGACGATGAACCGGTTGTCGCCGGTGAACTGGCGGACGAAGGCACTCGGCGAGGGGTGACCGCGCAGCGAGAGCGCCGCGAGGTATACCCCGGCCGGCCATCCTTCGGCACGTTCGACAAGGTCGGCCAGGTCGGGTTCGCTGAGTTCGACGGCGGAGATGTTGCGCACCAGCGTGGCCGCGTCCCCCGGCGCGAAGCGTAGCTCGTGCGCCCGGAACTCGGCCAGTTCGCCGACCGCCCGCAATCGCGCGAGCGGCAGCGGCGGATCGGCCCGCGTGATGAGCACGACCTGGGCAGATGGCGGGAGATGCGTCAGCAGGGACGCGACCTGGCCATGGCAGCGGCGTTCCTTGATCACGTGGTAGTCGTCGAGCACCAGGACAACCGGCGTCGGAAGTGCGGCCAGCTCGTTGACCAGGGCCGGGAGCACCTCTCCGGCGATATCCGGGGCCTGCACCCGAAGCGCCCTCAGGATGTCATAGCCGCCGAGCCCGGGGCAGGCTCGTTGCAGCGCGCAAACGACATACCACCACAGCCGGCCGGGGTCATCGTCGCCCTGGTCGAGCGAGAGCCAGGCGAACGGCCGGGTCTCGATTTCGCTGGCACGCCACTGCGATACGAGAGTCGTCTTGCCGAATCCCGCGGGAGCGTCAACCAGGATGAGCTTGGCGTCGGCGCCAGTCAGGTAGTGAATCAGCGCTGGCCGCTGCACCCACTCCTTCCGCGGGCCGGGAGCATGCAGCTTTGTCTCGATCGGCACGTCGAGGCCGACCCGGGCCGACGGCAAACTTGCGGCCGCTCGCAGATCGCGTTCCGGCCGCTCCCGCCCCGTTCGTGCATTATCGCGCACTCAGCCAAATGTAATATAACGGACTTTGGCTGGCCAGAGGCAAACCTCAGCCAGTATCGAGAAGCCTGCCAGGCATCGTCCCGCCTGGACGGGACCCGAGCAACGATGCCTGCTCGCATCACCCCGCGCCATGCAGAGCGGTCCTCGCCGATGCCTGAGCGGCCGGACACGCCGCGCCCACGATGCGCGAGGCACATATTTCACCCTTGCCGGGCGAGGCGTGCTCCGGGCATCAGCGGGAGCGTAAGGCTGAGGAGGTGGCATTCACCGTGACAGTCGGCGGCAGCATCGCGCTCATCGTCATCGGCGCAATTCTCCGATTTGGCGTCACCTGGCAGCCCGCTCACGTGGACCTGCAAGTGATCGGCGTGATCTTGATGATCGCCGGCGTGGCCGGCCTGATCATCTCGATCGTGTTCTCCGCGACGCGGCGTCGCGGGCGCGCATCGGCCGAGGTATACGAGGAGCGCCGATACACCGAGCCGCCCGCCTGACCGGGCATAGGCCCGTCCCGGCGATCGCGGTATCACCCGCCGAGGGTGGGGCGTGGCTGGCGTCGGCTTGATGGACTATGCCGGACCGAATCACCGGCAGATTGAGAAGAGGACGCTATGTCTGATCTGATCGCGATCGGATATCCCGACGAGGCCACCGCCGAGGCGGCAGCCGATGAGGCACGACGGCTGGCCAAAGATCTCATCATCGAGCCCGACGCGATCGCGGTGATCGAGCGGGACGCCGACGGCGACTACCACGTGCATACCCGCCACCACCTGGTCGGCGGCGGGGCGACCTGGGGCATGTTCTGGGGGCTGCTGTTCGGCATGCTGTTCTTCATCCCGGTCTTCGGGATGGCGATCGGCGCCGGGCTGGGCGCGCTGATGGGCAAGGTCACCAAGTCCGGCATCGACAAGCAGTTCCAGGACCAGGTCCGCGGCATGCTGACGCCGGGCACCTCGGCGCTGTTCTTGATGGTGGAGAAGGTCACCCCGGACAAGGCCATCGAGGCGATGAGCAAGTACGGCGGTACCGTGCTGAAGACCTCGCTGTCCAAGGACGGCGAGAAGGAACTCCAGGATGCCCTGCACGGCGGGGGCGCGGCGTAACGCGCTTGGCCAGCACAGGCCCGCCGTCCCGCCCGAGGCTGACCAACCCGAGGCTGATCAAACGGAGGGTCATGACGCAGGCATCGCCTGCCCGGCGGGCAGCCAGCAGCGGCGACCGTACCGACCCGACAGAACCAGCCGGCCGGTACGGTCTGCTGCTGCTTCTGCTGATCTCGACCTACCTACTGTCCGCTTCCGGACTCAGCACGCTGACCGCGGAAGTCCAGACCGTGCTCTTCCTGGGGGTGCTGCTGCTGGCGCTCCGCACGGCGATGGTGAGCCGACGGACAGCGAGGATGGCCGGTGCCGTGGCGCTGGTCGGCTCCGCCGCGGCCACCGCGGCCGCGCTGACTCACACCGAGGTCGGTGACGGCGCGGCGGACCTGTGGAAGGGACTGCTCCTGCTCGTGACCGCGGCACTCATCGTGCACCGCGTCCTGGCTAAGCCCACCGTCACCGTGCAGAGCATCTACGGAGCGATCAGCGCCTACATGATCATCGGCCTGATGTTCGCCGCCTTCTACGCGGCGACCTGGCGGCTGGGCGGGGGTTCCTTCTTCGCCGGCCAGCAGACCGCCGAGCACCAGACCAACACGCAGACCATCCAGTACTTCAGCTTCACCACGCTGACTACTCTCGGCTACGGGGACTTTACCGCTGCGAATGACAGCGGCCGGGCCGTGGCCGTCATGGAGGCGCTGCTCGGCCAGGTTTTCCTGGCCACCCTGGTCGCTCGCCTCGTCGCCTCCTTCCGGGCGCCAGCCGAGCAAGTCCGCGGGGCCGCCAGCCGGCGCAGGCCACCAAATGCCGTTCGGCGTGGCCAGAAAGTTCCGTACCGCCGGAGGTCAGCGGGAAACCTCAGAAGGCCTTCGGCCAGGGCTCCGTCGACGCCTTCGGCCAGGGCTCCGTCGACCCAGGTGACTCAGCGCACGGGCGTAGCTGACCGAGCACCGGGCCCTGGTCATTGACCATCCGGCGCGGGTGATGCCGGGCCGCTTGACGGGGACGCACACTTCAAGCCGGACGGCACCGCGCGGTCCGCGAAAAACTAGTTGCCCGGCTGCACCGGACTCGGACTCCGGCGGCCGTGACCCGGACGGAAGTGGCATTCATGTCAGGCTGGTTCTTTGGGATTGGGCTGGGCATCTTGTACCTGGTCCTGCTGTTCACAGTGGCCATCATGACCTTCCGCAAGGGTCGCTGGGTCCTTGGCCTGATCGGCATCTTCATCCCGATCCTGTGGCTCATCGGCGCGATCCTGCCTGCCAGGCGCGGCGCATCGCACCGGGCGTGAGCTCCCGGCCCGGTTAACGCGACTAGCTCGCGCGCCGGTCCGGCAGCTGCGGCGCTCAACGGGTGCTCACGCTTGCCCGCCCGGTCCGGAGACCGGGCGGGCAGGCGCCGGGGTCTCCCCGGTAACAGACGGCGCTGCCGGGGCCGCGGCCGGCGCTGGCGTGAGCCTGGCCGATGTCACATAGGCCACCACCACCGCCACGATCGCCAGCGGCATGACGGCAAGGCCGTCCGACGACAGCAACAGGGTAGCCAGCAAGACGGAGGTCATCGGGAGCCTGAGCATCACCGCGCACATCGCGCCGATGCCCATCGCAACGCCGGGAACGAGCGACAGCCCCGGCAGGTGCGACAGCGCCATCCCGCCGGCCGCCCCGATGAACATGGACGGGAAGACGGGCCCGCCGCGGAAGCCGCTCAGCGACACGGCGTAGGCGAGTCCCTTGCAGGCCAGCAGCAGCAGCAGCGCTCCCACGGTGTAGTCGGCGCTGTGGGCGATGAGCGGGCCAAGCGCGCTCTGCCCGGAGAACAGCACCTCGGCGGAGCCCTTGCCGGTGCCTGCAGCGAACGCGATCGCAAGCCCGGCGACGGCCAGCCCGGCAACCGGCGTGACCAGCACCATCCTTTGCTCCACCACGGGCCGCAGGAGCAGCGCGAGCCGCCGGATTCCAGAGCCGAGCAGGGCAGCCGCCACCCCGATCACCAGCGCCCACCCGAATTCCGCGACATTGGGCGGCCCGACGTGCGGCAGGTTGGGTATCGCCAGCGAGAATGTGCCGAGCCCGGTCCAGGTGTCAAGGCCGGTAAAGATGAGCGAACCGACGCCCGCGGCCAGCAGGCCAGGCACCAGGACAAGCTCCAGCGTGGCCCCGGCGATCCCCGACGCCTCCATCAGCAGGAAGGCCCCGAGCAGGGGTGAGCCGAATAGCGTGCTGATGGCAGCGAAGCTCCCGGCCGCGGCCACCACGGCGCTGGTTCTCGCGGGAGCGTCCCGCTTGACCAGACGGACGGCGCAGACGCCAAGCCCGCCGCCGAGCGCGATCAGGGGCGCTTCGGGTCCGAGCACCACGCCGAGGCTCAAGGTCGCCAGTGCCGCGAGCGCGACGCCGGGAAGCTCGATCGGCGTGGGAGCGCCTTCGCCCGCCTTGAACCCGTCAGCCGGTGCGTGCCCGCCCGTGCCGGGCAGGTACCGGATGGTGAGCCCTACCAGCGCCCCGGCCACCACGAGCAGGGGAGCCGGCCACCACAGCGGCTCCCCATGGAAGCCCAGCCCGTTGGGAAGGTCGGTGAAAAACCACCCCTGCAACTTGGTGACCAGAGCGAGAAAGAAGTAGGCCACCGCCGAGACGAACACCCCGAGGATCGCGGCCAGCACCAGCAGCCCGACGTAGCTCCGGGAACGCAGCAGCGCAAGGGGGTCGGACGGCGTTGTCACCAGAGTCCTCCCGTATCCGAGCGAGCCCGCCGGCCAATAGTGCTGCGGTGGCGGACGCCGGCACCTCACCTGAGCGGGGTGATTGCCCGGGCCGGGACATCGGCGACTACCTCAGAATGTTCACGGCGCGGGAAACCACCAGCACCGCGACCACCAGCGAAATCGCCTCCTCGGCCATCATCATGAGCTTCGCCCAGGGCCTGATCGCGGAGACGTCCGTCGGGCTGAACGCAGTGGCAGTCGTGAACGACAGGTGCAGGTAGTCCATGAACTTCGGATACCAGTCGGCCCGGACGTACTGAGCGTTGCTCATCTCCGGAAAGACGAAGGCCGGCAGTCCGCCGGCTCCGCGTGCCCGGGCCGCCGCCCCGCCGCGGTCGAGATCCCAGTACCACAGGCCGAAGGCGATCACGTTGGTGAGCCAGATCGCGCCGCCGCTGGCCAGCAGGATGTTGGCATCGGTGCTGAACTTGGCACCGCCGATGATCCCCGCCACCAGGCGCACCGCCGCGGAGGCATTCACGGCAGAGATCAGGCCGATCAGCGTGCCGGTCAGTACCCGCAGCCAGCCGGAGTCGCGGTCAATGCGCCCGGGGTCGCCGATGATCATTACCGCGAGCAGGACCAGGACGACCACGATGAACACCCAGCGTGCGTCGCCGGTCCTGAGCGCAGCTGGCAGGACCCCGCGCAATACTCCGGCAGCCAGCACGGCCAGCGCCATCGGCCAGCGCTGTTCGCCGGTCCTGGGGGATCGGGAAGGGTCAGGGTCGGCCGGCGCTGGGGAAGGAGGATTCGCCATCGGTCAGCCGACCAGCTGGGTCAGCCGGACTTCACAGGTCGCGCTCTGCGGTTATCCGCCCCGCGGCCACCGCGTCGACGAGCGACTTGTAGTCACGCTCGTTCTGATCGGCGTACGCGCTGGCGAACTGCGCAATGGCCTTGTCGAATACGCCCGAGCCGCCCAGGTAGGCGGCGATGGCGATCCGGTCGCCGGAGCGGGCGTGTGCCCGCGCCAGCGTCCAGCCGCAGAGCGCGCCGTACATCCGCAGGCCGCGCGGCACCATGGTCTCGATGGCGAGGGAGAATTTCCAGTCCCGCAGCTGGCGGACATAGAAGTCACGAGGCCGGCCGTCCAGGCCGGCCTCGGTCCGCTGCCAGCCCAGGAAGATGTCGCTGGTCGCCTGCATCAGCCGCTGGCCCGCCACCACCCGCTGGCCCTGGTTGGCGTACTTGCTGGCCCCGACGAACCGGCTGAGCACCGATGCCTCTGCCTCCTTGACCTGCAGGAACAGCGGATCTGAGTCGTCACGGCCGAGCATCAAGATGATCCAGCACCGTGTTCCGACGCTGCCAACACCGACGACCTTGCGGGCTATGTCGACGAACTCGAACTGCTCGAGCAGGAACCGGCGGTCGGTTTCCATCGTGCGCCCGTATTTGGCGATCAGGCTGTTCAGCTGCGCGGCGAAGGCCGACCGGTCCGCCTCGTTGGGTACCAGCTCATCGATCGGCACCAGCAGCGGCGGGTCGGAGATGATCCGCGGCCGGCCGTCCACGATACGGGTCAGCTTGGCCAATTCCTGCATGCTGTCCCTGGTCCGTGCCTTGGCCAGGCCCTTCTGGACCAGCTTGCGCTGACGGACGTTCAGCTGGGACTCGAATTGCGCCCTCAGCTGCTCCATGTCCGCGTGCGCGTACCAGACGTCCAGGTTGCTCATCCCGGCGAAGTTGCGCATCGCCTGCCGGTAACGGGCGACCGTGGCCGTGACGATCTCGCGGCGGTCCTTGCCTCCGAACCCGTTGTCGCGCGCCGCGACCTCCATGCTGGCCGCTAGCCGCTTGACATCCCACTCCCACGGGCCGGGCAGCGTCTCGTCGAAATCGTTGACGTCGAAGACCAGGGCGCGCTCGGCTGAGCCGAAGATGCCGAAGTTCGATAGGTGCGCATCGCCGCACGCCTGCACCGCCAGCCCCGACACCGGGGTGGTGGCCAGGTCGCTGGCCATCGGCAGGGCCGCGCCGCGGTAGAAGGTGAACGGGGAGACCATCATCCGGCCCCACCGGACCGGTATCAGCTCCGGTACGCGCGCCTTCGCCTGCTCTGCCAGCAGGCCGAGCGGGTCGGGCCGGTCCGGCCCTGGGTCGAACATCGCATGGCTGTCACGCGGCACCGCGGCCCGTGCCTCCTTACCCCGGGCGGCGCGCGCCGCGGGTGTCAGCCGGCCCAGTGCCGAATCCAGTTGGTACTGCTGCACACGCCGGGGCCGAGCCACGGCCGTTAGCTCACTCATCTTCGGCTCCTCTCTCACCGCTGCCCGGTGTGCGCCAGCTGAGCTCTCCCCGGGGTGCTGCCGGCCGCCCTCCGCCGCAGCGGGCCCCATGTGCGGCCGGCAGCACGTCGCGCAAGCCAAGGATGCCGTCCCAGCTGGCCGTCTGCCTCACCCCGCCGGGGTGACACGGCCGGCCAGCGCCGTTCTCCCTGAGGTGGCCCGGGCGCCAGGCTTATACGGGCGTCATCTCCGTGGCGCGGAGCGCGTGCCGCAGCAGGAACGCTCCGATGATCTCGAAGATGCCCATCACGACGAACCAGATTCCGAGCAGCACGGCCAGGACGTTAAGCGAGGAGGCGGGGGTGGCCGCCACCACGATCCCCGCGATCAGGCTCACCACGCCGAAGGTAATCCACCAGGCCCTTCCCTCGCGGGCGCCGCCGGAGATCCCTCCGATGAGCGCGGTCAGCCCCTGGACGATCCAGGTAATGCCGATGATCAGGCCGATGATCGATCTGGTCAGATGCAGGTGGCGAATCAGGATGACGCCGATGACGATGAAGAGCAGGCCGGCAATGCCGAGCCAGACCCGGTGCAGCTCCTTCTGGTCGAAAACCCGGATCAGGTGGAAGATCCCGGAGAAGATCATGAGGATGCCGAGCAGGACAGCGAGCACGTTCAGCGAGCCCGTCGGGTGAAAGCTTACGATCAGCCCAAGAACCAGGGTCGCCACGCCAAGGAAGAGCGTGGCCTGCCATGTTCTTGCCATTACCCCGGGAGGCAATGGCTGGGTGCCATAATCGTCGGATATCACAGGCGCTCCTAGGTTTTTTTCTTTAACGCCACGGCACTCAGGTCCGGCCTGACTGCAAACCGCCCGGGGGTAGCGGTCGCGCGGGATTGGGCGCCACTCTTTACCGATGCTTGATGCGTATGTCACGGGCGTCGTCACCCGCGCTGGGTGATAGCGATCTTCTGGCAGCTCCGGCCCGCAGCGGATACTCGGCCCGCCCAGGGCTAGAAAGATGCGGACTGGGCCGTCCCTGTGGCGCCGGTGGAGCCCCTCGGCCGGGCCACGAGGATATCGATGCTCAGTGCCAGGATCCACGCCGGGAACAGCAATTCCACCCAAGCTGAGATGCCTATGCCGACCAGCAGCACCAGCGCGGTCGCCAGGCCGGCCACGATGAGCCACCGGGATACGATCTCGGTGCGGCGCGCAATGGTCACGGTGGTGAGCGTGAACACGGCTGCCATTCGCATCGTATAGACGTTCAGCAGGATCGCAGTGACATCGCGGCCCAGCGCCAGGGTGTTCGCATCCGGCGGGCGGGACAGGCCGGACCCCGCCGATGCGATGAGCCCGCCGGAGATCGCCGCGGCCACGAACAGCATGCCGACGAACAACAGGCCACTGCCCAGGAGCACAGTCGCGAAGAAGCGATCCTCGCGCCCGCCGATCCGGTCCCGGAGCACCCCCATGAACCACAAGAATGCGATGCCGGCGAACGGGACGAGGTTCAGGGCGATCGCCACGGCGGTTCTTCGGCCCGAATCGGTCAGCCACTTGCCTGGGGCGGCGGGATGAGCCGGCACCGACAGCCTCAGCAGCACGAGCGCTGAGATGAGAAGCACGGAAAAGACGATCCCGGCGACGGCCGCCGCCCGGGGCGTTCGGAGCGGGCTCCCAGCCTGCAACGGGCCCTGGGCCCTCGGTCCCTCGGTCATGGCCTCCCCCTTCGGCCGGCTGGTCCTCCGGGCTGATTCCTGGCTCGGCTCCGGGCATCACTGGCGGGACATGGCCATGCGCATTTCGCTTTCGGTGTCGGTGATGAGGTCGCCGCTGACGTCAACGGTGACGCTGTAGAGCGTGCCGGTAAACCGGAACGGGGCCTGGTAGTCCGGAGTGACCGGCAGGCCGGGGTTGGCGCCGCAGGTCAGTCCGCCGGGATTGAAGGCGACCGGCGTGGTGACCGGAAACTCTGCCTGCCCGACCAGTTGGCCGTCGACGTACAGCTGTGCCCGGCCCGGGGAGCCTTGGCCCTGGGTGAAGTCCGGCTTTCCGGTGGGCTCGAACTCGAAGCGCAGCTGATGCCGGCCCGCCGGTACGGCGTCCGGCGATGACACCTGGTACAAGGCCCGCCGGACGTAGTTGTGGACGTAACGCAGCTTGCCTTCCTGCAGGTAGAACGACCAGCCCCCGACGCCGGTGCCCTGGCTGAGCAGGACGCCTTGCGCGCCGCCGGCCGGGATGTCTACGTCCGCGGTAATGGCGTGCGGGCGGTTCTGAATCTTGGGCCCGACGGCGGCCGGCACGGTCTGGGTGCCGGGCCGGAAAGTGTAGCTGGTCCGTGCTTCGGCGATCTGCGGCCGCTCGGTGATCAGCCGCTCCAGGGCGCTGCCGTCCAGCGGCAGCACGCGGTACTTGCCGGCCTCGACGTACCACCGCGCGATCATCTCGATGAGCTTGTCCCGGTGCTGTGCGGCGAGGTTGTGGTTCTCGGCCGGATCTTCCGCGACGTGGTAAAGCTCCCAGTGCCCGGCGTCGAGGTCGGTCAGCGTACCGGCCGTGATCGGCGCCCCGAACGGCTTGCCGGCCTCGGCGAATGAGGGCCCCGGCCACGGGCACACCGCCCGCCAGCCATCGTGGTCGATGGAGCGGTGGCCGAACATCTCGAAGTACTGGGTGTGATGCCGGGTCGGGGCGGCCGGGTCGTCGAAGGTGTGGGCGAAGCTGACCCCGTGGATGGGGGACTGCGTCACGCCCCTGATCGTGGCGGGAGGCTCGATCTGGAGCACGTCAAGGACGGTGGGCAGCATGTCGATGATGTGCGCGTACTGGGCCCGGACCTCGCCGCGTGCCTTGATGCCCGCTGGCCAGGACACCAGGAACGGGTCGCAGGCGCCGCCCCGGTAGGTCTCCCGCTTCCACCGCCGGAACGGGGTATTTCCCGCCCAGGTCCAGCCCCACGGGTAGTGGTTGAAGGTGGTTGGTCCGCCGAGCTCGTCAATGGCCCGGATGCTGTCCTCCAGTGGCTCGGGGGCGTTGTTGAAGAACTGCAGCTCATTGGTCGTGCCGGTGGGCCCGCCCTCGGCGCTGGCCCCGTTGTCGGACACCACCATGATCAGCGTGTTGTCGAACTCGCCGGTCTCCCTCAGGAAGTCGAGCAGCCGGCCGATCTGGTGGTCGGTGTGCGACAGGAACCCCGCGAATACCTCCATCATCCGCGCGGACAGGCGGCGAACGTCGGGTGATAGCGAGTCCCAGTCCGGCACGTCGGGATCATGGCGGGACAGCTCGGCTCCGGCTGGCATGATGCCGAGTTCCTGCTGCCGGGCGAATACCCGCTCCCGGTAGGCATCCCAGCCATCGTCGAATTGGCCCGCATAACGGTCCGCCCACTCCCTCGGCACATGATGCGGAGCGTGCGTGGCGCCGGTGCAGCAATGCAGGTAGAACGGCTTGCCCGGGGCGACCTGCCGAGCATCGGCGATGAACTCGATCGCCTTGTCCGCCAGGTCCTCGGTCAGGTGATAGCCCTCCTCCGGGCTGCGTGGCGGCGGGACCTGGTGATTGTCATAGACCAGGTCCGGATGCCACTGGCTGGTATCGCCGCCGAGGAATCCGTAGAACCGCTCGAACCCGCGTCCGAGCGGCCAGCGGTCGAACGGGCCGGCCGCCGACTCGAACTCCGAGGGCAGCAGGTGATACTTGCCGACCATGTAGGTGCTGTAGCCATGCTGCTGCAGCATCTCCGGCAAGAACCCGTTCTCGAACGGGATGCTGCCGTTGTAGCCGGGGTAGCCGGTCGCCAGCTCGTTGATCGCCGCCGTCGCGTTGGCATGATGATTGCGCCCGGTGATGATGCACGAGCGCGACGGCGAGCACAGTGCCGTGGTGTGCATGTTCGAGTACCGCAGGCCGCCAGCGGCCAGGCTGTCAAGGTTCGGCGTCGCAATCGGGCTGCCATAACAGCCGAGCTGCCCGAACCCGGTGTCATCCAGCA
>WNGD01005246.1_pt1 | contig 12587 bp, 13 predicted proteins | sample 5400671 | NCBI WGS metagenome assembly WNGD01 (sample SAMN13153369, study PRJNA577476) | soil metagenome | isolation source: 40 cm soil or saprolite under grassland replicate 2 | place: USA:California | collected 2016-06-15
TAGCGCCCGTGTACTACGGGCCACCACATCAGGACGCCGGCCGAGAAGTACGTCAGATGCTCGAGGTGGAGGAGCCAGCCAGACTGCTCGAGGGCTATGTCGTAGATCGGCGGGACGTGCCAGACGAAGTAGGTCGCGAGCCACAGGGGCAGAGCGACAAGGGGGTGCGTCAGGACGCGAACCGCTGTCGATCGTTCGAGCTCGTGCGCCAAGGACGGTGCGAGCGCGAACACCACGAGCGCCGGCGCCCACTCGGCCGTGACGACGTTCTGCAGGAGGTGAATCGAGAGCAGATAGTGGAGCGCGATCGTGTGCAGCGGGGTCACGTAGACGGCGAGGAGAAGGATGACCGCGAAGTCGAACGCGGCCCTGCGTCTCGCGTCCGCCGGCCACCGGCGCTGGCTCCAGAAGTAACCCGCAGCGAGGACGCCGATCGCAAGCAGCACGTCCCAGTGCAGCGACCACGAGTGCGGATCCACGCCGCTACGCTATCCCGAGCCCTGCGGGCGTAGCTCAACGGCTAGAGCTGCGGCCTTCCAAGCCGCTGATGTCGGTTCGATTCCGATCGCCCGCTTCTGTTCTGTCCTGAGCTTTCGCTAGTGTTTTCTAAAGTGAAAACACTAGAGCGAGAACTCGCGCGAAAGCTCCGGCGCGAAGACGGTCTCCCGATCAACGAGATCGCGCGCCGGGTCGGCGTCTCCAAGTCATCTGTCAGTCTGTGGGTGCGCGACATCGAGCTGACGGGTGACCAGCTCGCGGCGCTTCGGCTCATGAATCCGGCCTACAACCGGCAGCTAAGCGGCCGGACGAAGGTCGCCGAGCGACATCGAGCCAACCGCTTGGCCGCGCAGGAGAGCGGCCGAGCGCTTGCGCGGCGATGCGAGCCACTTCACCTGGCCGGTTGCATGCTGTACTGGGGCGAGGGGGCGAAAGGGCCTCCCAATCGGGTGTGCTTCTCCAACTCCGATCCGGAGATGGTCAGACTGTTCGTGACGTTCCTGAACGAGTACTTCGAGATCCGCGACAGCGATATTCGGATCAGCTGTCATCTCTTTGCGGATCACCTTCAGCGCCAGCGGGAGATCGAACGCTACTGGTTGGACGTCGCAGGCGTGCCGGATGAATCCCTCCGGAAGTCGGTCGTCAACCTGTACTCACGGAGCAGCAAGCGAAAGCGCGTCAACAAGCTGCCCAATGGGACCTGTCAGGTCGTCCTCTCGCGAGTAGTGGTTCTGCAGAGCATTCTCGGCTCCATCCAGGAGTACGCCGGTTTCGAGCGCCCGGCCTGGTTGGAATAGAAGCCTGTGGTCGACGAGAGAGAGGAAGACCGTCATAACAGAGAGCTGATCGAGCTCCTGAACGAGCTCCGCGTGGCACTCCCCGGCGTCCAGGTGCTGTTCGCCTTCCTGCTCGCAGTGCCGTTCGCGAACGGCTTCCCGAAGCTCGGCAAGCTCGACCGCGACATCTTCTTCGTTGCCTTCATTGCCACCGCGCTCTCCACGGTGCTCCTGATCGCGCCGAGCTCATACCACCGTCTGCGCTGGCGCCAGCATGACAAAGAGCGGCTGCTGGTCGTTTCTAACAACCTGACGATCGCCGGGCTCACCTGCCTCGCCGTCGCGATCACGAGCGCCGTGTTCGTGATCACCGACTTTCTGTTTCATCGCGCGTGGGCGGCGACGTTCACGGCGTTCATCGCCGCGTGCTTCCTAGTGCTCTGGTACGGGTTGCCGCTGATTGCGGCTATTCAGGACCGTCGGAGACCGCGACGCTCTCGATGACGACGTCGTCGTGGGGCTTGTCCCGCGCATCGCGCGGCAGCTCGGAGATCCTGTCCACGACGTCCATGCCATCGGTCACGCGTCCGAAGACAGTGTGCTTCCCATCGAGCCACGATGCCGCCTCGGTGGTGACGATGAAGAACTGACTGCCGTTCGTGTTCGGGCCGGCGTTCGCCATTGCCAACGCCCCGCGCTCGATCTTGTGGTCGTTGAACTCGTCCTCGAAGCTGTAGCCAGGCCCGCCCGAGCCGGTCCCCGTCGGATCGCCGCCCTGGATCATGAAGTCAGGGATGACGCGGTGAAAGATGACGCGGTCGTAGAAGCCGTCGTTCGCGAGCTTCACGAAGTTGTCGACGGTCTTCGGCGCGTCGTCCGGGAAGAGCTCGATGTGGATCGGGCCGTGGTTCGTCTGGATGATTGCCTGCATCGCGGATGGAATGTACCGTCCGGCCGTCCCGCGATGCTGCAGTCGTGCCGGAAGGCCCTGTCCGCGTCGTCGACTTCCTTCCGCGGACGGTGTTCCGCGTCGTCGGCATCCTGCTCGCGACGGCGATCGTGCTCGAAGTCCTCTGGATCGCGCGCCACGTACTCACCTGGATCTTCATTGCCCTCTTTCTCGCGCTCGCACTCAATCCAGCCGTCGACCGACTCGAAGCCCGGCTCAAGCGACGCGGCGTGGCGACCGGGATCGTCTACATCGCTGCCCTTGCCGTCGTCATCGGGATCGGGTTTCTCTTCATTCCCACGCTCGTCACTCAGGTGAACGATTTCGCCGGGAAGGTGCCCGACTATCTCAATGACCTGACGAAGGGTCGCGGCCGGCTCGGCTTCCTCCAGACGAAGTACCACCTCGTAGACAAGGCGCGGGAGGCACTGAATCAGGGCGGTGCCTCGAAGCTGTTGGGGATCTCGGGCACCGCGCTCGCCCTTGCCCAGGGCGTCGTCAACGCGGTGCTCGCGACGGTCACGATCGCCTTCATGACTCTCTTCATGCTGCTCGAGGGCCGGAAGTGGATCGAGTCGTTCTTCTCGCTGCTCGCTCCGGCCCCACAACGCCGGTGGCGGGCGGTCGGACACGACATCTACCGCACGATCGGTGGCTACGTGACGGGCAATCTCCTGATCAGCCTCATCGCAGGGGGGCTGACAACGATCGTCCTCCTGATCGTCGGCGTGCCCTACGCGGTCGCGCTCGGACTGATCGTCGCGATCCTCGACCTGATCCCATTGGCCGGCGCGACGATCGCGGCCATCATCGTGGGTGCCGTCGCATTCCTGCACTCGATACCGGCGGGGATCATCGTGATCGTGTTCTTCATCGTCTATCAGCAGGTCGAGAACCACATCCTCCAACCGATCGTCTACGGAAAGACCGTCCAGCTCTCGCCCCTCGTGGTGCTCATCGCAGTGCTGATCGGCGCCCAGCTCGCAGGCGTGCTCGGTGCGCTCGCCGCGATTCCCGTTGCGGGCTCGCTCCAGGTGATCTTCGTCGACTGGCTGAGGCAGCGCCGCGGCGAGGAGCCTGCCGGCGCGACGTGATGACTCCCTTTCTGAGGGGGGTGCCCTAAAGTTTTCGAGACTTAGGCCGATCTCCAGGGCATGGCCCGTCGTGCCCTTCTTTGTCTTGCTCTCACCGTCTCCGCCGTCGGGCTCTGGGCCGGTTCGGCCCCGGCAGGCGCGATCGGGCAGCGCCCGACAAGCGTCATGGGCGCGCTCGAGCAGGATGTCCTCTCGAACGTCAACTTCTTGCGACGGCAGCACGGTCTCGCCGCGCTGCGACTGTCCTCGAAGCTCGCCGCCGCAGCCCGACTGCATTCGGCCGAGATGGCGCAGCGGGGTTACTTCAGCCATGACTCCGCCAATGGGACGTCATTCGACAAGCGGATCGGACGCTTCTACACGTCGGGCGGCAAGCATTACTGGTCAGTCGGAGAGAACCTGCTCTGGTCGTCTCCCGATGTCAGCGCCTCGAGCGCGCTCGACATGTGGCTCAACAGCCCCGAGCACAAGAAGATTCTCCTGACCGCACGCTGGCGAGAGATCGGTCTGGCCGCGGTGCACACGCACTCTGCACCTGGTACCTACGGCGGACGCGAAGTCACCATCGTGACTGCCGATTTCGGCGTCAGGCGCTAGAACACCTCCGCGATACCCTGTTCCTCCGGCGCCTGTAGCTCAGTGGACAGAGCGGCGGCCTTCTAAGCCGCGGGTCGGAGGTTCGAATCCTCCCAGGCGCACTCCCGCGGCAAATCCGGCCGCGCTTCGCGCGACCATGATGATTTGCCGCGGATCGCGTCCTGTCGGAGAGCCGCAGCGGCGAGCACCGGCAAAGCCGGCACTCGCGTCGCCGCGGGAAGTCCGCCGCGGCTTCGCCGCGACATGATGACTTCCCGCGGCCTCTTGTCCTATCGGAGAGCGGTTACGGCGAGCGCCGGCGGAGACCATATGGAGTGTCTGCTGTTCGGGGTAAGAACGGCCGGCACCCCGCCTGAACGTGCGGGGGCTCACAGGTCGGAGGACGGGCCTCCGGCTGCTACCCCAGTCATGGGGAGGTGCCGACCATGGAGATCACTATTGCGAAGGTGGGCCTCGACGTCCACGCGGCGCAGACGCAGGCGGCCGTTCTTGATCCGGCCACTGGCGTGGTTGCGCTGCGGCGTTTGCGTGTGCCGCCGCTCGGGGTGCTCGAGTTCCTCGCGGGCCTGGGCCCGCGCGTGTGTGCGGTGTATGAGGCGGGCCCGAGCGGTTTTGCGCTCGCTCGTGGCGCGGCGGAGCGTGGTCTTGATGTGCGTGTCGTCGCGCCGGGCTTGATTCCGCGTAAGGCGGGCGGTCGCGTCAAGACCGATCGGCGCGACGCGGTTCGGCCGGCGCGGTTGCTTGCGGCCGGCGAGCTGACGTTTGTGCGTGTGCCGAGCGTTGAGGAAGAGCGGTTCCGTGATCTCGTGCGTGCGCGCGAGGACCTGCGCGGCGACCTGATGCGCGCTCGTCACCGACTCTCCAACTTCTTGCGCCGGCGTGGGCTGCGCTTTCCCGGCCCGGCGGGGGCGTGGACGCGCGAGCACCGGCGCTGGCTTGCGAAGCTGCGCTTTGACGACCTCGCCTCGGAGACGACCTTCCTCGACTATCTCGGTGGGGTCGAGACGTTGCCGCACCGTTGCGCTGCGCTCGAGGCGACGCTGGCGGAGCTCGCGACCGCCTGCCCCTTTGCGACCACGATCGCGCGGCTGCGCTGCTTCCGCGGGGTCGACACCCTCTCGGCCGCCGGCATCTGCGCCGAGGTCGGCGACTTCCGCCGCTTTGAGCATCCTCGTCTGCTCTCGGGCTACCTCGGCCTCGTCCCTTCCGAGCGCACCTCCGACCAGCAGCGCCGTCAGGGCTCGATCACGAAAGCGGGGCCCGCGCACGCGCGACGCCTGTTGGTCGAAGCCGCTCACCACTACCGCCACCAGCCGCGCCTGGACGAGCGGCTCGCCCGCCGCCAGGCGGGACAGGATGGCCGCGTCTGCGCGATCTCCTGGCGTGCGCAACAGCGTCTCCACAGCCGCTGGCGCGCTCTTGCGCTCACACGCGGCAAGCCGCGAGGAATCGTCGCGGTCGCCTGCGCACGCGAACTCGCCACGTTTCTCTGGGAGGCCGCCGTGCTCGAATAGCCGCCCACTTCAACCGTCCGGTGTCACCGTCGGGGCGGCGCGAGCCACGCCCCGCCAGCGCCCGCCGCACCCAATGCGGTCGCGTTGCCGGCTTTGGGCAGCCGGCCCCGCCGGTCGCGCCCGCGCAGAGACTGCGACCGCGCGACGAAACCAAGGTCATGAGGTACCCAGCCCTCGCATATCAGCCTGATCAGGAAGTCGACGACGCTGCAAGCACCGCCCGCGCCGCCCCGAGGACGACACCGCCTAACCAGCAACACCACCGACTGGGCGATACCGCGCTCCCCTTGACAACAGCCACTCCATATCAGCCGGCACTCGCGGCGTTAGTTGATCCTGGATCGGGAGCGCCAAACCGAAGCTATCCTGCGTTCGAGCGTGGTGGCTGTAGCTCAGTTGGTAGAGCCCCTGGTTGTGGTCCAGGTGGTCGTGGGTTCGAGTCCCATCAGCCACCTCACCGCCGAAAGTCGCGCCTGCGGCGCATGACTTTCGTCGGTATCGCTCCTTCGTAGAGCGAGAGCGGCGAAGGCGGGCATAGCCCGCCTTCGCGGCGATGGTTAGGCCGGCTCGATCTGGCCTTAGACGACGCTACGCTGCGACGCACGGCCCCGTAGCTCAGCGGATAGAGCGACGGACTTCGAATCCGTGCGCGGAGGTTCGACTCCTCCCGGGGCCACTCCGCGGGAAAGTCCGGCCCGCTGCGCGGGCCATGATGACTTTCCCGCGTTCGGATTTCGATCCGCTGCGCACGTGGCCGCGACGGGCCAAGCCCGCCGCGCCGGCGGATGAGTCAGTCCAGGGGAGCGGCTCGGCCGCAGCGGGGACAAACCCACTCTGTGATCGGTTCGGCATGCGAGCCCTTTCGACCCGGGTGTGCCTGCTGGCCTGCCCAGCGCGTTCGCAGCCGCATCGGCCCGTGTCCGCTTGGACATTCCTTCGGTTCGAGTGTCTCCTCTTTCGCGTTCGCCAAGTCCGGAACATCCTAGGGAAGCCGCCGTCGCCACAGACCACTATGTCTTTCCGCCGCGATCTGCTTGCATTCGAGGTGATGGCCGGTTCCCTAGCAACCGTGCTCATCTGCGACGACGAGCCGTCACTTCGCGAGCTGATCCGGGTGAGCTTGGTCGGCCCGTACCGGTTCGCAGAGGCCGACGACGGCGAGGAGTCGCTCGAGATCGCCCGGCGCCTGCGTCCCGAGGTCGTGATTCTCGACATGATGATGCCGCGCCTGAGCGGGCTCGAAGTCCTCGCAGAGCTACGGCGAGACGGGACACTTTCGAGCACGGCTGTGATCGTCCTGACGGCCCAGCCGGAGACGCGCGAGGAGGCTCTGCGCCAGGGCGCAGACCTCGTCATGGTAAAACCGTTCGAGCCCGAGCAAATCATGGCTGCGGTGGAGGAGGTTCTCACCGAAAGACGATGAGCCAAGCCGGCCCCGACGCAGAAGCTGCTTCAGGCTCGGGCGGATCCAACGGTCAGTCGAGAAGGTCGTGGACGGCTTTTGGCCTCTTCGCACGAATCGCCTTCTCCGCAATCGCAGTCGCACTCGGGCTGGCGATTGTCTTCGCCGTTCTCTTTCTCGCAATCCTCAGTCTCCACCAGCGCTCGCTGGACGCGCGGCGCTCGCAGCAGGTGATTGCCACAGCGAACCGCCTGCAGACGTTCGTGATCGATCTCGAGACCGGGGTGCGCGGCTTCGCGCTCACACACGATGAGCGCTACCTCGATCCCTGGCAGAGGGCCCAAAGGCTGTATCCGGGCGCGACCGCGACGCTCGTAGAGCTGACGAAGGACAACGAGTTGCAGCACCGTCGCGCACTCGCCATCGAGACGGAGATCCAGGCCTACTTCATCTACTACTCGGTTCCGCTCGTAGGCTTCTTGCGCCGAAACGCGGAAGAGGCGCCGACCGTCGCGAGAGATGCGCGTGGACGGAAGCAGGTCGAGGCGATTCGCGACCAATTCGAACGTTTCCTCGCGACCGAGACGGCGTTGAGCGCGGCGCGGAATGAGCGGGCGCGCGCCACGACGCGCACCGCGCTCGTGGTCGGGGGGATCGGTCTCGGCGCGGCGCTGTTCATGATCCTCGTCGGAGCGATCTACGTGAACCGCGCGGTCGCACGGCCTGTCCGCCTCACTGCCGCTGCCGCGGCTCGAATTGCGGGTGGTGACCTGTCGGAGCGCCTTGACACCGATGGGCCGGGCGAAGTGGGACAGCTGGAGCGGACGTTCAACACGATGGCAGCGTCCCTCCAGCGAACTGTCGCAGACCTCGAAGAGCGAAACCGGACCTTGTTCGAAAGCGAGCAGGTCAAGAGCGAGCTGGTGAGCAACGTCTCGCACGAGCTGCGCACACCGCTCGCCAGCGTGCTCGGGTTCTCGTCTCTGATGCTCGACCGAGACCTCCCATCAGAGGAGACAAAGCGCTACCTCGAGGTGATCCGCACAGAGGCGCGCCGCCTGGCCGCACTCCTCAACGACCTACTCGACCTCCAGCGCGTCGAGCAGGAAGCGCTCGATTTGCGCAACGAGGAGGTCGATCTCAACGAGCTGCTTGCCACGCAGGTCACCCTCTACTCAGCCCAGAGCGACGCGCACGAGCTGAAGTTTCAGCCGACCGGTGAGGCGCTCGCCGTCCGCGGCGATCGCGACCGCCTCGCACAGGTGATCGGGAACCTCCTCTCGAATGCGATCAAGTACTCGCCTGAGGGCGGAGTCGTGCAGGTGACCGCCACCCTGATCGGCGACGAGGCCTGGATCTGGGTGCGCGACGAAGGGCTCGGGATTCCCGGAGGACACCAAGAGCAGATCTTCACGAAGTTCTTCCGTGGCGACGTCGGCCGGGAGCTCGGGATCGCGGGCACGGGGCTTGGTCTCGTCCTCGCGCGTCAGATCATCGAGGCGCATGGAGGTGAGATCGGCTTCGATAGCGAGTCGGGGCGAGGCTCCACCTTCTGGCTCCAACTACCGGCGTCGCGCTCCAGCGAAGACGAGGCCCAGGAGCCGTCCCTAGCAGCCCGCGACGATGCGGAGCCCCGTCACGGGATGTAGCTCGGCGCCGTTCCGTGCCGCGCCTCGCAGCGATCCCCGTTGGCTCCAGAAACCGACGCCGCGAACGTAGACGATCGCTCCGAGCGACTGCCAGTCCCTGGTAGCCGGGTGCCCGCATTCGACCGTGAACAGCTTGAACGTAGACGCGATGTCGTTGCGCGCGCGCGTCACGCTCGAGAGACAGTCAGGTGTGGGAATGACGGCGTTGAGATACGACTCGTGGTCGTACAGCTCCAGCCTGATCCCACCGGTCTCGACGCGGTATTGGGTGACTTGCGCCACCACCTGCCACACCTGGCGCTGGAAGGCCGTTCGCCGCGACTTCGGCAACGGGCGCGGGAACGGCCGCTTGCCGATCGCGGCGATCGTCGTGCTCTTCGGCTCGAGCTGGACCGCTTTGCGTCCGGGGTCGCTGAGCGTCTTCAGCCGCCACAACTCGCCGCCGCAGCTCTTCGCCGTCGGACCGGCCGCATCCCGACCTGCCGCAGCCGCCACGAAGGCGGTGGCGGCAAGCAACACCAGGGCGGTGGGTGCCGCAAGCTTCATCACGTTCTGGCCGCCCAGGATCGTACGCCTCTCGGGTAGGAAAGGTCTACTCTGGAAATCGCCGGCGGGCGTGGCGGAATTGGTAAACGCGCCGGGTTTAGGTCCCGGTGGGGCTGACGCTCCTTAGAGGTTCGAGTCCTCTCGCCCGCATCGCCGTTCGAAGTCCGGCGCGCTTCGCGAGCCATGATGACTTCGAACGCCTCCCGCGCTGTCGGACCGGCCGAAGCGGCGAACGCCGGCAAGGCCGGCATTCGCGCGATCAAACTCGGGATTCGACTCCGTCCAGCAGTTGCCAGTTTCCCTTCAGCGCTGCTTCGGCGGCGGCCACCAGTCTGTCTGCTTCCTCCGGTGGTGCCTTGCGCAGCACTGCGGCCGACGCTGCGGCGTGCTCGTGGTCGCGGTCCGAGTGCAGCTCGAAGTACCCGGTGCTCTTGGACCCTGCGGTGAACCCATAGTGGTCGACGAGACCGGCTAGCTTCGTCCGCGAGATGTCGGGCTGGCCGGACTCGACTGCGTAGAGCACCGCTCGTGCAGCGAGGGAGTCCTCGGGTCTCCAGGCTTCGGCGCACTCACGTGTCTCGGTGCTCGGCTCGCGATCGAGCGGCGCTGCGAGTGCTGCGGCGAAGTCGTCCCACAGATCGATGTGCGCCGCCTCGTCGGCCGCATGCTCGGAGTCGCCGCCGGCGGCTGCCGCATCGGCGAGCGCCACGACAGCGTGCCGGTACTCACCCGCGTAGTACGCAAGATCCTCCCGGCTCAGGTCACCGCGCTCCCAGCGGGCATAGAAGGGGTGGTCGAGGACGTTCCAGCGTGCCCGCGCCTCGTCGATTCGCTCGATCAGGTTCATGTCGCTCCCTTCGCCGTCGGACCCTGAAAGGCGATCCTACGTGAGCCGCTCGATGCCGACCACGGCTCGGGTCAAAGCGTCTTCGTCGAAGAGGTACGGCGTCGCGTTCGGCAGCTGGTGGGCCGGCCCGTCGAGGTCGTCCGAGCCGTCGGCCGCGTTGATCGCGTAGCGCAGGGGGATCTCGTGCGTGACGACGAGCATCGACTCCTCCACGCGCTCCAGGAGCTGTCGGAAGGCCTTCGCGTAGCGCAGCGCCGCTGCGTCGAGAGACTCGCCCCCGGGAAACGGATCGCTGCGGGTGTGCTCGCGCTTCCACGCCCGGTAGCTCTCGAGTGGCATTCCTTCGAGGTCGCCGACGTCGATGTCGTCGAGGAGCGGCTCCACCTCGATCGGCACGTCGCGCCCCTCGAGGGCGATCTCCGCGGTTTCGCGCGTGCGCGAGAACCGCGTGCAGATGCACAGGTCGAGGCGAATATGGGCGACCTGGCGGCCCAGCAACCGGGCTTCCTCGCGGCCGATCTCGGTGAGGGCGACGGGAACCGAGGGGTCCCCGTTGATCCGGTTCTCCGAGTTCAAGGTCGATTCGCCGTGTCTGGCCAGGGCGCAGAGCTCCACACCCGGAGGCTAGAGCCTCTAAGCCTCCTCGAGCCGCAGGCTTCAACCCGTTTGGTCTAATGGCTCGATGGCGACCCAGGTCGAAGAGCTCCCGGACAACAAAGTGCGGCTCACGGTGGATGTCCCGAGCGCGGACGTCCATCACGCCGTCGAGCACGCGGCCTCCGATCTCGCGTCCAGCGTCAAGATTCCGGGCTTCCGCGCGGGGAAGGTTCCGATGCCCGTGCTTCGGACCCACATCGGCAAGGAGCGCCTCTTGAGCGAGGCGATCGAGAGCCACATCTCCGGCTGGTTCTGGAACGCGGCGGCCCGCGAGCGCATCCGACCCGTCGAGCAGCCCGAGCTCGACTACGAGCTACCCGACTCCGAGGACAAGGACTGGCGCTTCACCGCGACCGTCTCGGTTCTTCCAAAGCCTGAGGTGGCCGACTGGACGAAGCTGCAGGTGCCGTACGTCGAACCTGCCGTCCCCGACGACCTCGTCGAGCACGAGCTCAACGTCCTCCGCTCGACAGTCGCGGAGCTGACCCCGGCCGAGGGACGCCCCGCGGCGCTCGGCGACACGGTGGTCGTCGATCTCATTGCCGACGACAGCGGCGAGCGCGACTACGTCGTCGAGCTCGGCTCGGGCCGGCTGATTCCGGAGCTCGAGGAACAGCTCGTCGGGATGAATGCCGGCGAGACGAAGGAGATCGAGCTCGAGGCAGCCGGCGAAGCGGAGCCGGTCAAGGTCGAGGCGGTCGTGAAGGAGATCAAGGAGAAGGTGCTGCCGGAGCTCGACGACGGCCTCGCTCGCTCCGCCTCCGAGTTCGACACGCTCGAAGAGCTCCGTACGGATATCGAGCAGCGGATCCGCGAGCAGATCGAAGCCGAGGTCAACGAGGCTTTCAGACGCGCTGCGCTCGACAGGCTCATCGAGGCGTCGAAGGTCCAGGTATCCGGGCCGCTGGTCGAAGCCCGCACGAGGACGCTCGTGCGCGAGCTGGACGCGGTCCTCCAGCGCAGCGGTGGCTCCCTCGAGACCTACATCCAGATGTCCGGCGACTCGCCTGAGGATCTCATCCGGCGCCTGCAAGACCAGGCGGCCGCTTCCGTGGCCGGAGAGCTCGTGCTCGAGGCCGCCGCCGACCAGCTCGGGATCCAGGTTTCGGACGAGGAGGTCGACCAGGCCTTCCGCGACCGCTTCGAGGAGCCGGACAAGATCATCGAGCAAGCGCATGCTGCGGGCGCATACGACACGGAGCGCGAGAACATGCGCCTCGCCCGTGCCCTCGACCGCATTGCCGGCGAGGTCGAGCGCGTAGCGCCCGAGCAGGCTGCCGCCCGCGAGGCCATCTGGACGCCAGACAAGGAAAAGTCAACCACCGAGACGAAACTGTGGACCCCCGGTAGCAAGGAGCCAGCCTGATATGAGCCCGTTGATTCCCATGGTGATCGAGCAGACCTCGCGCGGCGAGCGTTCGTTCGACATCTACTCCCGTCTGCTCAACGAGCGGATCATCTTCCTCGGCACCCCGATCGACGACCAGATCGCGAATCTCATCATCGCCCAGTTGATCCATCTCGAGTCCGAGGACCCCGAGAAGGACATCCAGATCTACATCAACTCTCCGGGCGGCCAGGTGTACTCCGGGCTGGCGATCTACGACACGATGCAGTACGTCAAACCAGACATCCAGACCACCTGTATCGGGATCGCGATGTCGATGGGCGCGGTCATCCTGGCCGGGGGGGCGAAAGGAAAGCGTGTGGCCCTGCCGAACGCCAAGATCCTGATCCATCAGGTCTCGGGCGGCTTCCAGGGCCAGGCGACCGATATCGAGATCCAGGCCCGCGAGACCATCAATCTCAAGCGGCGCCTGGAGGAGATTTTGGCCGAGCACACCGGGAAACCGACCGAGCAGGTGGCTAAGGACATGGAAAGGGACTACTTCCTGACTTCGCAAGAAGCCCAGGACTACGGCATCATCGATAACGTCATCGCTCATCGCTAGACGACGGGGCGCTGACCATCTAAAAGGAGAGACGTGGCCCGAGCATCAGACGGAAACGAGCAGCTCCTCTGCAGCTTCTGCGGAAAGAGCCAGCGTCAGGTCA
>WNGD01005248.1_pt1 | contig 12585 bp, 8 predicted proteins | sample 5400671 | NCBI WGS metagenome assembly WNGD01 (sample SAMN13153369, study PRJNA577476) | soil metagenome | isolation source: 40 cm soil or saprolite under grassland replicate 2 | place: USA:California | collected 2016-06-15
AGGAGCTCGAACAGCTCGTCCTCGAGCTCCGCGACGACCGGATCCGAGTTCCGCGTCCCGATCGGACGTGCGATCGCCTCTTTCGCGAGATACATGGCGTAGTCGGCCGAGCCGCCGATGCCGATGCCGACGATTCCCGGCGGGCACGGCTTGCCGCCGGCGCCGACGATCGACTCGAGCACGAACTGCTTGATCCCCTTCACGCCGTCGGCGGGGATGCACATCTTCAGGAAGGACATGTTCTCCGAGCCCGAGCCCTTCGGCACGCACTTGACGTCGAGGCCGTCCCAATCCGAGATGAACTCCCAGTGGACGATCGGCAGCCGGTGCCCCGTGTTCGGCCCGGTGTTCTCGCGCGTGATCGTGTGCACGGCGTTCGAGCGCAGCGGGTGCTCGACGGTCGCGCGCTCGGTGCCGTGCTTCAGCGCCGCGTAAATCCGTGCCGGGTGCAGGGGAAAATGCTCGCCCACGCGGCAGGTGTAGACGGCGATCCCCGTGTCCTGGCAGACGAGGTTGTTCTGCTCGTCGGCGACGGCGACGTTCTTGACGATCGTGTTCAGGACGCGCTGCCCCGGCACCGAGGTCTCGCGGTCCCGCGCCGCAGCCAGAGCGTCGCGCAGGTCCTGCGGGATGTCCTTCAGCGCCCAGACGTAGAGGTGTGCGGCCGCATCCTCGACGGCGCCCTGGAGGTCGACCTCAACCGCGCTCATACGGCCGCCTCGAGCCCCTCGATCCTGGGCCATTCCTCAGCGATTGTCTCGGGACTGACCGGGTCGCGACCGAAGTCGACATCAGGACTCGACGTCCAGCGCGCGACGTCGAACTCGCCACCCCCCGCCTCGTCGTGGACGACGACCGAGGCGCCGCGGTTTGCGAACGCGCGCGCATAGGCAGCGCCGAGACCGCGGCCCGCTCCGGTGACCAGCACGACACGATCGTCGAAGCGGATCTCCGTCACGTCTTCACCTTCTCGGCGGCGGCGCGGCCGGCGCGCCGGCCGAAGACCGTGCACTCGAGCAAGGAGTTCCCCATCATCCGGTTGCGGCCGTGCGTGCCGCCGGCGATCTCGCCGCAGGCGAAGACGCCTTCGAGGGTCGTCTCGGCATGCTCGTCGATCACAAGCCCGCCGTTCTGGTAGTGCAGGACCGGATAGGTCAGGATCGGCTCCTTCAGAGGGTCGACTCCGGCCGCACGGTAGCGGCGCAGCATGTAGGGCAGCGAGACGGCCGCGTCTTCCTCCGGGATTCGAGTCGTGTCGAGGTATACGGCGGGCCGCCCGTCAGCGGTCTCGACGCCCCGCCCGGCGGCGACCTCGTCGAAGATCGCCTGCGAGACCTCGTCGCGCGGGCCGAGCGGATCGGTGAACTCCTCGCTGTCGGCGTTCAGGAGCGTCGCGCCGTACGCTCGCGTCGTCTCCGGGATCGAATAGCCCTGCATGTTCGCCGGCCAGGCGCCGCCGTTCGGGTGGTACTGGAGCGCGTCGAGGTCGCGAGACTCGGCGCCGAGGTCGAGCGCGATCTGCGTCACCTCGCCGGTCGCGCCGGGATGGTTCGTGGAAAGCTCGCCGCGCTCTTCGGCTTCCCGGTAGCAGCGGCCACCCGCGGCCAAGACGACGGCGCCTGCATCGATCACATGCTCGCCGCAGACCGCGCGCCAGCCGTTCGCCGCCGGCTCGAGCGAGCTCAGGGGGGACTTCGGAAACGTCTTGACGGACGAAGCCTCGACAGCGTCGCGGAGCGCCGCCGTGATCGCATGGCCGGTGCGATCGCCGACCTGGAGCAGCCGCTTGCGCGAGGCGCCGCCGCATTTCGCGAGGCGGTAGCCGCCGTTCTCTCGCGTGAAAACCACCCCGAGCTCCTCGAGCCAGTGGATCGCACCGGGCGCCTCGCCGGTCAGCACCTCGACGAGCGGGCGGTCGGCCGTCTCGTGGGAGCTCTTCCAGACGTCCTCAGCGTGCTGCTCGGGCGAGTCGTCCGCTCCGAGCGCGGCCTGGATGCCGCCCTGCGCCTTCGCCGAGTTGCACGACTGCAGCGAGGCCTTTGCGGCCAGGCCGACGCGGGCGCCGGCGCGGTGCGCCGAGACGGCCGCGGCGAGCCCGGAGGCGCCGCTTCCGACCACGAGCACGTCGACAGGCACGGGCGGAGCCATGGAGCCGAGATTCTAGCAGCGCTCTGCTAATCGCATACATTAGTCAGACTTATTGCAATCAAGACATCCCGGCGTCCAGCCGATCACGTGAAGATGACCCGCGGACTCGGACTCGTCTCGCTCGTCGTCAGCCTCGCGATCTCGGGAATGCTCTTCTCGTCGCAGCTGAACGGCGGCGGCTCGAAACCTGCGACCCCGAAACAAAACCCGATCGTCCAGCAGGCGAGCTCCGTCGCCGCGACCGCCGCCGCGATGCAGGCCGAGCGCGAGCTCGCCGCCTACCAGGCGGAGCAGGGCACCTTCGTCGGCGCGACCGTCACTGACATCGCCAGCGTCACCGTCCTGCACGTTGAGCCGACCACCTTCTGTCTCCAGATCGCCTCGAACGGCGGTCTTCTCTACGACGCCGGCCCGGGCGGTACACCGACTACCCAGAGCTGTTAAGAGGGCACCCCGACCTGTCCCGAGGTGGCCAGTTGGATCGCGTCGTCGAGCGAGAGGCTCGCCCCGCGCGCGAGCTCCTCTTCGAATCGATCGGGCTCGAGCCTCAGGCGCGCGGCCTGCTGGTAAACCTCGATCCACGGCTGGCGCTCGGGTGTCGGTGTCGTCCCGATCGACTCGAGGACGGCGTTGGCAGCCCCGAACAACGCCGCCGCCCTGGCCCCGTCGCCGCCGGCGGCCGCAATGCCGGCCGCCGTCTCGAGGCACTCGGCGACCGCTCGGGGCTCGTTCAGGCGCCGGACGATCGCAAGGCTCTCCTCGACCAGCTCCTGCGCCCGCCCGAGGTCCCCGCGGATCACAATTGCCGCGGCGAGGGAGCGAAGGCACGCCGCGACGAGCTGAGGCGTCCCGCCGATCCGCGCCAGCGCGAGCGCTTCTTCGCACCGCTCGATCGCCGCGTCGACGTCGCCGAGCGCGAGCTCGATCAGGCCAAGATCGTGCGCGGCGGTCGCGGCGTTGAAGGTCGAGCCGAGCTTTACCGCCAGCCGGCGACCCTCCTCGTAGAGGTCCCGCGCGCGATCGAAGTCCTGGCGGAAGAACGCGATGTTGCCGAGATTCGTCAGCACCGCCATTCGGCGCGCATCGTCGTCGAGCCGGCGAGCGACCTCCAGGCTCTCCGCGAACGCCTGCTCGGCCGCCTCGAGGTCGCCGTCCTCCGCGGCGAGGACGCCGAGGCCGTTCAGCGCCTTGGCCCGCGAGACGAGCGGCGCGTCGGGGGCAGCCGCAAGAGCGGCCTCGAGACCCGCACGGCCCTCGCTCAGGTCGGCATGCAGCTGCCAGAGCCGCCGCAGCGCGCCGGCGAGCCGTAGCGCGGTCAGGCCGTCGCCGCTCTCGAGCGCGAATGCGAGAGTAGCGCGGAAGTTGTCGCGCTCGGCGTCCAGACGCGCCGCCCAGACGTCCTGGCTCGGTCCGTTCAGCTCTGGTTCACCCTCCTCGGCGACGCCGGCGAAGTACGCCGCGTGGCGCGTGCGGAGGTCGTTCTCCTCGCCGGCGGCCCGGAGGCGCTCGAGCGCGTATTCGCGGACGATCTGCAGCATCGTGAACCGCCGCTCATGGGAGCCCGTATCGACGACCAGGCTCTTGTCGGCCAGCGAGCCGAGCACCGGAAGCACGTCGTCGGCTCCGTCGCCGCCGCAGATGGACTCGGCGGCCGCCAGTGTCCACCCACCGACGAAGACGGAGAGCCGCCCGAACAGCCGCCGCTCGGCGTCGTCGAGCAGCTCGTAGCTGGAGTCGATCGCCGCGCGGAGAGTGCGGTGCCGTTCCGGCGCATCCTGGACGGCGGCCGGCAGCTCGAGCCGGTTGCCGAAGCGCGCCAGCAGCTCGCCGGCGCTGAGGATCTTCACGCGGGCGGCAGCCAGCTCGATCGCCAACGGCAGCGCATCGAGCGCGCCGCAGAGGGCGACGACGTCGGCCACGTTCTCCGCCGAAAGCTCGAAGTCGCGCTTCGCGGCCTGCGCGCGGGCGACGAAGAGCGCGACGGCAGGCGCCGCGCGCGCCGCCTCCTCGTCGTCCCCGTCGGGCAGACCCAGCGGGCCGACCGGGAACTCGTGCTCACCCGTTAGATGGAGGACGGCCCGGCTCGTGACGAGCAGCTGCAACTCGGGCGACGCCGCGAGCAGGCGCCCGAGTAGTGGCGCGGCCGCCGTCAGCTGCTCGAAGTTGTCGAGCACGAGCAGCGGCGGCTCATGCACCAGGTAGTCGGCGAGCGCCTCCTCGACGGGGCGGCCGCCCGCGCTGAGGCGGAGCGCCTTCGCGATCGTCGATGCAGCCAGGCCAGGGTCGGAGAGATGCGAGAGATCGACGAAGACGGCGCTGCGGCGCTCGTCCGACGCGAGTCGACGTGCTATCTCCGTCGCGAGCCTCGTCTTGCCAATGCCGCCGGGCCCGGTCAGCGTCAGCAGCCGCGCGCGCCCGGATCGCAGCAGGTCGGTCGCCTCGGCCAGTTCACCCCCACGCCCGAGCAGCGGTGTCGGCGCGGCGGGCAATTCGACCCCGCGCTTGGCGGCGCTGGCTGCTGCGAGGCTCTCGTCCTGCACGAGGATCGCCCGCTCGAGCGCCTGGAGCGCGGGCCCGGGCTCGATTCCTATCTCCTCGACCAGCGTCCCGCGGATGGCGCGGTACTCCGCGAGCGCATCCGACTGGCGCCCGTCCCTGTAGAGAGCCAGCATCAGTTGTGCCCGAGCGCGCTCCCGCAACGGCTGGGCTGCGACGAAGGCCTGGAGCCGGGGGATCAACTGGTCGTGGCCTCCGAGTGCGAGCTCCGCATCCGCGAGGTCCTCGAAGGTGCTCAGCCGAAGCTCCTCCAACCGTGCAGCCTCGTGCGCGGCGAACTCGGCATACACGACGTCTACGAGCGCAGGTCCGCGCCAGAGATCCATCGCTTCGGACAGGAGCCGCGCGGCCAGCCCGGCGTCTCCAGCGAAGAGAGCAGCGCGACCTTCAGCGGCCAGCCGTTCGAAGCGCCTGCTGTCGATCGTCTCCTCGGAGGCATTCAATTGATAGCCCGTCGGGGTGGTCGCCAGCACAGCGCCGCGATCGACGCCCACCTCCAGGAGATCGCGGAGCGCGGAGACGTGCACCTGGAGGGCGTTCTTTGCCCGCCCCGGAGGGCGCTCGCCCCAGAGCGCGTCGATCAGCTGCTCCCTGGAAACCGAGCGGTTCGGCTCGAGCGCGAGCGCCAGCAGCACCTTGCGCTGGTTGCCGCCCGCGACCGGAACGACATCCGTTCCGCGCCGTACCTCGAGCGGGCCGAGGATCCGGTACTCGAGCCGCATTTCGATTCTTCCGCCTCCTTCAGCCGGGCTCTTAGAAACAGGTTTTCAGAAAGGCAGAGCCGGCGCAGAGCTCGCCGACCGGGATGAAACGGGCGCCGCGGCAAAGCCGCGACGTCCTTCGGGTCGGCGTCGCAAGCGAGCGCCTTAAGCGGAGCTTAAGCGGGTGCTGGGAACATCGCTACGCCGTCAGTCAAAGGGAGAGCCGCAGACCGTGAGAGGAGACCGCAAGTGCCGACCGTTGGCACAGCCAGCCTGAAGAACCCGGTTCGGACGCGGAGCTTCTGCGGTGAGAGGGGCGCGCAAGCGGCCGGGAGCCGTCACCCGGCCGCCCGTGCGTCTTTGAGCGGGTACCTATGCCTCGATCGACCGGATCAAGGAAAGGAGCCACAATGATCGCCTCGAGCGCATTCGACGGTCACTAGCCTCACCAAACGGAACGCAGGAGCTCGGCAACCTCGCCAGGCGCCGCCGGCCGCGGGTTCGCCTTTGCTCCACCCCTTTGCGATGCGGCGTGGCCCAGGTCGTCGAGATCCTGTTCGGGCACACCGAGATCGCGCAGACGCTCGAAGCCGCCGAGCAGCGCGAGTTCTTGAACCCGAGCCACGGGGTCGTCGGTTCCGAGAGCGTCTGCGAAGCGAGCAATCTCTTCGCCGGCCACCGGCTCGTTGAACCGCAGGGCGGCGGGCAGGCAGATCGCGTTCAGCGCCCCGTGGGGCAACCCGTAGCGGCCGCCGATCGCCTGCGCCATGGCGTGGCCGAGACCCAGCCCCGCGAGCGCGAGCGCGTGCCCGGCGACGTCCGCGCCCGCGAGCAGCTTCGTCCGCGCCTGCCGGTCCTCTCCGAAAGCCGCTACCCGCGGCAGCGCCTCGTTGATCGTCCGGGCGCCGTCGAGGGCGAGCACGTCCGCCTGAGGATTCCGGCCCTTGACGTAGAGCGCCTCGGCGCAGTGCGCGAGCGCGTTCATGGCGGTGCCGACCGACTCCTCGAGCGGCAGCCCGAGGGTCAGCTCCGGGTCGTAGACGATGCCGGCGAGCATCGCACCCGAGCCGCCGCCCTGCATCCGCCGCTCTGAGTCGCGGATCCCGAAGCTCGGCGGCCATTCGGCGCCCGAGTAGGTCGTCGGCACCGAGACGACCGGCAGACCCGTCTCGACGGAGGCCGCCTTCGCGAGGTCGATCGCGCTGCCACCGCCGACGACCAGCAGCCCGTCCGCGTTGACGGCCGCAGCTGCAAGCTCGTCGACCCGGTCGCTCGGGATCTCGTTCCAGCGACCCGCCGCGGGCAGGTCGAGCTCCGACCAGCGCTCGCTCGCGATCAGGAAGGGCCGCTCGATCCCGAGCTCGCGCAGAAGAGCGGGAAGCTCGCGCAGGCCCCAGCGGACGATCACGCCGCCACCTCCGCCGCAGCCCACACCATTGCGGCCTTGCAGCTGGAGTTGAGCGGCCGCGCCGCCGTGTCGGCGCGGCCTCTTTGACGGCATCGCAAGCGACGCCTCACGCGAGCTTCGCGCGCGCAAACTCGACGAAGGCCTCGGCCGCGCGCGTCGGCGAGCGCCCGGCCGGGCGGACGAGCGAAATCTCCCGGGCCGGCTCGAGCCCCTTGACGCGGGCCGCCGCCAGCGTGCCGGCCGCGAGCTCGGCCTCGACGCCTGAGCGCGAGATGAAGGTGACGCCGAAGCCGGCGGCGACGGCGCTCTTCACCGACTCTTGAAGCCCCAGCTCGAGCCGGACGTCGAGATCGCGGAGCCGTACCGGGCCGCTGCGCAGCTCGTCCTCGATCACCTGCCGCACTCCGGCGCCCTCCTGCATCAGGATCAGCGTCTCGCCGCGGAGCTCTTCGAGCGACACCTGCTTGCCGGCGAACGGGTGGCCGGGCGGCACGACGAGGATCACCTCGTCGCGGAAGAAGGGCTCGAAGACGACACCGCGGTGGCGCGGCGCCGCTCCCACGATCCCGAGCTCGAGCTCGCGCTCCGCCACTTGCTCGATGACGCGGTTCGTGTCGGAGATCGACAACGCGACGCTCAGCTCGGGGTGCTCGCGCTGGAACTCGCCGAGCAGCACCGGGACGACGGTCCCGCCGGGCCCGGTCGAAGCGCCAAGGGCGAGCTCGCCGCGCAGCTCGCCGTCGTCGCCGGCGAGCTCCTCGAGCAGCTGCCCCTCGAGGGAGAGCATCCGCTGCGCGGCCCGGTAGAGCCGCTGACCGGCCTCCGTCGGCTCGACGCGGCGTCCCGAGCGGTCGAGCAGCTTCGTGCCGAGCCGCTTCTCGAGCGAGCGAATTTGAAGACTGACTGCCGGCTGGGTGACCCCAAGCCGCTCAGCCGCCTGCGAGAAGCTCTTTCGGTCGACCACCTCGCAGAAGGCGGCGAGCTGACGCGTGTCCATAAGAAACCGGGGAATTAAGTACTTGACGAACCCAAGTACCGACCCTAGCCCGCCTTTCCCATCGCAAGGAAGTGCATAAGCGGAGCTTATCTAAGAAATCGCGATGTAGAACAGAACCGGCGCCTGCATAGGCCTAACAGACGCTGTGGCACGTCACGATAGGAGAGGGGAGAGCAGCAGGCGCCGGTTCGCCGAGTCTCGCCCGCTTGCTAGCCGATTACAAGAGCAGCCGCCTCGGATTTTCCGGTTAGAGCGGGAACCGCACGTATCGCGGTCACGCCGCCGCGAGCGCCGCCAGGACCTCCTCGCCGTAGCGCTCGAGCTTCGCCGGGCCGACACCCGGGACGGCCGCCAGCTCCGACAGCGTTCGCGGTCCGCGCTCGGCGATCTGCTCGAGCGTCGAGTTGTGGAATACGACGTAGGCCGGCACCTCGTCGGCCTTCGCCCGCTCGAGGCGCCACTGCTTCAGCGTCCGAAACGCCGGCGGTAGCTGCTCCTCGGAGCGGCGCGGCGCTGCTTCGCGCCGGGTCTCGACGCCGAGCTCGGCGAGGAACCGGCTCGGCCGGCGCGTCCACGTTAGCGCCAGGTGCTTGCGGGCCCGTGTGATGCCGACGTAGAGGAGCCGGCGTTCCTCGGCGATCGCGTCGTTGTCGCCGAGCGCCTGCTTGCACGGGAGCTCGCGCTCCTCGATCCGCGGCAGGAAGACGGCGTCCCACTCGAGTCCCTTCGCTCGGTGCAGCGTCAGCAGGTGGACGCCGCCCTGGGCGCCGTGGTCGAAGCGCTCGCGCAGCCAGTCGATCCAGGCGCCCACGTCGCGGGAGCCGTCGTCGAACTCCTCGGCGAGCCGGATCAGCCGCGCGAGGTCGCTCTGCCGCGTCAGCTCGCGCTCTCCCAGGCCCTCGGGCGGCGTCTCCGTCCAGCCGTGCTCGCGGGCGAGCCGCCGAACCTCGTAGGCGACCGAGCGCGACGTCGAACCGGCGAGGCCCTTGAGCAGCTGCCGGGCCGCGTCGCGGGTCAAGAGCGCTGCGCCCTGAAAGGGAATCTCCGCGTCGCTGAAGGCCTCCTCGAAATCGGCCGAGCGAGCGTTCAACCGCACGAGCACGGCCATCTCCTCGAGCGGCGTGCCGGCCGCGTGCAGCTCGCGGACCCGTTCGACCACGAACCTCCCCTCTGCCTCGCCGTCGCCGAAGCCACGCAGCTCCGGTTCCGGGCCGGCGGGGTGCGTCTCGCGGAGCTGCTTCTCGGCGCCGCCCAGCCGAGGGACGAGCCTGTTGGCGAGCGCGAGCACCTGCGGCGTCGAGCGGTAGTTGGCCTCCAGCCGCACGACCGTTGCGCGCGGGAATCGCTTCGGCAGGGCAAGCAGGTAGTCGGGCGTCGCCCCGGTGAACGCGTAGATCGACTGGTAGTCGTCGCCGACGGCGCAGAGCTCGTCGCGGTCGCCGAGCCAGAGCTCGAGCAGGGTCTGCTGGAGTAGGTTGACGTCCTGGTACTCGTCGACCGTGAAGGCGCAGTAGCGATCGCGAACCTGGGCGAGCGCCTCGGTCTCGTCTTCCAGCAGCTTGATCGCGAGCGCGAGCAGATCCTCGAAATCGAGCGCGCCCGAAGCCTCCTTGCGGCGCTCGTACTCGCGGAAGACACGCGCCATCAGGTCGTCCGGGATCGGCGGCTCGTGGCCGTTCAGGCTCCGACGATAGGTCTCGGGGGTCAGCCGCCGGTTCTTGGCCCATTCGACCTCCGTCGCGAGATCGACGGCCGGCCGGAACTTGTACGGCATCGGCAGCGTGTTGCCGATCTGCCGCAGCATCAGCGCCTTCGAGGCGAGGATCTTGCCGGGCGGCTCGCCGCGGAACCACCGCAGCTGTGCGAACGCAGCGGAGTGGAACGTCCGCGCCCGGACGCCGCCGGCGCCGAGCTCCTCGAGCCGGCTCCGCATCTCACGGGCCGCCTTGTCCGTGAAGGTGACCGCGAGGATCTGCTCGGCCGAGAAGGCGCCGGCCGCGACCTGGAGCGCGATCCGCCGCGTGATCGTGGTCGTCTTGCCCGAGCCCGCGCCGGCGAGGATGCAGACTGGACCTCGCACGGCCTCGACCGCGCGCCGCTGCTCGGCATTCAGCCCGACGAAGATCGCCGCCGCGTCCACCGGGCCACCCTAGCCCCGGCGTGTGATGGCGTCAGTGAAGCGTGTCTTCCAAAACTGTGTCTTCTTCGCGCGCTACCGCGTAACGCGGCTCGCGCGACATCGTCGCCAGGCGCGAGACGGCCTCGAGGGTCTCGCCGGCCTCGACCAGCCGCTCGAGCTCGTTCAGCTCCTCCTCCAGCCAGCCGGCGTCGACCACCGGGCCGCTGACGCGGCGGATCTTCGGATGGGCGGTGGCGACGACGGTCTCGCTCTCGCCCCAGAGCTCCTCGTGCAGCTTCTCGCCCGGCCGGGCGCCGACGAAGTCGATCCCGATCTCGCCGGGGTCCTTGCCGGAGAGACGGATCATCTGCTCGGCGAGCTCGACGATCTTGACCGGCTCGCCCATGTCGAGGACGAAGACGTGGCCCTCGCCGCCGATCGCGCCGGCCTGGATGACGAGCGACGCGGCCTCGGGAATCGTCATGAAGAAGCGCGTCATCTCGGGATGGGTGACCGTGACCGGGCCGCCCTTCTCGATCTGCCGGCGGAAGATCGGAATGACGCTGCCCGACGAGCCGAGGACGTTGCCGAAGCGGACGGCGACGAAGCGCGTCGAGATGTCCTCGCGGGCGCCGTAGGCCTCGACCACCCACTCGCAGATCGCCTTCGACTGGCCCATCACCGTTTTCGCATTGACGGCCTTGTCCGTGGAGACGAGCACGAATCGCGCGGCACCGTGCTCGACGGCGGCATCGGCGACCACCTTCGTCGCAAGCGCGTTGTTCCGCACCGACTCGAGCGGGTTCGCCTCCATCAGCGGCACATGCTTGTAGGCGGCTGCGTGGAAGACGACGCCCGGCTCGTAGCGCTCGAAGACCTGCCGCATCTTGGTCGGGTTGCCGACGTCGGCGAGCACGGGGACAGCGGCCGAGAAGCCGCGCTCGTCGACAAGCTCCCGCTCGATCTCGAAGAGAGCGCCCTCGCCGAGGTCGACGAGGATCAAGCGCTGCGGGCCGAGCCGAGTCAGCTGGCGGCAGAGCTCCGACCCGATGGAGCCGCCCGCGCCGGTGACGAGGACCGTCTGGCCCTCGACATACGGCGCCGCCGAGTCGAGGTCGACGTCGATGGGCTCGCGACCGAGCACGTCCTCGACCTGCACCGGCCGGATCTGAACGGCGAGATCGACGTCCGCGCTGATCAGCTCGTGCAGGCCCGGCAGCGTCTTGACCGGCACGCCTTGCTCGCGCGTCGCCGTCACGACCGCGCGACGGAACTCGCCCGAAGCCGACGGAACGGCGATCAGCACCTCGTCGGGCTTGTTGTCGCGGAGCAGGTGCGGCAGGTCAATGGTCGCCCCGAGCACGCGGACGCCGTGGATCCGGATGTTCTTCTTGCGCGGATCGTCGTCGACGAGCCCGATCGGCGTGTAGCCGAGCTGGGGGTTGCGGTGCATCTCGCGGATCGTGTCTCGCGCCGCCTCGCCCGCGCCGACGACGAGCACCTCCTTGCCGCGCGCGACGAGGCGGCCGGGTGTCGGCCGCTCGAACAGCGAGCGCGCGATCAGCCGCGAGCCGGCGACGAACGCCAGCAGGAGCAGCCAGTCCATGACTGCGATCGAGCGCGGCAGGCGCACCTCCGCCACCGGCGAGGCGAAATAGATCGTCAGGTCGGCGACGAGGGAGGCGACGGTGACGCCGCGGGCGGCCCCCCACATGTCCCGCGTCGAGACGTAGCGCCACCAGCGGTCGTAGAAGCCGAAGAGGATGAAGACGAGCAGCTTGATCGCGACGACGATCAGGATCGTCTTCGTGAAGAGCGTGTCGTAGTACCGGGGCACGCCCTGGTCGAAACGCAGCTCGAAGGCGAGCCACCAGGCCGCGGCGATCAGCCCGCCGTCGGCGACCACCTGCCAGATCCGGTGCCGGTTGATCGGAATCATCTCGCGCCCCTGACCGAAACGCGAGACTTCAAGACGCCGCTCCCACGGTCGAAGCTTCTCGGACCACCGAGACGACGCGCTCCTGGACCTCGGCGGGAATGCCCGCCCATATCGGCAGCGCCAGATTCTCGCGCGAGGCACGCTCGGTCTCGGGCAGCAAACCTTCCTCGTGGCCGAACCGCTGTAAAGCCGGCTGCAGGTGCGTCGGCGTCACGTAGTACGAGGCGTTGGCGATACCGGCCGCCGAGAGGGCCTCGGCAAGGCGCAACCGGTCCGGAGTCCGCACGACGTACATGTGGTAGACGTGCCCCGACTCGTCCTCGGGTAACTCGCAGAACTCGCCGAGCCCGAGCTCGGCGTAGCGTGCAGCAGCCTCGCGGCGGGCGCGGTTCCAGCCGTCGAGCTCGCCGAGGAAGAGGCGCAGGACCGCGGCCTGCAACTCGTCGAGCCGCGAGTTCGTGCCGACGTACGTGAAGGTCTGCTTGTCGCGCGAGCCATGGAACCTGAGCATCCGGACGCGGTCCGCCAGCTCCTCGTCAGTGGCTGCGACGAGGCCGCCGTCGCCGAGCGCGAACAGGTTCTTCGTCGGGAAGAAGCTGAAAGTCGAGGCAACGCCGGTCGTCGCGATTCCCTGCGCGCCGAAAGCCTGCGCCGCGTCTTCGATCAGCGGGACGCCGAGCCCGGCGATCGGCTCGAGATCGGCGGGCCGCCCGAATA
>WNGD01009747.1_pt1 | contig 12582 bp, 9 predicted proteins | sample 5400671 | NCBI WGS metagenome assembly WNGD01 (sample SAMN13153369, study PRJNA577476) | soil metagenome | isolation source: 40 cm soil or saprolite under grassland replicate 2 | place: USA:California | collected 2016-06-15
AACGCGCTGGCCGGCGTTCCGTCTTGGGAGTACCTGAGCGGTTCGTTCAAGATCAACGCCATCGGTTCGATGTCGCTCGATCCGACCGATTCGAGCGGGAACACCATCTGGGTCGGAACCGGTGAGGGGAACACCTGCGGCAGCGGCTGCGTGCACGGTCACGGCCTCTACAAGTCGACCGACGGCGGTGACACGTGGACAGGCCCGTACGGCCAGAGTGCCTTCGGCGGCCGTGGCGTGAGCTCGATTGCGGTCGATCCGCGCAACGCGAACGTCGTCTACGCGTCGTCGACCTTCTCGCTCCACGGGATGAGCTCGGTGTGCTGCTCGGGAATTCAGCGCATCGTGATCCCCGGCGCGAAGATGTGGGGCGTCTACAAGTCGACCGACGGCGGCGCCACGTGGACGTACATCCACGGCGGCTCTGCGAACGCGGCTGACTGTGCGAACGCCGATCCTGCGCTGGTGGCGGCCAATGCGACCCCCTGCACGCCGCGCGGCGTGCGCCAGGTCGTCCTCGATCCGTCGAATCCGAACATCCTCTATTCGACCTCCTACGCCCGTGGCGTTTGGCGGTCGAACGATGCCGGAGCGACGTGGACGCAGATCAAGCCGTCGTTGAACTCCGCGATCACGACGACGCTGCCTTGGATCGCGGTGACGGCCCTGCCGAACGGGAAGACGCGGGCATACGTCGGCGAGGGTCACACCGGGGCCCCCGCCAGTGAGTACAGCCGCGTGTTCCGCAGCGACGACGTGGCGAGCGGTGCGCCCGTCTGGACCGACCTGACTAGCGCCGATCCGGCCGACCCGCGCTGGGGCACGTTCAACTTCTGCACCGGTCAGTGCTGGTACGACAACTTCGTCTACACGCCGTCGGGTCATCCCGACACCGTCTATGTCGGCGGGTCGTACTCGTACGGCGAGCCCTACGCGAACCACCGCGGCGTGGTGCTCTCGACGGACGCCGGCGCGAGCTGGACCGACATGACGGCTGATGCGACCGATCCGGTGCACCCGAGCGCCCTGCATCCGGACCAGCACGCGCTCGTCACGAATCCCAACAACCCCTTCCAGTTCTTCGAAGGAAACGACGGCGGCGTCATGCGCTCGAGCGGCGCGTTCGCCGACGCTTCGGCCAACTGTGACTCGCGCGGCCTGAACGCCGTGCGGCTCGCACGCTGCGAGCAGATGCTCTCGCGCATCCCGACGGAGCTGACCGGGATCAACCGTGGCCTGACCACGCTCCAGTTCCAAAGCCTCTCGGTGAGTCCGTTCGACTCGAACGAGCTCCAGGGAGGGACGCAGGACAACGGGACGTGGGAGAACCACCACAACCCGGTCGTCTGGACGAACAGCATGGTCGGAGACGGCGGCCAGTCTGGCTTCGACGTGGCCGACCCGTCGTTCCGGTTCCACACGTACTTCGACAAGCAGATGGACGTGAACTTCTCCAACGGCGCAACGGCCGACTGGAACTGGAACAGCGATCCGTTCTTCCTGATCGCGGGCGAGGCGGCCGAGTTCTACGTCCCGACGATCGCGGACCCGAAGGTGAGCAAGACGCTCTTCCTCGGCGCCCAGTTCGTCTGGCGTACGAAGACGGCCGGCATGGGCTCGATGACGCTGGCCGAGTTCCGGCAGCACTGCAACGAGTGGACGGGCGACTTCACCGTCGTCTGCGGCGACTGGCAGCCCCTAGGCAGCACGAGGCTCACGAACGCAGCCTTCGGCGACCGCGCGGGTGGCGACGTCGTTGCGGTGGAACGCGCCTCGAGTGACACCTCAACGCTCTGGGCGGCCACGAGCACCGGCCGCGTCTTCATCTCGAAGAACGCGAACGCCGACCCGACGAGCTCGGTGACATTCACGCGGCTCGACTCGCTCGCGGCGAACGATCCGAGCCGCTTCGTCAGCTCGATCTACGTCGACCCGGCGAACGCGAACCACGCGTGGATCTCGTACTCGGGCTTCTCGTCGGCGACGCCGGCGACTCCGGGCCACGTGTTCGAGGTCACGTACAACCAGGGTGCCGGCACGGCGACGTGGACGAGCCTCGACGGGCCGACGGGCGGACCGCTCGGCGACATACCCGTCACGGATCTTGTGCGCGACGACGTGAACGGAGACCTGTACGCCGGCACGGACTACGGCGTCATGCGACTGGCCTCGGGCAGCGGGAGCTGGACCCTCGCGGCCCCGGGCATGCCGAACGTCGAAGTCGCGGGCCTGACGATCGTGCCAAGTGCACGCAAGCTGTACGCGGCGACCCACGGTCTGGCGGCCTGGTCGCTGAACCTGCCGTAGAGACAGCTTGACGACCTAAAGCGAGGGGCCGCGCCAGCGGCCCCTCGCAGTATCCGGGCAGCAGTTTAGAGCCCCAGGCAGGGGCGGGTCGCCGCGCCTTCGACCGGCGGGGGCGGCGGCACGACGAGCGTCGCTCGGTCGCGCTTGGCTCCGACGGCCTTGACGATGACCGCGTCGCACCAGTTGCCGAGGTCGACGGTGAAAGTGCCCCGGGCCGTGGTGCGCACGGTGCGAACGGCGGACTTCGAGTTGCTCGCCGCCGCTATGCGGACGTGCTCGCGGAGCTTGAAGTGCGCACCTCGAATCTTCAACGGTGTGCGCTGAATCACTTGCAGCGCCGGTTTGGAGGCCGACGCCCCGGCCGCTAGTGCCGCAATCCCGAACGTGAGCGCCGCTGCCCCTAGCAGGAGTACGAGCACTCTCGTCATGCCCGTTACATGCCCCACCGTCGTCAAATCTACTCCGCGCTTCGCGCACAGCAGTTCCCGGCCCTCACGCAGCGGTTGGGGTTTGACGGGTGATCTAGTAAGGCATATAAAGCCCTGTTCACTGGGTCGATGCCTGAGCGTTCGCGCATGGACAAACCTGAAAAGGACCCGCTCGCGGTCGAACTAGGAAGACGCGGCGGGCTCAAGGGAGGAAAGGCTCGCGCCGAGAAGCTGACGGCGGAAGAGCGGTCCGAGAGCGCCCGCAAGGCGGCTCGGGTCCGCTGGGCCAAGGAGCGCGGGGAGCGCGCCGAGGGAGACATCGAACTGGAGAAACACCCAATCAATGGTCGACCTCATTGGGGAGGGGTGGTTGTGACGAGAACGCGTACAAGCGTCCTCACGGCGTCGTTCTTCTTGCTCGCCGGGGCGCTTGCTCTATTCCTGGTCTTGATGACCGGAAGGTCGTCCGGCTCGGGCGGGCTGGGCTTTGTGCCCAAGTCCGGCGGAGAAGCGGGCGACTCGCCGGGCGAGGTGGCTAACCACGAAGGGCCAACCTCGTTCGATGCCTACATGTCGGCCGCGCGAACCTATCCGGCGAGGACGATCCCGCCGGCCGTCGTCGCGCGCGCGAAGGCGACCTTCAACCGGATCGCCAAGGCCGACGCCCGCCGCCTCCGGCATAGTCGCCGCTTGCTTGGTGACGGCGGCCACTGGCGGCTCTACGGGCCCCGCGTGAACGCCACCCAGCCGGGTGTGCTCTCGTTCTCCGGAGCGACGAACAACACGGCGAGTCGCGTAACGGCGATGGTGGCCGACCCGGACTGCACCGCGAAGAAGTGCAGGCTGTGGGTCGGCGTCTCCGGCGGCGGCGTGTGGCGGACCGACAACGCCGTGGCGTCGAACCCGGAGTGGCAGCAGGTCAGTCCCGACGATCTCGACCAGAACTCTGTCGGGACCCTGACGCTCGCCCCGGGGAAGAAGCACGACACGCTCTATCTCGGTACAGGCGAAGCGAACCGCTGCTCGTCTGGCTGTGAAGCCGGCGTCGGAATCTACAAGTCGATTGACGGCGGCGAGCACTGGAAAAAGCTGGCCGACGCGTGCGTCAGCAATGGGACGTACACGTGCGCGACTCCCGGCGCGGATGCGTTCCTCGGCCGAGGGATCAGGGGTATCGTGATCGACCCGCGTGACTCGAGCCACATCCTCGTGGGCTCGGCCCTCGGCGTTCGCGGTCTCTCGCACGTGATCGGCAACGGCGGCACGACTCGGTTCGAGCCTGGCGCAAATGGACCTGGCGTCTACGAGTCGTTCGACGGCGGTTCCACGTTCACCGAGGTCTGGAACGGTGGGAGCGCGTCGTCGTTCGGCGTAACCGATCTCGAACTTGATCCGCTGGACAACAGTACTGTCTATGCCTCGGCGTTCGATGCGGGTGTCTGGCGGCGCGACGCCGGAGCTGCGGCGACAGCTTTCCAGCAAGTGTTCGCACCACAGTTCGCCGGGCAGCCGACACCGGGCAATCCGACCGATCGCACGATGTTCGCGCTAACCGTCAAGAACGGCCACACGCGGATCTACCTGACCGACGGCACGGCTGCCGGCGGCGGGCCGACGGATCCGCTAGCGGCCAACTTCTGGCGGACGGACAACGCGAACCAGCCTGCGGTGACGCTGTTGGCGTCGCAAGGGTCGGTGACCCCTGTTGGTTCGGCCTGTAACCCGCCCAATCCGGCGACCAACACGTTCCCGGCGTCGTTCACGGCCGGCTGGCAGTGCCTCACGTCGCGTGACACGGCGAACCCGTACTTCCCCACGCAGGACTTCTGCTGGGCGCAGTGCTGGTATGACGAGAACGTCTACACGCCCGGCGGGATGCCCGACACGGTCTACGTGATCGGTGCGATGCAGTACGACGAGCAGCCCTGTGACACGAAGGGCGTCGGCTGTGGGTTCGGTCACGATGCCTCCGGACAGGGCGCCGGCATGTCGAACGGCCGCGCGGTGCTCTACTCGAACACCGCGGGAGATCCCAATCCGGCCAACGGCATGCGGACGTTCACGGATCTGACCACCGACGCGCAGGACACGCCGGCCAACTGGTGCGCCTACGCGCCGTACGGCCTGACGTTCTGCCGGAGGGCGTCGAACAGCATCCATCCGGACCAGCACGTGATCACCGTCAACCCGGGCAATCCGACCCAGATCTTCGAGGGCTCGGACGGCGGCGTCATCCGCACGAGCGGGACGTTCGCCGACATCTCATCGCAGTGCGACGAGGTCGGGCGTGACGGCGCCACGGGCGGCCCCGTGACGGGCAGCGACGGCGTCGGCTGCAAGCGGCTGCTCTCGCGCGTTCCTGTCGAGCTGAACCACATCGACAAGAGGCTGAGCAGCTCGATCCAGCTGATCAACGTCGCGATCAACCCGTTCAAGTCGTGCGAGGTCATGGGGGGTACCCAGGACAACGGCACGTGGTCGAACAACAACGGCTGCGACCGGAACACGTTCAACCAGGTGATCTACGGCGACGGCGGCAACGCTGTCTACGACGCCACGCAGCCGACCTGGCGTGCGAACGAGTTCACGAGCGGAGCGGCTGATGTCAGCTTCGAGAACGGCGACCCGGAGAGCTGGGTCGTTGCAGATGCTCCGGTCCGGCGGAGCGGCGAAGGACCGGCGTTCTACTGGCCGCAGGTTGGCGACCCGAACCCCGCTCCGGGCACGCACCCGATCTACGAGGGTGCGAAGCACATCTGGAGGAGCCTGGCGTTCAACGGCGGCCATCCCACGACGGCCGGGCCGCAGGACACGAGCCCGGACATCGCCTTCATGGAGTCGCACTGTCCGGAGTTCGTGACCTTGTCGACCAACCCGAACTGCGGTGACGGTCGCCCGATGGGCGGTCCAATGTGTGACGGCATTGCGGCGACGCCGCTGCCGACATGCGTCGGCGAGAATGGCGATCTCACGAGTGCGGTCTACGGAGCCGACCGCGGAGGCGGCTCAATCTCGTGGATCGCACGGGACGGCGCCGACCACGGGACGCTCTGGGCTGCGACTTCGGCGGGCCGCATCTTCGTGACGCACAACGCGGATGCGCTCGATCCGTCGACGGTCACGTTCCACCGGATCGACAACCCGTCGTCGCCGACGCGGTTCCCGAGCTCGATCTACGTCGACCCGGCGGATTCGGGCCACGCGTGGGTTGCGTACTCGGGCTACAACGCCGCGACGCCGAGCACCCCGGGACACGTCTTCAGCGTGACCGAGGGCAACCCAGTGGTCGCAGGCTCGGGTACGTTCACGAACCTGAACGTCGAGAGCGGCTCGTCGGCCTATCCGACGCCGTTCGGCGACGGCGACCTGCCGGTGAGCGACATCGTCCGTGACGACGCGACGCACACGCTGTACGTCGGGACGGACTTCGGCGTTCTCCGCGGCCCGAACGACGGGGCCAGCTGGCACATCACGAGGGGCATGCCTCGCTACGAGATCATGCACCTCGCGATCCAGCCGTCGAACCGAGCCCCGGCCTGCATGGGCCCGGGCCACTGCAAGCGCGTGCTGTACGCAGCGACGCACTCGCAGGGCTTCTGGGTGATGAACCTAGGTGGGGCCGGCGACCATTAGGTCGGCGTCCCGCTGACAGGAAAAGGAAGGGCCGCCTCCGGGCGGCCCTTCTCGTTCTAGTAGGCGATTGCCCTCGCGGCGTGCCGCTGCTCGTCGGCGCGATAGCTCGAGCGAACGAGCGGTCCCGAGAAGACCGAGCCGAAGCCGAGCGCATCGCCCTGCTCCCGGAACCAGCGGAACTCGTCCGGATGAACCCAGCGGTCGATCTGCGCGTGCTTCGAGCTCGGCTGCAGGTACTGGCCGATGGTGACGACGTCGACGCCGTGCTCACGGAGGTCGCGCATCGTCTCCACTACCTCGTCATTCGTCTCGCCGAGGCCGACGATGATCCCGGACTTCGTGAGCACTGGGTAGTCGGCGAGCTCCTTCGCGCGCGCGAGGAGCCAGAGCGCCTTGTCGTACGAGGCTTTCGCGCCGCGCATGCGCGCGTGGAGCCGGCGGACGGTCTCGATGTTGTGGTTGAAGACGTCCGGCCGCTCCGCGAGCACGACCTCGAGCGCCTCCTCCTCGTGGCCGAGGAAGTCCGGCGTCAGCACCTCGACCGAGGCCTCGGGCAGCTTGTGCTTCAGCGCGCGGATCGTCGCCGCGTAGTGGCCGGCGCCCTTGTCCGGCAGGTCGTCGCGGTCGACCGACGTGACGACGACGTGCTTGAGGCCCATCTTGGCCGCGGCCACCGCGAGCCGGAGCGGCTCGAGCGGGTCGGGCGGCCCGTCGGGCTTGCCCGAGTGCACGTAGCAGTACCGGCAGGCCCGGGTGCACGTGTCCCCGAGGATCTGGAACGTCGCCGTCCCGCGGCCCCAGCACTCGGCGATGTTCGGGCAGCGCGCCTCCTCGCAGATCGTGTTCAGGCTCGCGCCGTGGATCAGCTTGCGGACGTCGAAGTAGCGGGAGTCCGCGCTCGGGGCGCGGACCTTCATCCACTCCGGCCGGCGCGGCCTCTCGGCGACGGGGAGCGAGCGTTCCACGCCCCCAAGTCTAGTGGTCGGGGTCTAGGTGCCCTTCCACGGATCGAGGTAGACGTCGTCGAGCTGATAAGCCGCGCCGAGACCGACCGGAGTGAACTTGAATGCGACCGCGCGCGTTCCGATCAGGCCGGTGACGTTGCTGAGCAGGAGCCCGAGCCGGGGGGAGGGAGCCCACGTGCCGTTGCCGTTCACGGTGCCGCCGTCGAGAATGGTGAGCAAGCCGCCGAGGAGGCTCGGCACGATGACCTGAACGCGAAGCTTGCCCGAGCTGGAGCCGGCGTTGCGCATGAGGAATCGCATGTGCCAGTCCCCCAGCGCGAAGCACACCGTGCCGCTGTACGCCGAGCTCCCTGACGGGAGGAGTAGCGAGTGGCTGTCGGAGCGCGTGCCGCTGAGGAAGAACGGCTCGTTACCCGAGACGATCTTCGCGCCGCCCGAAAGCGTCCAGCCGAGGCTGCCGGACTCGAAACCGTTGTTGTACAGCCGGGCGTAGTTCGACGAGTCGCCCCAGGCCGAGAACGGCCGGCTCGCAGTGGGATCGCAGTAGGAGGCCGAGCCTGTTCCGATCAGGCCGGCCTTCGCCGTCGAGCTGAGCCCGAGCGCGGCGATCACCACCACGCCGAGCAGGGCTCGAATACCGCCTCTTGCCACAGATGCCGCCACTTCGCCTCCTTGCTTGCCGCTTACTGGCTCTCACTGTCGTCGACTAAGAGGCGGCTGCATCACCCGGAAGGGTGCTCTGGGGCCCTCTGGATCCCCCGAATTAGGGAATCGCGCCGACAAACGACGACGATGCTTAGTCGAGATGTCGACAGCGGCGACGACGACCCCTGCGCGCTCGGTACTGCTCGATCCGGAAGAGCAGCGCGTGATCGAGGAGAGGCGAGCGAGGCGCCTGCACCGGCTCGCGCGCCGAGAGCTGTACTCGTTCGTTGTCTTTGCCGGCGGCTTCGCCGTTACGGCCCTCGCCCTTGCCCTCGCACTTCCGTCTGAGCGCAGCCCCGGCGTCGCCGCGGTCCTGGTGCTCATCGGCGCCTATGCCGCGGCGTTCAGGCTCGACTTCGAGATCGGCACCGGCTCGGCGGTCCCGACGCAGCTGATCCTCGTCCCGATGCTCTTCGTGCTCCCCGTCGGCTTCGTCCCCCTGGCCGTGGCCGCGGGCGTGCTGCTCGGAAGCCTCGACGAGTTCGCGCGCGGATCGCTCCGCCTCGGACGCGTGCCGTTTCGGATCGTCTTTGCCTGGTACGCGGTCGGGCCGGCGCTCGTGCTCGGCCTAGCCGGCGAGCGGCCGCCGCGACTCTCCGACTGGCCCCTGTACGTCCTCGCGCTGCTCTCGCAGTTCGTGCTCGACGGGCTCGTCTCTGTCGGCCGCGAGTGGCTCGCGCTGGGCGTGCGGCCGAGTGTGCAGTTGCGCGCGATGGTGTGGGTCTACGCGATCGACGCCGGCCTTGCGCCCGTGGGTCTCGCCGTCGCGTTCGCGCGTCTGCGACGGGCTCGAGCTCTCCCCGCGCGAGCGCCGGGACGCGGAGTTCGTCGCCCTGCTGCACGACGTGGGCAAGGTGCGCGTGCCCAAGTCGATCATCAACAAGCCAGGGCCCCTCACGCCGGAAGAGCGGGCGGTCATGGAACGGCACACGATCGAGGGCGAGCGCCTCCTGCTGCGCGTCGGCGGGCTGCTCGGCGAGGTCGGCCGGATCGTGCGGTCCTGCCACGAACGCTATGACGGTAACGGCTACCCCGACGGTCTCTCGGGCGAGGAGATTCCGCTGATCGCGCGCATCGTCGCCTGCGGCGACGCGTTCAACGCGATGACGAGCGATCGCTCTTACCGGAAGGCGATGCCGCTGGAGGAAGCCGTCGCGGAGCTGCGCCGCGGCAGCGGCACGCAGTTCGACCCCCGCGTGGTCGACGCCCTCATCCAGTCTCTGGCGTAGCGCGCCCGAAGAACGAGCTTTCGATCACGTAGAAGAGGGCGATCGCGCCGAAGAGCGCGACGCTCGCGAGCGGGCTGGCAAGGGCGATCAGCGTCGCCGTGAGGTAGAGCGGCGAGCCGGGGAGGTAGCTGCGCGTGATCCCGCTGACCGTTCGCGGATTCGAGTCTGCTCGGAGGAGCCGGTTGCCCCGGATCGCGTAGAGCCACAGCGAGATGTAGCTGATCGACATGACGGTCATCGTCGCGCCGTAGGCGAGGGCGGCCGGCTCGAGGTCGTGCCGGTCGCGGAGATGCTCGGCGACGAGGCGCGTCGGGAACGGGAGGAACGCGACGCACAGGAGCAGGAACACGTTCAGCATCAGGAACGTGCGGTCGACCCGCGCGAGCTGGTTCATCACCGTGTGGTGGTTCGACCAGATGATCCCGATCGTGACGAAGCTGACCGCGTAGCCGATGTAGGACGGCCAGATCTCGAGCAGCTTGTGCCCGAGCGCGCCCTCGCCGGTCCCGACCTGCGCGTCGACGTTGAGGATCAGCAGCGTCGCGGCGATCGCGAAGACGCCGTCGGCGAAGGTCTCGAGCCTGCTCGGGCTCACGCCTCGCGCTCGATCATCAGCGTGACCATCGTCGAGCCTTCGGTCCAGAGCCGGTGCGGGATGTTCGGCGGCCAGTGCGCCTCCTGGCCGGCTCGGATCGTCGCGGTCTCGCCGCCGACCGAGGTGAACCCCTCGCCCTCGAGGCAGAGCGCGACGATCACGTTCGGGCTCGGGTGCTCGGGGATGGTGGCGTGCTCGGTGAAGCGCAGCTGCGCGACGAAGAGGTCGTCGGCTTGGAGCAGTGCACGCGACTCGACCCCGGTCGCACCCTCGGCCGGGATCGCCGACCACTCCGCGCGCGGGAACGGGCGAATCTCGACGCTCAAGCGTGGGTCAGCTGCGGCTCGAGCTCGAGGTCGAAGACCTCCGCCAACGCGCCCGCCGCGTGCGGGCGGACCTCGTCGAGTGAGACGGGCCGCTCGAGCTCGCGGGCGATCGTCGTGAACGCCGTGTCTTCCAGCCCACAGGCGGTGATCCAGTCGGTGAACGGAACGGGGTCGAGGTCGACGTTGAGCGCGTAGCCGTGGGTCGTGACCCACTTCGAGATGTGAATGCCGATGGAGGCGATCTTCCGCGGCGGCGCCTCCAACCAGATGCCCGTCAGCCCTTCGATCCTGGCCGCCTCGACGCCGAGCCCCGCGAGGGTGAGGATCAGCGCCTCCTCGAGGTCGCGGCAGTAGCGCTTGACGTCCTGCCCGTGCCGGGTGAGGTCGAGGATCGGGTAGCAGACCAGCTGCCCCGGCCCGTGGTAGGTCGCCTTGCCGCCGCGGTCGGTCTCGACGATCTCGACCTCGGCCCCGTCCGGCACGTGGACCTCGCCGGGCTCGGTCCGCCGCCCGAGCGTGATCACCGGCGGGTGCTCGAGGAAGAGGATCGTGTCGGGCCCGCCCTGCGCGACCTCCGCGGCCAGCGAGCGCTGCAGGTCCCACGCCTCGATGTACGGCACCTGCCCGAGCTGCATCACGCGCGCGTTGCGGCTCACGCTTCCAGCCTACCCACGCGTAGTGTCGGCTCCGCGCCGAGGAACGAGCCGATCCGCTCGGCTTCAGCCTCCAGCTCGCTTCGCTCTTCTGAGCTCAGACGCTGCGCCGGCTCGACTGCGATCTCGACCTTCTTCCCCTTCTTCGCCCGGCGCCAGATTCCGGCGACGACGCCGTCGATCAGAAGCGTGGGAACCGCGGCGATCCCCTCGAACCGGCCTTTCGGATGCGCTTTGACCAGCCCGCGGACCTTCTCCGGCACCAGCTGGTCCCGCTCGCGGAAGCCCATCACGTAGCAGTCGTACTCGGGCAGGAGCCGCAGCGGTCCCGGCTGCCGCTTGCGCTCCGGCGGTTGCTCGAGCTCGACCGACCCGAGCAGCGGCCGGGCCTCGGCGGGCTTGATCCCGAACCAACCGGCGAACTCGCGCGGGCCGGCGGGACCGTACGTCGCAACGTAGCGGCGGTAAGCGTCGGCGAGCGCTTCCCCTTCGTCGACCTGCTTCCACTCGACCCACTGGTCGGTCCGGACGAACGTGACCTTGTTCCCGCGCGGAGGCCCGTGGCACAGCTTCCCGACCGCTGCCGCCGAGCCGATGATGTAACCCCAGCCGGAGCCGATCTTCTCCCGCGTCCACTCGCCTGCGCGCCGGGCGACCTCGTCCGCAAGCTCCTCGCGCAGGAGCTCCCGACCGTCGAGCGCGTCCGCGATCGCTTCGAGCACCTCCGGGTCCTCCGCTTCGACGACGGCGCGCGTGGCGGCGGCCCAGAGCGGCAGGTCGTCGGCCGGATGCAGGTGCAGCGTGCTGCGGATCGTCCAGCTCTTGACGAGCTCCCGGTCCTTCCAGAGCGCGTCACGGACATGCTCCTGCTTCAACCCGCGCACGCGGGCCGAGAGCGCGAGCTCGGCGGCGCCCATCACCTGGGCCTGGATCCCGCAGACGTCGCGGACGACCTCGACCAGCTTCGTTCGAGGCGCGGGCTTGAGCAGGTGGCTGCGCGCGAGCCGCCCACGACGGGCCGCTTCCCAGTTCAGAGGCGTCGCTTGCGACGCCGTGTCAGGACGCGCGGGAGGCCATGCCGGCTTTGCCGGGGTGGCCGGGAACCCGTCCGTCTGAAATGACCGGTCGACACATCAGAAGGTCAAGCTCACGCTAGTAAGCGCCCTCGTCGAAGGTCTCGAGGCTCTCGCGCAGCTCTTTCATGAACTGCGCGGCGTAGGCGCCGTCCACGAGCCGGTGGTCGTACGAGAGGCAGAGGTTCATGATCGGCCGGATCGCGATCACGTCCTGACCGGTCTCGTCCTGCACGACGACAGGCCGCTTCACGAGCGCCTCGACGTCGAGGATCGCGACCTGCGGCTGGCTGATGATCGGCGTGCCGATGATCGCGCCCCAGCCGCCCGGGTTCGTGATCGTGAACGTGCCGCCCTGGACGTCGTCTGGAGTCAGCTTCTTGTTCCGCGAGCGCTCCGCGACGTCCATGATCTGGCGCGCGAGACCGAGCAGGTTCAGACCCTCGGCGTTCTTGATCACCGGCACGATCAGGCCCTTGCCGCCCTCGAGCGCGACGGCGACTCCGAGGTTGATGTACTTCTTCGTCACGATCTGCTCGCCGCGGATCTCCGCATTCACCCACGGCCAGTTCTTGATCGCCTCGATCGTCGCGCGCGCGATGAAGGCGAGGTAGGTCGGGTTGACGCCGTAGCTCTTCTCGTACTCGGGCTTCAGCTTCTTCCGGATC
>WNGD01015397.1_pt1 | contig 12578 bp, 17 predicted proteins | sample 5400671 | NCBI WGS metagenome assembly WNGD01 (sample SAMN13153369, study PRJNA577476) | soil metagenome | isolation source: 40 cm soil or saprolite under grassland replicate 2 | place: USA:California | collected 2016-06-15
TTGTTATGCCGTTCGTTGTTTGCGTCCCTGGAACCGGCCACGAGGTTTCGTGAGCCGGGCAAAAGTCCTCAGCGCCTCATTAACTGCACGTGAATTCGGGAAAATTTCTAAGACATCGGGATCGATCAACACAACGTTCGTGCCTTCGGCATATCGAGCGGCGGTCACACCTCGCGCTGCTTTGGAAAAATCATATTCAGCGCGCATGGTGTCTTCGTCAATGCGCTGGGCCGCGGGCTTACTCCTACTTTTCTTCATAGCTTTTTCTTTCGGCGCGCGTCGCCTGACGCGCACTGATGATTCGCGTGTTTTCGTGGATTTCAGTGTAGCAAACGACCAAAAGGCGATAGCGGTCGGACATGCCCATTACGATGTAACGTTGTTCGGATCCTGAATGGTCGGGGTCGGGCATGTTTAGCGATAGTGGATCTCCGAAGACGGTGATACCTTCCTCGAACATGACGCCATGCTTCTTGCGGTTTGCCTCGTGAACTGGAATGACGGATCAAGACGTTGATCTGCAGAAGTCGTAAGACAACGCTCCGCGAAGCGCAAGCGCGATAGCGCGCAGCCTCAATCAACTTTCTTGAAGCGGAGACTGGGATGATTTGGGTCAGTCTGAAAATGTCGATAAGCTACACGAGCCTGCTTTTGAATCTGTTTGGAAAGTTGCTTGAAACAGGAACGGAAGCTCGCTGTCGTGTAGAATTTCACAACTGCTCTGGGTTGAGCGGTTTCGTCCTCCCTTTGCGATGTTCCTTAAGCGCTTCATGAGCAAGACGTGCCAGTTGGTCCGTCGAACCAGCGAAAGCTTCACCCCATCGGCGTTCTGATTCCAATTCCGCGAGCAACCATTTCGCCAGCCTATCCTGTTCTTTCTTTGGAAGCTTAACTGCCACTGCAAAAGCTTTTTCCAGGAGCTTAGTCATAGTGCCGAATTTACCAGCCTGCGCGCTTTGGCCAGGTGGGCGGTCATAGACCGCCCCTACAGTAGGGGAATCAACACTGTAGGCGCGGTCTGTGACTGCGCAACCCCCCGTTCGGAACAGTTTCGCGACTCACGGCTTCCTTGGCGCGATGACGTCGATGGTCTGCCTGTCGTTGCGCCGGTAGATGCTGAAGTCCTTTCGGTCGAGGGTGAGTACCTGACAACGCTTGTGCAACTCGGTCATGACAACGATAGACGCGTCGGCCAAGTCCATTCGCTCGTAGCGCCCCATCAGAGTCCGTACACGCGGCCAGTGCGTTGAGAGATCGAAGTGCACACGCACGGCATCCCGCTCCAGCAGTTGGAATAACGGATCGGCGTCGAGGCCATCTTCACGCAGAAAGTACGCCACTTCGGTGAGGACCGCTTCGCACGTCCGCATGGGAGGGCGTATCTGCTTCATTAAGCCGACTGCCCAGCCGTGATATGGGTCATTGCGGTTGAGATATGCGACGAGCGGTCCCGTGTCGCAAATCGTGATCACGTTCGTCGAAACCGGCGGCGCTTGTTTGTTGCAGATTTTCGACCCCCGGATACGCTCCCAGCCAGGTCAGAGGACAGGGCATAGACGGACCGTGCGCCATGGTCTGAGCGATTCTCCAAGCAATCCCGAACGATCTCAGCGACACTGCGTCCCGTCGCTCGAGCCTCCTGCCTCAATTGCCGCAGGGTCATTTCGGGAAGCTTGATGGTGATGCCCTTCATGAAAACAGGGTAACTCATTTCTGACACAAGGGCAATACCGGCACAGCTCACCCGTCGCCTTTTGACGGGCGATCACAACGTCGAAGAGCCCGGGTTGAAGACGTATTCGGGGAAAGTCCTCAAGAACTTCTTCTTGGGTCATCCCGGAGGCCAGATACTCCAGTAAGCGTTTTCCGAAATGCCGCGAGGGCTGCTGTTTGTCCTTCAGTCTTGCTTTGTTCAAGCGCGGAGGCGAGCATTTGCGGCCTCAAACCGGGGAGAACGCTGCTCTCGGCGGTTTTATGGTACGAGGCGCCGGCGCGTTGATAAAACTGGAAGTTCTCCCCGTCATAGCGCCAGATTTCCGGAACTTCCAGCGCTGCATAAATGTGAAATTTGGAAAGAGAGTCGGTCGTAATATCGATTTCAACGGCGATGTCGGGCGGCGGGTCCACGTCTAAATCGATTCGCTTTATACCGATAATGCGGCCGGCATTCGTGACGTAGTAACAACAATCGGGCTCGAGCCCTTGCTGGAGAATGCGGCGTCGCCAAGTCGTCTGGCCAAGTTTCTCTAATTTCACATTAAGATGCTCGGCGTAGACGCGAACGAGATCATCGATGAATCTGCCGTAACCTTCGTGTTCATTGAGTGGACTCATGATCTCGACCCTTCCATGGTCGTAGCTAACACGTACGTGACTGCCCGCGATCATGAGATCGTCCGTCAGGGCCTCGTAGTCGTCCCAACTGACGTTTTGAAGAATTAACGTCGCACCCCTGGGCAAATGCTCGATGGCTTCCATGTATTCCTGAGTGGATGTACTCATACGCGCATTATAAGCCCTCAAAACGGACGACAATGAAGCTAGAGCAAACCGAACTCCATGCGTAAGGCGTTGATAGACCACAGCCGCCATCTCAATAAGATCGCGGAAGTCTCGCCATTCGCGACAAATAACATCCAATGCCGAAACGAGTCGGCTCCTCCGACGTGAACATCAGAGGAAATCGCTTTTGCTCACGAGCAGCAGCGAAATGCTCATGAGCAAATCGCTTTTGCTGATGAGCAAAGCGAAATGCTCCCAAGGAAATCGCTTTTCCTGATTGCGGACTACGAAGTGGCTCCCTACTTCCAATGCGTTGTTTCTGATGTGCGGAGGAGGGATCGGCCTGTTTGGCCGCGTTTTCGTTTTACCTATGAGGATGCCGATTCGGGCGCAATCACGCGTCCATCCATCACCTGCCATACGCCTTCGGTTCGAGCCAACTCGGCGGCGTCAGCGGTGACGAACTCACCAGCCACGGCTGCAAGCGTCGGAATGCCGAGCTTCGCGAGGATAGCGGCCCGCCGGGCGGCGCGCTCCACGTCGTCCTTGCCAACGCCCCAAGATACCTCGACGACGAGATAAACATCGCTCTGGCCCGCAGTCCGCCGGCCGCGGACGACAATATCGGCGGCGACAAGATCGTCCGCTTCCCGCGGTGTAATCTGGCCGGCATCGACTGCATCATCGACGATCACCGCCAGCTCTTCGGATGAGAGCTTATGCAGGCGCCGCACGATCTTGCGAAAATATGACGGCGCGTGGTCCGCATACTGTCGCTCAAGACTCATGCCCTTAAGGTCCCCGATCTGATCGCCATGCACCTTAAGCGTGACGATCACGACCGCAAACTTCTGATCCACTTCCTGACGGAGCCGTTCCGTTTCTGCGATCAGCTCCGCAAAGCGGCGATCCGTTTCCGCAAAGCGGCGATCCATTTCCGCGATCAGTTCCCCAAAGCGGCGATCCATTTCCGCGATCAGTTCCCCAAAGCGGCGATCGGTTTCCGCAAAGCGGCGGTCCGTTTCCGCAAAGCGGCGATCCATCTCCGCCCGCATCTCGGCGATCTGCTCATCGTGCCGCTTCGCTGCCTCCGTCAGCTCGAGGAAACCACGCTCGACACGCTCTGGGAGCGCCAGCAGCTCGTCGGTCAAAATGAGGCGCCGCATTTCGGCTCGCCATTCCGGCTTTTCCTCGAGAATCCGGACCAGATCGCGAAAATCTTCTATTGTGAACGGCATCGTCGCTCGAACCGCCTGTGTCTTGATCCTAACATATAGAAATGCCCCCGCCTGCCGCGGAGACTGCTTCGAACTGTAGCGGCGCTCTATGAGCGCCGGTTTTGCCTGGAATCCACGAAATACCGGCGGTCCGCGAAGCGCAAGCGCGATACCGCGCAGCCTCAACAAGTGAGCAATCGCGACGATGATGATCTCGTCCTGCGAAAGACGGTACACAACTTGATGGGAAATCCATGCACCAGCACACGGCGTGTTCGCCGATCGCGAGAGAGCGCGCCGACTTCGGGTTGCGCTTGAATGAGGGCTGTCGCATGAGTAATGGCATCGAAGAATTTCCCACCCAATCCGCGACGTTGCTCTTCGTACCAGCGGGACGGCGGCGTCAAACTCTTCCCCCCTGCTGCTTTGAGATTTCGCAGTGCCCGGGTCACTGCCCTAGAATGTCACGGGCGATCCGATGCTTTACGCTCTCCCATGATTCCAGTTTCTCGGTTCCGGCTTCAAGTGCGTCAACTCGACGCTTGATTTCCCTGTCCCAAGAAATGGCAGCATCGGGATCAGCAGGGCCATCAAGACTTGCAAGTAATTCCGCTGATGTACTCCACGTACCACAGGATTTGCCCGTCTCGAGCTGAATTCCAGGAATTCCGGCTAAGCTTGTGCAACCATATCGTCTGCCGGCGGGAATCAACGTTAGACTCCCTCGAAAATTTATTCCGTTCGTTAGTCCCGAACCAAGCGAGCCACGTTTGTCACGAACTTGAAGATTGGTCTACGCAGAAGGGGTAAAATGTTCATAGTAATATTAAGGTGACCGGGATGAGCATCCGCGCAATTTACGAAGATGGCGTTTTGAAGCCCCTTGAACGACTGCCCATCAAGGAAGGGACAGAGGTCAACGTAGATGTCTATCCGGTCGAAGAGCCGAAGCGAAAGGGAAGCAAACGAAAATCAGTCAAGGATTTTGCCGCATACGGCATGTGGAAAGATCGCACGGATTTCAAGGACGGCGTGGATTATGTGAACCAAATCCGCAAGTACCGCCGGGAACCCGACCCAGCCTCGAAGTGATCACGCATGCCCCATCTCATTGTGTAGGACTAGAGAACATGAAGTTATCCATCGAACCCGGAACTGCACCGCTCACGACAGGCCAGGATAGCGTAGTACGGATTGGCAAATCACGCGTGACGTTGGATACCGTCGTTTATGCATTTAACGACGGGGCGAATGCAGAGGAAATACTTGAGCGGTATCCATCCTTGCAATTGGCCAATATCTATTCCGTGATCGCCTATTACTTGCGTCATCGGACTGAAGTTGACACTTACTTGAAGGATCGGGAAGCCTTCCGAGTCGAAGTGCGACGCGAAAACGAATCCAGATTCCCAAGCACTGGCCTCCGCGAGAAACTACTAGCGCGTCGCCGTCACTAAGTTCTCCCACCAAATGCCTTCGTTTCTCACGGACGAGAATTTCGACAACCGAATTCTTGATGGATTACTGCTTCGAAAAGGGACATCGATGTGGTGCGTACGCAGGACGTCGGTTTAGAAGGGCAGAAAGATCCGATCGTACTCCATTGGGCTGCTGAACGAGGCCGCATTCTTTTGACTCACGATGCATCGACCAATGCCGCAGTGACGGTCTTCTTCTTACGGGAGAACGTTGTCTTAGACCAGACGATGATCTGCTCTGATACGCCGAGAACCCTGTCCGGCTCCATAAAGATCGTCTTTTGTTTCAAAAAGGATTATTTCCGTAACCAAGAAGATTTTCTCCACGACGAAGACGATCTTCTCCACGACGAAGACGATCTTCTCTGGAGCTGAGAAGATATTCTCAATGCCGAACAAGATCGTCTCGAGGATGAAGAAAATCTTCTCCAAGACCAAGAAGATCATCTTCAAACGCGAGTCGATGTTCTTCGTTCCCGAGAAGATATTCTCGTGAACGGACTCGATCTTCTCGTTCATCGAGGCGATCAATTTCGTCTTGCAGAAGATCATTTCCGCGATGAAGACAAATTTCTCCGGGATGAGGATGATCTTCTCCTCTTCTCCGTCGAGGAGAAGAGGAGCTTTGCGACAGGAATAACCTCTCCCGCAAGCAACGATTTAGCTGCTATGCCAGGAGTCTCGGCTTCCGCGACAAATTTCTTCGGGAAATCGCGGACCAATACGTTACGGGCTAAAGTTCCACCAAGCTTTCTCCTGTTGCACGTGACGCTGCGCCGTTGCCGTAAATCGGCTGGAAGGCTCTGGATCGGTTGGTGACGCCAGCCTTCACGCAGCAGAGAGGAAGCAGCGCGCTGGTGTCCCAGAAGCCAATTTCAGTCTTCATCCCGTTCGCGCCGGACGACACGGGCAGCACGGCTTTCGGTTAGAGACGACCGACTCTTGGTCCAGAATGCGGGTGGCAGCTTTTCATCCAAAGGCAGACGAAGAACGCCGGATGCCACAAGGGCCGCCTCTTCAGCGTCGCCTCCCCGCGCGGTGGTCAATGGGGCCAGCCGGGCGACGGGTCGATTGCGATCACGCACGATAATTTCTTCGCCCCGCTGTACATCAGCAAGATAGCTGCTTAGCCGGCTCTTCAGCTCGGAAATATTCGCAGTTTTCAAGGCGGCTCCCTTAATGACCATTATGGTCACGTATAGACAGCACGTCAACCATTCAAGAATGGCAGCACCTTGGAATACTTTCGAATGAGCGCGAAGGCGGCGCGCTACTCCCGTTCGCCAACGGAGGCCATGTGGAGCGGCATCGTTTCGACCACAGACAGGAATTGAACGGGTCGGAAAATAACCGGCGAAACAGACTATGATACGTTTTATCCGGTGAGTCTGCCGGGGAATCTTGGGAGGATGTCCGCAATCGCATCGCTCGACTTCTGACGAAGCGCTGATGCTTCGCCTCCGAGCGGAAACCGAAGCCTCCGTCGGACTCGCTGAAGCGGCCTTGTGGTATGAGCGGCAACGCAGCGAAGCGACATCCATGGAAAGCGCTCATCTATAATAAACGTCGCCAATAAATGCCGCCGTAATAACATTGCAGGATGATCGACATTCACTCCCATATCCTTCCTGGCGTTGATGATGGAGCCCGCAGTCTTGAAGAATCGTTAAAGATGGCTGAGATCGCGGCCGCCGACGGAATCCAGCAGATGGTGGCCACCCCGCACCTGTTCAACGGACTTTCCAACGATCCGGACCCTGCTGAAATTTGCCAGCGCGTTGCCGCGCTGCAGTCCGGAATCGGCGGAAACCTCAAGATTCTGCCGGGGTGTGAAGCTCACGTCATCCACGATATTGCCGACCGAGTCAAAAGGCAGAGCGTTACGACGATTAACCGGTGCAACTACCTTTTAGTGGAGTTTCCGCAGGTCACCGTGCCGGTAGGAGCGGACGAGGTTTTTTACAGGCTGCAGCTTCAAGGTATCCATCCCATTCTGGTTCACCCGGAACGCAATCTTCAGATCCAAAAACAACCGTCGCTCGTTGCTGCTTACATTGCTCGCGGCGTATTCACTCAAGTCACGGCGATGAGCATCGCCGGCGAATTCGGCGTTCCAGCCAGGAAATGTGCCGAGATCCTCCTGGAACATCGTTGTGTTCATTTTCTGGCAACGGACACGCACCGTCCTGCGAAGCGGCCTCCCATTCTCAGCCGCGGCCGTGATGCTGCCGCAGCCATAGTTGGTAAGGAAAGAGCGGACCGGCTCGTCTATGACAATCCTCTGGCTGTCGTCGAAGGCCGGCCGCTGAACGTGGAACAGCCTATTCCGTTTGAGAACGGGAAGCCGTCCGTTTTCTCCCGGCTCTTTGGCTAGTCTTTTCTTCTGATAAGCTCCCATCCGATGAGCCGCGAAGCTCAATTTCTGGTGGCCGCGGTCCGGCGTTTTCTCTCCCCAACGTCGGAGAATGCCGCTTCGCTGGATACGACGGGTCTGGACTGGTCCGAGTTGCTCGAATTATCAGACGCGCATGCCGTGACGCCCATGCTTTTTGCAGGACTGCGCGATACGCCCATCCCGGAGAAAATAACAGACGAATTGCGTACGAGAGTTCAGACGTCAGTCCGGTACAGTCTTGCTCAGAGCCGCGAGCTGGCACAGTTGGCAGGTTTGTTTGAGGAGCACCGCATATCATTCGTCGCGTTGAAGGGGCCTATGCTGAGCCAATACCTCTACGGCGCTCTGGGAATGCGCACTTCCGGTGATATTGATGTGCTGGCGAAAAAGGGAGACGTCCCGCGAATGCGCAACATTCTGGTTTCTTCCGGCTACCGTGTCACCACCACACTGCATTGGAATTCGGACTCGGCGTGTGTGCGAGCCCGCGAGAAGGAGATCTCGTTTGAAGCCCCGTCCGGCGTGAGCATCGATGTGCATTGGCGCCTGATGCCGGGCTATTCCGCCAGTGTCTTCGACAGGCTAACCGGATGGGAATCTTTGAGAACACTTCCTCTGGCAGGACGCGAAATCCAAACTCTGGCTCCCGGGCCGTTGTTGCTTTTCCTGTGCGCCCACGGCGCGAAGCATATGTTCGAAAGACTCGGCTGGATCTGCGACATCGCCCGATTTCTGCAGGTGACCCCGAACCTGGATTGGACCGCCATTGAAACGCAATCACGCCGTGCCGCATCGCGGCGCCAGTTGTCCCTGGGCTTGCATGTCGCGCACGAATTGCTCGGCGCGCCCGCTCCTCGACTGGACGAAGACCCGGCAGCGGTGCGCCTTGCTCAGACTGTTTCGGCCCGCTTGCTGTCGGGAGCCACGCCCCCGGTCCCGGCCGGCGAGTCCACGCGTTATACGCTCCGGCTCCTGGAGACACGAGGCCAGCGATTGCGGTGTCTGGCCGGTCTTTTCCTGACGCCCTCCGAAGCCGAATTCAGAGCATTGCGGATGCCGCCCTGGCTCTTCTTCCTGTATTACCCCTTCCGGCCGATTCGCTTGCTCTGGAAACATGCGGTTATCCGAGACAAGCGAGGGCATGCTTTGGACGATTGACGCAAAGTCTATTAGCCTATCGAGTATCCCCAAAGGAAAAACTGCGCTGTCCCGCCGCTGACGTTCACGCCATGACCGAAAAAGCAGCCGCCACCGAAGGAGAACCCCAACATCGCCGGATGCTGCAGCGTGTTGTTGAACCCGTTCAGCGTTGTAGCGTCATTGTTTCCAAACTGGCCGTTGATGTTCGACCACTGATCAGGAGTCAAGGGGACTCTCAATTGAACTGTCGATCCGCGGCTGAGCGACGCACATCGGCGTGTCCGATCTTTTTCCCTGGTGAGATGTCGCTTTTTTCGGGCGGCTACAGCAGTCCTTTTGTCGGTTTGTATGTGTCCGATCCATGGGAGAGAGCTCCCCTCGGACTTTTATAGCCGGGCTGGTGGGGAAGAGCCGAGCGAGGTAGGATCGCGTGAATTCGGATCAATAAAACATCTTGAGGAACATCGCGGTTAGCAGGGCAAGGGACCTACAAGGTGGCCCGCCAGAAGTCTCACTTTCGGCGACAAATTTGATCGCGAAATCGTTCCGGAAGAATTCTTGTATCGGCCGGATCGCGCCGTAGCCGTTCCTAAGGATAAGCGCCACGATGCGCGACCTGGCGAGACCGATTTGCGAAACGTGAAAGTCGCGATCCACATCAAGCTCGACGCCGACATTGTTGAGTTCTTCAAGGCGCGAGCTTCTGAACCCGATGCTGCCCCATACCAGACACAGATTAATAACGCCCTGCGGGAAGCAATGGAAGCTCGAGCAACGCAAACGTCAGATTAATTCCGTAGGGATTAGCGACTGGTAAGGAGCGGACTCACCTCTTGGCCGAAAGCTCTGGATTCTCAGAAAATCTTAGCATGAGCTCGCGATTCTTTATGGACGTTCACGTCCCCTATGCCATCACCATCGTGCGTTTGCTTGGTGTGGATGTGCTCAGGGCGCAGGAGGACGGTTCAGGGAAACTTGAAGACGCCGCCCTACTGGATCGCGCCAAACTAGATGAACAAATCCGGCGAGACGCTGAAGAATTCTCCGAGCTTCCGGGCTTGTGACTTGCTGATCTCTCGTTTCCCGCTGACGGCATCAGACACGCGACTTCGCGAGCCGAAAATCGGCAGGAGGTCCACTTGGCGAAGGTTGCGCGATTCGAGCAATGCCTGTAACGCCTCTTGGGGTCCCAATTTCGGAATGAGTGGGTGAAATTGCTGGTAGTCCTCTATCAGCCTGATGAGCAGACGGCAAAGCGCTTCCTCCTCAGGGGTTCGGCGCGCACCCTTGTCGAGAAGGGGTTCGACGTTTTCAGTTACCTGTCGGAGTTCCGCGTCATTTTCGATAATCCGCGGCAGCGTTCTGGAGAGCAGTTGCGCATATTTGCGCCGATTCAGGCGGCGGTCCCTAGCAGTGTCTTTTCCACGAGCCGCGGTCGTATTCCCTGTGGGTGAAGAAATTTTTAAGCGTGACCGTTTGTAACCCATAATCAATTCTCGTTATTAGACGATAGGCGTTCCCTTTGATGTTAAAGATTGTGCACTGCCCTACCGGATCTGCATGTAGAAAAGTTCGCCGGGTTTCCGCGAGATTCCTCCACTCTGCGCGAACCAAAGCTCCCCAACGCAAGAGAGAACTCGCCGCATCTGGATGCTGCTTCGTGTACTCGATCAGGCGTTGTTCGCTTATAATGATCATCGTCCCACTTCTGCAGCATCACCCAACATGTTACCAAAATGGTAACAGCGGCTTCCAGAGTCACATTTTCCTTCTACCCGTACCAACGCATCGATCGAATCACGGCGGCCGCGGCTGAGAAGCTTTGTCCATTCCCGAGGGCTCCAGTTCCGACAGGGGTTGTGCCAGTCTGGATCAGGGGATTGCCCACCACTCTGTGACCGACTTTGGCTCCCCGCAGTTGTAAGATAGCTGCCTGTTGAATTCGTGCCAATATTTTCATCCCTCACTTTGAGCCGCGGCTCATGCGAGTCTTCATGGAACGACAACAGGATGGTCGAGCTTACGCGCAGCAAAACTGAGGCAGGCATACGCCATGCGTTACTGCCGGATTCGTGCAGCGGCTTTGGCCTATTTGCCAACCACCAACGTTCGACATTTTATCTTGTGCGTTTTCGAGCGTCGAGCCGGTTTCGCGACACCAGGTCTTTTGCGCCAGGGCGCTCCTCCGATCTGTTGGACGTCACGGAGTCCGGACCGTAGACTATGGCCGTGGCAGACGTCTGGGCGTTTGGGACCTTACTGATAGCCGCATTCGGGCTGGGCACCGCACTGCTCTCAGCACTAAGCCCGCCGTGCGAAGACAGAACGGAATTCGCAGCGCTGGCAGCGTCGGCCGGTTTGGGAGCGATGGGGGTACTCCTCGGACTCCTGGGGCTCTTGGGATCGCTCCACGCTGCTCGTTTCCTGATACCTCTCGGAGCAGCTACCACACTAATGTGGATCGCCAAACGCAGCCCAGGCCCGACGTGGCCAGTTCTGCACCGCCCCTCGCCCGGCATGGCTCTATTAATAATGATGGTCGCCGCGGCATTGCTCGGTTCGATCGCCCCGGTAACCGACATTGATAGTCTCGATTATCCAATACCGATAGCTCAGCACCTGGTTCGTTATGGGGAATGGCGATTCTGGCCCGACCAAGCTCTTTCGGCCTATCCGTTGTCGCAGGAGTTACTTGAAGCCGCAGTTCTGGATGCTGGGGCGCGCCGGCTCGGTTTATTAAGCGGCGTCGAGGTTGTCCTCGTGACCGTTCTTCTATGGTCGTTGGCCAGGCGTCTGGCGCGAGAAGACGCGGCATCCTGGCTGGCGCCAATCTTGTTGCTCGGCTGTCCGGCGGCCGCATTTCTGGCTTCATCAGCCAAAGAGGACATGCTGGTAATCGCAATGACGGTTGCCGCCACGCTCGTGTTATATCTGCGCCCCTCATTAGGTGCTGCAACAGCAGCCGGCTTATTCGCCGGCTTCGCGGCGGGCGCCAAGTATTCCGGCGCCGTTGTCCCTGTCGCTGTTATTGCTTGCGTGCCGTTCTGTTGTGGTCGTAATCGTCGGCTTACCAGCACGATGGTCGCGGCAGCGGTGGCCGCTGCATCCGGAGGTTTGTGGTACTTCATGAACCTCCTGCGGTTCGGCAATCCGGTTGCGCCACTGCTGCCCGGACTGGGACACCCGCCACTGGCGGCATCCGCGATCCAGGAGTGGTTAAACGGATGGGGGTACGGCCACGGTCCGCTCGAAGCGATACTGACTCCGATCCGCCTCACGTATGATCTGCAGGCGTTCGGCAGCCGCGGCAATTGGATCAACCCTTTGCCTCTACTCGGGGTGTTTGGCGCCGTGGCTGACCGAAGGCGCCAAGTCGCACTGCCTTTGCTTTTCATTTCGTTGTGCATCTACAGCGTATGGTTCTTTATGGGCTATCAGGTCGCACGCATGCTGCTTCCGGCCACGGCCCTCTTGAGTGTACCCGCAGCAGACGTGCTCATACGCTTCTGGAGACGCTTCCGGATCGTCCGATATCCGATCGGCTTGATCGTCGCTCTTTCGGCCGGCGTTGTTATCGCAGTCGGGTTCATCCGCGCCGAGCGTTATTTGATCGATCCCGCCACCTTCCTCGAGCGTGAGACGATGCATTACGCCGATATCGACTGGATGAACAAGCATCTCGACCCTTCGCGTCATCGCGGCGCTAGCTGGTTCAAAACCTGCGGATATTTGGAAATTCCTTGGATGACGTTGTTGCCGAATTACCAGGCCGAGATCCGCCCGGAAGAAACGGGGGATCCGCAGCGACTATATGCCGCGCTAAAGCGTCAGGGGTTTACGCACTTA
>WNGD01005250.1_pt1 | contig 12575 bp, 11 predicted proteins | sample 5400671 | NCBI WGS metagenome assembly WNGD01 (sample SAMN13153369, study PRJNA577476) | soil metagenome | isolation source: 40 cm soil or saprolite under grassland replicate 2 | place: USA:California | collected 2016-06-15
TGTAGACGAGCAGCCATTTTGACCCCTTAGGCGTGTTCGGATTTTGTCCCGGTTGACGGAAACCGATTCTCGTAGGTCATCTTCCAGGGATGAGTGCGGGGCGGCTTCCACGCCGGTTTCGGCGAGGGAAGCGCACCTCGTGGCGGCGAGGGTGGGGCTGGCGGCTCCGGGAGGCCGGCCCCGAACCGGGGACCGATCCGGGCGCGGATGGTGGTCGCGGTGGCCGGCGCCGCGCGGCTCGGAATGCGGGTGTTGCGGTAGTAGACGGCGATCGCGCCATCGAAGTGTTCGTGCACCTCGACCCGGGCGCGCACCCAGCTGCGGCGCTCGGCCAGCGGCAGCAACTGAATCTCCCGGCCGTCAAAGCGCACGGTGTTGTCGGCGTGCACCAGCCGTTCGTACTTGAAGCAAAAGATGCGGTCCAATTTGAGCCCGACGGGGACCGGCTCGTAGGCACACGTCGGATCGCGCGCCGGGACGGCAAATTGGCGATTGAATCGCTGGAGATAGCGGGCCAGCAGCTGGTTGGCCTCGGGGAGACTGGTCACCTGGGCGAGCCGGAGCTCGCTGCCCAGTCGGTCCTGGAGGGTTCCCCAGAGCCGCTCCACGCGGCCCTTGGCCTGCGGGCTCTGGGCAAAGATCAGCTGGATGCCCAGTTCCTGCAAGGCGCGGCCGACCTGGGTCAACACCGGGCTGGCCTCGAGCTCGTCCTCCAGGGAGGATCGGCCGTTGCCGTGGCGTTGAAAGATGCCGTGATGATCGACGTACAGGCCCAGCGGGATCCCCTTGGTGCGCACCACTTGGTGGAGGACCTGCAGATAGCCCTGGGCATCTTCCTGCTCGCGGAACACCGCCGCCGGCACCGTCCCCGTCGCATCATCGATGGCGCCAATCAGCGTCAAGAACGGCGCGTCGGGACCGAGCCAACGGTGCCGACTGCCGTCCGCCTGTAGCAGCACGCCTTCCCTTGCCATCCGATCGCGGCGACTGCGGTGGTGCGGCGGCCGCCGGACCCGCGGCGTGCGCAAGCCAGCCGCCAGCAAGATCCGCCGGACGGTCGTCCGGTGGAAGGGGAGTTGCTCGTGCTCCTGGAGCATCTCGGTGAGGTGCTGGTGGTTGAAACCGAGGTAGCGACCCTGGGCCAGGGCTCGAATCCGGGCCTGCTGCTCGAGCGGCACCGCCTGCCAGGGCGGGCGGCCGCGGTTCCCATGCAGCAGCGCGGCCGGCCCCCGTTGCCGATATCGGCGCTTCAATCGCTTCAGTTGGCGAACCGACAACCCCAGTACGGCTGCGCCTTCGGGCAGCGTCAGGCTGCCGGCCAGTACCTGATTCAACACTGTCGCCCGTTTTTGCTCCCTGGTGCCCAAACTGATTCGCTCCTCTTCCATAGAGGGACAGAATCCGCGCACAGATCAGGGGTGTCAAAGTCCGCGCACATGAACAGCCTCGAGGCGAGGTGATTGACATTATCGGTATCACTTGTTAAATTAGCGAAACCATCATTCAAATTGCGCGGCGAAGCGGCCGCGCCGGCGTTCGATCGGAGGAAGGGATGAGAAAAGGCGCAACAGAACCGGATATTCCCCTGGAAGCCGTCCAGTCACTCCTGACTCGGGTCATCTGGCAGGCGGTGGCGGACCTCAGTGTGGAGACCTACCGCTCGGAATCTGAGCGGTTCTTTGCGGGGGAGACCTTCGTCGAATACTGCGACATCCTTGGCTGGAACGTGCGTCGAGCCCGAGACAGCCTCGGACGCTTCGTCGACAGCGGGTCGCGGATCTCGGGCAACCACCTGCTGACGGCCGCGGAGATGGCCGCGCAGCGCGTTCCCACCGTCCCGGCCGTCGCGGTTTAGGCTCGCGCACTCGGGGGGTTTGGCGGTCGCCTAGTTCAGCCTGGCTGACCCGCTACACTTGGGGCACACCCCGATGAACCTCCTCCTTGTCGAGGACGAGCGCAAGCTCTCGACGCTGCTCAAGCAGCTCCTGGAGGACGAGCGCTATGCCGTCGACATCGCGGCCGACGGCGAGCGGGCCCAGGAGCTGGCCGAAACGGCGCGCTATGACGCCATCATCCTCGATCTCATGATTCCCAAGAAGGACGGCATGGAGGTCTGCCGCTGGCTCCGCCAGAACCGCATTCAAACGCCGGTCATCATGCTCACCGCGCGCAGTCAGATCCATGACCGCGTCGCCGGCCTCGACGCCGGCGCCGACGATTACCTGCCCAAGCCGTTCGCCTTCGAAGAGCTCCTCGCCAGGTTGCGGGCGCTCATGCGGCGGGAGCAAAAGAACGGCCATGCCAACCGGCTGCAGGTGGCCGACCTGGTCCTCGATCTCAAGACCCACCAGGTCCGGCGGGGTGACGCCCCAATTGAGTTAACCGCCCGAGAGTTCGCCCTCCTTGAGTTCTTGATGCGTCATCCCAACCAGGTGCTGACCCAGGCGCAGATCGCCGAGCGGGTCTGGGACTACAACTTCGAAGGCACCACGAATCGCGTCGCCGTCTATATCTCCTACCTGCGCGACAAGATCGACGAGGGCCGCTCGCCGAAGCTCATCCAAACGGTGTATGGCGTCGGCTACCGGCTGTCGGGATGATGTTCAGGGGCGCGCTGGTGCGCCTCGCAGCCCAGTACTTCGTCCTGCTCGTGCTCATCCTCGGATTCTTTGACCTGATCGTCTACGTGACCGTGTCACAGGCGCTGCAGGCAAAAGCCGACAAAGACCTCGCAACCGCCGTCACGCAAGCGATGAGCAACGTGACTGTCACCGGCGAGACGATCAGCGTCAACCCCCAACCGCTGCTGACCCCAAGCCTTGCCGATGTCTTCGTGCGCGTCCTCGACTTCAAGGGCCAGGAAGTCAGCCAGCCGCGCGCCGAGCTCAAGAAGCTCTTCAACAACCCGAGCTTGAGCGCGCCGATCGGCGCCGCCAACGCGGGCCAACCCGGACAGACACAGGTCGCCAGTGGCTCGGAGCTCTACATGGTCGACACCCGTCCCATCGTGTCGAAGTCGCACAAGGTCATCGGCGTCTTGCAGGTCGCACAACCGATCTCATGGGTCGGCGACGCCCTCTCGCGGCTGGTACGGCAGCTCGTGCTGGCGTCGGCCATCGGGATCGTCCTCGGGGCCCTGGCCTCACTGCTGATGGCAACGCGATCGATCCGGCCCATCGGGCGTGCCTTCCAGCGCCAGCGCGAGTTCGTTGCGGACGCATCCCACGAGCTGCGCACGCCTCTCACGCTGATCCGGACCAACGTCGAGGCATGGCTACGGCGCTCCAACGGGACCTCACGCGCGTACGCGAGGAGCATCGTCGATGAGGTCGAACAGCTGAATCGGATCGTCGGCGACCTGACCACGCTCGCCCTGGCCGATGCCCGGCAGCTGCGCCTCGATCCGCGGCCGATGGAGCTGAATGAGTTGGTGAGGGGGCTGATCGTGCAGGCGACGCCCATGGCCGAAGCGCGCGGTGTCCAGCTTCGCCCGGATCTGAACGGTGGAGTCCGGGTGGACGCCGATCTGGGTCGAGTGCGTCAGCTCCTGCTGATCCTGATCGACAACGCCCTGACGCACACGCCGCCGGGTGGCGAGGTGTCAGTGGGTGTGATCCGTCACAACGGACGGGCCCACGTCAGAGTGACCGACACCGGCGAGGGGATCCCGAGTGGCGATCTGCCCCATATCTTCGAACGCTTCTACCGGGCTGACAAGGCACGCACCCGCGAGAGCGGCGGCACCGGCCTCGGCCTCGCAATCGCCAAATGGATCGTCGATGCGCACAAGGGCGAGATCGGCGTGAAAAGCGCCGAAGGCAAGGGCACCGAGGTCGACGTCAGCCTGCCAGCCCTCGACTGATCTCTACTCGACCTTGATCTCGCGCACCGGTTGCAGGGTTAGCAGGGCGATCAAGAAGAAGCCGGTGACGATCCCGAACATGACCCGGTAACCGACCGCGCTCGAGCGATTGTTGTTGAAGGCATCGATGATGGGCCCCAGGATCGGCCGCGCGATCAGCCCCGCGCTGGCGGTCGCGATGTTCGAGACCCCCATGTAGCGACCGGCTTCGGCTTTCGGGATCAGGTCGGTCATGAACGCCCAGTCCACCGACAGGAACGTCCCGAGGGAGATGCCCACGATCAGTCCGAAGCCGAGGATCCACGGCAGGCTGGGGGCGAAGATCAGCAGGGTCGAGCCCACCGCGCCAATTACGCAGGCAGCGGCAATCAAACGTTTCTTGCCGAAGCGTTCAGCGAGGAAGCCGGCGGTCATGCAGAGCACCGCCGCGAAGACGAGGATCGTCGCCTGCAGGGCGCTGCTGAACAGCGAGGCCTTGCCCTCAGAGTAGTTGAACGTGTAGCGGATGAAGTTGAAGGCGTAGGTCCCGATCGCCACCGGCGCCATCAGGAAGAAGAGCCGCGAGACCATCAACCAGGCGAAGTCCCGGTAGCGCCGCGTGTCGATGGCAACGCTGAGCAACACGGAGCGCCCCAGCCGCTGGCTCGAGGCAGCCGTCCGCCGCCGATCGGGTACGCCGAGGATCACGAGCGCGCCGGCGATGGCGATCACCACGGGCAGGGTGAGGATCGCGAGGCGGAGATGATGGGTCGGGATGAGAAGCGCGCCGACCACCAGGAAGCCCACGATCGTGCCCAGCATGTTCATCAAGCCGTAGTAACCGGAGGCCTCGCCGCGCTGTTCGGACGGCACCTGGTCGGGCAGCATCCCCTGGTAGGGGCCCTGCGCGGTGTTGGACGCGATCTGGAAGAGGACGTAGACGACGAGCAACGCCCAGTACGACGTCACGAAGGCAACCAGGCTCAGAAAAATGATGTCGCCGACCACGCCAATGGCGATGAAGGGGCGCCGGCGGCCCAGCTCGAAACGGCTGTTGTCGCTGATCGCGCCGATCGCCGGTTGCCAGACGATCGCGAACGCGGCGCCGACCGTGTCGAGGACAGAGACGTAGGTGTTGACATCGGCGGCGATGGCAAGCGGTCCGAGGCGGATGGTCATCGGGTCGGTGAAGCGATCGACGAGCAGCGGGATGATGTTGCCACCCAGCGGCTGCGTCACGTACGCGATCGCAAACCAGAACGAGCTGAGCGCGAGCATGCCGCGCCAGGACAGGTGCGTTCGCGCCGCAGACTCGTGCACCGTCCGCAGCAGGCGACGCTCGCCCGCCTGGATGAATCCCGCCATTCCCGTGCGGAGTGTAAACGACCGCCGTGGTCGATTTGCTACGGTAGCGGGCGGATGGCTCGTTCCAAGATCACCGTGGTGGGGGCCGGTAATGTCGGCGCCACCCTGGCCCAACGCCTCGCCGAGCGTGGCTACGCCGATATCGTGCTGGTCGACATCGTGGAAGGCCTGCCCCAGGGAAAGGCGCTCGACATGCTGGAGGCAGGGCCGATCGTCGGCTACGACTCCACCATCGTCGGTACCAATGGATACGAGGAGACCGCACGGTCGAGCATCTGCGTGATCACCTCCGGCGTCCCTCGCAAGCCCGGCATGACCCGGGACGACCTCGTAAAAACCAACCAGAACATCGTCCGCGGCGTGACCCAGGAGCTCGTTCGCCGATCGCCTGACGCCATTCTCATCGTCGTCAGCAACCCGCTCGACGCCATGGCGCAGTTGGCGTTCGAGGTCAGCAAATTTCCGCGGCAGCGCGTCATCGGGATGGCCGGCGTCCTCGACACGGCGCGCTTTCGCTCCTTCATCGCGCAGGAGCTCAAAGTCTCGGTGCGTGACGTCCAGGCCTATGTCCTCGGTGGCCACGGGGACACGATGGTTCCGCTGGCGCGGATGTGCACTGTCGCCGGCATCCCCATCAGCACGTTGATTCCGTCGGAGCGCATCGAGGCTATCGTCAAGCGCACCCGCGACGGCGGTGCCGAGATCGTCAATCTGCTGAAGTCGGGCAGCGCCTACTACGCGCCCTCTGCCGCGGTTGCCGAAATGGTCGATGCCATCATGCTCGACCGCAAGCAGATTCTTCCCTGCGCCGTGCGGCTGGACGGCGAGTATGGTATCCGCGGTCTCTTCGTGGGCGTGCCCGTCAAGCTGGGGGCGGGCGGCGCGGAAGAGGTCATTGAGCTCGAACTCGCCGACGATGAGCGTGCCGCATTGCGGCGATCGGCGGACTCCGTCAAAGAGCTCGTCGGCATCATGGAGATTTAAGTCCGCGCGGCCCTTCCCGGTATCCTTTAATCAGTGACCATAGAGATCCGCAGCGGGTATATCCCGCAATCCAAGCGACTGATCGAGAACCCGACCGCTGACCAGCTTCGTGAGCTCACCGCCCGGATGCCGAACGCTCGGCGCACGATGTACGACAACTACAACGTCCACACACGCGTCGACTCCCGCAGCACTAAAAGCACCTACATCGTCACGGATCGTCCGCAGGAGCACACCGCGCAGACCGTAATCCTCGAGGAAGGCCGGAAGTGGGCCAAGCTCCAGGACGCGTACATCCGCGACCAGGAAATGGTGCTGCTCGATGGGGTCATCGGAAATGACCCAGCGTTCCTGACGCCGGCGCGGCTCATCATCGAGGCCCGCAACGCCAACATCGCAGGGATGCAGCGGCACCTTTACTATCCGCCCGTCGCAGGCCAGCAGCCGGAAGTCACGATGATCTACACGCCCAACCTGGCGGCGCCGGAGTATCCGAGCGACCGGGCGATCTTCGTCGACCTCGAGGCCGGCATCACGCGGGTCTTCAACTCCGACTACTTCGGTGAGTCGAAGAAGGGCGGACTCCGCATGTGGAACAAGAAGGTGTACGACGCCGGCGGGCTCGCCATGCACGCCGGCTGCAAAGTCATCCCGGTGGGCCCGCAGCAGCGCGTCGTCCTGATCGTCGGGCTCAGTGGGACGGGCAAGACCACGACGACCTTCACGCGGCAAAACAACTCCAAGCCCGTGCAAGACGACTTCATCGCCCTTATGCCGAAGGGCAAGATCTACGGCACGGAGAACGGCTGCTTCGCCAAGACGTTCGGCCTGGACCCGAAACACGAGCCGACCATCTACGGCGCCGTGACGAAACGGGACGCCTACCTGGAGAACGTCTCCCAGAAAGACGACGGTGGTCCCGTCGACTTCTACGACGCGAGCTACACGCAGAACGGCCGCGCCACCTTCGAACTGGCGGCGCTGGGGTGGGTGGAGGATGCCCGGAACATCGGTCCGGCGGACGTCCTGTTGATTCTCAACCGCAACGACAACATCATTCCGGGAGTGGCGCGCCTGGATTCCGAACACGCCGCCGCCTACTTCATGCTCGGCGAAACGCAGGGGACCTCAGCGGGCGGCAAGGACGAGATGGGCAAGGCCCTGCGCGTGCCGGGGACCAACCCATTCTTCCCGCTGCGCCACGAGCAGCAGGGCAACCGCTTTCTCGAACTGCACCGGTCACGTCCCTTCGAGGTCTACCTGATGAACACGGGGCGGGTCGGCGGCCCGGAGGGGTCCCGCAACAGCAAGAAGCTGACGATCGAACACTCGAGCGCGATCGTCAAGGCGATCGCGGAAGGCACAATCAGCTGGACCCGCGACGCGGACTTTGGCTACGACGTCGCGCAGGCCGTTCCCGACATCGACGACATCGAGGTGCTGCAGCCGCGGCGGCTCTACGAGCGAACGGGTCGCGCGGAGGACTACCGCGCCATGGTCCAGCGCCTCAAGCAGGAGCGAGTCGCCGAACTGCAGAAGTATCCCGGCCTCGAAACGGAGATCCTCGCCGCCGTCCGCTAACCGACCTCGGCCTCGCCGATGCGGCGCCCGTAGTAGTACGCCACGACGATGGCCAGGAGCAGGAGGACCGCGAGGGGGATGGTGAACGGCCCGAGGGCGCTCGCGACCCGCTCGTAATTCTGGCCCAGCGCGTAGCCCGCGTAGGCGAGGGCGAGGTTCCAGGGGATCGCGCCGAGGGTGGTCGCCACCGTGAAGGGCACCACCGTGATGCGCGAGAGTCCCGCTGGGAACGAGATGTAGGTGCGGATGACAGGGAGGAGGCGGCCGGTGAAGACGGCCGGCAATCCCCAGCGCTCGAAGAACCGGTTTGCCAGGCGGAGATGCCCCGCCGTGAGGCCGACGCGGCGGCCCGGCCCGAGGATCAACGCCTCGCCGTAGCGTCTGACGAGCAGGTAGGCAACGAGTGAGCCGAGAAGGTTGCCGGCGCTGGCGGCGATCACGACCCCCACGAAGGAGAGCTTGCCCTGCGCCGCCAGCGCGCCGCCCAGGGGGACGACGATCTCGCTCGATATCGGGATGCCTGCGCTTTCCGCGGTCATTGTGAGGAAAATGGCGAGCAATCCGCCCGCGCTGATGATCTGAATGAGCTGATGCGACATTCGTCGACGCCTAGCGGTGGGGCGTGGTGCTCAGCTCTCCCACTGGGAGACGGCCAGGAAGTACGGGCGGATGTTGCACCGCCAGCCGATCAGGGGATGTACGCCGAGCCGCCCCGGCGGGTCCTGATCGAGATAGGGTTGCCGCACTTCCTGCCAGTTGGGCTCGCCGTTGCAGTGCGGGCAGCGCACCGGCGGACGGAGGGCTTCCATGCACGGGTTATGGTACCGACTGATGGCTGAGGAGCGTCTCTATTCGATCACCGAGGCCGCGGAGAAGCTCGGCGTCTCGCCGGCGACGATCGCCACCTGGATCCGGCTCGGCATCGCGAAGGCGAGCCGTCAGGATGAGTTGGGTCGGAACCGCTATACCGATTCCGACCTTATCGAGATGGAACGGCGCTTCCAGGAACGACAGGCTCGGAAGCGGACCCCCTAACGCTCCCGGTTCGTTCGGCACGTACAATACGGAACGTTTTGCGAGGGGGAGAGGAGGACGCATGCAGGCTCGGCTGCTGAACACCGCCCCTGAAAAGGCAGAGGCGGACGCGCTCATCCTGCCCATCTTTGAGGGGCAGTCAAAGGTGCCGGCGGAAGCCGTCGCCCTGGACAAGAAGTTGAAGGGCGCCATCACGCAGCTGCTCGCGGATCAGGAGTTCCGCGGCAGATTCATGGAGCTGGTGCCCGTCCACAACTTGGGCAATGCGCCCAGCAAGTGGACCGTCCTGGTCGGTTTGGGGAAGGCGACAGAGTTGGACCTGGTGCGGCTCCGCAACGCCTTGCAAGCCGCCGGCCGCCTGCTCCGCAAGCGCGGGCATCGCCGGGTTACCGTCCTGCTGCCGAAAGCCGTCGCGGCCACCGCCAGCCCCGCCGACATGGCACGGGCCGCCACTGAGGGCATCGGGCTCAGCAACTTCGACGCCGGCTCCCTCAAGACGCGGCCGGAGCAGGCAGTCACAGAGATCGACACCTTGAGCATCATCGGGCTCAACGGCGAGAAGAGCGCGGCGGCGGCCGTGAAAGATGGCCTGGTCCTCGCCGAGGCAACCAACCGCATCCGCGGTTGGGTCAACGCGCCGGCCAATGCCTTCACGCCGACTGTCTTCGTGGAGAAGGTGAAGGAGGCCGTCAAAGGGACGGGCCTCGATCTCAAAGTCCTCGAGGTCGATGACATGCGCCGGCTCAAGATGGGTGCCTTGCTGGCGGTGGCGCGCGGCTCGGACGAGCCGGCCAAGATGATCGTGATCCGGTATAACGCCTCAAACGCTCGCATCGCACCGAAGCGCGGCTCGCGTGGGCCGGCGGGCCCGCTACTCGCCCTCGTCGGCAAGGGCATCACGTTCGACAGCGGTGGCATCTCGATCAAGCCGGCGCAGAACATGGAAATGATGAAGTCGGACATGGGCGGCGGCGCGGCGGTGGTCGGCGCCATGCTGGCGATCGCCCAGCTCAAGCCGAAGACCAATGTCATCGGCATCGTGCCCACGACGGAGAATATGCCGTCGGGCAAGGCGATTAAACCGGGCGACGTCGTGACTGGGTCAGGCGGCAAGACGATCGAGATCATCAACACCGATGCCGAGGGACGCCTGATCCTGTCGGACGGGATCACCTATGCCGTCAACGAAGGAGCGACTCACATCGTGGACATCGCGACCCTGACGGGCTCGATCGCGCGCACGCTTGGCCCGTTGGCGATCGGCGCCTTCGGAAACAATCCACCCCTGATGGAGCTTGTGCGCCGCTCGGCCGACCTCGCCGGCGAGCGGCTATGGGAGCTCCCCACCTGGGCCGATTACGATGGCTTAATCGACAGCGAAATCGCCGATATCAAGAACGCGACCGTGCCCTGGGCGGGTGCGACCACGGCCGCCCTGTTCCTCCGCGAGTTCGTCGATGGCCGTCCCTGGGTCCACCTCGACATCGCGGGAAGCGCCTGGCAGGATGCCGCCGAGTTGAAGACGGTGCCTAGAGGTCCGACCGGTTCCGGTGTGCGCGTGATGGCGCACCTGGCCCAACTGCTCGCCAATCACTAAGCTAGAGACCGTCTCCGCCGTTCGCGAGCTGGCCGATCGCTACGTCGATCAGTCGGCGGTCCTTGACCCGATCTTCGCCACCTCGCGCGGCGTCACCGGTCACGACGCCGAGATGACGGATTACTCCCCTGACGGCCATGCCGCGCGCGCCGCGCTCGACCGGACGACGCTGGCGCAACTGTCGCAGATTCGGCCGCTGCCCGAGCCTGACCGGATGGCGGCCGACGTGATGCGCGAGCGCCTGCAGGTAGCCATCGACCAGGACCAGGCCGGCGAGCGCCTGCGCGACCTCCGTATCATCGGAAGCCCGTTCCAGAGCATCCGGCAATGCTTCGATCTCATGGCCACCGCGACCGATGCCGATTGGGAGGTTATCGCGGCACGGATGGAACGGGTGCCGCAAGCGCTGGCCAGCTTCGAGGCGGCGCTCCGTGAGGGACAGCGGCGTGGGGTCGTGGCGGCGCGACGCCAGGCGTTGGTCTGCGCCGATCAAGGTGCCACCTGGAGCGGTCAGAAAACGGCCCGGCCCTTCTTCGAGACGCTTGCCGCCAAGTCCGATGCCCGCGGCACGGGCAACGCAACGCTTCAGCGCCGGCTCATCGCTGCCGCCCGACGCGGCTCGGACGCGTACGCGCAGACGACACGCTTTCTGCGGCAGGAATACGCCCCGGCAGCGGCCGAACGCGATGCCGTGGGACCGGAGCGGTACACGCTGTGGGCGCGAGCGTTTCTCGGGACGGCCATCGACCTCGACGAAACCTACCGCTGGGCCTGGGACGAGCTTCACCGCATCGAGGACCGGATGGTCTCGGTCGCAGGCCGAATCTTGCCCGGCGAAGCCGTGCCGGCGGTCGTCCATCTACTGGAAACGGACCCCGCGCGGTCGATCGAAGGCGTTGACGCCTTTCGTGACTGGCTCCAGGCGCTGATGGATCGAACTATCGCCGAGCTGGACGGTACTCACTTCGACATCCCCGAACCCGTCAAGCGCGTCGAGGCCATGATCGCGCCGCCGGGAGGCGCCGCAGCGATGTACTACACCCGACCGTCGGAGGATTTCAAGCGACCGGGGAGAACCTGGTATCCCACGCTGGGAAAGACGCGGTTCCCCCTGTGGGGCGAAGTTTCCGTCGCCTACCACGAGGGCGTGCCCGGGCACCATCTTCAGCTAGCCCAGCTCGCTTGCAGGGCCGTCGAGCTCAACCGTTTCCAGCGCGTCGCCGCGTTCATCCCTGGCTACTCCGAGGGCTGGGCTCTCTACGCCGAGCGCCTGATGGGCGAGCTCGGTTATCTGCAGAATCCCGCCTACGAGCTCGGAATGCTCCGGGGGCAGGCGTCTCGCGCCATGCGCGTCGTCGTCGACATCGGCGTGCACGTCGGCCTGAAGATCCCCACGAACGAGGCCTATCACCCGGCGGAGACGTGGTCGCCGGAGCTGATGCTGCCCTTCGCCATCGAGCACGGCCATCATCCCGAGGACTTCCTGCGAAGCGAGGTCGACCGCTACCTGGGCTGGCCGGGCCAGGCGATCTGCTACAAGGTCGGCGAGCGGGCCTGGCTCGCCGTCCGAGAGCAGGCGCGCGAGCGTGAGGGCACAGCATTCAACCTGAAGGCGTTCCACACTCGCGCCCTGAACCTTGGACCGATGGGTCTCGCCCAACTGGGGCGAGACCTGGGTTCAGAAGTCCGCTCGGTTTAGCGCTTCGCCCAGCCCGGATCCGGGTAGCGAGGCCGGGCGCTAGCGACATCGGGTGGCCAGATGAGAACCGCGCGCCCTGACTGGATCTGCTGTACGTAAACCGGCTTCACGGCGTTGGCCCCGCGGTCGTCGAACTTGATTTGACCGAAGAAGGTGTTCAGGTCGGTGGCGGCGAGCGCGTCCCGCACCTTTGCGGACTCCGTCGAGGCCGCTCGCTCGATCGCCACCTCGAGCGTGAGGCAGGCGACGGTCGCGGCGGCGGCATCCTGGTCGGGCATGTGGCCGAACTGCGAGGCGAACGCTAGTGCGTAATGGAAGCTATCGAGGAAGTAACTGATCCGGTTGCGGGCGGCGGGTGCCCATTGTGTCGCTCCCACGGCGAAGTTCGCCGCCTTGTGGAGGTCGGCCGTGAACCGGTCTCCGCCGGGCCCGTCGCTAAAGCCAAAGAGCTTGGGCTGAATGTTCATCTGCTG
>WNGD01016134.1_pt1 | contig 12573 bp, 4 predicted proteins | sample 5400671 | NCBI WGS metagenome assembly WNGD01 (sample SAMN13153369, study PRJNA577476) | soil metagenome | isolation source: 40 cm soil or saprolite under grassland replicate 2 | place: USA:California | collected 2016-06-15
TTGTATTTTCTATTTCTGCGCACATTATAGCCGATAGTTGAGATTGATTCCACGTCTCGTAGCGTTAGGCAAGCGAATCTGCCTGAAGGTACTACGATTTACCGATGTGAAAGTTGTTGCTTCAAGTTGGTTGAAACACTATATAGCCCCTTGCATGTTTGCTGGTGTTCATCTGTGTTCATTTCGTGCTCGGACAAGGTGCCTTTTGTTCGCCACGTACCACGAGTCGTCCGACAGCGGAAGCCTTGTTGCAAGCGTTTCGGCTGATCCACTTATCGGTGGTGACGCTGGGACAGCAAAATCATCGGCATCTCACCCCTCTCTCCGAGTTGTAACTGCGCATCTTAGGCTTGTTGGACGTTTCACCGGTCATCTATGGTCGACTTGGGGCTGAAACTCCTCAACCGCCCTGAAAATGACCGAACCATGAGCTATTAGGGACTTGATATAGAAATTCGTTGATGCGATACTCATGATAGGCAAACGCAACCAGATGAAGACTAGCTACTGTAGGGGGAAGCTGCTCGTAGTCGCGCGCCAGGCACCGTAAGTGTGTCGCTCAAGCAAAGGAGTGCTCAACCACGAAGCTCCGAGCCTTGCCTGCCCTCTGTTCTCCGGGGTCGATTGCATCGTGCATGCGGTCGAATGGTATTGCAGTATGTCAGCAAGATCTATGTGGAGTGCCAGTAGAACGCCTCCTGTTTGACTCACCTGAGAGGTGAGGACGGTTGGAGAAGCGCAAGGAAAGGACCATACAATGTCTATACCAGCTTTCCACGATACGGCAGCGCAAGGAGGGGACGTAAAATTCTTCCCTCTGTCTTTGGCGCAGGAAGGATTCTGGATACTTAACCAGTTCAAGCCCGATCGCACCCTCAATACTCTTTCTACCACTGTTCATATAAGACGAGCGTTGAGCACCCAGGCGCTCACACGCAGCCTCAACGCGCTGGTTCAGCGCCACGCAGCTCTACGCACCACCTTTCAGGTGATAGAGGGCCAACCGCAGCAGGTGATCACACCCAGCCTGAGCCTCTCGCTCCCCGTGGTCGACCTGCAGGCTCTGCCCGAGGCCCAGCGGGAGGCCGAGGCGCAACGACTGGCGACAGAGGAGATGCAGCGGCCCTTTGATCTGAGCTATGGGCCACTTGCGCGTGCCAGCCTCCTGCAGTTGGGAGCAGAGGAGCACATACTGCTGCTGAGCATGCACCATATCATCTGCGACGAATGGTCCATGGGAGTATTCTTGCGAGAACTTGCCAGCCTGTATGAGGCCTACTCGCGCGGTCAGTCCTCGCCTTTGCTGGAGCCGCCCCTACCATACGCGGATTTTGCGCAGCGGCAGCAAGCATGGCTGAAGGGAGAGGCAGCCGCCAGGCAGTTAAGCTACTGGAAGCAACAGCTGGCTGGGAGCCCTGCGGCTCTGGATTTGCCCACCGACCACCAGCATTTGCCGGTGCCGACCTTGCGCGGCTCGATGTATAGATGGATACTTCCCGGGGCACTCAGCGAGACATTGAAGGCACTGAGCCAGCGGGAGGGAGTAAGCCTGGACATGATCCTGGTGGCGGCCTTGCTGACCTTGCTGCACCGCTACAGCGGACAAGAGGATCTGCTGATCGGGACCGGCACCGCGGGTCGCACGCGAGCAGAAAGCGAGGCGGTGATCGGCTTATTTGAGAACATGCTGGCGCTGCGAACCAATCTGTCGAGCGATCTCACCTTTCGTGAGTTGCTGGGGCGGGTGCGCAACATGGTCCTGCAGGCGCAGGCCCACCAGGAGCTCCCCTTTGAGTACCTGGTCAAGGAGCTGCACCCAACGCACGCATTGGACCACAATCCGTTTTTCCAGGTGATGTTGACCCTGGCACCGCCGCCGACCATCGTGGCCCCAGGGTGGGCTGTAACCCGCATGGAGATCGGGGCGAGGACCTCCCGTAGCGACCTGAGCCTCAACGTTGCAGAGCAGCCGGAAGGGCTGTTGGTACGCTTCGAATACCGCTGCGATCTGTTCGATGAGGTGACAATAGCCCGGCTGGCGTCCCACTGGCAGATGCTCCTAGAGGAGGCAGTTGCCGATCCCGGGCAGACGCTTGCTGCCCTACCCCTCCTGACAGAGCAGGAACGTCACCGGCTCCTTGTCGAGTGGAATACTCCCCAGGTGGAATATTTCCAAGATCGCTGCGTCCACGAACTGTTCGAGATGCAAGTCGAGCGCACTCCAGAAGCGGTGGCGATCGTCTGCGAGGAACGGTGGCTCACCTATGGTGAGTTGAACCGGCGCGCCAATCATCTGGCCCACCACCTACGCCAGCTGAGGGTTAGGGCGGAGGTGCCGGTGGGCATCTGCCTCGAGCGTTCGCTGGAGATGGTCATTGGCCTGCTGGGTATTCTCAAAGCTGGGGGCACCCATGTCCCCATCGATCCCACTTCCCCTGCTGAGCGGATAGCCTTCATGGCAGAAGATACCGGGATGCCGGTCCTGCTGACGCAGCAGCACCTGCTCGCGCGGTTCCCCGAGTCCTATCCGCGACTCGTTTGCCTGGATGCCGACTGGGCCACCGTTAGCCAGCAGCCCGCTACCAACCCGGTCCACGAGGTCAAAGGGGAACACCTGGCCTACGTCATTTACACCTCCGGTTCCACGGGGCAGCCCAAGGGCGTGCTTGTTGAGCATCGCGCAATTGCGGCCCATTGCAAGGCTATTATACAGGCCCAGGAGCTGAGCGCTGATGATTGCACCTTGCAGTTCAATTCGTTTACCTTTGATGCTTCGTTGGAGCAAATACTCTCGCCGCTGCTAGTCGGTGCGCGGCTGGTGCTACGTGGACCTGAGGTATGGTCCCCTGCTGACCTCCTGCGCCGGGTTAAAGAGCACCAGCTCACCGTAATTACTATGCCCTGTGACTACTGGCATGAGGTGATATTGGAATGGGCAGCGGCTCCCGAGCAACTGGCGGGCCAGCGGCTCCGGCTTGTGATTGCCGGAGGCGATCGGCTGCATCCCGAGGCGGTGCAGCTCTGGCGGCAATCGCCGCTGCGCTCTGCACGACTGTTCAATGTCTATGGCCCTACGGAGGCTACTATTACCACCACCATCTTTGATGTTCCACGCTATGTTGAGCAGGAACATCTTGAAGCGAACATCCCGATTGGCCGTCCTTTGCCCAACCGTACAGTCTATATTCTGGACAAGGCTGGCCAACCTGTGCCAGAGGGCATGGTCGGCGAATTGCATATCGGGGGTGAGTCGCTCGCTCGTGGCTATCTCAATCACCCCGAACTGACGGCCAGGTGCTTCATTACTGATCCCTTTAGTCAGCAGCCACAGGCGCGGCTCTACAAGACCGGAGACCTGGCGCGTTACCTGCCTGGAGGAATCATCGAATTTCTTGGGCGGGTCGACAACCAGATCAAGATCCGCGGCTACCGTGTCGAACCGGGCGAGATCGAAGCTGCAATCAAACTGCATCCCGCCGTACACCAGACGTTAGTGGTATCGCATGAGGACGTGCCGGGCGTCAAGCGCCTGGTGGCTTATGTGGTGCTTCAGCCAGCCCAGGAAACCTCTCAGCTTGTCGCTCAACTACGCAGCCTGCTCAAAGAGCACCTACCTGACTACATGATGCCCGCGGCCTTCGTCCTGCTTGAAGCGTTTCCTTTTAACGCTAGCGGGAAGGTTGATCGTCATGCGCTGCCCACGCCCGATTTCACGGAGAGCGAACGCCAGGAGCGCTTTGTGGCACCGCGCACTGCGCTGGAAGAGATCGTGGCTGGCACCTGGACAGAGGTTCTGGGGATCGAGCAGGTCGGTGTTCACGATGACTTTTTCGCCCTGGGCGGCCATTCGTTACTGGCAATGCAGGTCATGTCACGTCTGCAGGCGCTCTTACATGTACATGTGCCACTGCACCGCTTGTTTGAGGCACCCACCGTGGCTCAACTGACGGAGATCGTTTCCAGCTTTCAGGCAACGCATTCCCAATCTCACCGGCCGGTCCTGCACAAGCTCTCGCGAGAGGCGTATCGTCTGCCAGCAACCGGAGCTGTATCAACATCGGAGCAGGCTCTGCATACATTTCCTGTCTCTCTGACCCAGGAAGGGCTCTGGTTCCTGCAGCAGCAGGAACCGGAGAGCGTGACCTACAACATTTACGTCGTCTTGCGCGTGCGCAAACCGCTCGATATCGAGGCGCTCGAGCGCAGCCTCAACGCTCTCGTGTTGCGCCACGACGCGTTGCGTACGACCTTCGGGACGCAGGAGGGCAGGCCAGTGCAGATTATCGCTCCCGCCCTGACGCTCACCCTGCCGGTGCTTGATCTGCAATACCTGTTCGAGTGTGAGCGGGAGGTAGAGGCGCAACGGCTGGCGAGCGCAGAGACACAGCGCCCCTTTGATCTGGTCCGGGGGCCGCTGCTGCGCACCACCCTGTTGCGCCTGGCATCAGAGGAGTTCCTGTTGCTCTTGACGGTGCATCACATTGTTGTCGATGGCTGGTCGCTGAATGTGCTCTTGCGAGAGTTGAGCAGCCTGTACGAAGCCTTCGCGAGCGGACAGCCTACATCGCTGCCTGACCTGCCCCTCCAGTACACCGATTTCGCGGTCTGGCAGCGAGAGCTGCTGCAAGGGGAGCAGCTCGCCGAACAACTCGCCTACTGGAAGCAGCAACTGGCTAATGGGCCGGAGATCCTGGAACTGCCGATCGCTTGCCCGCGGACAGCGCCGATTTCCTCCCAAGGAACGACCTACCTCCTCACCCTGTCCCGGACACTGACCGATGGGCTCAAACACCTGAGCCGTCAGCAGGGGGTCACGCTGTACATGACGCTGGTGGCAGCTTTCCAGACGCTGCTGTACCGCTACACCGGGCAGGAGGATCTCGTGATCGGCACTGTTGCTGCCAACCGCACGCAGGCCGAGACTGAGGCGCTGGTAGGCTTTTTCGTCAACACGCTGGCGCTACGCACCGATCTGTCGGGCGATCCCAGCTTCGTGGCTCTGCTCGCGCGCGTGCGCGAGGTTGTGCTGGCGGCTCAGGCGCATCAGGAACTGCCCTTTGCCTCCCTGGTCAAGGCAATCCGACCGGGGCGACAGGCAGGGCGCAACCCGCTCTTCCAGGTGATGATGAACTTTGATACTCCGCCCGCTAGCTTACCCGAAAAGTGGGAGCCCGTCGATGTGGGGAACCTGACCGAGACCGCTCAATTCGAGCTATCCTTAGAGGTGCAGGAAGGCCCGGCGGGGTTAGATTGCCGCTTTGAGTACTCCATCGACCTTTTTGACGAGGCGACGATAGCCCGGTTGGCAGGGCACTGGCAGACCTTGCTGGCAGGCATTGTGGCCAACGCCAACCTGTCGTTGTCTACTCTGCCGCTTCTGACGGAGCAGGAGCGCCAGCAGTTGCTGGTGGAGTGGAACACGACTCAGACGGAGTATCCGCTGGAGCAGTGCCTGCATCAGCTCTTCGAGAATCAGGTGGAGCGGACCCCTGAGGCGATGGCAGTTGTCTACGAGGGTGAGCAGCTTAGCTATCAGGAGTTGAACGCCCGCGCCAACCGGCTTGCACACCAGTTGCGCGAGCGTGGGGTTGGGCAGGAGAGGCTCGTGGCCTTACTGGCTGAGCGGGGCATCCCCCTTTTGATCTCCATCCTGGCCATCTACAAAACGGGAGGGGCCTATCTGCCCCTCGATCCCCATCATCCAGCGGCGAGGTTGGGCCGGGTAATCGAGCACAGCCGCTGCAGCATCGTCCTGGCCACGACGGCGTTTGCGTCGACACTCACCCATGCGCTGGAGGAGGTGCCAGCCGAGCTGTGTCCAGAGCCTCTCTACTACGAGGAGATGATGCAGGCGAGCCAGTGCGAAGAAAACTTCCCCGTCTGCAGCACGCCGCGAGATCTGGCCTATGTCATTTATACCTCTGGCTCGACCGGAATGCCCAAAGGGGCGATGGTCGAGCAGCGGGGGATGCTCAACCATATCCATGCCAAGATCGACGCGCTAGCTTTGACAGCTGGCGACAGGGTGGCGCAAACGGCTTCGCAGTGCTTTGATATCTCGGTGTGGCAATTCCTGGCTGCACTGCTCGTCGGTGGAAGCGTTCAGATTTATCCCGACGAGGTGGCCCATGATCCTGTGCAGCTGCTTACCCAGGTCGAGCGCCACCAGGTCTCGATCCTGGAAACCGTGCCCTCGTTGCTGCGAGCCATGCTGGATGCAGACGAGATCGAAGCGGCTAGCAGGCCGAAGCTGGGAGCATTGCGCTGGTTGGTGCCGACCGGAGAGGCACTGGCGGTGGAGCTGTGCCAGCGCTGGCTGAACATCTATCCCCACGTGCCCTTGCTCAACGCGTATGGGCCAACCGAGTGCTCCGACGATGTGACGCATTATCCGATCTACGAAGCGCCAGATGGGATGACAAGCTCTATTCCAATAGGGCGAGCGATCCCCAATATGCGGCTCTATATACTGGACCACCATCTGGAGCCGCTGCCGATTGGGGTGGGCGGGGAACTCTATGTAGGAGGCATAGGAGGCATCGGTGTTGGTCGAGGGTACCTTGGTGATGAGCTGCGCACAGCAGAAGCCTTTGTGGCCGACCCCTTTGGGTCCGAAAGCGGCGCGCGGCTGTACAAGACGGGAGACCTGGCGCGCTACTTGCCGGATGGGAACATTGAGTTTCGGGGCAGGCTGGACTTCCAGGTGAAGCTACGTGGCTTTCGCATCGAGCTGGGCGAGATCGAAGCACTGCTCACTCAGCATCCAGCGGTGCGGCATGCGGTGGTGGTGGTGCGGGAAGATACGCCTGGAGACAAACGACTGGTCGCGTACGTGGAGCTGCAGAAGGAACTGAGCGTCACCGCCGCAGAGCTGAAAAGCCATGTGATGAAGCAAGTGCCAGCCTATATGGTGCCATCGGCGTTTATGCTGCTGGAAAGGCTGCCGTTATCATCCAACGGCAAGGTAGACCGGCGGGCGCTGCCCGCACCCGAACAGGACAGGAGTGTGGTCGAAGAGAGCTACGTGGCGCCGAGGCTGCCAGTGGAGCAGCAACTGGTGCAGATCTGGGAGGAACTGCTGGAGGTGCGGCCCATCGGGATCAAGGATGACTTTTTCGAGCTGGGAGGAGACTCGTTGCTGACAGTGCGGCTGTTTGATCGCATGGCGCAGGTATGCGGCAAGAAACTGCCGCTCTCGACCCTCTTTGCAGGGGCGACCATAGAGCATTTGGCAAGGATCCTTGAGGGGGAGAGCAGGGCAGCGCTGCCAGGAGAGACAAAGACCGACGACCGGGCACCGCTGGTGGTAGTGCAGGCGGGAGGGTCTCGGCCGCCGTTTTTCTATTTGCATGGGGAGTGGAAGGGTGGGGGACTCTATAGCCGGGAACTGGCGCGCCACCTGGGCCCGGAGCAGCCATTTTACCTGCTTGAGCCATATAAGTTTGAGGGACTGGCGAGCCCGCCAACTTTTGAAGAGGTGGCCGCCGCGCATATTGAAGCAATGCGCCGCGTTCAAGCAAAAGGCCCGTACTTTTTGAGTGGATATTGCAATGGGGGTCTGCTGGCCTATGAGATGGCACGGCAGCTGCAAGCGCAAGGCCAGGAGATCGGTCTGGTGCTTTTAATGGACCCGGATTTTCCTGCCCGCCATGGATCGGTTCGCAGTGTCATCAGCCACCTTTGCAACTTACTACGGATTGGTCAGGAGAAGCAATTTGATTGGTTTCTCTGTCTGCAACATGTGTATAGGTATCTGCGCTTTGCGCACTACAGGCGCTCGACAGACGCTCAACTGCTGGGACATGCCGAGCAAGGTGAACTTGCAGGCAGGGATAGCAAAGCGGGCCTGGCGTCTTTGGGACTCAGGTTGAAGGCCCTGCGACCAAGGGTTGAGACTCTCCGCCAGGACTGGTCAAATATCTATGACTGGCTGGTTGCAAATTACACGTCCGGCCTTTATCCTGGCAAGATCACGTTCTTCTGGACGAGTGAAGAGCCCCAGCGCGCTGATGGCTGGCAGAAAGTGGTGAAAGCGAGGGAGGGGGAGGTGGAGATTTATATTAATCCTGGCAACCACATAAGCGGTAGAACCGAGTACCTGCCCGTGTTGGCTGAACGTTTGCGTGAGTGTCTCAATAAGGCGCAAGAGACAGCTGTGTTGCAAAAAGAAAGCTGACCTGTACAGTGGGGGGAAAATGCAAAAGAGAGGTGTTTTCATGATGCACCAGGAGGAAATGCCAGCAATGAGTTACCCACACGAACCGTTGTTTGACGATGTAACGCCCCGGCTACAGAGCTTGGCGGCAACGCTCAGAAGGGAAGCAGCAATAAATCAGGCGATCGCAGAAGCGGATCCGCTCGGAGCCGATGGAGCTTTCCTGCGACTTCCAGGGCTGAATGAACGGCATGATACCGAGGGGATAAGACGGGCTTTAGAGCAGGCCGTCGCTCAAGCGCAAAGCCTGCCAGGACGTAATTTCTTTCATTGCAATGCAGCCATCAGAGACCTAAGTATGCTTGGCGCCTCGCTGGTAAGATTTGGTATAGAGCCCGCAGATTGCGTGCCTGGCTTCAGTGAGGTATTGCTGGCCCTTTCTGCTGACGTTGCTGCACAAATCCCCAGAGACTCATTTATCGATTACACTTCCAGAAACCCCGGGAATGAAAGAGAACGCACCTTTACCTCGCTGCCTCAAGAAAGAGTCTTCATTGACAGTTTGCGCCGAGGGATGTCTTCTCTTGACTCTTGTCTGGCAAACATGTTGACCGCATGTACTTTTCCTATCTCACGCCAGGAGTTTGCCACCTGTTTGCATGCGACAACGGCCAGCTTTCAAATGATGATCGATTCCATCGTCCAGGTGAAAAGAGGGATTACGCCTGAGGTGTTTACTCATCACATCCGGCCATTTTTTGAGCCATTCCGTGTGGGGGATAGGGCGTTTAGCGCTCCCAGCGGCGCAGAGATGCCGATCTTAAATATTGATCAGATAATTTGGGGGGCCGATTGCGCAGATGAGCTCTATACCACCTATTTTCGGGCGAATATCATTCGTCTTCCAGCAATTTACCAGGAGATCAGTCAAACATTTGCGGGGCAAAAATCATTGATGACCGTGCTCAAAGATCGCTTAGCGTCAGCCATTCCCCTCAGTCATGGAGAACGCCGCTCTATCCAGGAACTTCATCATCTCCTGACCAGGATGTATACTTTCCGCATGCCGCATTATAAGGTGGCTGAAGAAAATGTGCTCCTCCGGCAGCAAGAGTGGGATGGAGGCCAGGAGGTGAAAGGCAGCAGCGGCTTCGGTCTCCTTGAAACGAAATATGTGCTGGACCAGACGATAAAATACCGTCAAATAACTTCCCAGGCGCTCACGGGGTGGAAGATAGACTGAGAGTGAGGTGCTGTTGCCAGCCCTTTTCTCTCAGTCTACCTTACAGCGGTGGAAGTGCAACGGGCGTTTCTGCAATACCTGCGTCGTGGGTCAAAAGGTCGGGGGCCGAACCATATCGGGGCGCGGGAAGCGTATCCAATTGAATACTTTGGGGTGTTGAAACAGCATCGCGTTAGGCAAATCGAAGCGAGGTTGACTGTTGGTGCAGCATGGATAGACCGATATCTGGTTTTCTGTAGAGCGAATGGATGCTATTTACCAGCGAGCACGCTTCAAGTTGGTTGAAACACAATGTACCCATCAAAAATAAAGCGCCGAAAATGCAGGTGCTTGAAAGCTACCATACCAGCGAAGTGGAAGGCTGGCGAAGAACCGAGAGGAAAGACGTAAAAAGCATGGGGATCTTTTGCAACCATCGTATAGTAAGGCTGATAGCGATTATATCCTGGCTCAATGAGATTCGTCACGACTCCGCAGATAATACGCTCATCGCTGAGGAAAATGACGCGATCACAGGTCCAGTACTCAGAATAAATGTGCGTTGCACCCATGCGCATAAGGTCAGCTATCAGTGCGTCTTGTTGCCGGTTGAATTGCTGGGTAGCTGGAATGGCTTTTATCGTGTTGACATAACCCATTCCCAAAACAAAAGCAATATAGATGAGGACGGTACCTTTTGCAACCGCTAGCAGTTTGTCTTTCCAGGACGAGCTGATACTGACCTCACTTACATGTTCCCAGAGAGGTGCGATAATGGCCGGAGTGGCAACAAGCAGGCAGAATAGGTAGCGCGTGTTCGTCCAGGGGTTCAGTGCTGAGACAGGACTGAGAGCAAAGAGCAGAATGGTCAAACACGCACTTGCCAGGAGCATCAGACGCGCGAAATAGCGGATAGTAGCCTGCCGCGATTCAGCGGGTGTTAGACTGCAGGATGCTGTGTGTCGCTGTTTCCAGATAGCTCGTATGTTAAGAAAAACTGCGAGGATCAGTAATAGAAGGCAGCCAATGCTCCAGCTTCCTTGAAACAGAGTACAATTGAGAGTGCTCCGGTTGAAGAGACCAAAAAGTAGCAAATTTTGATCAGGGCAGATGGGATTTGCCCCGGTAGCATTAGGAACGCCGACCAGGAGGGTGCCCACTATTTTCTGCACAAGGGGGATATGTTTGACGTCGATAGTGGCTGTCGCATCTGAACGGTAGACGTGTAAAAAATCATATAAGGTACTTTCTTGATAGGGAACGGTAAGATTATAGATAATCAATGGAAGCACCCCAAGAACAAAACTTGCGATGACGGTTAGGGGTGCCCATGTACGCCATTCAGGCCAGCAGAATACCAGCAATACTAGGGCAGATGTCAGGACAAAGGGTAGCACAAGCAGATCTGTCCAGATGCTGAAGCCTACTAAGAACCCCCAGCATGCGTAGAGCACGAGGTGTCTCCAGCGCTTGTGGGTGGGCAAATCCCGGCGACAGGAAAATGCAAGCCAGGAGGCGATGAGCAATTGAAGGGTGCCAAAGAGCAGTGTTTCAGGATAGCCGCCGATAGCCCTGAGCTGAATCGAAAATATCTCTGGAGAACCTAGCGCGAGCAAGAAGAGTGTAAGAAGGGCCAATTTTTTCGTGTAGAGCAGGCTTATGAGTAGATAGATGCTGACGAGAAAGAGACAGAAGATGAGAATGAGACCTAATCGAAGCACGAACAAGGAAGGGCCAAGTATGTGAAAGAGTATGGCAGCAAGATAGGCTTCGAAAGGTCCCATATAACCCTGGCCGTAGAAAAAAATGGGATATTCACTGCGATAGGCGATGTGGAGAGCCATCAAACCTAATGTACCTTCATCGCTATTGGTTGGTGGCCATCCCTGCCCGATGAGAATGATACGCAGTATTATCGCAGTAAGTATGATGAAAAACGCACAAATCCCATGCTGATAGATTTTAAGATGCTTCAAGAACATACTGAATTACTATTATCGTGTACGGAAACGGTGTTTGTTAGTTCTACCGAAGCATACTAACATACAATGTCGTTGTAGACAAGCAGGGAAGAAGACACAGAGAAAAAGGAAAGAAATGCAAGCAGGAAAAGCGGTTGAACAATAACGAGGGAAAGGAGTTATTCTTTGGCTGCCATAATGCGCAACCGCCTGTAATCGGCGATCCAATGGTCAACCATGAAGAGGCGATCACGAACCTTTTCTTCTGTACTGTGTAGCACCTGTTCCTTCATAGCATCAGGAACGTCGCGAAACATGCTGGCGCAAAACATGTGTATCCAATTGCGCAAGCCGTTTTCGCCATCCTCCAATTTCGTTGGCCTGTCAAAGAGAATCGCGCTTTGCACGGCAAGGCCATATTTCTCTAGCATTGGTGTATATTCACCGATAGAAGGGTAATACCAGCCATGCTTCACCTCAATGTGCACCAGTTCCCAGATGGATTGTTGAATTGCAGTGATAATCGTCGCAACGTTTCCCTTCCCACCAAATTCTGCGACAAGCCTGCCGCCGGTCTTCAGGGATGTAGCGATACAATGTATTGCCTTCTCAGCTTCAATCACCCAGTGCAGAGTGGCATTAGAGAAAACCGCGTCGAAGGTAGCAGGAAAAGAGAAATTTGTGGCATCAGCCAGGATAAACTCGAGTTCTGGATAAGCTGCGCGAGCAACTTCAATCATGCTCGGAGAGCTATCGAGGCCAACCACATGCGCTCCTGACTCGGCTATTGCTTTCGTGAGATGACCTGTGCCGCAACCGAGATCAAGGATAGACTCGCCAGGTTGTGGATCGAGCAGAGAGAGAAGACTTTTACCGTATTCAAATACGAAGGCATGTTTTTGATCATAGAGTGATGAATTCCAGTCTTTAGTAGACATATGTTTACTCCCGAATAATGCAAAGAAACATTACAAAAGAAATGTGTAATGGTTATTCTGAAGAACTGGTAGGCTTATCTACAGGAGAAGCTTCAATAGTTTCAGGTATCATTGCTTTGACTTCAGGAAATTGCTCTTTCTCTTTTTGAAATGCTTCCGGGTGCCTTGTGCGCCACTCTGTCCAGAAGGCTGCGATGAGTACCTGAATGATTCCTGCGATTGGAGACGCGAAGAGTGCTCCCCAGATTCCAAACAACTCGGCGCCGGCAACAAGTGCGGTGAGGGAAACAATAGGAT
>WNGD01007651.1_pt1 | contig 12569 bp, 8 predicted proteins | sample 5400671 | NCBI WGS metagenome assembly WNGD01 (sample SAMN13153369, study PRJNA577476) | soil metagenome | isolation source: 40 cm soil or saprolite under grassland replicate 2 | place: USA:California | collected 2016-06-15
TTGCTAGTGGTCGAGTTTGGAACAAGGTTGCCGAAGTGCCCTGGTAAGCCCGCGACAGCCTTGACTATCGAAATGAGTCAGGTGTAGGTTGCTTGTCAGTTACTCGAGTTGCAGGATGGGAATCTTCGCAAGCGAACGAGCAGGATGAAAAGGAGGTTTCAGATGAAACGCTGGTTTCTCGCTTCAACGGCTGTTCTGGCGGTCGTGCTCACGCTCGTGTCGTTGGCGTCGATGCCCGCCGCTGCTCAGGCCTCGAAGGCCGCGGCGAAGGCCTGGAATCCGCCGCGTACGGCGTATGGCCAGCCGGACCTGCAGGGAATATGGAACTACTCCACGCTCACCCCGCTAGAACGCCCCCCTGAGCTCGCGGGGAAAGCGGTTTTATCGGAGGAAGAAGCTGCCGAATTTGAAAAGCGATCCCTTCAACGGAGTAATGTTGATAACAATCGGGAAACCACGGCTACGGCGCGCGGGGTGATCAACGGAACAGTGGAGACGGAGGACCTCGCGTCTGCCTATAACGAGTTCTGGTGGGACCGTGGCACAAAGGTCGTCGGGACCAGGCGCACCTCACTGGTTGTGGATCCACCGGATGGGAGAATTCCTCCGCTGACCTTGCCAGCGCAGAAGAGAATGGCCGCCCTGGCAGAGGGGAATCAGCGCCTCGCTCAGGGCCCGGAAGATCGGCCTTTGTCCGAGAGGTGTATTGTGAGGCCTAACAGCGGACCGCCAATGACACCCACCGGCTACAACAATAATTTTCAGTTGATCCAGATTCCGGGTTACGTGGTGATTTTCAACGAGCAGATCCACGACGCTCGCGTCATCCCGATGGACGGGCGGCCGCATCTTCCCCAAAACATCCGGCAGTGGATGGGAGACTCGCGTGGCCGCTGGGACGGCAATACGCTGGTTGTCGACACAACCAATTTCACAGCCAAGACCAATTTCAGAGGATCCGGCGAGAACATGCATCTGGTCGAACGTTTCACGCGCACGGATGCCAACACGCTCCTCTACGAATTCACCGTCGACGATCCACAGTCGTTTACGAAACCGTGGACGGCACAGATTCCAATGGCGAGGAGTCCGGATCTGATCTATGAGTACGCCTGTCACGAGGGAAACTACAGCATGTTTACCACCCTGAGCGGCGCCCGTGCTTTGGAGAAGTCTCTCGAAGAAGCGGCCAAGAAGGGATCGCGGTGAGTCGATTCGCGTAGGCTAACGGATTGGGTTTACCCAAACCAAGCTGCACTTGTATACCGGGAAAGGAGAGTTAATGTGAGAATTCGTCTGACTGCATTCGCTGTGATAGCGACGCTCGTCACTTTGTCTTTGGCGCTGCCGGCTCTTTCACAGGCGCCCAAAGACCGTGGCTTTCTGGCCGGAAAAAAATATGACATGAAGGGGCCGGCACCACGCCTCGCTAACGGCCACCCCGATTTGAGTGGAATGTGGGATCGACCTGGTGTCAACGACATCACGAAGTCCTTCACCACTCCGAACGGAATGAAGCAAGTCGGTCAGGCGGAGCTTCCTTTTACCGATTGGGGTGCGAAGGCCTATAAGGACTATAACCCAAAGAACGATTACGCGGGTGCGTGCCTGCCGTATGGTTTTCCGCGCGCTATCGCCGGTCTGCATCCCCTTCAGCTCGTGCAGAATGATGACTTCCTCGCGTTTCTGTTTGAACAGAATTCGTGGTTCACTGTGGTCCCGATCGATGGACGCCCGCACCCCAAAGACGCGAAGGATAACCCCACCTGGTTTGGCAATTCCGTGGGCCATTGGGAGGGAGACACACTGGTTATCGATACGATCGGAACCAATGGTTACACAATGCTCGACTATAGCCATCCGCACAGCACGGAGCTGCATCTCATCCAGAAATTTACCCGAACCGACTTCGGCCACATGGATTACGAAATGACTGTGGATGATCCCAAGGCTTACAAAGCCTTGATCAAGAATCAAAGAACGTTCTTGCTGAGGCCGGAGTGGGAAACGATGGAGTACTCCTGCGAAGAGACGAACATCGAACAGTTTAGAAATGGCACGATCAAGTGGGAACCCCCGGTTCTTCCCTAGCGTGGCGCGACGGTTGCGGGGCGTCCACGTGATGCCTCACGACCGGTCATCCAAACGGTTTATACCTTGACTTCAAATTCGCGAACTGCCGATAATCACCTGGGATTCCGAGTATCCAGAGTAATAATTCTAGTTATGATCGAGCCTTTAAGGAGGCGCTGATGAGACGAAATTTGGTGACTGCTTTTCTTGCTGTTGCGGGCCTGCTTCTCGCAACTGTTGGCGTTTTTGCTCACCACTCCCAGTCCGGAGAGTTTGATAACTCCAAGCCGATCGAGTTCACGGGAACAGTGAAGGCAATTCTGTGGACGAATCCGCATGGCTACGTTCAGGTCGAAGCCAAGGATGCCAACGGAAAAACCCAGCTATGGAGAGTCGAAATCAGTGCCCCGAACGGACTGTATCGTCAGGGTTGGAGAAGAGATACTTTGAAACCCGGGATGACCGTCTCCTTTAAGGGTATCCATGCTCGGGATCCACAGTCGGATCATCTGTCCGGACGCCTGACCGTCGAGGGCAAACCAGTGTTTCAGGGTCAGGGACCCGCCGCCGACTCGAACTAGTTCCAGAGATCATTAATAGAAGCTAGCCGCGAATTACGCCAATTACGCAAATGAGTTCGCGTAATTCGCGCAATTCGCGGCGATTTTTTCGCTGTCAGAATTCAAGCGGGCGCACACTATAGTGCGCCATAGCGGGATGCTGTTTATGGGTTCGGAATCGTTGAGGCGTAAACATCGAAGGGTTGTCCAGACGGGTGAATGCTGAAGAATGACACACCGCCCAGTGAAGACGGCGTGGCAGACGAGTAATCACCGGGGCCGTTCGGATTACCATCGAAGTTGGAATTCACGGTATAGACGGCGGAATTCGTTGCCCATGACATGCCGCCGTCGGCGCTCTGCCCGGCGTAAACTTGTGCTTGGCAGTTGGCCGAATCGTTTCGACGATCGTACCAGGACACCGTTACGACAATCCCGTCAACAGACAGCGTGGGATGAAACTGGTCGGCGGAACCGATGTCGTCGTTCAACGAGACAGGTGTGGACCAACTGGCTCCCCCAGTGGTCGAGCGCGTGTAGAGAATATCAAAACCTCTTCCGGCGACTTTGTCGGCGTACACGAGGTGCAAGGTTCCGTCAGATCCGACCTTGAGATGGTGGGCTGGACTCTGAGACCGACCACCGACGCAGCCAATGTCCATTCCAAAGCCGGTATGCGTGGTTGCGGCAGCAACATCGGATCCCCATGTCACACCGCCGTTCGTACTCTTATCGACATAGATTACGTTTCGTGCATAATCGTGCCAGGAAACATAGGCACGTCCTGTGTTTTGATCCACTGCCGGATAGGCACCGATGACGCGCTCAAATTTTGAACGACCGTCGTTGACCTGAATGGGCGAACTCCAGCTTTGGCCCCCGTTGGCGGAGTACGAGACATAGAGAATCTGGTTCGTCGCGGTGTTGCGATCCCAGACGACGTAAATGCGATTGGCAAAATTGGAGTTGCTCCGGTCCACCGCGACCCAGTATTTATCATCGAAAAACTTATTGTTATTGAACGTTATCGTGGGCAACTGACTCCAGTTCTGGCCATCGGATGACTTCACTGCAACGACTCCGTTGGGATAATTACCGCTAAGGGGGGCGACACCATAAACGTAGTAAAAGACTCCAGTCTTGTCGACGTCAATTGAAGGATCGAAGCCGATACCCAGATTGACGCCATTCCACACTCGGGGGAGCACTGTTTTTGTCCATTGGGTTCCATTTGTGGAAGCGTAGGCCAGCGGGAAACAGTTGTTACTGCCGCAAGCTCCCGGGAAAATGTGATTGGAACCTCCGACGATCAAGCCGCCGTAAGAGGCGGCGCCGGTCTCGCCTTCGTATTCCGAAGAGTTCGATACATTGCTCGGAAGCTGCAGCGGCGTGAATCCTGTGCCAGGAGTTGCCGGGTTGTAGGCAGCAGCACCCAGGTCTACCTGAAATGGCGCTGGCACCCGGCTAGTATTATCAAATGTACGGTGACCTTCAGTTAATCCCCTGGCAGCAATGTCGGAATCCACCGGTGAGGTCAGAAACATTGGGACTCCCGGATCGCCGTCACGGCCTGTTCCCGGCGGGTTTTGTCCCGATATTATCAAAATGGATGTGAGACAGACCATGATCGTCGCAGGAGCCCAGAAACGTATCCTTCTTAATTGGTTCACAGATCCTCCTTGTTTGGGTGTCGGCAGTATAGCCCGGGGACAAAACAGGCAAGCGGTTCCTGAGTGTGGGGTATTGGTACAAAGATGTTGACGCTTTCAGGCAGGTCCGGGAGAGGGAAGCCCGGCTGTTACTGCATGGGTAGTAGCTCTGCGATAATCCACGACTTCGGTGCCTTAGTGCACTAGTTGGACTCCTTCATCTTCGGCAGCTGGCGGCCGGCGATCCACACGGACTCAATCTGCCGGGTGTTACGGATGTCGGAGAGCGGGTTCGCATTCAACACGACAAAGTCGGCGAATTTTCCGGGCTCAAGAGTCCCGAGCTGTCCATCGAGCTTCGTGACGCGCGCTGCGCCGCCTGTCGCGGCCACGAGCGCCTGCATCGGCGTCAAGCCGGCCTTGACCATCATCTCGAGCTCGGTGTGCTCGAAGTAGCCCTGCCATCGTCCCACCTGCGCGCCGGTGTCGGTTCCCATGGCGATCGGGACGCCCGCATCAGACAGAATCTTGAGATTGCGGCTGGCCTGCTGGAGTGCCTGCTTGATGCTTTGGGCTTCACGGCTGTTTCGTGTCGTCTCCTGAAGGACGGGGTCCTTGAGAATCGTCATCTGTTTGCGATAGGACGGTTCATGTTTCACGAAGAACGGATCGCTGAAGAACGCCGGCGTCGTTTCGTACACGAATATTGAAAGATCGCGCGTCAGCGTCGCGATGTACCCGACATTCCGGCGCTTGAGTCCGGCAAGGAATGCGGCGGGGACGTCCTGGTCGCGCACGCTGTGCGCGAATATATCGACTCCCGCGTTCAGCAAACCCTGGGCATCCTTCAGGTAATACATATGCGCCGCAACCCTGAGCCCGCGTTTATGCGCCTGATCGATGAGGGCGCCATAGACTTCCGGTGTCATATCACTGGAATTGCCATTGATATGCATCTTGATAATGTCCACCTTCATGTCCGCGTAGCGATCCACGTTTTGCCGCGCTTCATCTGGTGTCTTGGCGGCCCTGATGCTCGGGCCGGCGGCATACAGCCGCGCGCGATCGAGAGTTTCGTGTGCCTGTTCGTCGCGGAGTTGGAGCGCTTCGTGAACGTCGGCCGGTGTGGTTCCAAGGACGAAAACGGTGGTGACGCCATAGTCGGCGTACAACCGGAGCTGCGCGATCAATTGGCTGCGAACGGGCAAGGTCGATTCGGGGTCGGCGTTCACGTGAGCGTGGGCATTGATAAGACCAGGCACGATCGTCTTTCCGGTTACATCGACACGGACCGCTCCGGCCGGGATTTGCACGGCGGACCGCGCGCCGATGGTTGCCACACGTCCGTTACTGATGACGAGCGTTCCCTGCTCGAGCGGCGCGCGTCCAGTGCCATCGATCAGCCGCGCGCCCGTGAAGACGACAGTGCTGGGGGCAGGTGCCTGCGCAAACGAAGGCTGGAAGAAGAACCCTGCCAGAACGAATAATGTGCCGAACAAGACCGCCGCCCAAAGCGTTGAGATACGAATCATCTTGGTATACTTTCTCACTTGTTTCACCTGCGCCACCCTGTGGCCGCTAATTTGATTTGGCAGCCGCCTCGATGACTTTCATGAAATCGGACCAGGGAATCGGCTTCCCGTGGATAGGTACGATCCGGGAAACGTCCAGTTTCAGCATACGCGTTTCGTTGTAGAAATTCCTCATGTCGGCCGTTGGAGTCGCCGGAAGCGGCCGGTCCGTGTCGACAAGGTCCGCCTCGATCAGGAGCCGCTCCTTCGGAAGATATGCCATTAACATCCCTTCCACGTGCTGGAGTGGCTGGACATAATAGATGTTCATGGTTCGCGTCCCATCCGTCAGCACGTAATTTTCCCGCACCGTTTCATACTGGTAGCCTTCAGCCAGCTCCGTCGGAGGCCACAGGGACAACATGTCGGGCTGCAAGGTCCGCGGCGTATAGTTCAAGACATCGTGGGTGTAGAATTCCAAATTTTTCCAGTGCGTGATGATGGTCGCGCCGATATGCATATACGTTCGGAGTCCGCCGGCATGGTCAAAATGCTGATGCGAATTGACCACGAAGCGAATCGGCTTGTTGGGGATGACTTTGACGATTTCTTCAATCGCAGCCAGGTTGCGCTTCTCGTCGAGGGGCGCCTCGAAGACAGCCACGAAATTGTTGAACTCGACAGCGACGCTGTTGTGTGACGCCCCGCCCAGCAGATACACGCCGTCGGCCAGCTTTTGCGTTTCCACGGCGACCGGGAAGGTTGCCTGCCGCACGGAATCTGGAACCGTGACGGGGTCGGCGCACACGTTCGGCTTGACGTCCTTCATGGTGCCGCCAAACGCATTGTGGCCGGCAGTGATGCTCTGGGCCTGGAAGTTATCATCCCATCCCTGGTGAGAATGCCAACCCGTTGGGAATTTGATACCGTTCCCCACATCCACGTAGCTGCCATTGGTGAACTCGTGCTCGTAATTCATGTCCCCGAGAATGGGATTGGGAACCCACGTGTGGATCCGCTGGAGCATGTTCTGTCTGTTTATCGTGGCGTCAACACGGTACTTCCCGAGCACCGAAATGGAGACGACCGTCACCTTCTCTGGTGCTGTGGTCGGACCGTCGCGGCCCATTTCTCCCAGTTCCCACCGCCAGGCTGCCTTCGGGTTGGCGCCTGGCATTGCAGCCGCTTTGAGGAAGCCGTGCGGGTTCAGATACAGTTCAATCGGCCATATCTCGGCAATGTCCGGAGGCACCGCAACCGGTTTACTCCCGGGTCCGTCCATGTACCAACCGTAGTTACCGTTGACCATGAATATCTGGTGTTGGTTCTGCTGTAGCGGTGCTCCATCTATCCAACCCACACCATATTTCCACATTGCCGGATTGAGTCCCGGTTTGCGATCGAATTCCTCCTTCATGGTCCAGGTTTCCCAGTTCATTGTGCGCGTGTAGTTAGCCAATGCATCGATGCGTGGCCAATCCACATTCTTCTCTGCCAATTTGAACTGGCCCACGGCGCCGTCATAGGCCGTTCCTGAAATCGTCACGCATCTTAAATTGTCGGTTCCTATGGCCTTGCGCGCAGCCTCCAATACGGGCCGGGGATCGACATAACCTGGCCCGACCTGAGTGGCGGGAGACCTCTGAGCCGCTGTGTATCCGCTCATCAAGCCCACTAGTCCAAACACGATCCATAATCTGTGTGCCATGCTTATCTCCTGAGTGTTCGATGATTGTCTAGTGTACGACTCCCGATTTCAATTTTTTCCATACGGACTACCGGCTGCCCGACTGGGCGGGCGCGGTCCAGGGTTCGATGCGCATCAGCGCGCCTTCGCTTTCAGCAGTCAGCACGTACAGAAAGCCATCGGGGCCCTGGCGCACATCCCGAACACGTTGTTGGAGTTCGCGGAGCATTGACTCGCGGTGAAGCTCCTCCCACTTGTCATTGAAATCAATCCGTTCGAGATGGCCGGATCGCGGGACTTCGCCCTGTCGCATGCCGCCCACAAAGACGTTGTTTTTCCAGTTGGGGAACTTGTCGCCGGTGTAGAAGGTCATGCCGGAAGTAGCGATCGAGGGCACCCAGAAGACGAGCGGCTGCTCCATCGCCTCCTGCCACGGCTTCTCCGTCACACGCGCCCCGAGATAGAACCGGCCAAAGCTGACGACGGGCCAACCATAATTCTTACCCGGCTGCAGGACATTGATCTCGTCGCCGCCGTTGGGCCCGTTCTCGCTTTCCCAGATGGCCCCGGTGTCCGGATTGACAGTGAGCCCCAACGCATTGCGGTGGCCCATCGTGTAGATCTCCGGCCGGTATCCCGGACGGCCGGCAAAGGGGTTGTCCGGCGGAACGGTTCCATCGTCGCGCAGTCGCAGCACCTTGCCTGCTAAGTCGTTCGGATCCTGCGCGCGCGCCGCGCCCGGCGGGTCGCCGACGCCAACCGTCATGTACACCATGCCATCTTTGCCGAAGACGATCCGCGACGCGTTGCCGCTCTGAATCGCGGAAAAGATGTCGCGGACGTCCATGAGTGCGGTACCGTCCCATTGTCCGCGTGCAAGCGTGATGATCCCGGCGTTGTTCCCAGAGTTTCCGGTATTGTTGACGGCCGGCTTGTGATAGGTGAAGTAGATCAGCTTGTTCTCGCTGAAGCGTGGATGCAGCGCGAGGTCCATCAAACCCCCCAGGCCTTGCGCCTGCACCCGCGGTACGCCCGCGATCGGATTCGGATCGAGCACGCTGTTACGCACGATGCGCAGGCGTCCAGGACGCTCCGTAACGAGGATGCTGCCGTCCGGAAGAAACGCCATGCTCCAGGGCTGATTGAGTCCTTTAGTCACGATCAGACGGATCTGATGCTGAATGCCAGTGTCGAGAACAATCGGTCCGTCCGGGAGCGGCGGCGACGGCCAGATGATCGGCGGCGGCGCCGTCGGCACTCGTCCTGCGCCCGCGCCTTGCGGCCCGGCGGGCTGTTGCGCGCGGCCCGCGACTCCAGCCAGAACAAGCATCAAAGCAACAACGAGCGAGCCAATCGCATAACGCATTTTCATCCAAGTTCTCCTTAAAGGCCCCTTCAAGGTGCCCGGCGGCAATGATTCGATTCTGGCTGATCGGGATGCCAAAGTTATACACCGGGACCTCCCCGTACTCCAGGTTTTTCCATCACTACTCTAAGAAGGCTTCATGCGGAAGGCCCACACAGAATTGCTCACTGTTCCTGATTTTGCGGTATAGAATTTCCACGCGGCAACGAGTGATTTCTTGTGTTTTGGCAAGTTTTTTGGCCGCGAATGACGCGAATTACGCGAACCGGCACTTCACGGATTTCCTTTACGCGCCGGTTCGCGTAATTCGCGTCATTCGCGGCTCAGATTTTGGTTGCGGCTCTGCCGCGCTGTGAACATTCTCGCCGCCAATAAGGACCTAGAACACGAATCTGATGGCCACCTCTCCCTGCTGCCGCGACTGCGCGGCCTGGATTCGGCCAAATGCATCCGAGCGCGCGTTCGTTTGATAGAAGGTGCTCGGACCTCCAAGATTGTCGCGCCCCAATACATTGAAGACCTGCCCGATGAATTCGAGCTTTCGGGCTTCGCCAAGAGCAAACGCCTTGCTGATCCGAAGATCGAGCCGGGAGAACAAACTGCTGTCGATCTGGCTTTCTGAGATCGGGGCCAAGCGGAGCGTTGCCCGATATGCGTTGACAGCGACCAGCATGGCGGCGGTATTCCGATTGCCCATGTTCTTTGTCGTTCCCGGCACGTAGTCGGTATTGGCGCCGTCGCCATTGAGGTCGACACCCGCCTTGGCGCTGAAGGGGTACGACGTCCGGAGATTCCAGACCGCTCCAACAATGATTCGAGCGGGCAATTGGCGGACACCGCTGACGACGAGCTCATGCCGGCGATCGGCGTTCGAAGGACCGACATCGAGGCCCCGATTGTAGTAGTCCGTGATCACGCCTCCAATGCCGACGCCTACCAGGTCGGGACTTCCAAAGCTGCCAACCTGCTTCGAAAGCGTGTAGGAGACCTGGTACTGGTAATTGTGTGAGAGGCGTTTCTCGAGACGGAGCAGCAGTCCCTTGTAGTTGTAAAAGCCGATGGGTTGGTATTGGATGATTTGCCCCCACTCGGGCAGCGGGCGCACCAACGTGACCGGATTCCTGGTGTTGACCTGAACTTGAGTGGGATAGTCGGTGGCCTTCTGATAGACGCCATCCACGTGGACCGTCGTATCGGACATGAGTTGCTGCGAGAATCCCACGCTCGCGGTGCGCACGGGCGCATTCACGAGATTATTGGCGATGATATTGATATTCGGCGCCGCGGTCGACACGAAAGTCGCCGGATCGCGGCCCGAAAGTCGCCGGATCGCGGCCCTGGTAGGGATCCGGATAAGACACGTTGCTCGTGATGTTAATCGTGTTCTGCTTCAGAGAGGTCACCTCAGTACGCGGCACAATATTCGTGACATTCGTGTAGATGAGACCGTACCCAGCCCGCACCACCGATTTCCCGTTGTTCGCGACGTTCCACGCCAGACCCAGGCGAGGCCCGACGTTGTTTTTATCGCCGCGGGACGCAAAATCGACATACGGAAGCGGCCGGGGGTAGTCGGACTGCTTGACCCACTCATCCCAAATGCCGGTCTGCAGGTCGTAGCGCAGCCCGAGGTTCAGCGTCAGGCCGGCGGCCGGCTTCCACTCGTCCGTCACGTAAGCGGCGTAACTGTGATTCCGCATCTGCCGTTGGAGGTTCGGAAACGATGCCTGGAATTGCGTGGCGCCCGTCAGACTCGCGAAGCTGAAGTTCGGATCGGAGGGATTGAAGTACTGATCCTGACCGAAGGTCCAGGTCCCGAAGATGTTCCCGGGGGCCCATTCGTGAGTCGGGAAGTACTGGATGCTGCCGCCAAATTTCCAGCTGTGCTTTCCGGTGGTGATCGATAAGGCCTCTTGCGCTTCCGTAAACGTGGTCCGGGTGCCCGCCCCCGCGACGCAGGGCGGCAAGCACTGGTACGCTCCCCACGTGAGGCTCGGAAACCGGTACACCGCGCTGCCGATGATCGTCCCGCCGCCCATGGAGGCCGGAATCGTCGTCACCTGCTGGTACTGCTTGGGCGCATAGTCCTTGTTGAGGTAGTTGCGGTCCGACGCAGCCCCCCGCATGAAGTAGAACTCGTTCAGCACTCGGTTGGAGAGGGCCCACGTGTGGCCGATGGCGTGCATGTCGCGCGGAATCAGGTCATCGTCGTTGCTGAAGGCCGCCATGCTGTTGGCGCCGCATCCGCTGCAATAGAACAAGGTGTGCTGATTGACGTAGCGGTAGAACAGGTTTTGCTTGTTGCTGATCTCATAATCGGCGCGAATGAAGGCGATATTGGTATAGGACCCGCCTTCAAACGTGCCCTCGAGCGCCTTGTACAGATCCGGCCTGCCGGTGTTGACCGTAAAGAAGCTATGCTCGCGAGTACGCTCGAAAGTGCCGAAGTAGTGCAGGCGGTTCTTTACGATCGGCCCGCCGAGCGCAGCGCCGAACTCGTGCCGGAGGTAATCCGGCTTCGACGCGTGCTGCAGTTCCTGGAACTTGTCGAGCCTGTTCATCGATTTGTTGCGGAAGAACTCGAAGAGCTCACCATGGATATCGTTCGTTCCGCTCTTGGTGGCGATGGACACGACGCCGCCCGCGCGCTGCCCGAACTGTGCCGGGATCTGAGTCGTGTGTACTGCAAATTCCTGAATCGCCGCCTGCGGAATGTCGTGGCGTTGCTCGCCGCTGATCGAGCTGGTCGAAATTCCCGCTCCGACGTTGACGGCGCTTCGCTTGGCGCGCGTCGTGTCGACTCCTGTCCCTGGCAACAACAGAGTGAGCGTGAGAGTCCCGCGATCCTGGAACGGCAGCGTTTCAATCTGCTGTTGCGTGACAACTCCCGCGACTTCGGTCCTCGTCGTCTCCACAACCGGCGACTCGCCGGTGACCGTGATGGATTCTTGAATGCCCTGAACACCCATCGTGAGGTCTTTCGTATATTCGAGGCCAATGGTGAGCGTGATGCCCTTGACTTCCTGGGTTGCAAACCCGGGCAATTCGGCCGTCACGTTATAGCGTCCAGGTGGAATGCCGCCGAGACGGTACCGCCCGTTCTCTTCCGTCACGATCGTTCGGACAACGCCACTTTCGGCATTCGTCACCGTAATGGTCACACCCGGTAGAATGCCGCCCTGCGCATCGGTGACGATACCGGTGACGACGGCATTTGAAACCTGCGCCGAGGCCGGCAAGGCCAAGCCCACCAGCAATGCCAGGGGCAGCACTCCGAGCCGGGCGCCTCGACGCGATGAGCGCCTGAATGTTGCGAGCATCACACGCGCCTCCTTCTAAGGAGATGTCGATCTGGGTAGCGCACACTATACAGCGAAACGCGACTTGTGGACAGACAGACTAACGGCAAAGGTGCGGAGCTATTTTCCGTGCCCCGGCTTATTTCCTTCGCCCACCCCGTTTGGGTGCTTGTTGAGTTAACAGCCAGTGAGGTAACGACAGCCCTGACAAATGACACACTGATTGTGAAATTTCTTGACGGCCCTTCGATGTAAGCCTATGGTCTTTGCGTTCCTACACCGGGGTAAGGGCTCGCGCAAAAATAACTTGGCAGAATCCGCTGCCCTGAATCCGACCGGGGATCTGACCAATGCTCAATTCCCAATGCTCAATTCTCATCCGAAGTGGATGCAAGACAAGATCGCACTGTCGGACCAAGTCTTG
>WNGD01005259.1_pt1 | contig 12567 bp, 10 predicted proteins | sample 5400671 | NCBI WGS metagenome assembly WNGD01 (sample SAMN13153369, study PRJNA577476) | soil metagenome | isolation source: 40 cm soil or saprolite under grassland replicate 2 | place: USA:California | collected 2016-06-15
ACCGGCCGGCGGAGCTGGCCGGCATGCGGATCTCGCGGTCCGCGGTGGTGCGCCGGCTGGAGCAGATCGGCTGCGCGGTCGGCGGCGCCCAGGCCGACATCCTCGGGGTGATTCCACCGCCGTGGCGGCCGGACCTGACCGACCCGGCCGACCTGGTTGAGGAGGTGGTGCGGCTGGAGGGATACGAGCGTATCCCGTCGGTGCTGCCCACTCCGCCGCCCGGTCGGGGGCTGACGGCCGCGCAGCGCACCCGCCGCTCGGTCGGCCGCGCGCTGGCCGACGCCGGCTACGTCGAGGTGCTGTCCTACCCGTTCGTCTCGCCCGAGGTGCACGACACGCTCGGGCTGGACCAGGACGACCCGCGACGGCGGGCGCTGCGGCTGGCGAACCCGCTCTCCGATGAGGAACCGGAGCTGCGCACCTCGCTGCTGCCCGGGCTGCTCGGCACGCTGCGCCGCAACGTCGGCCGTGGCCTGCGGGACGTGGCGCTGTTCGAGGCCGGTCTGGTCTACCTGCCTCGCCCGGCCACGCCCCGGCCGCCCGCGGTCGGAGTGGACCGGAGGCCCACCGAGGCCGAGATCGCCGCGCTCGACGCGGCTCTCCCCGACCAGCCCCGGCACGTCGCGGTCGTGCTGGGCGGGGACCGGGAGCCGGCCGGGTGGTGGGCACCTGCGCGTCCGGCGAGCTGGGCCGACGCGGTCGAGGCCGCCCGGCTGGTGGCCCGCACCGTACGGGTGCCGCTGTCGGTGCGCGCCGACCGGCTGGCGCCCTGGCACCCGGGCCGGTGCGCGGCCCTGCTCGGAGCCGCCGGCCGCGTCGTGGGCCACGCCGGCGAGCTGCATCCCAGGGTGGTCGCCGCACTCGACCTGCCCGAGCGCAGCTGCGCCATGGAGCTGGATCTCGACGCGCTCGGTGTCGGCGGCCTGGCTCAGGCGCCGCGCCTGTCCAGCTACCCCCCTGCGCTGCTGGACGTGGCGCTGCTGGTACCGGACTCGGTGCCCGCCGCCGAGGTGGAGAGCGCGCTGCGGGACGGGGCCGGGGAGCTGCTGGAAGCGCTGCGCCTCTTCGACGTGTACGCCGACCCGGCCCGGCTCGGCGCCGACCGGCGGTCTCTGGCGTATGCGTTGCGCTTCCGCGCCCCCGACCGGACGCTCACGGTGGAAGAGGCCGGCGCGGCGAAGGACGCCGCGGTGGCCGAGGCAGGTCGGCGGACCGGCGCGGTGTTGCGCGGCTGACGCACCGTCGCTCACCCGCCGAGCTGTTCGAGCTCCTCCCGCGGGGGACAGCCGACCGAGCAGGTGACTGGCCACGAGGCCGGCGACCCGGGCCGGGTCGGTCTTGGCATGTGCCCGCAGCGCCCGTCGCCTCCGGTCTCGTGTGGTTTGCATAGTCTCGCAGGGTACTGCATAATCATGCGTATGGGAATCACCGTCGCGGTGGCCGGAGCCAGTGGTTACGCCGGCGGAGAGCTCCTTCGGCTGCTGGCCGGTCATCCGGACCTCGAGCTGGGCGCGATCACCGGGCAGGACAGTGTTGGCCAGCCGCTGGGCGCCGTGCATCCGCATCTGGTCTCGCACGCCGACCGGGTCCTGGTCCCCACGACCGCCGAGGCGCTGGCCCGGGCGGCCCTGGTCTTCCTCGCGCTGCCGCACCGGCGGTCGGCTGCCGCGGCGGCGGGTCTCCCGGCCGGGGTGCGCGTCGTCGATCTCGGCGCCGATCACCGGCTGGCCGATCCGGACGCGTGGCAGCGACACTACGGTGGCGCGCATCCCGGCTCGTGGACCTACGGCCTGCCCGAGCTGCCCGGCCAGCGGGGCCGGATCGCTGCCAGCGGGCGGGTCGCGGCCACCGGATGCTATGCGGTCGCGGTGATCCTGGCGCTCGCGCCGCTGATCGCTGCTGGCGTGGTCGAGACCGAGGACGTGGTCGCGGTCGCCGCCTCCGGCACCTCGGGCGCCGGTCGGACCGCGGCCGGCCATCTGCTCGGCAGTGAGGTGATGGGCGACCTCTCTCCCTACAAGGCGGGCGCGCACCAGCATGTCCCGGAGATCCTCCAGGCCACCGGGGCCGGCAGCCTCTCCCTCACCCCGGTGCTTGCCCCCATGCCACGCGGCATCCTGGCCACCGTCACCGCCCGCCCGACCGGCCACACAGTGTCCATTGAGGACATCCGCGCGGTGCTGGCCGGGGCATACCTCCAGGAGCCGTTCGTGCACCTGCTCCCGGCCGGCAGGTGGCCGCACACCGCGGCGACGCTGGGCAGCAACGCCGCTCAGCTGCAGGCCACCATCGACACCAGCTCCGGGCGGGTCATCGTCTGCGTCGCGATCGACAACCTGGGCAAGGGCGCCGCCGGCCAGGCCGTGCAGTGCGCCAACCTGATGCTCGGCCTACCAGAGACCGCCGGGCTGACCAGCAACGGGGTTGCACCGTGAGCGGGGAGCGGTCATGTCGGTGACAGCGGCGAGGGGGTTCCGGGCCGCCGGGATCGCCGCCGGCATCAAGGCCTCGGGCGAGCTGGACCTGGCCCTGGTCGTCAACGACGGGCCCGCCGACGCCGCCGCCGGAGTGTTCACGACCAACCGGGTCAAGGCCGCGCCGGTGCTGTGGTCCCGGCAGGTGGCCGGCACCGGCCGGCTGGCCGCCGTGGTGCTCAACTCCGGCGGGGCGAACGCGTGCACCGGTCCTGCCGGGTTCGCCGACACGCACGCCACCGCGGAAGCCGCAGCGGCCGCGCTCGGTGTCGGCGCGGTCGACGTGGCCGTGTGTTCCACGGGGCTGATCGGCGAGCGGCTGCCGATGGACGCCCTGCTTCTCGGCGTGCAGAAGGCTTCGGCCGCCCTGTCGAGCACTGGCGGAGACGCCGCCGCGCGAGCCATCCTCACGACCGACACCGTGGCGAAGACCGCGGTCCGGCACCGCGCCGGCTGGACGGTCGGCGGGATGGCCAAGGGCGCCGGCATGCTCGCTCCCGGCATGGCCACAATGCTCTGCGTGCTGACCACCGACGCGGTGGCTGCTCCATCCACCCTGGACAGTGCGCTGCGGGAGGCCACCCGCCGGACCCTCGACCGGCTCGACTCGGACGGCTGCATGTCCACCAACGACGCGGTGCTGCTGCTGGCCAGCGGCGCCTCCGGGGTGGTGCCGGAGCCGACGGAGTTGGCCGCCGCCGTGCACGAGGTGTGCGCCGACCTCGCCGGCCAGTTGTTGGCCGACGCCGAGGGGTCGACCAAGGACGTGACCATCGACATCGTCGGCGCGGCCAGCGAGGACGACGCGGTCGAGGTCGGCCGTGCGGTAGCCCGCAGCGCCCTGCTCAAGTGCGCGCTGCATGGCGAGGACCCGAACTGGGGCCGGGTGCTGGCCGCGGTGGGCACCACCGCCGCGGCGTTCGACCCGGACACCCTCGACGTCTCGATCAACGGCGTGCCGGTGTGCCGAGCCGGCGCCGCCGGAGCGCCGCGTCACCTGGTCGACCTGTCCGGCCGCGCCGTGCACCTGCTGATCGACCTGCACGCCGGTGCCTCGACCGCGACGGTGTGGACGAACGACCTGTCGCCCGGCTACGTCCACGAGAACTCGGCGTACTCGTCATGACCCCGACCGACGCCCGCTCCCGCGATCGGGACGCCGCGCTGACCAAGGCGGCCACCCTGGTCGAGGCTCTGCCGTGGCTGGAGCGTTTCCACGGCGCCATCGTCGTCCTCAAGTACGGCGGGCACGCGATGACCGATCCCGCCGGCATGCGGTCGTTCGCCGAGGACGTCGTGTTCCTCCGCTACGCCGGCCTGCGACCGGTGGTCGTGCACGGCGGCGGGCCGCAGATCAGTGCCCACCTGGACCGGCTGGGGATCGCCTCCGAGTTCCGGGCCGGGCTGCGGGTCACCACGCCGGAGGCGATGAAGGTGGTTCGCATGGTGCTGGTCGGGCAGGTCAACGGGGATGTCGTCCGGCTCGTCAACGACCACGGCTCGTTTGGTGTCGGGCTGTCCGGAGAGGACGGCGGCCTGTTTGCCGCGCGGAGGCGCACGGTGCAGGTGGACGGCGCCGAGGTCGACCTCGGCCTGGTGGGCGATGTGGTGTCGGTCGACCCGGGCGCGCTGCGCGCGCTGCTCGCCGACGGCCGGATTCCCGTTGTCGCGACCGTCGGTCGAGGTCCGGGCGGCACCGTCTACAACCTCAACGCCGACACCGCGGCCGGCGCGCTGGCCGTCGCGCTCGCCGCGCAGAAGCTGGTCGTGCTCAGCGACGTCGAGGGCCTCTACACCGACTGGCCGGCGGGCGAGGTGATCAGCGAGATCTCCGCGCACGCCCTGGAGGCGATGCTCCCGACGCTGTCCGCGGGCATGATCCCGAAGATGGAGGCCTGCCTGCGGGCCGTCCGCGGGGGAGTGCCGCAGGCGCATCTCCTCGACGGTCGCCTGCCGCACGCGGTGCTGCTCGAGGTATTCACCGATGCTGGCGTCGGCACCATGGTGGTGCCGGACGGAGGTGCGCGATGACCGGCTACGCGTCGCTCGCAGCCAGGTGGGATGCGGCGATGATGCCGACGTACGGCACGCCGCCGGTGGCGCTGGCTCGCGGCGAGGGCTGCCGAGTGTGGGACGTCGACGGCAGGGAGTATCTCGACCTGATTGCCGGCATCGCCGTCTCCGCGCTCGGCCACGCGCATCCGGCCCTGGTCGAGGCGGTGAGCAGGCAGGTCTCGCTGGTCGCCCACACCAGCAACCTGGCCATCCACGAGCCCGCCGTCCGGCTCGCCGAGCGGCTGCTCGACCTGCTCCGCGGGGATGGTCGGGTGTTCCTCTGCAACGACGGCGCGACTGCCAACGAGGCCGCGTACAAGCTGGCTCGCCGGCACGGGCGCGTCCTGGACCCCAGCGGCGGCCGGCTGGAGGTGGTCGCCGCGGAAGGGGCGTTCCACGGCCGCACCATGGCGGCGCTGTCGATCACCGGCGCGCCGGCCAAGCGGACGCCGTTCGAGCCGCTGCCCGGACCCGTGCGATTCGTCCCATACGGGGACGCCGACGCCCTCCGCGCGGCCGTGAGCGACCGGACTGCCGCTGTCTTCCTCGAGCCGGTCCTCGGTGAGGGCGGAGTGGTGCCACCGCCGCCGGGGTACCTGCGGGCGGCGCGGACCGCCTGCGACGTGAGCGGCGCGCTGCTCGTGCTCGACGAGGTGCAGGCCGGGATCGGCCGGACCGGCGCCTGGTTCGGCCACCAGAGGGAGGGCATCCGGCCGGACGTGGTCACGCTGGCGAAGGGTCTCGGCGGCGGGATTCCGATCGGCGCGTGCGTCGGGCTCGGTGCGGCTGGGCAGCTGCTCCGGAAGGGGGACCACGGCAGCACGTTCGGGGGCAACCCGGTGGCCTGCGCTGCCGCGCTCGCGGTGCTGGACACGATCGAGCAGGACGGGCTGCTCCGGCACGCCGCCGACATCGGCGCGCGCCTGGCCGCCGGGCTGCGGGCGGTCGGCCATCCGCTGCTCGCCGGGGTGCGGGGGAGTGGGCTCTGGCTCGGCCTGCTGCTGACCCGACCAGTGGCCGCCGAGGTTGAGGCGGCGGCCCGGGAGGCCGGCTTCCTGGTCAACGCCGTCCTGCCGGAAGCGGTGCGGCTTGCCCCGCCGTTGGTCCTCGCCGCCGCGGACGCCGACGAGTTCGTCGACGCCGTGCCAGCGATCCTGGACCACGTCGATCGCGGAGCTATCGTCGCCGGAGCCGCTGGCCCGGTCGCCGGCGTGACCCGGCCATCGCAGCCGGTCGGCCGGGCGCACTGAGGACAGAGGAGCCACATGGTCCGCCACTTCCGCCGCGACGACGACCTGACGCCGGCCGAGTTGATCGAGGTGCTCGACCTCGCCGACCGGATGAAGGCCGAGCGGTTCGAGCACAAGCCGCTCGCCGGTCCGCAAGCGGTCGCGGTCCTGTTCGACAAGCCGTCCACCCGCACCCGGGTCTCGTTCAGCGTCGGGATCGCCGAGCTCGGGGGTTACCCGCTGGTGATCGACGCAGCCGGCACCCAGCTCGGCCGCGGTGAGCCGATCGAGGACACCGCCCGGGTGCTCGAACGGCAATGCGCCGCCATCGTGTGGCGCACATTCGGGCAGGACCGGATCGAGGCGATGGCACGGGTCAGCCGGGTCCCGGTGGTCAACGCGCTCACCGACGCCTTCCACCCCTGCCAGGTCCTCGCCGACCTTCAGACGATCCGCGAACACGTCGGACGGCTGGCCGGGCTCACCCTCTCCTACCTCGGCGATGGTGCGAACAACATGGCCCACTCGTACCTGCTCGGCGGCGCGGCCGCCGGGATGCACGTTCGCATCGGCTCGCCTGCGGGCTACGACCCCGACCCGGCGGTGCTGCGCCGCGCGGCCGAGATCGCGGCGGAGACCGGCGGGTCGGTGAGCACGACGCACGAGCCCAAGGAGGCCTTCGAGGCCGCCGACGCGGTAGCCACCGACTGCTGGGTGTCGATGGGCCAGGAAGCGGAGGCGACCGAGCGGGAGACGCCGTTCGTGCCGTTCGCGGTCACCGAGGACGCGCTCGCGCTGAGCCTCCCCGACGCGGTCGTGCTGCACTGCCTGCCGGCATACCGCGGGAAGGAGATCGCGGCCGCCGTCTTGGACGGCCCGCAGAGCATCGTCTGGGACGAGGCGGAAAACCGGCTGCACGCCCAGAAGGCGCTGCTCGCCTGGCTGCTCGACCGGTCGGAGGGCTGAGCCATGCCCGAGCGAAGGCCCGCCAGGAAGCGCCGAGTAGCCGGCACACCGCCGGCTCTCCGCCAGTCCCACCCGCTGCTCGGTGCTCCGCTGACCAAGGCGGCACGCCAGGCGCGGATCGCCGACCTGGTGTCCGAGACCCGGGTTCGGTCGCAGACCGAGCTCGCCAGGCTGCTGGCCGCCGAGGGCGTGTCGGTCACCCAGGCCACGTTGTCCCGCGACCTCGAAGAGCTCGGCGCAGTCAAGGTCCGGGCGCCGGACGGCGGCATCGGGATGTACGTCATGTTCGACGCGCCGCACCATCCGGTCCGGGAGCTCACGGAGCTGTTGCATCCGAGGCTGGTCCGGGTGCTCGGAGAGCTGCTGGTCGGCACGGACGCCAGCGGCAACCTCGCCGTGCTGCGCACTCCCCCCGGCGGAGCCCATTTCCTCGCCTCGGCGCTGGACCGAAGCAGCTTGCCGGAGGTGGTCGGCACGGTAGCCGGTGACGACACGGTGCTGGTCGTCGCCAGGGACCCCGACGGGGGCAGCGCCCTGGCGGACAAGCTGCGCCGGCTGGCCGAAGGTGCCCGCGGCGGCGCAGCACCGCCGGGTGAGACCCGGACGGACACGCCGCCGGCAACGGCCGATCAGCAGAGCGGCTGGCATTCCGTGGCCGAGAGCGGGTGAGCCGGGTCGATCCGCACCTACCTGAACACATCGAGAGGAGTCCCTGGTGACCGAGCGCGTCATACTCGCCTACTCCGGCGGCCTTGACACGTCCGTGGCGATCGGCTGGATCGCCGAAAAGGCCGGCGCCGAGGTCGTCGCGCTGGCCGCCGACGTCGGGCAGGGCGGCGAGGACCTGGAGGTGATCCGGAAGCGGGCGCTGGCGTGCGGGGCGGTCGAGGCAGAGGTGGTCGACCTGCGCGACGAGTTCGCCGAGTCGTACTGCCTGCCCGCGCTCCGCGCCGGCGCCCTGTACATGGAGCGCTACCCGCTGGTCTCGGCCTTGTCCCGGCCAGCGATCGTGACTGCCCTGGTCGATGCCGCCCGGCGGTATGGCGCCACGACCGTGGCGCACGGCTGCACCGGCAAGGGCAACGACCAGGTGCGGTTCGAGGTCGGGGTCGGCGCGTTGGCGCCCGACCTCCGGGTGCTCGCCCCGGTCCGGGACTCCGGCATGACCCGGGACCGGGCGATCGCCTTCGCCGAGCAGAGGGGCCTGCCGATCGACGTCGACCGGAAGTCGCCCTACTCCATCGACCAGAACCTCTGGGGCCGCGCCGTCGAGACCGGTTTCCTCGAGGACCCGTGGCACCCGCCGGTCGAGGACCTCTATGCCTACACCGCCGACCCGGGCATCCCGCGGGATCCCGACGACGTCGTGGTCTCCTTCGTCGCCGGGGTGCCCGTTGCGCTGGACGGCCATCCGGTCACCATCCGGGAGGCCATCGAGCAGCTCAACCTGCGCGCCGGTAGCCAGGGGGTGGGCCGGCTCGACATGGTGGAGGACCGGCTGATCGGCATCAAGAGCCGGGAGGTGTACGAGGCGCCGGGGGCGGTGGCGCTGCTCACCGCGCACCGCGAGCTCGAGGACCTGACCATCGAGCGCGATCTTCGGCGGTTCAAGCGCGGGGTCGAGCAGCGGTGGGCCGAGTTGGTGTACGACGGGCTGTGGTTCTCCCCGCTCCGCGCTGCGCTGGACGCCTTCGTCGACTCCGCCCAGGAGCAGGTGGCGGGTGAGGTCCGGCTGCGGCTGCACGGCGGACGGTCGGTGCCCACGGGCCGGCGCGGCGAGGCCAGCCTGTACGACTACGGCCTGGCCACCTACGACACCGGCGACACGTTCGACCAGTCGTTGTCCCGTGGGTTCGTCCAGCTGTGGGGGCTGCCCAGCCGGATCGCCGCCCGCCGGGACCTGCGGGCGGCAGACGGCGCGTGACAGGATCGACCATGTGACCGGAGCGGTCGACAGGGGTGGTCCCACCAAGCTGTGGGGCGGGCGGTTCACCGGCGGGCCGGCCGACGCGCTGGCCCGGCTGTCAGTGTCCGTGCACATCGACTGGCGGCTGGCCCCGTACGACATCGCCGGCTCACGGGCGCACGCCCGGGTGCTGCACCGGGCCGGGCTGCTCGACGACCGGGAGCTGGATCGGATGCTCGCCGGGCTCGACGACCTCGCCGGCGCGGTGCGCAGCGGGGCGTTCCGGCCCACGGCGGACGACGAGGACGTGCACACCGCGCTGGAGCGGGGCCTGCTGGAACGGCTCGGCTCGCTCGGCGGCAAGCTGCGCGCCGGGCGCAGCCGCAACGACCAGGTGGCCACCGATCTCCGGCTGTACCTGCGGGACGCCGCCCGCCAGGTCGCCGCGGGCGTCGCCGATCTGGAGGCGGCGCTGGTGCGCCGGGCCGAGGAGCACCGTGCGGTCGCCATGCCGGGCATGACCCACCTGCAGCACGCCCAGCCGGTGCTGCTCGCGCACCATCTGCTCGCTCACGTCCACGCCCTCTCCCGGGATGTGGACCGCCTGGTCGACTGGGACGAGCGGGCTGCCGTGTCGCCGCTCGGCGCGGGCGCGCTGGCCGGGTCGTCGCTGCCGCTGGACCCGCTGGCCGCCGCGAAGGAGCTGGGCTTCCGGACGGCTGCGGCGAACTCGATCGACGCGGTGTCCGACCGCGACTTCGTCGCCGAGTTCCTGTTCGTCGCGGCGCTGCTCGGCGTGCACCTGTCCCGCCTGGGCGAGGAGCTGTGCATCTGGGCGACCACCGAGTTCCGCTGGATCAGCCTCGACGACGCGTTCTCCACCGGCTCGTCGATCATGCCGCAGAAGAAGAACCCGGACATCGCCGAGTTGGCCCGTGGCAAGGCCGGGCGGTTGATCGGCAACCTCGCCGGGCTGCTGGCCACGCTCAAGAGCCTGCCGCTCGCCTACGACCGGGACCTGCAGGAGGACAAGGAACCGGCCTTCGACGCCGTCGAGCAACTGCTGCTCGTGCTGCCCGCGCTGACCGGCATGGTGTCCACCATGACCGTCCACACGCAACGGATGTCTGCCGCCGCCGCCGAGGGCTACGCCCTGGCCACCGATGTGGCCGAATGGCTGGTCCGTCGGGGGGTGCCGTTCCGGGAGGCGCACGAGGCGGCCGGCGCGCTGGTCCGGCGCTGTGAGGAGCTCGGCATCGAGCTGTCCGAGGTGGACGATGACACGCTCGCCGCAGCGGACCCGCGCCTCACCGCGGGGGTCCGCTCGGTGCTCACCGTGTCGGGGTCGGTGCGGGCGCGTTCCGCCCACGGCGGCACCGCGCCAGATCGGGTCGCCGAGCAGCTGGCGGCGGTCGTCGACGTGGTGCACCGGCACGCCGCCTGGGGTCATGCACCGGCCGGGGTGGCGCGCTGAGCGAGAGGCGGCCGGCGGGCGAGGGACCGGGCCGGGGTGCCGATCCGGTGCTGCCGGCAGCGCGGTCGGGCGAGGCGCGGAGGCCGCGCGAGGGCGTGCTGAGCCGCCGCCCGCTGGATCGTTCCCGGCTCGCCGGTCCGGTGCTGGATGCCGCCCGCGACCTGCTCGGCCGGTTGTTCGAGGCCCGGAGCCCGGAGGGGACCGTCGCGGTGCGACTGACCGAGGTGGAGGCGTACGCGGGGACCGCGGATCCCGCCTCGCACGCTTATCACGGTCGCACCAGCAGGACGGCGGTGATGTTCGGTCCGCCCGGACACCTGTACGTGTACTTCGTCTACGGCATGCACTGGTGTTGCAACGTGGTCTGCGGCGTGGACGGAGCGGCCAGTGCGGTGCTGCTGCGCGGGGGCGCCGTGGTGTCCGGAGTCGAGCTCGCCCGCGCCCGCCGGGTGACCGCCAAGTCGGACATCGAGCTCGCACGCGGACCGGCTCGGCTCGCGGCGGTGCTCGGCATGGACGGCCGGGCGAACGGGATCGATCTGTGCGGCCGCGGCTCGCCGGCGCGGCTGCTGTCAGGCGCGCCGGTGCCGGACAGCGCCGTCCGCCATGGGCCGCGGGTAGGCGTCGCCAGTGCCGGCGACGTTCCCTGGCGGCTGTGGATCGCGGCAGATCCGACCGTGAGCGCCTATCGGCTGGGCGGCCGCCGGCGTCGCCTCGACGGCATATCGCCCACTCCGCCGCCGGCGAGTCGGTCGCCGACGGATCTGAGGGGGGCCGCGCCGGCCGACGGGCCGGCGGCGTCAGGCTGACCTGCCTACGCCCGGCACGCTGCGCGGCCCGCGGCTCGGTCGCCGACGGATCTGAGGGGGCCGCGCCGGCCGACGGGCCGGCCGCGTCAGGCTGACCTGCCTACGCCCGGCACGCGGCTCGGTCGCCGACGGATCTGAGGGGGTCGCACCGCTCAGGTCGGGGGACCGGCCGCGTTGCGCTGGCCGCACCACCCCGCTGGCCGCTCGCCGGGACCGCCAACGGGACTTCGGCGCCGCACCCAGCGCGCCGACCGTGCTCGGCTTGACGATCCGCCCACCGGGCCGTGCCGCCGTATCCCGTTCGATGCCCCGGCGGTCGGTTCGGCAGACTGCATGCCGTGACCGACGGACGCTCGCCCGTACTCGACCTGCCTCCACACCTTCGCGAGGCGCACCGGAGGCTGGCCTTTGGAGCCGCCCAGATCCTGCCCGAGGATGGGCTCGCGGAGCGGCTGCTCGCGGCCGATCGGGAGGGCAGGCCGCTGCGCGTCAAGCTCGGCATCGACCCGTCGGGCGCTCAGCTGACGTTGGGGCACGCGGTGGTGCTCCGGAAGCTGCGCCAGTTCCAGGACTTCGGGCATCTCGCCGTGCTCATCGTCGGCGGCTTCACCGGCCAGGTCGGCGACCCGTCCGGTCGCACGAACACCCGCGCCGCTCTCTCCGCCGAGCAGACTGCGGCGAACGCGCGTACGTACTTCGAGCAATTGATGCGCATTCTGGACCCGGACCGGGTGGAGATCCGGGACAACACCGAATGGTTGTCCTCGATGACGCTCGCCGACGTGATGGCCTACGGCCGCGAGATCACGGTGGCCCGGCTGCTCGAGAGGGACGACTTCGCCCGGCGCTACCGGGAGGGGCAGCCGATCACTCTCACCGAGTTCACGTACCCACTGCTACAGGGCGCCGATTCGGTCGCGGTACGGGCCGACGTGGAGCTCGGCGGGACCGACCAGACGTTCAACAACCTGGTCGGCCGCGACCTGCAGCGCGCCCGCGGGCAGGCTCCACAGGTGGTGCTGACGGTGCCGCTGCTGGTCGGCACGGACGGCGTGGAGAAGATGGGCAAGTCGCTAAACAACTATGTCGCCATCGCCGAGCAGCCGGAGGAGCAGTTCGGGAAGCTCATGTCGATTCCGGACACGCTGATCGGTGAGTACGCCCGGCTGGCCACCGACCTCGGCCCGGACGAGGTCGCTGCGCTGGAGGAGGCCGCGGCCGCTGGGGGACCGCCGGCGAACGCCGCCAAGCGCCGGATGGCCGGCGCCATTGTCGCCCTCTACCACGGCACCGACGCGGCAAAGAAGGCGGAGGCGCACTTCGACGCGCTGTTCCGGGAGCGCACCGCGCCGCCCGACCTGCCGACCCACCCGCTGCCGCCGGGCGACCCGGTGCACCTCCCAGCCCTGCTCGTCGAGCTCGGCTTCGCCGGCTCGACCAGCGCGGCCCGGCGACTGGTGGACGAGGGCGCGGTGCGGATCGACCGCCACCGCGTGCAGGCCAGGGACTACGACGTGCCACGCGCCCGCCTCGCCGGCCACCTGCTGGCCGCCGGCAGGCGCCGGCTGGTCCGACTCGAGGACTGAGGCGGCGGGTCGATCACGACGTTGGCGCGGCCCGGGGACCGACGTCAGGGCAAGGGGGCGGCCCCACA
>WNGD01005261.1_pt1 | contig 12564 bp, 14 predicted proteins | sample 5400671 | NCBI WGS metagenome assembly WNGD01 (sample SAMN13153369, study PRJNA577476) | soil metagenome | isolation source: 40 cm soil or saprolite under grassland replicate 2 | place: USA:California | collected 2016-06-15
CTCGAGGAGCGTGTCAACGGACTCCTGAACGGAATTCAGCGCGCCATCGATCAATATTCACCGAGGAAGTAAATGCAGGTATTCATTCCGAACGAAGTCGCGAAGCACGCGACAAACAAGTATCTGGGAGTTCTGGTCGCGGCGAAGTACGCGCGCGTCCTCAACGAATTCCCGCGCGATCGCTCGGCACCGGGCGAGAAGAAGCTTACGACACGGGCACTCGAGGAGCTTACAGACGGCGAGGTCGAGTACCGCGTGGTCCCGCGCCGCCGCACGGAGTAGTTACCGCGCGTCCTTTCGCGGGCAGTCGGATCCTCCTCGGAGTTACCGGGGGCATCGCCAGCTACAAGTCAGTGTGGCTGGCGCGTTTGCTTACACAGGCAGGAGCTGAGGTCGACGTCGTGATGACTCGCGGTGCCCGCGAGTTCGTTGGTCCAATCACGTTCGAAGCCGTTACGGGCCGGCCGGTTCATACCGAGATTTTTGGGCCTGGCCATGCTCTCGATCACATCCGTCTCGCGCGTGAAGCAAACGTCATCATCGTCGCGCCCGCGACGGCGGATTTCGTCGGCCGTGCCGCTCACGGACTTGCCGACGATTTGCTCACGGCGATTCTACTCGCCGCCGAGTCGAAAGTGCTGCTCGTTCCGGCAATGAACGACAGGATGTGGTCGCACGCACAGACGAGGCGCAACGTCGCGCAGGCGCGGTCTCTGGGCTACGAGATTGTCGAGCCGGCGGAGGGTCCGCTGGCGGTTGGGGAGGGAAGTGGACCAGGACGGATGCCCGAGCCCGAAGAAATCATGAGCCACGTCGCGCGCTTGCTCGAGGGCAAGTCTTCGCTAAGCGGCAAGAAGATAATCGTCACCGCAGGCGCGACTCGCGAGGCGATCGACCCGGTGCGATTCATCTCGAATCACAGCAGCGGCAAGATGGGGGTGGCGCTGGCACGCGCTGCGTGGCGGCGCGGCGGAGAGGTCACGCTGATCACCGGGCACGTCGACATTCCGATTCCGTCAGAGATCCCGACGATGAAGACGGAAACGGTTGCAGAGATGTCGCGCGCCGTGAGCGAGAAGCTCCCCACCGCGGACGTCCTGATTATGGCGGCGGCGCCCGCCGACTTTCGTCCAACCGCGAAGGCGGGCGAGAAGATCAAGAAGCTGCGCGGGGCGCAAAAGATTGAACTGGAGCCAACCGAGGACATTCTCAAGTCCACGATATCGAAGCGCAAGAAAAAAAGCCTGATTGTCGGATTCGCTCTCGAAACAACCGACGGGATCAAGAACGCCAAGGAAAAACTCAAGTCCAAGGATCTGGACCTCGTCGTCCTGAACGATGCGAGGGAGCCAGGGGCGGGTTTCGGGGTCGATACGAATCGCGTCACCGTCATCGGTCGCAATGGCAAGCAGGAAGAGCTCGACTTGATGTCGAAAACCGACCTGGCGGAAGTGCTGCTCGATCGCGTCGAAGAGGAGTTGCGTGGACGCTAGGACAATGCTGCGGCGCTATCTCGAGCAGCGTCGGGAGCTCGGAGAATCGGAGCTCGTTCTCGACAACCTGCAGGTGGACGAAGTGATGCGCCTGTTAGGCGCGGCAGGTCGGCCCAGCACCTCGACAAAAGCAAGGCCAAGTCTGCGCGAGCTGGCCAGCGCCGTGTCGAGCGAAGATGTACAAGACTGGCGCACGTCGCTCCGCGATGCTGGCGTGAATGTTGACGCCCCGATTGCCAGCGCGAAACCAGCCGCGCCGCTACCGACTGCACAGACCACGAGCGAGATGGCGTTCAAGAAAGGAATCGTCGTAGCTCCGGAGGAAGCCGAGCTAATTCCCAGTGCGATCGAGAAACTCGATTCGCTCGACGAGCTCGCCCGCAAGGTGAAGCGCTGTACGCGGTGTCCGCTCTACGAAACGGCGACTAATCCTGTCCCCGGAGAGGGAAATCCAAAAGCGGAGCTCGTGTGCGTTGGCGAAGCGCCGGGTGCCAAAGAGGACGAGACCGGTCGGCCTTTCGTAGGTCAAGCAGGTCAACTTCTCACGAAAATTCTCGCCGCGGTCAATCTAACCCGGGAGCAAGTGTTCATCTGCAACGTGCTCAAGCACCGACCGCCGGGCAACAGAAATCCACGTCCCGAAGAAGTCGAGGCATGCAGTCCATACCTGATCAGGCAACTCGAGCTGATCAAGCCAAAAGTCATAGTTGCTTTTGGAACCTTCGCTGCCCAAACTCTCCTAAACACAAAAACTCCGATCGGTCAGCTCCGTGGGCTCGTCCACAAGTACCACGGCATACCGCTCGTCGTTACCTATCACCCCGCGGCACTGCTGCGAAATCCTGCCTGGAAACGGCCCACCTGGGAAGATGTCAAGCTCGCCCGTAGAGTTCTCGATAGCAGCGCCCGTCCGTGATCCCTACAAGGATCGCCGGCCCCCCTACTCCGAAGACGCGGAGCAGGCGGTTCTGTCGGCGATGCTCATGGACCCGGACGCCATTCTGCGAGCTACCGAGTTCCTCGATGACACGATGTTCTATCGCGAAGGACATCGACGGATCTATCGCGCGATGCTCGCGCTTTCGGAGCGAGGCGATGTAGTAGACCCGCTCACGTTGTCGGAGGAGCTGGCTCGGTCCGGCTCTCTGGAATCGAGCGGTGGCAAGGATTACATCGGGTTCCTCGTCGATGCCGTTCCGACTGCCGCCAACGTCGAGTACCACGCCAAGATCGTCCGCGAGAAAGCGCTCAGGCGCCGATTGATCGAAGTTTCCACCGCAATCGTGGCCGAAGCATTCGAGTCCGGATCGCCTGCTACCGAGCTGCTCGATGAGGCAGAGCACAAGATCTTCGAGGTTAATCAGAGCCGCGGGGCCGAAGGGTTCACGCGCATCAAGGAGCTGCTGTGGCCGACCATGGAACGGATCGAGGAGATCCAGCGTGGCGGCGGATCGATTACAGGTGTTGCCAGCGGCTTCAAGGATCTGGACGAGCTGACGGCAGGTTTCCAGCCGTCAGACCTCGTCATCATTGCGGCTCGGCCCTCAATGGGAAAGACCGCGTTCGTGCTCAACATCGCCCAAAACGCCGCGCTCGACAACAACGTTCCAGTCGCATTTTTCTCCCTGGAAATGAGTAAGGAGCAACTCGTTCAACGGCTGCTCACTTCGGAAGGGCGAGTCGATGCTCAGAGGCTGCGCAAAGGGAAGCTCCACGACGATGAGTTCGTGCGTCTTGGACGAGCCGCCGGAATTCTCAGCCACGCGCCGATCTGGATCGACGATACCCCGGCGATGACGTTGCTCGAGCTACGATCGAAAGCGCGGCGTCTCAAGATGGAACACAACATCGGAATGGTGGTGCTCGACTACCTTCAGCTGATGCAAGGACCAACTAACACCGAGAGCCGCCAGCAGGAGATCAGCTACATCTCACGCTCATTGAAGGCACTGGCTCGCGAGCTGCGAATTCCGGTCGTCGCGCTGTCTCAGCTCTCGCGTGCTCCAGAACAACGCACCGCCGAGAACAAGCGGCCGCAGCTCTCCGACCTGCGCGAGTCCGGGGCGATCGAGCAGGACGCCGATCTCGTCATGTTCATCTTCCGTCAGGAGATGTACGACGGCCCAACCGACAAAGACGGCAATTCGCTCGAGGGGCGCGCCGAGATCCTCATCGGCAAGCAGCGCAATGGACCCACCGGATTCGTGAATCTCTACTTCAACAAGACTTACACCCGCTTCGAGAATCTGTCGCCCCGCCTGGCGCCGCAGTGAGTCCCAAAGCCAAGACCGTATATCGCTGCACGAACTGCGGCGCTGATCATCCCAAATGGGCAGGCCGCTGTGATGTCTGCGGCGAATGGAATTCGCTGGTCGAGGAGATGGCGGCGCCCCGAGCTTCGAGCACCGCGTCAGGGCGTCGCGTGCAGGGACAGAAGTCGATGGCCGAGGGCGGAAGCGTGGCACCCACTCCGCGGCTCCGCGACATAAAGAGCTCGACTGGTCGCCGCCTGAAAACGGGGATCAAGGAGTTCGACTTCGTCCTCGGCGGCGGGATCGTTCCTGGTTCGATGGTTCTCGTCGGTGGTGAGCCGGGCATTGGGAAATCGACATTGCTCCTGCAGGTCGCTGGAAGACTGCAGGAACTGGGTCACTCAACCCTCTACGTCTCTGGCGAGGAATCCGCGCTCCAGGTAAAGCTGCGCGCCGAGCGGCTGCATGGATCCGCCGAAGACGTCGCGCTGCTGAACGAGACGCTGCTCGAGACTATCATCGCCACCGCCGGTTCTCAGCGACTCGATGCAATAGTCGTCGACTCCATTCAAACTGTCTTCACCAGCGACCTGGAGGGCGCGCCAGGGAATGTCGGACAGGTGAGAGAATGCGCAGCGCGACTGATGCGATTTGCCAAGGAAACTGAGACGACCGTCTTTGCCGTCGGCCACGTCACCAAAGGTGGCGGCATCGCCGGCCCGAAGACGCTCGAGCACATCGTCGACACCGTGCTGTACTTTGAGGGCGAGGGGATGCTCGAGCATCGCGTGCTCCGCGCTACCAAGAACAGGTTCGGCAGCGTCGATGAGATCGGAGTCTTCAGGATGACGGAAGAGGGTCTCATCGCCGTCGAAAATCCCTCCGAGCTCTTCCTCGGCGATAGGCTGCACAATGCATCCGGCAGCGCCGTGACAGCGCTGCTAGAGGGAACACGTCCGGTGCTGATCGAGATTCAGGGACTCGCCGCCAAGGCCGGATACGGAACGCCGCAGCGGGTGAGCACCGGGTACGACGGGCGTCGTCTGGCGCTTTTGTTGGCTGTGCTCGACAAACGCGCAGGTCTATCTTTCTCGCAGCTCGATGTGTTCCTCAACGTCGTGGGAGGAGTGCGAATGCAGGAGCCCGCCGGTGATCTTGCCGTCGCAAGCGCCCTGGCGTCGAGCGTGTATGATCGTCCGGTGGCGAGCTCCGCGATCTTTCTCGGAGAGGTCGGACTCGGTGGTGAGATCAGACCTGTGTCCCAAACTGAGCGTCGTCTTGGCGAGGCCGCAAAAATGGGAATGACGACCGCCTACATGGCCGAGCGGGGAATCCCGAAGCGCGCCACTCGCGGAATCGAAGCAGTCGGCATCCGCACGATCAATGATCTTTTCCGGCAGCTGTTCAACGGCTAAGGCGGGAAATGAAACGCGACGTCGGTGTGATCATCGTTGCCGCTGGCAGCGGGTCGCGCACGGGTTCACAAGAGCTGAAACAGTTTCGGTGGGTGGCGGGGAAGCCGATGCTCCTCCACAGCATTCAGACATTTCAGGCGCGGGTCGATGTTGCGATGGTCGTTTGCGTGCTGCCGCGTGAATACGTTGGCGACCCGCCTCCCTGGATATTCCAGAGTGACTCCGATCGGCTGCTGCTGTCTGTAGGTGGCCGGCACCGCAGTGAGTCAGTTGCCAACGGTCTCGAGGATCTGCCTGGCGAATGCGAGATCGTCGTAATCCACGACGCGGCTCGTCCCCTCGTTTCTGCGGAGACGATTGGCCGGGTGATCGATGAGGCGCGTAAAGGCAACGGCGCCGTGGCGGCACTGCCGGTCAGCGACACTCTCAAGCGCGTCGACTCGAACGGAAAAGTCGTCGTCACTGTCGACCGATTCGGATTGTGGAGAGCTCAGACTCCTCAGGCATTTCCACGCAAAGTCATCGAGCGCGCCCACCGCGAAGCCCGCGAGGCGGATCGCGTCGCCACGGACGACGCTGCCCTGTGCGAGCAGATCGGTCTACCGGTCGTCGTGGTTCGTGGCAGCGAACGCGCTCTGAAAATCACTGAAGAAAATGATTTCGCGTTAGCGGAGGCGCTGAGTATCTTCCGCGAATGAAGCCCCAGCCGATGGTGGTGCCGTTCTGGTCGCCGGAGGAGGTCGAGGCTGCCATTAATGGAACGCTTGCCCATCTCGCCGCAGGAAAAGTGCTCGCTTACCCAACCGAGACCGTCTACGGATTTGGCGGGGCAGTGGACGAAGAATCCGTGCAGCAACTCGTGAAGCTGAAGGGTCGCGCACCCGGAAAGCCATTCTTGCTCCTCGTTGCCGCGAGCGAGATGATCACGCGACTGGGTCTTCGTCTGACAGGCTACGCATCGATGTTCGCCGCACGCTTCTGGCCCGGTCCTCTCACGCTCGTCCTGCCAGGTGGCGAGAAGAGGGTCCCCGACAGGCTGCGCGGGCCCGAGGGAGGAGTGGCAGTTAGATGGACTCCGCACCGGTCGCTGGCGAGGCTCATCATCGCGCATGGTGAGCCGATAACTTCCACTAGCGCCAACCGGCCAGGAGTTCCGCCTGCAACCGCGGCCGATCAAATCGTCTCGCAGTGGGGGGACGCAATCCTCAGAGGTACGCTCCGCGTGCTCGACGGCGGACGACTCCGCGAGTCGCAACCATCTACTGTGGTCGATTGTACCGGAAGGCTGCCCCGGGTAATTCGTCCGGGTGCGATCGCTGCCGCCCAATTGAGAGAGAGTGTGCCCGATCTTGTCGGCGACGCCTAAGAAATGAATCTGCTTTTCGTCTGCAGCGGCAACACCTGCCGCAGCCCGCTCGCCGAAGCGCTGGCGCGAAAAATCGCCAAGCGCCGCGGCATCGAGGATCTCAACGTCTCCAGTGCCGGCACCAACGCCTGGGATAACATACCCGCGACCGACGAAGCGCTTCTCGTCGGAATGGAGCGCGAGCTGGATCTGACTGCGCACCGCGCGCGGAAGCTTACGCCGGAGATTGTCTCGGAAGCCGATCTCATTTTCGTCATGACGCCCGGGCATCTGGAGCAGGTGAAGCAGCTCGGCGGACGCGGAAAAGTTCACGTCATCGACGAGTACGCGTCCGGAACGGCGAACCAGGGAATCACCGACCCTTACGGTGGCGATCTGGAGGCTTACCGCCAGACCGCCGACGTTCTCGAGCAGGAGCTCGAGAAACTGTTCGACCGGATCGGCAGCTGAGGGCGCACCGTCAGTGAGCAAGCTTCCTGGCCGACTCGTATTGCTCGGTCATCCTGTAAGTCATTCGCTCTCGCCCAAATTCCAGAATGCCGCGCTCGAGGCGGCCGGGATTCCGCTCGTTTACGAGGCTGTCGATGTGGCGTCGCGCGATCTTCGCACGCTACTGAGAGAGTTGAAGAATGTCGAGGCAGCAGGCAACGTGACAATCCCGCACAAGGTCGCCATACACGCCAGCTGCGACGAGCTGACCGACATTGCGGCGAGGGTCGGGGCCGTTAACACCTTCTGGTTCGAGGCAGGTCGGCTGCACTGCGACAACACCGACGTGGGCGGCTTTGACGCCGCAGCGCGAGCGCTCCTTGGTGGCGAGCCGAGCGGAGCGCGCGTCGTTCTATTAGGAAGCGGTGGTGCTGCCGCGGCGGTGCTCGCAGCGGCCGAGCAATGGACGGGTGCGCACGTCACTATCCTCGCCCGGAATTTCGAGCGCGCCACCAAGTTGGCGCGCCGCTTTCGCGATGTCGCCCGCGTCGAAAAGACTCCCGCCTCTTCGCTTGCGGACGTGAGCTTGATCGTCAATGCTACGCCGGTTGGACAACACGACGACGAACAGCCTCTGGATGTCTCGCTCATTCCCAAGAGCGCTGCTGTCATGGACCTCGTTTACCGTCGTGGCGGAACGGCATGGGTGAAATCAGCACGAAAGAAGGGGAATCGCGCCGCCGACGGCCTGCCAATGCTACTCGAGCAGGGAGCGCTATCGTTCCAGCGCTGGTTCGGAATCGAACCCGATCGCGAAGCGATGCGACAGTCGCTGCTGTAGGAGCCGCCGCCCGCTGGTTCGGTGTCCGGGAGCATCTGGCAGGCGCGCTCGACCTCTTGCTCCCCCGAGTTTGCGTCTCCTGCGAGCGGATGTTATCGCGGCTCGAGACCGGAATTGTCTGCTCATTGTGCTGGTCGCGACTGCCATGTCTGCCGTCGCCTCAATGTGAGCGATGCGGTCACCCGGTTTCCACCACGAGTTGTAGGTGGTGTGAGCTACTGCCTCCATTCGTTCGCTCGGTGCGCTCGGTCTGCTGGATGCCCGTCGAGCCCGCTGCGAACATCATTCACGCGCTCAAGTACGAAGGTTGGGCCACCGTCGCCGAGGAAATCGCGGGGCGGATGAGTCGACTTTCCTGGCCGCTGGACGTGGTTGAGGAGCGAACCGCTATCATTCCAATTCCGTTGGCTTCAGCGAGAAAACGACAGCGTGGCTATAATCAGAGTGCGCTAATCGCTCATGGTCTCGCCAGGCGGTGGCGCATTCCTGTATGGGAAGAACTCGTGACGAGGTCACGCGAAACGAGCTCGCAGACCAAGTTGACACCCGAACAGAGGCTGGACAACGTTGCAGGATCGTTTCGCATCGACAGTCGAGGGCTCGAGAAACTGCGCGGCGCGCATCTCGTGATAGTCGATGACGTGGTGACGACAGCCGCGACGCTCAACGCTTGCGCCACCGCGCTGTACGAAGCGGGCGCTCGCATAATCAGTTACCTGACTTTCGGCCGTGCGCACGCCAGTGGCGACCGGCTTTAACCGAACGGAGCACGAGGAATGGCAATAAGGGTAGGCATCAACGGATTTGGACGCATTGGCCGGCAGGTTGTGCGCGCGGCAAAAAATGATGGCGTAGCCGATTTGGATTTTGTGGCTGTCAACGACCTCACCGACACGAAGACGCTGGCGCACCTGTTCAAGTACGATTCGGTGCATAGGACCTATCCGGGCGATGTCGAGGCCGGTACCGATTCGATCGTGATCGATGGGGACGAGATAAAGGTGCTTGCCCAGAAAGATCCGGGAGCACTCCCGTGGAAGGACCTCGGCGTCGACATCGTGCTCGAATCCACCGGCCGCTTCACTGACGCAGCGGCTGCTCGCAAGCACATCGACTGCGGCGCCAAAAAAGTATTGATCTCAGCGCCCGCCAAAGGCGAGGACATCACCATCGTCATGGGCGTGAACAGCGACAAATACGATTCTGCGAAACACACCATCGTCTCGAACGCGTCGTGTACGACCAACTGCCTGGTACCGATGGTGAAAGTCATCCGCGATGCCTTCGGCTTCCGTCACGCCTCGATGGTGACGATCCACAGCTACACCAACGACCAGCAAATACTGGATCTCCCGCACAAGGATTTGCGTCGCGCGCGAGCGGCGGCGCTGTCGATGATTCCCACGACTACCGGGGCGGCAAAGGCGACCTCTCTCGTCATCCCCGAGGTAAAGGGCAAGATTGACGGCAGCTCGATTCGCGTTCCGACTCCCGACGTGTCGTACACGATCCTGACGGTCGAGATCGAGAAGACGGGCGCCACCAAGGAATCTGTGAACGCGGCGTTCAAGCAGGCCGCAGCTCAAGGCCCGCTGCAAGGAATCATTCGCTACACCGATGAGGAGCTGGTCTCCAGTGATTTCATCGGCGATCCGGCCTCGTGCATTCTGGACGCCAAAACGACGAACGTCATCGACGGTACCCTCGTAACAGTGCAGGGCTGGTACGACAATGAATGGGGCTACGCCTCGCGTTGTGTCGACATGCTTCGGTTCATGGGCTCCAGACTCTAGGTCGAGCTCCGACAATGAGAAAAAAGACCGTCCGCGATCTCGATGACCAGCAGGTGCGCGGCAAGCGAGCCCTGGTTCGCGTCGACTTCAACGTGCCGCTTGATGCTGATGGACGTATCACCGACGACACTCGCATTCGCGCTTCGCTTCCGACGATCGAGCTGCTGCTCGAGCGCGAGGCGCGTCCGGTAATCCTCTCGCATCTAGGCCGACCCAAAGGGAAGCCAGATCCCAAATACTCTCTGCAGCCGGTGTCTCAGCGCCTCGAGGAGCTCACTGGCTGCGAGGTGATCTTCGTCGAGTCGACGGATTCAGACGAGGCAGTTCAAGCCTGCCAGAATCTCAAGAAGGGACAGATTCTGCTGCTGGAGAATACCCGGTTCCTAGGCGGCGAGGAGAAAAATGATCCGCGGCTGGCTAGAGCACTTGCCGAGCTCGGTGATTTTTTTGTGAACGACGCCTTTGGATCGGCGCATCGAGCGCACGCGTCAACCGTTGGCGTTGCCGAGCATCTTCGGCCAGCCGTTGCCGGTCTCTTGATGCAGACCGAGCTCGAGTATCTCGGTGGCGCCCTCGCCAATCCCAAGCGACCATTCGTTGCGATACTCGGTGGGGCAAAGATATCCGGCAAGATTGATGTGATTGAGCAGTTGCTGCCGAAAGTCGACGGGCTGCTGATCGGCGGTGCGATGGCCTGCACGTTCTACAGAGCGATGGGTCTCGAAACCGGGAAGTCGCTGGTGGAAGAGGACCGTGTTCCCTTGGCGAAAGAGCTGCTCGCTCGAGCCGGGATGCGCCTCACACTCCCACACGATGCGATGGTCGCGCCTTCGCTCGAGCGGCCGCAGGATGCGAAGCCGGTCTCGCGCAATGCGATCCCGAAGGATCAGTCGATGTTCGACATCGGGCCTCAAACCGCCGAGTCGTATTCGCGCGCAATCGCATCAGCCAAAACGATCATCTGGAACGGCCCGATGGGGGTGTTCGAGACGCCGCCGTTCGACGCCGGCACCCGCGCGATCGCGCAAGCAATGGCGAGCTCGACAGCAAGGGGGGCTACCACGATAGTCGGTGGAGGTGATTCCGCCGCTGCCGTGAGTGAAGCGGGGCTCGAAAAAAAGATGAGCCACGTTTCGACCGGCGGCGGAGCGTCGCTCGAATTCCTCGAAGGCAAAAAACTCCCGGGAGTGGAAGTCCTCGACGAGGCAGACTAATGAAGCGTCCCGTTCTCGCGGCCAACTGGAAGATGAACAACGGCCCGACGGCGGCGAAAACTTTCATGGACGCGTTTCTCGCGAGCTATCCGCCGGCGAACGACCGTACCATTGTCATCTTTCCACCCGCTGTCTCGCTTCCGACAGTTGCAGCTGCGATCTCCGGTCGCGCAGACATCCTCGCCGGAATACAAAACATTCACTGGGCGGAGAAGGGGGCCTTCACCGGAGAAATCTCGGCCCCGATCGCCAGGGACGCGGGCGCTCGCGTGGTGCTGGTAGGGCACTCTGAGCGGAGACACGTCTTCGGCGAGACCGACGCCCAGATCGCAAGGAAATGTCTGGCGGCATCGCGGGCCAAGCTCCCGTTCATGCTATGCGTCGGCGAGACGATCGAGCAGCGGGAAGCGGGCGAGACGAAAGCACTGGTGACACAGCAGCTTCGCGATGGACTCTCGCAAACGCCGAAGCTCATCGATGCCGATTTTCTGCTCGCCTATGAGCCGGTGTGGGCGATCGGCACCGGCCTCACTGCATCCGCGACCGACGCGTCTGCAATTCATACCCTACTGCGCTCCGAGCTGTGTCAGATGATCGGTACGCGCGGGGATGAGATTCCGATTCTTTACGGCGGGAGCGTCAACTCCACGAATGCGGCGGGTCTCCTCGCAGCACCTGAAGTCGATGGACTTCTTGTTGGCGGTGCGAGCGTGGAGGCAGCTTCCTGGCTCGGCATCGCTCGGACTTGACTGGTTTCCAGTCGTCGCTGATATTCCAAGGCTAGACTGAACTTTAATTCTATCAATGATTTACACGTTTCTTTTCACCCTGCTCATCGTCGATTGCATCGTGCTGATGATGGCCATCCTTCTGCAGAGCGGAAAGGGCGGTGGTCTCGCCGCCAGCTTCGGCGGCGCCAGCTCCTCACCCGATGCGCTGATCGGTATCCGCCAGGCGGGAAATCTTCTCACCAAAGTCAGTTGGTGGGGCGGCGGCATATTCCTCGGCCTCGCCTTCGTTCTGCAGTTGATGTCGACGCACACGTCGGCGCCCCGCTCTGTCCTCGAGAAGGGCCTCGGCACCCAACCGCAAAACGTGGCACCGCCTACCTCCGCGCCGGCCGTTCCGCTCGAGCCAGCGCCAACGACGAGGGCGCCCGCCCGAACGCCGACGACGAAACCTCCAGCTACCACTCCGAAGCGCTAAGTTGACGACCGAGCGTCGATTGACTGAACAAGGGTTCCTCCTCCTCGAGGATGGAACCCTTTTTCACGGCCGAATCAGCGGAGAATCCGCGACCCATCTACCCGCCGTGGCCGAGGTCGTTTTCACCACCAACATGACCGGCTACCAGGAGGTCTTCACCGATCCCTCCTATCGGGGTCAGATCGTGGTGATGACCGCGCCGGAAATCGGCAACTACGGAATTAATGCGGAGGATCCCGAGTCCGGTGCGCCTCAAGTTGCCGGCGTGGTGGTGCGTGAGCTCTCACAGACATACTCGAACTGGCGCGCCACTGGCGGACTGGAGACATGGCTCGCATCATCGCAAGTGCCGATAATCCAAGACGTTGACACGAGACGTCTAACCCGACACTTGAGGTCTGTCGGCGTCATGCGGGGTGTGATCGGAAGCGGTGATCAACCGGACGATGCGAGCAAGGCTGCGTTGGAAGCGTGTCCGTCTATGGAAGGCCTGGATCTGGCTTCGCGCGTTTCGACGCGAGAGCCGTATAGCTGGGGAGACCCGCGCGCGCGCCA
>WNGD01006322.1_pt1 | contig 12564 bp, 9 predicted proteins | sample 5400671 | NCBI WGS metagenome assembly WNGD01 (sample SAMN13153369, study PRJNA577476) | soil metagenome | isolation source: 40 cm soil or saprolite under grassland replicate 2 | place: USA:California | collected 2016-06-15
TCGATGTCAACGCCGAGATCGTAGGAGTTCAGCTTGAGCTTGTAGTCGGGCCGGAGGGGCTCATCCTCGCGCACGTCCATGATCAAATGGGCGATCTCTCCCTCGATCTCGAGCTTCCAATGTCGATACTTTTCCGGCGACGTCTCGAAACGGATCATGATGGACCTCGAAAAACTATTCTACGCGGATTCTTCGTGTCTTTTGGCTCTTTTTGACGATAATACCCACACTCTGGCGGCCCCGTAATACACTGTGAAGGGGGGCTTCAAAGCAACCTTGATGATAAGCAATCAAGGGCCGAACCAACTGCCGGTACAGGTCCGGCTGTTCAACCGAAGCGGCGTTCAGTTCGATCTTCCCGCACTCACTCTGGGTGCTCACGAAGTCCGGTCACTGGACTTGAGACAATCCGCCCCACAGGGAGCGGAGTTTGAGGACGGCAATGTCGCGGTTGAGTTTCGTTATCCAAGTAGGCACGACATCGACGGGAGAATAGGCGCACGCCAGAATATCAATCTGCAAGACATCGCCAACTCGCGCGCCACTGTCGGCATGTTCGGCTCCGGTTTTATCGAGATGCTGGCGCGCCAAATGACGCGCGAGCTGCAGGCCATCCGCGATACGATTGCGTCGGGAGGCTCGGCGTCCCTGGTTGCCAAAAGCATCTCCTTGGGTGTCCTCAGCCGCCGTGCCGACGGCGCCTGGAACATCTCGGGAGTGGAAGGGATCCCCGCGGTCAGCCTTGTTTCTCGAGGGCTCAGGCAATACTGTCCGTGGCCCGCTGGTCTCGTCCTCTTCCGGGTATCGGGCGTACGTCACAGTGACGGCGGAGATGCGCAGACTGGAAGGCTGGCCAACCTGCGTGAACACCGCCTCCCTTTTTGTGGCCTCGCCCGGCGCCGGGAGTTTTTCGATGGTGTTTCAAAAAGAACCGACTCCAGAAAGCTCCGGAAATGGGTTGAGGCTTGTTGACTGGTGGGGTCCGGACGGTCGAACTCTGGCCGCTGTCTCATTGTGGTGGCAGGAAGACTCAGACGTGGGAGGACACGGCATTTTGATCTACCGAGCAGAAACAAAGCGGGTCGTTGAACCCGACCTCGACGCGTTGTTTTCGCGGAGTCTTCGAAGAGAGTGTTCGCTCCGGCTCGATGACATTCCAGGGTTTACAGAGTCCGGCGAACTCGTGGTCAAAGTCGGCAACTGGAAAGATTCGTACGACCCGGAGTCGGACAAACCCTGTTTGAGCAGCGAAGAAGAACACGCATTATGGGCCATTGACGTGCGAGCTAACAGCGCACGACGGCTGCCGAGTGGCTATGTACCGAAGCGGAAGGAAACCAGGCAAGTCAAATAGATCATGCGCCCGGGGGCGCACCCAAGCGCGCGAAAATACGCTCCCGCTGACTCATGGATCGTGGAGGAGCGCACGCTTGCAACGCCCGTGAGGGCGGGGAAACATTTGAAATTTGAGATTTCAAATGAGAGTACGACCGGGCGTACCTACTGCCGGCCCTTAATGGCCTCAAGCTACTCTTTCCGTGCGGCTGCCAGGCTCGCTGTCCGAATTGGAGCATACGCAATAGCGTTCCTTGGGGCGCTTGACCGGGATTTGTCAATTTTCGCGAGCAATTGCTGACTTTGCCGAGACCCTGTCCGTTCCTGAGACTGCGGGTTATTCCGCGTCGATCACAATCGGCGAAGTGCAATTAGAAGAAGTGGGAGTCAACCACGCAAAATGCCATCGCGCATTCGGGCGAAGCCCTTGGAGTGCGTCCCGCAAAGCGGGGCGCCTTTGACACGCAAAGCTTTCCTCGCGACGCTCCGGTCCACCAAGGCGGCAGCAAGCTGCCGCACTCCAAAAGGTGCCTCGGCGCGCGCAGAACTTTGACTCCCACTTTTAATTGCACCCACAATCGAATCGAGGGGCGGGTTGACTCGGGCGAAGGGATTTGCGTATCATCGGGCTTCTGCAGGAGAATCAGCATCATGGATTGGAAAGAACTTGAAAAAATGACGATCGTGAAGATTCGGGAAGAGGCCCTGAAGCACGAGATCAAGTCGGTGCACGGGAAGTCGAAGGCGCAGCTCATGGACGAGCTCGCGTCAGTCCTCGTCATCGAAAAGCCGCACGTTCACTTCACCGAAAAGGTCGTCCATAGCAAAGGCGAGCTGAAACACAAAATCCGGGAGCTCAAGGGCGAACGGCACAAGGCCATCGCAGCCCATGATCACAAGGCGCTTCACGACATCCGGAGGCAGATCCACAAAATGAAGCGCCAGATCAAGAAGATCGAGACCAAGGCCGCCGCCAAAACCTCTGCCTAAAACTCAGCGAGCAGCCTCATACTGCTCAATCATTGGCTGGGAGACGGATCTTCGTGGCATGGTCCCACTTCCCACGGGCGGGACGCCCGTGCCACGCCCCGGTGACACTGAGCCAGAATCAACCGCGAAGACGCGAAGAGAGCAAAGGATTCGCCAAGAATTTTGCTGAAAACGGCCTCCTATGCCCAGCGGGCTTCTTCCGCGCGACGCCACCACGAGTAGAAGAGCCTTTCCGTCGTCATATCTACGAGCAAAGCCATTCGCTCCGCGAACGGCTTCTTTATACTGTAGGTAACTTCGTACACCTCTGTGTTCTGGCTGGCGGCCAGAAGATAATCGTCGCTGGTCGTCAGATCGTCGATCAGATTGAGCTTCCGCGCACGGGCTCCGTACCAGTATTCACCCGTAGCCACGCTCCCAACATCCACGCCGGGCCGGTTCTGCGCAACAAGGTCCTTGAAAAGGCCGTGAAGATCTTCCAGTTGTTCCTTCACTTTCGCGCGCTCTTCGTCCGTGTTTCTGCCGAACATGGAGAGAGTCTTCTTGTGTTCCCCCGCGTTTACCTGCTCGAAATCCACGCCGTGCCATTCGAGCAGGCGGTGAAAATTCGGAAGCTGCGCCAGGACTCCTATGGAACCGACAACCGCAAAGGGAGCCGCAATGATGCGGTTTCCGACGCAGGCCATCAGGTACCCGCCGCTGGCGGCCACCTTGTCGACCGCGACGGTCAGACGGATCTGGCGGGACCGGATGCGTTGGAGCTGTGATGCGGCAAGCCCGTGCTCGTGGACCAGGCCCCCGGAATTCTCCAGCCGCAGCAGCACTTCGTCTTCGGGCGTGGCCATCGTGAGCACCGCGGTCACCTCTTCCCGGAGTGAAGAGACGGCGGTCGCCTTGATGTCGCCGCGGAAGTTGAGGACGAAGATCCGCTTGCGCGACTTCGACGCGCCGGCCAGTTTTCTCTTTTCCTCCGCCTGCCTGCGCGCCTTTCTCTCTTTGAGTATCTTTTTGAATTGCTTCTTGCTGAGCATTGCCTCTTTCAAAATGTCCGACATCTCCTCATATTTTTCGTTAAGACACCTCACTTCCAACCTGTCAGGCGGGCGGCCCCTCCGGTGAGACATGCTGACAACCATGGCGATGATGATCCACGCCATGACCACCACCGTTACTGCCTTCGCCAGAAATAAACCGTATTGCATTAGAATATCTGTCATATCCCTCGCTCCTGTTGAGGCCACCTCTGCTCGTCCTTCGCAAGCTGTCCACGATTGACCGAGAGGTGAAGCCATCCAAAGATCCGCATCATAATCCACAACGTGAATCGGGGAACATGTAATCGGGTGCAATTAGAAGCGGGAGTCAGTTTCTGCCGCGGGCTGCGTGCAAAAGACCGACAAATGACGAGTCCGATATGGAGTGCGGCGACTCCCACTTAATTGCACCCCGTTGCTCCCGGGAGGGACCTGGGCAAAGAATTGAGGACAGAAGACTTGCCACGAATTTCACGAACGGTTTCCCTCGTACGGTGGCCGGCCTGTTTTTCTCCCCTGGGAGCGCGTGCATCCCGCCTGCTGTACGTCAAAACGCAGGGCCCCGCCGTGCGGGACGCTCCCAGGAACTTCGGCCGCGGAATGCGGTGAAGCCAGGCGCCGATTGTGACGAAAAGAATAATGCAAGGGTATGTCGAGGTTCGGAAAGCAGATGTTTCACTGGAACGTTCAATTCGAAGACTACCCGCTACGGGGCGGCCGGGTCCTGGCCCTTGGATTTGCTCTCCTTGCCATGGCAGCGCTCCCGGCCGCCGCGCAGATGCACCCGGACTTTTGGGCTATCGGGGAACGCGACATCAACCCCCCGGTCAATGGCACCCCCAATCAGCTTTCAGCCTCCGAAGAGGTGGAGCAGGCACAGGCCATCGATGCTCTGCTACTCGAGAAGCTTGTTTTGAGCGAGAACCGGGAGCTTCTGGATTACGTCCAGGGTCTCGCCGAGCAGTTACGGCGCCGGTCCGACCTAAAAGAGCCGCTGCACGTGCGCCTCGTTCGCAAACAGCAGTACCTTGCTTCGGCCACACTGGCCGGTTATCTCTATGTTGACGAAGACCTGTTCCGAACCGTTGCCAGCGAAACGGAATTGGCCGGCGTGCTTGCCCACGAGATCGGGCACCTCGCAGCGCGGCACGGCTCGGAAAACATCGCACGCCTGCGCCAGCTGAAAGCGCGTTCCTCGCAACTTTCGAACACGCTGCTTCCGGCGCCGCCCGAGAAGGTACCAACGTGCGATCTCTCGGCTTTTTGGAAAACTGTCCGGTACGAAAACGAGGTCGAAGCAGACGAACTGGCCACCCAATACCTGTGGAATTCCGGTTTCGATCCCCGAGGACTGTGGACCTTCCTGCAGCGCGTGGGGCAGCGGAACGAATCGGATGCGCCAGCCGGCCCGGGTCCCTTGACCCATCCTTCAATTTCCTTGCGCCAGGAGAAAATCCAGGCTGTCCTGGACCTCCTTCCGCTTCTCTCCTCCATTCGCCCCGACAGCCCGGAGTTCACGGTGGCCCGCGCGCGCCTCATGCCGGAGCCCAAGTAAACGGCAGAAGGGGTTTTGAGGTTTGGAGTTGGGCCTTCAGGCTGCACTGACTCGGGGCAGGCTAAAGCCTGTATTCCGAACAAAAGCTCCTCACCAGCGGCTGGACGGGGGCAACAGGATGCTGTTGAGGAACAACCGGTGCGCGCCATAGAGGAACGTCCGGAACGTCACATCGTCTGCGAAGCAGATGACATGCCCGTGCCCGGCCGGCTCGTCCCAAAGAAAGCCGGCGTCCTTCAATGCCTCGCGTGATTCCTCGAAAGCGAAACCCGCCAGGACCGGCCGCTCGCGATCGATCGTCCCGACGCGCGCCGCCTTTTGAGCCGGTTTGAACACGAGATTCGAGCGCAGAACCGCGACCACCGGGCCGTCTATGCCCGTGCCCAGAAGGTGTTCCGTATCGACGTTGACCCGCACGAAGGCGCCCGGGACAGCTTCCAGTCTCTTGGGCGGTTCCTTCTTTTCATCTGCCTTCTCTTTCGGCGCCGGCTCGGCGGATCTCTCGCGAGTGGCCGTGAGCCCTACCTTTTCGCCGCTGGCCCACAGAGCCGCTCCCTTGACGCACACGAGCGTTCCTCCCTCGCGGACCCAGTTTTTCAAACGCTCCACTCCCTGCTCGCCGACAATGCGGGCGTACCCCTCCGGCTGCCCGTCTGGAAGGACAATGACGTTGTAACGCTTGAGGTCCGTGCCGCCCAAATCGCCTCCCTTGATGGCTGTAAACGGGATATCGTAGGTTTTCTCGAGCAGGAACCAGATCGCTCCGTAGGCGGTTGCCGATGTGGGCGGCTCACACATGACGGCTATGGAGGGTTTCCTGAGATCCACGACCGAGGCGTCTCCCAGGTCCTTTCCCTTTTCCACAAAGGCGCTGTTCGCCGCAAGCACCTCCACCTCATTGGCGGCCGCAAGAGCCACGAGCCTTGCGTGGAGCGAATCCGGATTTGTCCTGGTTCGCACGACTACGGTCCCCCCAGGGAAAGCGCGACCGCCCAGCGTAAAGGGCTCGCGTGCCAGCGCGAGCTGAAAACCCTCCTTCCAGAGTGCCGCAACGATCCGCGCAGCCCCCTTTGTGTTCCAGGGAAACAAGTAAGCAAACTGCGCCGCTGCGGGAGCCGCAAAGGAAGGCGCCGGCCGCGCGGTTACGGGATCCATCGGTCCTTCGAGAACGTCCTCGGTCCAGTAGGCTTCGACGCAGTACGCCATGGGCAGCGACCAGGCATTGATGTCGTAAAACCCGTAGGGTTTCTTCGGCGCCGCCTCTCCGGCCGTATCGTTGTAGGATTTCGCCTCGCGCACGGTGTCAAGAAATTCCTGGTCGAGGGGCGTTTCGCGATCCAGAAGCGTGCGCAGCAGCCTCTTCTGAGGCTGGTTCGCGGGAATCACGAAAGCACCCGCGGGGAAGTTCCTGCGCTCAGTCTTGTCGGAGAAGTAATCGTGCGCGGCCGCCGACTGAAAAGCTCCCCGCGTGCGATGGACCTCGATTCTGTGCTGGAGGAGCAGCTCCACGAGGTCGGCGGCGCGCGACGGATCCTTACCCGGGACGAGGACAAACTGCTTCACTTTTTCCGCGGCCACGTCCTTCATGGCGGAGGCCCGAAAGTTATACAGATCGAGCAGCCGCGCCGCGCGGTTCTCGGCCGTGGTGAGGAGCGAAGCCATGGCCCCCGTGAAATGGTGCAGGATGCCGTCGCGCAGCGTAGTAACGCGGCCGTCTGGAAGCTGGTAGGCCAGGCCCTTGTTGCCGCCGCCGTCGGTCTCGAACGTCATTCCAGTCGCGCCGTTGAGCGCGGGATAGCTGTCGTAGTAACCCGGGTAGTAAATGTCGAAGACGTTGCGCGTGAAGTACGGCCAGCCATTTTTATCGAATGCGGAGGCGATGTTCTTCCCGTAGGTTTCCGCCCATCTGCGCGCGTTTTTGTCCAGCTGGGCGTTGATCGGCAGCGCCCACGGCGGGAAGAAAAAGCGGTCGGGATTTCCGTGATGGTCTATGAACACGACCGGGTTCCACCGATGGATTTCGCGCACGATAACCCGAGTCTCGCTTTGACTGAGGAACGCCGCGTCGCGGTTCAGGTCGATCTGGTAATGGTTGTTGTTGGTGTCCATGCGCCAGTCGCCGCGGTGCTCCTGCGCGGCCGGGTCAGGGTTGCCGGTGGCCGACGCTTTCATCCAGGCCACGTGACGCGAGTGGCTCTCGGGATTGTGCGCCGGATAGATCAGGGTCACGACTCCTTTGAGGATTTTCGACGTCACCGGATCCTGCGCCGCAGCCAGGTGATAGGCGAGGATAATGCCGGTTTCAAATGCCGCGGATTCATTCCCGTCGTTGGCGAAGTTCATCCAGGCAAAGGCTGGTGTGTTGGCGGCGATCTCCCGGGCCCGAGTTTCCGCCGTTTTTCTGGGATCGCGGAGATCTTCGATAGCCAGGCGGTACTGCTCGAGCTTCTGGATGTTCCCGGGATCGCTGACGGCCACCAGCAGCAACTCCCTGCGTTCGTTGGATTCCCCGACGCGAAACACCTTCACACGCCCGGTTGCAGCTTCGAGCCGGCGCATGTATTCCGTCATGTGCAGGTGCTCGGTGTAATCCTCGCCGATTTCGTAGCCGAGGACCGATTTCGGCGCCGGAACCCGGGCATCGTAGGTGCTCCCGGGAAACCACGGTTCCTCCTGGGCCAACATAGGGAGCGCGAACAGACAGAGCACGCTTCTTGGTAACCAACGACCCATGGAGTCCCCCTGATTGATGATTGCGGATTGCGGATTTCGGATTGCGGATTTTTTTCAATCGGAAATCCGCAATCGGAAATCCGCAATCGGTCAATGCTTACGGTAGGCGATTTTGCCGCCCACGACGGTGCAGACGACTTCGGTCTTGAGGATCTCGTCCTCCGGCGCTGTCAGGATATCGCTGGAAAGAACCGTAATGTCCGCCAGTTTGCCTGCCGTGAGCGAGCCCTTGACGTTTTCCTCGAAGGCCGCGTACGCCGTGCTCCAGGTGTACGACTTTAACGCATCCTCGCGGCTCATCCGCTGGTCCGGGTAGAACACAGAACCGTTCCCGAGCTTGCGTGTCACGGAGGCGTAGAAGCTGGCGATGGGGCTCACATCCTCCACCGGAGCGTCGGTTCCGTTGATAACGATCGCCCCCGATTTCATCAGCTTCTGCCAGACATAGGCGCCTTCCTCGGCGCGCTTCGCGCCCAGCCGGGCGGTGACAAAAGGCGCGTCCGAGGTGCAGTGAATCCCCTGCATCGAGGCAATCACGCCCAGCTGCGCGAAGCGCGGAATGTCGGCGGCGCTCAGGTGCTGCGCGTGCTCGATCCGCCAGCGCAGGTCCTTCTTCTCCGGATGCGCCCTGAAGGACTCTTCGAAGATATTCAGCGTTTCCCTGTTCGCGCGGTCGCCGATGGCGTGAACGCACAGTTGGAATCCGTGCGCCAAAGCGAGCCTCGCCGTCTCCTTGATCTCCTCGATCGGAGTGGTGTTCAGGCCCGTGCTGGCCGGGAGATCGGAGTAAGGCTCCAGCAACCAGGCGCCGCGCGAGCCGAGAGCGCCGTCAATCGCGCGCTTGATGGCGCGGACCGTCAGGCGCTTGTCTCCGAAATTGATGATCCTGTACTTCGACAGGTCCTGCGCCAGCTTCGAGTTTTCTTCCCGGATCATCACCCAGAGCCTTAAGCCGAGCTTCCCCTCTTCGACAAGCTTCTTGAGCAGGTCTATCGTCGCAAAAGACGAGCCGGCATCCTGAAAGCTGGTTATCCCCTTCGAGAGGCATTCCTGTGCAGCCAGCTCGATTTCCTTGCGCGCCTCGGCCTCGACCTGCGCGGGGGACCGCCTGGCTCGCGCCGCGGCCAGAGCGCGCGCTATCAAACCGGAGGCCGTCTCGCGAAGGACGCCGATTGGATTTCCCTGCGCGTCCTTAAGGATCTCTCCACCCGGCGGATTTGCGGTATTCCTGTCGATTCCCGCCAGCTCCATCGCTTTGGCATTCGCGAAGGCGGCATGGCCGCTGGCGTGGGTCAGGTACACCGGATTGTTCGAGGAGACCTTGCTGAGAGAAGCATGCGTTGGAAAACCTTCGACATTTTCAGAAGGCGCTTTGTCCCATTTTTCCTGATGCCAACCCCGTCCGAGAATCCACTCGCCGGGTTGGGCTTTCCGGGCTGCCTGCGAGACCATTGCGACGATCTCGTCCCAGTTTCGCGCGTCCATCAAGTTCAGATTCATCCTGGCCTGCCCGATCGCCGTGAAATGCCCGTGCCCTTCGATAAGGCCGGGGAGGGCGAGCTTTCCCGTCAGGTCGATCACCTGTGTTGATTTGCCGATGTAAGGCTGAATTTCCTTGTCGGTTCCTACGGCGACGATCACGTCGCCCCGCACCGCCAGCGCTTCGGCCTTGGGCTTTGCGCGATCCATCGTCACGACCTTGCCCCCGCGCAAGACCAGGTCCGCCGGCTCGATGTTCTGCGCGAATCCAAAGGCAGAGGCCAGAAAGAACGAAAGACAGAGAACAAACCGGCAGCATCCGGTGCTAATCACCCGTTAATTTCTCCGGAAGGTTGCTCCTGCTCCAAACCACGGATTTTCCATGAAGGTTCGATCCACGCTCGCGAACGAAAAAACGGCCGCAGCCGGGTCCCAATGACAAATGATCAATGACCAATGACCAACGACAAATAATCGTTGCCTTTCGTATTTGATTTCATTTGTCATTGGTTATTTGTCATCTGAAGAGCGTGCAGTCTCATGAGACGGCGCTGAGGCCGGGACCGGTGAGTGTCCCCGTATCCAGCATGCCGTCCTTGACGCGGAACAGTCCCGGGAATTTGCTCTCCCACGCCTTGTTTGCGGCGGGTACGTACTCGCGCGCGTTCCCTTCGATGCCTGAGACGCCCGGGACGTGGGCAGCCAGACCCGCCGAATGGATAAAGGACGCCCCGGGGCAGGTCAGATCCTGCACGCAGAGAAACATCTTGTATTTTTGCCCGGCTGCGGCCATCAGCAATGCCTGGCTTTGTCCCTTGCAGGCCTTCAAAGCTGCGCCCGTGTAACCCATCTCCCGGGCGAGCATGAGCGCCTCGAAATCCGTGAGCGATTCGTCGATAACGACCGGGCGCAGCTTCGACGCCTGGTGCATGACGTTGGAGCGGTTCGCCTTCAGATCCCTGGCGGTCGGCTGTTCAATATAGAGGATTTTAAAAAATCCGCCTGGCGCCCTTTCCTTGAGCCGCCTCAGAAACTCCAGAAGGAATTCCACATTGGGACAGTTCTCGTTGAAGTCCAGGCAGTAAAACCACTCCGTGACGCCGCGCTTTTTCTGCGTCTCCTCCGTCACCCGGTCGATTTTTGTCACTCGCTCCAGATCGCCGGCCAGATCCTCTCCGTTGAGCTTGATCTTGATCCGCACCAGGCCGTTGTACTGGATCCACTCGGGCAATGTTTCGGGAAGCCCGTCGTTGATGCGGCGCTGGATGTCTTCTTCGGTGATGGGATCGCCTGCGCCCACGGAGTGGAACAGCGGAGTGCGGGGCGCCGGCTGCGTCTTGACGTATTGCTGAAGATATTCGCCCCGGAAATCAGGCCCGAGGTAGCGCGAGAGATCGCCGGCCATGCAATCGGGACCGTAGGTATCATAGCAATTCCGGTCCAGAGCCTTGCCGAACGCATCGTGGATGGCCGCGTCGAAAGGGCTGGCCGTGACCAGGGTGCAGAGTTTGGGAATCGGCGAAGTGAGCTTCAGCTCCGCGGAAACCGTCTCCGCCTCTTTCAGATACGCTGGTTCGAGCGCATGGTTTATCTCGACCGGATGGGCGGTTTCCTTATACTCCGACGTGATTTTCGAGATGCGCCCGGCAAGCGTTCTCATCGCTCCGAGGGTGGCGTCATAAGACATCACTTTCGAAGGGAACGACCAGACGTTGCCGAGCGGCATGGAGCCGAATCCTTTGGCGACGCGCCCCCCGCGCGTGCGCACGGCGCAGTGCACGTTCAGCAGCGTCACGCGATCCACGGCCCTGCCGCCGAATTTGTACGGTGTCCGGTAGAGATATTCTTCGTAGCTGTGGCTTACCTCCTCAATGCGGATGTCTGTCGGCTTGGCTGAAACCCCGCGGAACAACGCCGCGGCGGGCGAGACCGCCGCAGCACGCAAAAGCGCTCGGCGTGAGATTTCCCTTCTTATCTTCCGTCTCCTCTGCATTTTCCGTTTCTCCGGTGACCGATCGCACGATCCAAAAACTGGCCACGAATTTCACGAATTACACGGAAAACAGGCTCGCGGAATGATCTGCTTAGAAAAGCTCTTCCCCGTACAGCCTCTTTGGCATCAGGCCGGCATAGACAGCGAGCGAAAAAATTCGTTTAATTCGTGAAATTCGTGGCAAGTCGTTCTGGGGTCAAGTTCCTTCCCAATCATGAGTAGGCTTCGGCTATGCGGGCCTTGAGGAATTCCAGATCCCGCTGTGCGGCGATCATCGTGTTCTCCTGCCTGGCGGCCGCCGTATTCCCGGGGATATCGTATTCCAGATGCAGGGACACGGGGCCGTGAAATCCCGAGCTCGCAAGGACGCTGAAGAAATATTTCCAATCCACCATCCCCTCGCCCAGAGCGCAGTTCCGTTCTCCCCATCCCTTGGGGCTTTTTTCCCAGTAGAAGTCTTTAACCGCGATCATCTTCAGGCGCCGCGAGACAAGATGGGTCGCAATCTTCCAGGCTCCGCCGCCCCCTTCCGCCATCGCATGGCGAATGTCGAAGTAATACCCCACCCATCGAGGGTCCATGCTCTCTATGATGGGCGCAACATCCCACACGGGCGCGCCGACGTAGGCCGCATGGTTGTGAAAGCCTGCCTGGAGCCCATGCCGCGTCCCGAGCTCCGCCAGGCCGCGAAAATCACTCCCGGCCCGTTCGAGCTCTTTTCGCACGTCCACGAACGAGTACTTGTAATAGCCCGGCTTGAAGAAAGGGATTCCGTGTTTTCCCGCGGCCGAGAGGATCGGGCTCGCTGTGGAGTGCGTCGCAGAAACCAGCTCGGTCGTGATCATCGGGACTTCAAGACCCTCGTCACGGATGGCGGCCACTGCTCTGGGCAAGTCTTCCGCGCCTTTTTCCGGCACAACATGCCCGCCCGTGCGCACGGTAAGGTCGACACCCTCAAAGCCCATGCGTTTGACGCGCCGCGCCAGTTCGCGCCACGTCGTGTCCGGAAGGTGCTTGGAAAAAAAGCACACGCTCCCCTTGAATCCTCCGCCGGCACGTGGATCGTTTTTGGTGTTCGATGACCCGGCAATCGTGGCTGCGGCCCAGAGGCCGGCCGGCGCCGCCGTCAGAAATTCTCTTCTCGATTGTCCCATGTTCCAATTTCCAGTGAAAAACGTACGGAGTTCAGCCTGCCTTTAAGAACTGAGGAATCCAAGAATTCAAGAATCCAAGAATTCATGGAATGGCCTTGACACCAATGCATTCTTGGATTCTTGGATTCTTGGATTCTTCAATAGTCAATTCCGCATGCAATAAGATGGAATGAGACTCCGAACCTCGGATAATTGACAAAGGCATTCAGCTGGCGTAAGTTTCCGGGTCATGCTTGCCGCCCCCAGGTCGAGGCAGATCTGGTATCGGAGCTGCGTTCTCCTCACGACGTT
>WNGD01005262.1_pt1 | contig 12563 bp, 8 predicted proteins | sample 5400671 | NCBI WGS metagenome assembly WNGD01 (sample SAMN13153369, study PRJNA577476) | soil metagenome | isolation source: 40 cm soil or saprolite under grassland replicate 2 | place: USA:California | collected 2016-06-15
AACCCGCTCGTTTTAATCTTGTTGGCTGCGAGTATTGTATCAGCCGTTTTTGGTGCAGTTATCGATGCGAGTATTATTATTGTGATTGTATCGCTGAGCATCGCGCTTAACTACTTTCAGACCCATCGCTCGGAGCGCGCAGTTGAGGGACTGCGCAAGCAAGTAGCGCTAACAGCGACAGCTCTGCGTGATGGGAACTGGGTCGAGATTCCACGAAGTGAACTGGTACCTGGTGATGTCATCCGTCTCACTGCCGGGGATCTTGTACCTGCTGATGCCCGCTTGCTCCAATCAGTCTATCTACATGTTCAGCAAGCCGCACTGACTGGAGAATCCTTGCCAGCGGAAAAGGATGCGAGCGACAGCGCATCAACGTCGGGAAACCTGATTGACGTACGCTCTGTCGTCTTTCTCGGCACTTCCGTTGTTAGTGGAACAGCAATAGCAGTCGTTACCGCAACGGGTCGGAATACGGCTTACGGTGATATTGTGGCACATCTTGCCAAGCGTCCACCACAAACTGAGTTTGAACATGGCGTCAGAGCTTTCGGTCTCCTCATTACAAGGACCGTCTTCTTCCTTGTTCTCTTTGTATTCCTCATCGGCATCATCTTCAAGCACAGTACTCTGGAATCAGCTCTCTTTGCTATCTCCCTTGCTGTCGGATTGACCCCAGAGTTTCTACCGATGATCGTGACGATTACCCTGGCACAAGGGGCTGCACGGATGGCGCGGCAGAAAGTCATTGTCAAGCACCTGGAGTCCATGCAAAACTTCGGCAGCATTGATGTACTTTGTAGCGACAAGACTGGAACCTTAACCACTGGGGAGATGGTGCTCAGCGACTGCTTCGATCCCCAGGGCCAACCGTCGAAGAATATGTTGTTGTTTGCCTACCTCAATAGCTTTTATGAAACAGGCATCAAAGGCCAAATCGACGCCGCAGTCCTGCGCTATGAGCAACTTGATGTGAGTTCCTATCGCAAGCTGGGGGAAATCCCGTTCGATTTCGAACGGCGACGCCTCTCCGTGGTCGTGGAGCAGGAGCAGAATGGAGAGCCACTCTTGATTTGCAAAGGCGCGCCCGAGAGTACACTACCAGTGTGTTCCAAGTATGAAATAGATGGCCAATTCATTCCCCTGGATGATAAGTCACATTCATCGTGCAAAGAGACCTACCAGAAGCTCAGCGCTCAGGGCTATTACACCATAGCTGTTGCCTACCGGCCTTTGCCTCCGAAGCCTGAGGTCTATCGTGCAAGCGATGAGCAGGACATGATCCTGCTCGGCTACCTGGCATTCTACGATCCTCCCAGGGAAGATGCAGGTAAGGTGCTGGAGACACTCCGTAGCGATGGGGTAGAGGTGAAGATTCTGACGGGTGATAATGCACTCGTTACTCGCCATATCTGCTCACAAGTCGGCTTGAATACAGATCACATGGTCCAAGGTGACGAGCTTGATCACATCGATGATACAGCACTGGCCCATGTGGTTGAGAAGACCAACGTCTTTGCCCGCGTCTCGCCAGCGCAGAAGAACCGCATCATTCTTGCGCTCAAGCATCGCCATCACGTGGTTGGTTACCTGGGTGATGGCATCAATGATGCTCCATCGCTCCATACCGCTGATGTTGGGATCTCGGTTGCGAGTGCCGTCGATGTGGCAAAGGAAGCTGCCGAACTCATCTTACTACAGCAAGGTCTGGATGTGCTCCTTAAGGGCATCATTGAAGGCCGTAAGGCGTTCGGGAATGTCATGAAGTACTTGCTGATGGGGACCAGTTCAAACTTTGGGAATATGTTCAGTATGGCCGGTGCCTTTGTCTTCTTGCCGTTCTTGCCCATGCTGCCGGCACAGATCCTGCTCAACAACTTCCTCTACGACCTTTCCCAGGTGACGATACCTACTGATAACGTAGATACGAGCTACATTCAAAAACCGCAACACTGGAACATCAAGCTCATCCGTGATTTCATGGTTTTCATTGGACCAGTCAGTTCGATCTTTGACTTCCTCACCTTCTTTGTGATGCTGGCGGTTTTCCATGCCTCAGCGGAGCTCTTCCATACAGGCTGGTTTGTGGAATCGCTGGCGACGCAGACATTGGTGCTGTTTGTTATTCGCACTGTAGGCAACCCATTACGCAGTCGACCAAGCAAGCCTCTGACGATTACCGTGATTCTGGTTGTCCTTTTCGGCCTGATTATTCCGTATACCCCGCTTGCCGGGCCGCTAAAATTCGTACCCTTGCCCGCCCTATACTACCTCTTCCTTGCAATTATGATTGTTACCTATTTGCTGCTTGTCGAAATCGTCAAACGCTGGCTCATGCGCCGGCTGGTGAAATAAAATAGGAAATGGAGCGCTCTAACGCAGTAATAAAGCCTATTTCAACCGCGCTAAACCTTTCCTGCGAGCCGCTTTAATACAAGAGCAAATTTCTTCCGCCTGCTTAGCAAGTTGATCACTGTTCTATGCTGACTTCTCCTCAGATTTCTCTAACTCCTCCACCGGCGCGGTAAAATGAATCTCCAAGGCCTTATCTACAAAGCGTGCAAGCTTTGCCTCTTGGTTTGCCAGTACGGATGGGAGCGTAATATCGCGCTTGAAGTTACCAATCTCGACGATCATCTCGTCACCCTTCTTCGTCATCAGCACCTTGTCCATCTCAACATGTGGCAGAGGTAGACGCAGTATATACGTATCTCCCACGTGTATTACTTCCTGTATCGGTCCACGATGGAAGACCTCTGTCGGGTCCAAATCGCCAAAGATGGCCCTGGCTAATTCACCAAGTTGCTTCATGCCAAGAATGTCGCGCGAATAGTAGGGAGCCTCCCAGATAGGCAGCGGGGCGAAGGTATTGTGAATCAGCAGGCGCAATTTCTCTTGATTACGATAGAGGTCTTGCATAAACTCATCAACATAATTGCCAGGCTGAATGACGCGATTGCAAATAACGCCATCGATGGGATAACCAAAAAGCGCCAGATAGGTTTCAGCCCGCAGCGTCTCTTTGATCACCATACGTTCTGGATTGACTACTGGTCGATAGGAACTGATATCGGGGTTACTCAGTACCTCGCGCAACGTTTTCACTCGATCACTCAAGATTTGCACAGCTTCCAACATTTCACCAGTAGGCAGGAAAGCCTTGATGAATGGACGTGCGAGGGTTAGGGTAGTACTCTTCAGATTTAAACTAGTGATGCGCCCGGCATACCATTGAAAGGTGTCAGGCATACTTAAAAGCCGCACTGTCTCACCTGTGGGCGCAGCGTCGATAACTACCACTTCGAAGTTCCCGTCTCGAGCATTGCGGTAGATGTTGAGCAGGCTGACAATCTCGTCCATCCCAGGAATGAGCGCAAGTTCTTCAGCTATCACCGGATCGATGCCACGTTTTCGCAACAGTTCACTCATTTTGTCTTGCACTTTGCCCCAACTGTGGCGCATTTCATCCAACACATTCACTTCTTGTGCCCACAAATTCGGTGCCAGTTCCATCGGTTCAGAAGCAAGAGGTGTATTGAAGCAATCGGCAAGACTATGTGCCAGGTCAGTGCTAACAACAAGCGTACGCTTGCCGAGTGCGGCGGAACGAACTGCTGTAGCTGCCGAGATCGTTGTTTTACCAACGCCGCCTTTTCCAAGGTAGAGTATAATACGCATAGATGTCCTTATTCTTAAGAATGTCATATCACGTGATATCAATCAATTACCAGGAGATCGCTCGTCACTCATTCCAGGCCATTAGGATAGGTAGCTATCACCTGCCAGATCTATCTACATGTACGTAGATTACCCCATTCTGGTTATCTTTTTAGTAGTGCTTTGGGAAAAGGTAATGCCGTCGAGATTACCAAAGTAGAGCACTTCATGCGCAATCGTTGCTGCTCTATCGAATGTGGAATCTTTGGAGGTGTCCTGGTATGCGAAAAGGATAGATCCCTATCTCTGAATCGAGAGTGGGTAAGCCTCATACCCCGACCCCAGGCATCCATCAGGCATGAGATCGAGGTCATGCTCAGTGACTCCGGTAGTGGCATTCAACTTAAAGAAGCGTCCACCAGTTCCTGGACATTTAACGTCATATTCGTCTCTGAGAATACAGCATGCCGATCTTGTCTAATTCAGTAAACCAGAGATTCTGGTTGGCATCCATAGCCAGGCCGAGCGGTAAACCGCCAGGAGCAGGAATGCGATAGTAGAGGAAACGGCCTGTGCGCACATCGAGGTGTGCTAGCATGTTCGCAGCCAAAATGGTCACCCAGACATCACCAGACGTTGTGACAAGTAGGCCATAGAGTGTCCCACGCTCGTGTCCACTCAATGAAACAGTGTACGTCGTGAACGTCCCGGTACCTGGTTTATAGCGAAACAGCAGACCAGGCGTGAAGGATGTCACCCAGAGAGATCCCTGTCCATCGCTGGCAATCTCCATCAAGAGTGCATGAGGATCGGGTACGGCGAACACTTGTATCGCTCCTGTTGCCGGCTCGAGACGGCCAAGTTGATTGCTACCCGATTCGGTGAACCAGATGCTCCCCTGCGGATCGACCGTCACTCCGTACGGGTAGAGTGTCTGCACACTTGTTTTTGGGGAAAGAGGATAGTGCTGCATGTGGCCCGTACGGGGATCGAGCCGCCCAAGACGGTCAGCGTTGAATTCGGTGAACCACACATCACCATGTGCGTCGAGTGCCAGTTCGTTGGGGGCGCTCGGCAAGGACAATTGCTGGCCGGTATGTCCTGGATCAGGGATACTGATCCAGGGTAAAGGATAGAGCTGATAGCGTCCTGTCGTGGGAAAGTAGCGTCCCAGGTAATTGGCAGATTGTTCGGCAAACCAAATGGTGTCGTCAGGTGCAACCATTACGCCCATGATACCATGATGACCACGCGGTGGAGTCAGATACTGAAAGGTCCGAATGCGTGGGTCAAAGACGACCAGTGCGTTCTGACCCATGGCACCGAACCAGACCCTTCCCTGGTGATCGATAGCTGGTCGCATCACCTCGCTATCTCGGAGCGGTAAGGGGTATTCCCTAAACAGAGCTCTATCTACCAATACTGTCTGGGGAAAGAGCTGCCTAACAGGTGCCTTTCCTGACCCAACAAGACTCTCGCAGGAAAGTATCACGAGTGAAACGACACTCAGTAGCACTAATCCCGGCAGAAGCCAGGTCCTAAAGCAGATCACCCGGGCTAATGGTCCTCGATGAGCATCGTCGGCGACTGGGAGTGTTGGCTGCCTATGCACCACCTTGTTGCCTTTCAACTGTGGTTGAGGAAACGTGTGTCGTTCGCTCATTATCCGCTTCCCTGTATGCTATTTGCAGCGATTGAACTCATAGTTTCGCCCTTCGCAGTTTTGGAAAGGGAAGTGTTGGTGAGCTGCTCTCCTAAGTTAGGAGAGCAGCTCACCAACTTCAAATTCAGGAAGTGACCGTTATGGCAGCTTTCATATACGGGTGAATATTGCAGTGATAGGGGAACGTTCCCGCAGAGGTGAAGGTGAACATGAAGGTTTGGTTCCGCGTGATATTGCCAGCGGAACTGAAGACACCAGCCGTATCACTGGTCACCGTATGAGGAGCATCAGAGGTATTGAGCCATACCACCTGCGTGCCCACTTTGATCGTCAGTGTTGCTGGTTGGAAGGAGTATTTCTCATTCGCCTCAACGATCTTCACAGTGACAACTGTCGGGGTTGGGGTAGGAGTCGGGCTGGGTGGTGACGTAGGGGTGGGCGTCGGAGCGGAAGTTGTGGCTGTCCCACCGCCGCATGCAGCTAAAAGCAGGGCAGCAGCAATTGCCAGCGAGAGGAAAACCCAGGACATTTTTACGCGCTGGGTAAAAGAAGACAGATTCTTGTTCATGACGTAATTCTCCTTAGATTTCAACGGCGCCTCAATTATAACTAGCGACGAATGTGATAGGCGCACTATAGTGAATTACGGTAAAAGGTTACAGCCCCAACTGGGTTAGTGACTCTTGCTGGTGTTCTTCTCTATTCACCTGGTCAGGGATAGCATTGGTATAAACTGAAGTCAAATAGCTGGAGAGACGATATACTTGTCATTCTTCCCGGTTTTGAAAAACATACTCGTAACCCCTATATGTATATATCATTAGATGACTCGTTCTCAGTACAGGTGTCACCAGAAATGAAGGAAGAAAACGTGATGCTTAACAATTTTTTCACCTTACACGCCAGAATCCGTACTTTGTCCAGTATATTTGTATTCGCGACACTTGTCGTCCTTTTGGCAGCCTGTGGCAGCAATACGAGTGAATCAGGAACAACTTCCTCGGCGGGAGGAACGACCCCAACCACAAGCAGCAGTAGTGTATATGGTGGTGGCAGGTATGGTAGCGGTGGAGGGATTACCCCAACAAGCAGCAGTTCTGGCAGCCTCATCAAGACAGCGACAGTCACAGTGAATGGCACGTCGGAGACCATTCTTACCAATGCCCAGGGCTTGACCCTCTATTACCGAGACACCGATGTGCCGCCGTCGACCGTCTGTAGCGGAGGATGCGCTAATGCGTGGCCCCCGCTGGTCATATCCAGTTCTAGCGTCCCTACAAGCGCAGTATCACTCCCAGGGAAGTTAACCATCGTGGCAGACGCAAATGGGAAACAGGTCGAATACAACGGCCATCCGCTCTATATCTACTCAGGTGATCCCGGTCCTGGCCAGGCGACTGGCGAAGGGGTTGGTGGCATCTGGCATGTCGTTACACCAGGTCTGGCATAGCAACATTTACCTGGTTGCGTCAATGGTATCAAAAAGGAAAAGTGGCTAAGGCTCAATCTTCCCATTCATAACCATCAGTTTCAGAAACTCCAGGCGACGCAAAACCTCTACACGATCACTCCCACCATTTTGATACCATTGGCGCAACCAGAGCAAAGAAACAATTTCTTCAGAAGTAAAACCATTCTGGATTAGAGCATCCGTCTCAGTAATAGCAATTTCAGCATTGTTAACCATTTCAAGTTCTTTTTCAGATTGGATTTGCGGATTCATAATATTTACCTTCTTCCTTATTAGGACTATCTCCGCTGCTTTACTATACATTATTTCGCTTATTCAAAAGTTCATTGTTGTCTGGCCATCTTAGTGTAATCTAGACCCTACACTTTCATAGACGACCAACCCTATAGTTTTTCAAATATCACTTTGTTTGTGATGTACAACACCTCTTTTCACCCACTTGTTCCTATTCCTACAAACAAAGTATAAGCGGAAATCAGTGTTGCATCTATCGACAAAATAACACCTGGACTGTGAAGTTCCTCACGTCACCTCACAATCATCTGACGCTACATGACTGTTATACGAATCGCATACCAGGATGGTTCCATCACAACATGTCAATTCTATGACAATTTTCTAATTGAAAGTAAGGAAATAAATAGAGATGGCAATGACAGAACCCGCGCGGGTTCTGTCATTGCCATCTCTATTTATTTCCTTATCCTTTTCGCACAACAATATTAATCAGCCGCCCTGGCACATAAATCACCTTCTGTACGGTTGCCTCTCCAATGAATGAAGCCACCCGGGGATTGCTCAGCGCCAGCATACGGATATCGCGCTCACTTGTGTCCGCGGCAACCTCGATCCTCTCACGTACCTTACCATTGACCTGCACGACCAGCGTAAAGGTCTCATCCTGCGTCAGCGCCTCATCATAGTCTGGCCACGCGGTCTCGTGAATACTCCCCGTATGATTCGTCAAGTGCCACAGTTCTTCGGTTATATGCGGTGCCATTGGGGCCAGCAGTTGCATCATTGTCTCCAACGTATTGCGGAAAGCCACGCTGCGAGCTACAGGAGCATGTTGCTGCTTAATCAGCACATTGTTGCACTCCATCAACGCGGCCAGCGCTGTATTGAAGCGGAAATTGCTCAGTTCCTCGGTGATGCGCTTGATGGTTTTGTTGCGCAGGCGTTCGATAGCCTTGCTCTCACTGGTCTCCTCGTCGCTGGGATTCTCAACCCAACTATCATTAACCAGGCTCCAGAAGCGGTTCATGAATCGCCACACCCCCTCTAAATTTTCGGGTATGAAAGAGCCGCCTTGATCGAAGGGGCCAATAAACGTCAGGTAAGAGCGCACAGTATCCGCCCCGTACTTCTCGACAAACTCGTCTGGAGCCACCACATTACCGCGTGACTTAGACATCTTCTGCCCATCAGGACCCAACACAGTGCCCTGGTGATATAGCCGGGTAAAAGGTTCGTCAAATTTCAGATGTCCCATGTCTCGCAACGCTTTGATGAAGAAGCGAGCGTACAGCAGGTGCATGACTGCGTGTTCTGCTCCACCGATATATTGATCGACGGGCAGCCAGCGCTCCATTGCCTCGTGGCTAAACGCCTGTTTGTCATTCTGCGGGTCGGCATAGCGCAGGAAGTACCAGGACGAACAGATGAACGTATCCATCGTATCGGCCTCGCGTGTTGCGGGACCTCCACAGACTGGGCAGGTAGTATTCAGGAACTCTGGCTCATAACGCAGTGGCGATTCACCGGTTGACTTGAACTCAACATGCTCGGGCAGCAACACGGGCAGTTGATCCTCTGGTACCGGAACCATACCATCCTTTGGACAGTAGATGATCGGAATAGGGGTGCCCCAATAGCGTTGTCGACTAATCAGCCAGTCACGCAGACGGTACGTCACCGTGAAACGGCCAATGCCCTGATTCTCAAGAAAGCGTGTCACTCTGGCAATCGCCTCTTCGGCTCGCACACCATCAAATGGACCAGAGTTGACCATCACTCCCAGGTGTTCTTTCGCCTCAGTCCAGTTCGCAGGATCGCTCGGCTCCTCACCTTCAGGTCGAATAACCTGGCGTATGGGAATGCCAAACTTACGCGCAAATTCAAAGTCGCGCTGGTCATGGGCAGGTACACCCATGATCGCTCCAGAACCATAGCCCATCAGCACATAATCAGCAATCCACACCGGAACGCGTTCACCATTCACCGGATTGGTGACATAGCCACCTGTAAAGACACCCGTCTTTTCTTTCTCTGCGCTCATGCGCTCAATTTCCGTCATATGTCGAGCCTGGTCCACATAAGCCTCGACTTCAGACTTGTGTTCAGGTATCGTTAATTTCTCAACCCAGGGATGTTCAGGGGCCAGTACAAAGAATGTGACGCCATAAATGGTGTCCGGGCGCGTTGTGAAGACAGGAATCTCTTCACGTTGTCCATCGATATCCGTAAAAAAGCGGATCTCTGCCCCTTCGCTACGCCCGATCCAGTTTCTTTGCATGGTCACTGTCTTTTCAGGCCATTCGATCTTGGAGAAGTCCAGCAGTTCTTCTGCATAGCTGGTAATCTTCAGTAGCCACTGGTCGATCTCTTTGCGAATTACGACGCTGCCGCAGCGCTCACATGTACCATTTGCTAATACTTGCTCATTTGCCAGCGTTGTATTGCAGCTTGGACACCAGTTAGCAGGTGCCTTAGTGCGATAAGCCAGCCCATGTTTATAGAATTGCAGGAACAGCCACTGTGACCATTTGTAGTAATCGGGCAGACAGGAAACCATCTCGCGCTCCCAATCCCAGCCTGCTCCCATCAAACGCAGTTGCCTGCGCATTGTCTCAACGTTCGCCAGCGTCCAGGTACGTGCCTGTATGCCACGCTGGATAGCAGCATTCTCTGCGGGCAATCCAAAGGCATCGAAGCCTATCGGCTGCATGACGTTATAGCCATGCATACGCATGAAGCGACCATAGGCGTCAGCACCCGAATAGTTATACCAGTGACCAATATGCAAGTCACCGGACGGATAGGGTAACATGGCCAGGTTATAAAACTTTGGTTTGGGCGAATCGTCGGTGGCATGATACAGTTGTTCAGCCTCCCACTGGGTCTGCCATTTTGCTTCAATTTCTTTAGGATTATACTTCGTGCGTGTAATCATCTGATATCCCTCCACAAACCTGCATCTACAGTAATAGAAACAATAATAAAAAAGCCTTTCATCCTTGCGGGACGAAAGGCTTTTCGTGGTACCACCCTGTTTTTTCAATCTCGGATTTATGGTGGACCTGAGGGGGCTCGAACCCCTGACCTCATCCATGCCATGGATGCGCTCTTCCAACTGCGCTACAGGCCCAAGACGACTGGTTCATAAGGAAAGTCCGTGATTGATACTCATTATATGCGATAACGGGCACTCCGGCAAGCGCTAGGCCTTTGGTTTGGATTCATAGATTGAACCCCTACCCAAATTTCTTTCACACTTGCTGCTCACAGGCGAGTTCGATCAAAAGCTTTGCAGCCTTGCACCACCCGGCTACTCTCTGGACTGAATAGACCTACTACTCCTGCTCAACGCTGGTAATCTACCAATGATTGTGAACACTACTATACCATAAGAGCTTGCGATTTGCAAGGCAACAAGTGGAGATGAGGGGGCTCGAACCCCTGACCTCGACAGTGCGATTGTCGCGCTCTCCCAGCTGAGCTACATCCCCGGGCAAGCTAGATCATAACATACCAGGGAAGAGTTGTAAATAGGAAATTTATCAATATACGAAATGCAGAATTCAAACCCGATACAAGTGATAGAAGTGATACAAGTGTTATAAATGTTATAATGCTCGGGGCTATTGCTCATTTGTCACTGCCTGGGCATGCGCCTGGTACTCGTCCCAAACACTCTGTAAGGCAGGATCTCCTGGAACATTGCTGTAGATAGAGTAGATGGTCATATCATTCTCCCACCCATGCGATTGCCAGAAGGCTCTTAGTTCCTCTTCCCCCGGGCATTCTTTACCAACACATATTCTCGTATGGATGCTGCCAGTTCCACATGTCTGCATGAACGACACAGCTTGTCTCACCAACTCGGCCTGAACCTCTTGCCGCTTTGGATTGGACTGTACGTACAATTCCTCGATTTCGCCAGTTAGCCCTGGCATAACAGGATGCCCAGTCACGCTACAGGTGACGAAGCCGATGAGGATATCCTGTTCTTCAGCCACGAAGCAGTGGGCGGCTTGATGGTTGGCATACTGCTTAAGGTTGGAAAGGATGAGTTGTGCAGATGATTCTGGAAGCGGTGTTCCTGCTTCTGCACACATCTGTAACCATAAATCACGAACGCCTTCAGCTTCACGTTTGTCCATATTTCTGATCTCAGCCATAGTAGTGCTTCTCCTTATCACTTTCCTCCTATCAAGACACGGACTTGTCCTCTGCCATCAGGAGGTGGGCCTGTATATTTTACATCATCTAAGAGAATACCTGAGCCAGGTCTAGTCTACTGGGCACGTACGCATACAACAGTGAGGCATCCATACCATTGAGCCATCTGTGATTGTCCCGTGATAATCGGTCACTACTTTGTGAGCCACATGTGAGTTGCCTGTTCTATTCTGAGAATATCAAAAGGAGAGGATTTTTGGCAATATCTTCGAGAACCAAAAGGAGTAGAATGATGAAACATAAATTCATACGTATTACGCTTATCGTGATAGAGTTATTCGTCGGTCTGTGGGCAGTCATCGGTGGCATTGGTCTGGTGACAGGAGTGATTCCGTTCCTCCAGATGCCGGTTGCGTATCTTCAAGGCACACCTTTCAGTGACTACATGATCCCTGGTCTGCTACTGTTGATTGTCGTTGGAGGAAGTTTCCTCTTCGCCGCTGCAACAATCCTCTCTGGCCATGAATTGGGAGTGCTGGCGTCAGCTCTGGCCGGGCTGATCTTGATTGGCTTCGAGTTTGTAGAGGTATTGATTATCGACCGCTTTGCGATTGTTCTTCCCAATGCTGTGCCGCAACAAGTCATCATGACAGTGCTCGGTCTGGCATGCTTCGTGCTAGCCGCTTACCTCTGGATGACTGAGTTCCGCAAGCAGCACGTTTATGCAGATTAAAAATAATCCAATCATCCCTCTTTAACTGTCAGGGCTGTTGCATAGTTGGGATTAAAAAGAGTCTCATTGCGAAAACTCGACAAAAACATGACTCAGCATTTCTACTTACAGAGTATTATTGACTCAGAAAAAACCAAAATATACTTGACAAAAACACAAATATATAGTATAAAGTAATTTGGATATGCTGCTCATAGCCCCCTTAGACATATGATAGAGAATGTCTTGGGTTGTGCTGCTTACAATCCCTCTCTGGGTAGGGCCTCGGAGTGTATCCACTAGCCAGTAGTGTGAGTATGCGTCCCTCTTTATTGTGTTTGCGATTGGTGTTTCCATTTTGCTTTAAGCGCCCCCTAATAGGCGCGCATTGCACAACTTCCTTGGTGTCTCGTAATGCGTCTTCTGCACAACTTCTTCTTGCGCAATCGGCCTTGTTGTAGTGTTCGAGCTTGGTAGTGCGTGCTTCTCAACCGTATTCTCGTAATGAGCGAGAACCTTCGTTGCTTGTAGTGCCTCCATGTTGAAATAACCAGAAGTGTGCATGTGCGCACTTTTTGACTGTGTTTGCATTGTATTTTGAAAGGAGAACAACTATGCGACGATTCGTGATTGCGGCGTTGCTCGCGATGCTGATGCTTGTT
>WNGD01011360.1_pt1 | contig 12562 bp, 10 predicted proteins | sample 5400671 | NCBI WGS metagenome assembly WNGD01 (sample SAMN13153369, study PRJNA577476) | soil metagenome | isolation source: 40 cm soil or saprolite under grassland replicate 2 | place: USA:California | collected 2016-06-15
GGAATGAGCGCTCGCAACTGCGACGTCCTCGAGGTGAGGTCGCAGAGCAGCCTCGGTCTGGTCCGCAATTTCCTCGATGTATCCCTCCAGCCACGACTGCAGACCGAGCGCTTCCCTCGAAGCCTCGGCGGAGCCCCTGAGCTTCGCCGCTCGAACGAGGTCGCCCTCCGCCATCGCGACTGCCGCAAGGCCGAGGAGCGCGCAGACGGATACCTCCTTCCAGCCCAGTTTCGCGTTGGTCTCCAGAGTTTCGCGACACAGACCGGCTGCGTCCGCGTGGCGGCCCTCGTGCAGCGCGACATAGGCGAGGTCGAGGAGAGCATTGACGACGAGGTTGGGAGCGCCCACCTGGCGTGCAAGTGCGAGCGACTCATCGAGCAGCGCAGCGGCCTCCGAGTACTCCCTCGCGAGCAGGGCAACCAAGCCTCGGTTGTGGGTGGTGGTGGCGATCAGATGGGGGTCGCCGGCTTCGCGGGCCTTCTCCTCGCTCTCCTTGTATGCGCTCGCCGCGCGATCGAGCTCGCCCTGAACCTGGAGCACGTTCCCGAGCGTGTTGAGTGACCGTGCTAGGAACCGCGTTTCGCCCGTCTCACGCAAGAGAGCGACGGCCATTTCGGCCAGCGTCCTCGCCCGCTCGAGATCGCCCTGCCTCCAGGCGAGAAAAGCCGCCGTGTTTGCCGCTTTTGCCCGCGTCGACTCCGTCGAAGTCGCTGCTCCGAGCAGTGCTTCCTCGAGCCAGCGTTGGCCTTCCTCGAAATGACCGCGGTAGTCCCAGAAGAGCTCGAGAGCCGCCGCGAGTCGAAGCAGCGACTCGAAGTCCCTCGCGCGCAGGGCCCATTGGAGCGCGGCGCGAATGTTGTCGTGGTCTCGCTCGAGCCGAGCAAGCCATGCCGGCTGGTCGGGCCCGCGCAGCTCGTTCTCGGCAGCCTCTGCGAGCGCGAGAAAGTACCGGAGGTGCCGTGCGTGAACCTCGTCGGCGTCCTCACGGGCTTCCAAATGGCCGATCGCGTACTCGCGAATCGTCTGCAGCATGGTGAAGCGACCTCCTTCGTGCCGCAACAGGCTCTGTTCGACGAGCGACTGGAGCGTGTCGGGATCGGCTTTGCAGACGTCTTCGGCGGAGTCGAGCTCGCAGCCGCCAGCGAAGACCGAGAGACGCACGAAAAGGTCCTGTTCGGGCCGGTCGAGCAGCTCATAGCTCCACTCGATCGTCGCGCGAAGGGTGTTCTGCCGCTCCGGTGCGTCACGTGCCCCGACAGTGAGGAGATCAAGGCTAGATGCCAACCGCTCGAGGACTTGTGCCACGGAGAAGACCCTGACACGCGCCGCTGCCAGCTCGAGTGCGAGCGGCAGTCCGTCGAGCCGGCGGCAGACCTCGGCGACGTCCGCGTCCGGCCGGAAGGCGAGCCTCGCCTGGCGGGCACGCTGGGTGAAGAGCTCGACGGCGTCGGTTTCCCGGAGCGGCGGCACTTCGTACTCCTGCTCACCCCCGATCCGCAGCGGCGCCCGACTCGTGACCAGCAGCTTCAGCTCGGGGCAAGAGCCCTGTAGCTCGGCGAGAGCGGGCGCGGAGGCGAGGACTTGCTCGAGGTTGTCAAGCAGGAGCAGTAGCTCCTTCTCGTCCACGAACTGAGCGAGGTCGTCCATGGCTCCGAGCACGGTCGAAATCGTCGGTAGAACGTCACGTTCGTCGGTGAGGGCCGCAAGCGAGATCCAGAACACACCGTCCTTGAACTCCTCGACGAGCTCGGCCGCCACCTGCAGCGCGAGCCTCGTTTTACCCGAGCCGCCGGCTCCGGTCAGCGTCACCAGCCGCGAAGATCGGAGAAGCTCGGAGACCTCGACCAGCTCGCGCTTGCGACCCACGAGCGGGGACGGCTGAACGGGCAGGTTCGTCGCATTGAGCGAGCGGACCGGAGGGAACTGCCCCCTTCCGACCTGAAAGAGCCGTACCGGCTCGGCCAAGTCCTTGAGCCGGTGGAGGCCGAGATCCTCGAGCTCGAACTTGTCCCCGAGAAGGGCTCTCGTGTGCTCCGAGAGGACGATCTGGCCCCCGTGCGCCGCCGAGCAGATCCGGGCGGCGCGGTGGACGTCGAGGCCGACGTATCCCTCTCTGGTCAGCGTCGGCTCCCCGGTGTGAATCCCGATCCGCACGCGGATGCGCCCCGCCTCGAGCGCACGCTGCCCTTCCTCGGCGGCCGCCACGGCGTCTGCGACTCGCCCGAAGGCGATGAAGAAGGCGTCCCCCTGGGTATCGACCTCCCGCCCGCCGTGGCGATTGAAGGTGTCCCGCAGCACGCGCCGGTGCTCGGCAAGAGCAGAGTCGAGCCCTCGATGTCGGTGAAGAGGAAGGTGACGGTGCCGCTCGGAAGCTCGCGCATAGGTCAAGGATCGCTCCTGGCGGGCGTTATGAGAAGCGATACGGAATGCCCCGGCAGCTTTACCCGACCGATGTCCCGCGCTCTACGCTCGGCAGTATGAGTCCGACCGCGACGTGTCGGGTTCGGAGGGACGCGAGCGACGCTTCCTGGGCACGCTGGCGACAAAATGACCGGCGAGACGAGAGAAGAGAAAGGGAGAGAGGAGAGAGTAAGAGGAGGAGAAGAGAGCTCGCCTGAGTTCCAAAAAAGGCGACAGAAGCGCGTTACACAGCCGTGTGAGGTTGCACCCTCTCGCCGAGAGCCTTAGCTATTTCGCCTGCTCAGCGGCAACGACCCAGGACTCCACTACCCGACCTGAGTGCCGGCTCTCAGGTAGGCGAGCACGGCGAGCACACGGCGATGGGACTCCGGGTTCGCGTCGAGGCGGAGCTTGAGGAAGATCTGCTTCACGTGCGCCTCGACGGTCCGCTCGGTCACGAACAGCCGAGCCGCGATTGCCTTGTTTGACAGCCCCTCCGCCACCAGCCCCAGCACCTCCCGCTCGCGGTCGGTCAGCTCGTCGAGCGGGTCCTCACGTCGACGTCGGCCTAAGAGTCGCGAGACGATCGTTGGATCGATTACTGTCTCGCCGTCGGCGAGGCGACGGAGCGCATCGACGAGGATCGCCACATCGAACACCCGCTCCTTGAGCAGATAGCCGACGCGCTCAGGGTGCTCCTCGAGCAGGCGCATCGCGTAGCTCGGCTCGACGTACTGGGAGAGGACGAGCACGCCGATGCCGGGATGCTCGGTCCGGATCCGCTGTGCAGCGACGAGCCCCTCGTCCGTGTGCGTCGGCGGCATGCGAATGTCGACGATCGCCGCGTCGGGGCGGGCAAGGCGAACGTGGCGGAGCAGGCCGTCGGCGTCCTCGGCCTCGGCAACGACGTCCACGTCCGCGTCCCTGAGCAACCTGACGATCCCCTCGCGCGTGAGCATCACATCGTCGGCGACGACTACTCGCACGGGATCACCGCCCGAAGAGTGCTCCCCCGGACTTTGAGCTCCCCGCCGAGCGCGCCGATGCGGTCCGCGAGATGGACGAGGGCCGAACTGCGGGGGCTTCCGTCATCGCGGGCCACGACAACAAGCCGCTGGCCCTCGAGGTGGACATCAGCCGAGACGTACGATGCTCCCCGTAGGGTCGCGTCGTGCACCGCCTCGGAAACCGCGAGGTAAGCAGCCGTCTCGACCGGCGCTTGGAATCGCTGGGATGGCGCCTCGCCGAGTTCGACCGGCAGCGGCGCCTCGTCGGACAGCGTCCCCAGCGCAGGTCCGAGGCCGGCTTCGGCGAGGATCGCCGGGTAGATGCCGTGGGCGAGTTCGCGGAGCTCACCGAGCGCTGTTTGCGCCTCGCCGCCCGCCGCGGCGAGCAGCGTCACGAGCTTCGGGTCGCCGTCCGCCTCGGCGGCCGCGCGGGCGAGGCGCAGGTCGTAGGAGAGGGCGAGGAGGCGCTGCTGGGCGCCGTCGTGCAGGTCGCGCTCGAGGCGCCGCCGCTCGGCGTCGCCTGTCTCGACGATCCGCGCGCGCGAGGCGCGGAGTTCCTCGAGCTGAGCTCTCACCTCGGCCTGGAGCTGCTCGTTCTCGACCGCCATGCGAGCCCCGTCGAGAACCTCCTTGAGCAGGTGCGGCTGGTCGAGCAGGCGCGAGTCGTGCACCAGAGCGGCAACGGGCGCGTCGCCGCGCAGAAGCGGGGTGACAGCCTGCCCGGTGCCGGGAGTTGGCTCCACCGGGCGGCCGGATGCGTCGACGTAACCGCCGGCCTGGGGCCGCCTGTACGCGATCTCGAATCCCGGATCGCCGAGCGTCGCTCGCAGAGCATCGCACACGGCCCCCGGCTTCGGCATCTGCCCAAGCTCGACAACCAGATGTGCGATCGACGCCCGTGCCTGCCGCTCCCGCAACAACCCCCAGCCAACCGCACAGGCGAACGCCGCGAGCGCGACCGTCTCAGAGCGCCATAGGCGTCGATCGAACGGGTCGTTGCCAAGGATCCCCCGCGCCAGCGAGTGCTGGAAGTCCCACGCGACGAGCCCCAGGTAGACCGTCGGCGGGACGAGGACGAGAAGCACGAGGGTCGCGCCGGCACGAGACGAGCGGACGAGCCGCCACAGGAGCACGGCGCCGAGCGCGGCCAGCCAGCCGATTCCGATCCGCAGCCCGTAGCGGTTGAACGTGTCGAACATCGAGCCTTGACCGTAACCGGCCGGTGGGGTACGCGAGCGCGGCGTGGGCCGCGAATGGGGCGCTCGCGACGAAGCCGACGAGGCCGACCGTGAATCCGAGCGCGGTGCCGACGCCCGGGTTGCTCCACTCCGGCAGGAACCAGGCGAAGCCGGCCGCGGTGAGCAACGGCCCGAACCGGTTCCGCGGGTGGCGTAACCAGAATAGGACGCCCGCCGCGACGAGGGACCAGCCGGCGCCGAGCTCTGCCAGGCCCCCGAGCGTTGACCTGCCGGCGAACGAGCCGACCGGATCGCGCCTCGCGGCGGCGAGGCTCAGCAGGCCCAACGCGAGCGCAAGGATCGCGATCACGAGCAGGCCGTATCGACTCCGCCTCATCCACCAATGGTCCCACACGCTGCGCGATCCGAGCGTATTGCCGGGGCGACGGAGCGGTCGTATGGTCGTAGTCGTGCGACTCGTGTGGCTCGCGCTTCCGGCGCTCGCTCTCACCGCCGCCGGCTGCAGCGGCGGGACGAAGGCGGGCGGGCAGGACCAGCCCCATGCCGTCGTCCTGACGATCGCGAACCACGAGGGAGACGATCACGACCTGGCCGAATACCTCGCGGCGGTCAGCCGGCTTTCCCACCGCTCGATCCGGCTCGTGCTCAGGAACCACTGGCGCCCGGGTGACGTCGACTACGACCGCGGCACTCTCGCCGACGTCCGGGCGGGAAAGGTCGACCTCGCGAAAATCGCGGTCCGCTCGTACGACGAGCTCGGCGTCGAGAGGCTCCAGGCATTGGAGGCGCCCTTCCTCGTCGACAGCTTCGGCCTCGAGCAGAAGGTGCTCAGCAGCAGGCTACCTCACCGAATGCTTCCGGCGATCAGCGCCCTCGGTGTCCGGGGCCTTGCGATTCTCCCCGGAGAGCTGATGCGTCCTTTCGGCCTCGAGCGGCGCCTCCTCGGCCCCTCGGACTACCGCGGAGCCATCATCGGGATCACTCCCTCCCTCGTCCCGAGGCTGACCTTCGAGCGACTGGGCGCGACGCCTCTTCCCTACCCGCCGGGCGAACTTACGCCCTGGCGCTTCACCGGCGCGGAGCTGGATCTCTACACCCTGGGCGAAGGCAACTTCGCCGTCTTCGGCCGCTCGTCGGTCACCGCCAACGTCGCCTTCTGGCCGCAGGCGTTCACGGTTGTCGGAAGCCCCCAGGTGCTGGCGAAGCTGACACCGCAGCAGCGCGACGTTCTCCGTAGGGCGGGGCGCGACGCACTCGTGCCCACGATTGCGCGCATGCGCGCGGAGGACCGCGCCGCGGCCGGCGTGCTCTGCCGCCGCGACCACGTCGCGTTCGCAGACGCGACGCCGTTGGAGCTCGCCGCGTTAGGAGCAGCCGTGCGCCGCGTGTACAGGCGGCTCGAGCGGAACTCGACGAGCCGCTCGCTGATCGCTGAGATCAGGACGATGAAACGGCATCCGCTCGTCGACGCGGCGCTGCGATGCCCGACATCGCAGCCTCTGACAAGGGCGGCGACGGTGCTCGACGGGACCTGGGAGATGACGGCGAGCCGCGCACGGGCGTCCGAGATCGACGCAGGGCACTACCGAATGGTCCTCAGGAGAGGTCGCGTCTCGTCCTCCTTCAGCAGCCCCTATTCGAGCGGCTCGCATACCACAGGCATCTTCAGCGTGCGAGGCGACAAGATCCGGTTCCGATACGCGGACGGCGGAGCAGCGATCTATCGCTGGAACCTTTATCGCGACACGCTGACGCTACGGAAGATCCCTGGCGTGGCAGAAGCACCGAACCCAACGTTCGCACCGTGGACCCGCATCGGCCGCTGAATCCGTCTCGCTGATTAGGCGATCGGAACCTCCGCCACGACCTGCGTCCCTTGGCCGGGCGGGCTGATCACGGTCAGCCGGCCGGCAAGTGCCTCTACTCGGTCGGCGAGACCGCGGAGACCCGATCCCTTCTCGAGGCTCGCGCCACCGATGCCGTCGTCGCTGACCGAGACTCTGAGCTTGTGGCCGCGCACGCTGATGTCCACGATCGCCGAGGACGCTTGGGCGTACTTGCCGACGTTTGCCAGCGCCTCCGAGCAGACGAAGTAGGCGGCCGACTCGATCGGCCCGGGGTACCTCGCGGCCGGAACGCGCAGCTCCACCGGCACCGGGGCTCGTTCGCCGAGCTCTTGCAACGCGCCGTTTAGACCGTGCTCGGCGAGGACGGCCGGGTGGATGCCGCGGGCGAACTCGCGCAGCTCGGAGCGTGTTCGCTCCAGCTTCGCCTGGGTGTCGACGAGCATCCCGTCGAAGCGGCCGTGCGTGCCGCTCCGTGCCTTTCGTAGCAGCGCCTCGATCTCGAGCAGCCGTCGCTCGGCTCCTTCACGGAGCTCGCGCTCGAGGCGGCCCCGCTCCGTGTCGCCCGCCTCGACGAGCCGCCGCCGGGAGGCTTCGAGCTCTTCCACCTGGCGCCGGACCTCCGCCTGGAGGCGCGCATTGGCAAGCGCGATCCGCGCCGCGGCGGAGACCGACTCGACGAGCTCCGGCACCGCGAGGACGCCGGCGTCGTGGACAAGCGCCGCGACCGGCTCGTCGCGCTCGCGCACGATCGTCACACGGCGCTCGCCGCTGCCCTGAGGAAGCTCGAGCTCACGACCGCGGTCGTCCACGTACATTTCGCGTTCGGCGAGCCAGTAGCCGAGCAGGAGCGACCGGTCGCCGAGGGCGTTCGCGAGGCGCTCCCGCAAGGTGCCGGCCTCGGCGGCGTCGCCGAGATCGACCACCAAACCCGTGACGGTCGCCCCGACCCAGCGACCGAGTACGAGGTCGACCGTCAATCCGATCGCGACCGCCGCAACGACGGCCTCGTAGGCCCAGAGCACGCCGCGATCCACCGTGACGCCCGAGCCGGCGAGGCGCGCGAACCCGGAGACGAGGAGAACGGCCGCGAAGGCTGCGCTCCCCGCAGCCGCCGCCGCGCGGGCCCGGCGCTGCGGACCGGCCGCCCGCCGAAACCGGTCGACGCCGACGACCAGCACCACCACGGCGAGCGCGACGGCTCCCTCGGGAGTCTTGCCGGCAGCGGCGATCGCGGAGACGACGTAGGCAAAGATCACGGCCGCTCGTTCCGTCCAGGCCTCGAGGCGCCCGGTCGGATACGAGAGGAGCGCCTGCACCAGCGACCCGCGGTGGAGCGTCAGGAAGAGCGCTCCGAAGTCGGCATAGCCGGACCGGCCGGAGGCGGCGAACGTGCCGAGGAACCAGGCGACGCCTGCCACCGCCAGCAGCAGCCCGGTTCGGCTCTCTGGCCGCCGCGTCCACGCGACGGCCCCGCAACCGAGCAGGACGAGCCCGACGACGAAGTCGGCGACGGCGAGCCGCACCTCCGTCGCCGACGCGGCCTCTTGAAGAGGCGCGCGCCTGAGGGCAGCCCACTCGGCGTAGAGGCCGAATGCAACGCCCGCAGGGAGAAGCGACAGGCGAAGGGCTCGCACTATCCGACGAGCGCCGCGAGGGAGGCGCCGGAGAGCTCCCGCTTGGCGAGAAAGCCCTGCGTGGGCGCAGTCTGGAGGCGAGAACCGTATGCCGCCGCCTCGCGGCTGGAAATCAGCACTACGCGGGGCGGTTCAGGCGCCGCTGCCAGCCGCTCCGCAATGGCGAAACCGTCGAAGTCGGGGAGTTGAATGTCGAGCAGCACGACATCCGGTCGCAAGCGCTCGACCGCGGCGAGCGCTGCGGCGCCATCCTCGGCTCCTCCGACGACCGCAAACCCCTCCGCCTCGAGCAGCGCGCTCGCCGACTCGCGGAAGTCATCGTGGTCGTCGACGATCAGCACACTCGTGCGCATGTGCTGATCGTCGCAGAGGCTCGCGGCAAGCGCATTGTTGCTAGCCCTAATCGCTGCGAAAATCTTGCGGCTCGTTGTCTCGGTTGCGAAGATGACCGAAGGAAGGGAGCGGCCTGATAAGGGTCACATCAGTCTTCGCCGCGGCAGCGGCGCTCTGCGCGACTGCGGCGCCGGGCTCTGCCCGGCCTCAGTCGGATGCGACAACCGTCAGCTGCGGCCAGAAGTTGACGAAGAGCACGACGCTCGCAAACGACCTCCTCAACTGCCCTCACAACGGGCTGGTCGTCGGCGCCAGCAACATCACGATCAACCTCAACGGACACGCGATCGACGGGATAGACGCGAACGAGTCCGGCACCGGTGGCATCGCGAACGACAGCTACGCCGGCGTCACGATCGAGAACGGCACGATCACGGACTTCTATTACGCAGGTGTGTATCTCGGGCCGCGAAACGTCGCGCGCAAGCTGACGGTTCGCAAGATCGGCGCCGGTTGCAAGAAGGGCGACATCTGCGCCGGCATCTTCCTCTTCAAGTCGCAGGGATCGACCATTGCGAACTGCGTCGTCTCGAACAAGGTTCGGGCGTTCCAGGTCAACGGAATCGACGTGTACAACTCGCCGGGGACGCGCATGCAGCGAAACCGAATCCTGCGCAACGCCGGCGAAGGCATCGCGGTCTTCGGTTCCCCCCGGACGCGTGTGATCGGAAACGAACTCGACGGTAACCGCACCGGAATGGACGCGAACAGCGGCTCCGACTCGATAGTGGTCACCGGCAACCACGCGCGCGGTAACCGGGACGCGGGGATCGCGGTCGGGGCGCTACGCGGTGCGCGAGTTCTCGGGAACGTGGGGTCCGGAAATGGCGATGACGGCTTGTTCCTGTTCGATCTCCGCAACAGCCTCGTTCGGGGCAACCGGGCGAGCGGCAACTTCACCGGGCTCCACCTCTACGGAGGCCAGGGCGGGGTGGCTCAGTTCGGAGGCAAGCACGGCGCGAGGGGCAACCGGCTGATCGGAAACAGCGCGACGAGGAACTCGCATGCCGGGATCTGGGTGAAGGGCGACGACCGCAGGGACTCGGTCGACGACAACCTCGTCTCGGGCAACCTCGCCGATCTGAACGGCCGCGCCGGAGGCATCGTCGTCCAGGCCAGCGCCAGGGGCAACAGGCTGCGTGGCAACAGGGCGAACGCAAACTCGGGTCACGGCATCACGGCCGTCCGCGGCACGATCGACGGCGGCGGCAACCGCGCGCGCGGGAACCGCCGCAACCCGCAGTGTGTCGGCGTGAGGTGCTGACGCCCCGGTCCTAGGGCTATCCACAACCGAGCCTCCTGCAATCCCCGGGTTGGCACGTAGCGAAGACTGGGGGCAGCCGCGTGGGCGCGACCGGGGCGCCGCACTAGCCTCGGTCGCGCAATGACCGCGGGAAGGGAGGTGAAATGTTCAAGGTCAAGCATTTGGCGGTTGGGTTCGCGGGCGTCGCGTCACTCGCGGTGATGCTCCTACTCGCGACTCCCGCGACGGCCTCAACACAGACGTACCACGCGACGTTCGTCGAGATTGGCGGCGCGATCCCCGGCGGCTCGTGCGGAAGCGCCACTATCAGCGAGCTCGGCCACGTCGCCCACCAGTGCGTCTCCTTCGACGCCTGCGGGCCGAACTGCGAGCTCCGCACTATCACGTTCGACGACGGCAGTACGCTTGTAATTCACGAGAGCATCGTCGGTGTGATCTCGCCTGGGAACTCGTCCGCGGCAGGGGCGAACGCACCGCAGTTCCTGGAGATCGCGCAGACGATTGTCGGCGGCACCGGGAGGTTCGCAGGCGCGACCGGCAGTGGCACCGGGCGTGTCAATCTCGCCGCTGGCGCGATCATCACCGCGTCGGGAACGATCACGCTGCCATAACGAAGCAGCGAAAGACGGAGGGGCGGCTGACTACCGCCCCTTTTCCTTGCCGCTTCGGCTGCCTCGGAGATTCGCGTCTCGACAACCTCTGTCAGGTCCTTCCAGAAGGGTCCTCGCAAGATGCGCATTGCACCGAGCCGTGCGTCACATGCCTTGAGGAAAGGAACGAGCGCGCGTTTTGCGATGCCGCGTTGAACGTCCTGTCCAACGTGGGCGACGCCGTTCTTGACGTCTACGACCACCGGCAACTCCCTAACAGATTCCCCAGTGCGGCGATGAAATGGCTGGAGCGATTCAGCGCTTCGGTGAGCGAGACGGTCCTCATGGCCGACCGCTCTCCCTACGCGTGGCTCCCTTGACCGGTGATGGGTAGGAGCGAGCTGAATCCCGCTAATCGGAAGGTGCGGGCCACTCGCGGGCCAGCGCCCCCGCCAGGAGCGGCCCGATGCGCGTTCGGACTCGCATGCGGGCTCAGTCGACGAGGGCGGCCAGCGCCGCGCCCGAAAGCTCGCGCTTCGGTATGAAGCCCCGTGCAGGCGCGGCGTCGAGCCGAGGACCATACGCCGCCGCCTCGCGGCTCGAGATGAGGACGATCTGGGGCGGATCGGGTGCCGCGGCCAGCAATTCGGCCACTGTCAAGCCGTCCTGATCGGGCAACTGGATATCGAGCAGCACGACCTGCGGTCGCAACCGCTCGATCGCTTGGGCCGCGGCAGCGCCGTCGGCCGCTGCGCCGACGACCGCGAAGCCCTCCGCCTCGAGCAGCGCCGACGCCGACTCGCGAAACGGCTCGTGGTCGTCGACGATCAGAGCCGTCGGGCGCATAGGCCGATCGTCGCAAACCTCGACCTCGACCGCATTGTGGCCAGCCGCAATCCCGGCCGTCTAAAGTCTCGGGCTAACACGGAGTCGAGACTGTTGCTGGCCGCGTTTTCCTGTCTCCTCCTGCCTTCTAGCGTCGGTCGTCGAAGTGATCGATCGATGAGAGGAGGAAAACGACCATGCGCAAGCTGATTGTGTTCGCGCTGCTTGCCGCCGCTGTCGCAGCGGTTACCGCAATCCCAGCGACGGCCAAGCCGGGCGGCACCAATGGAAAGATCGTCGTCAACGTCGATAACTCGGTGACGGGTCAGGAGCAGGTCTACACCGTCGACCCGGACGGGACGAATATGCAGTTCCTGGCGAACGACACGGAGGCCGGCCAATGGTCGCCGGACGGCACGAAGATCCCGCTCTCGAGCGGCTACCTCGATGTCGATACCGGGGCCTTCACCGATCTCCACCTGCCCGACGGCCTCTATCCCGGCCTGTTCATCTTCTGCGGGGTGTGGTCGCCGGACGGCGCGAGGCTGGCCTGCGAGGGCTTTGGGGAGGACCCGAGCCTGAACGGCATTTACAGCATTCGTTCCTCGGACGGCGGCGACCTGCAACGGGTCACCTCGGCTCAGTTCGACGACTGTCCTCCCGACTACGCGCCGAACGGAAATCGTCTGCTCGTCAGCAACGGGCCGCTCTCCGTCGTGCACACCAACGGCAACGGCCTGCACCAGATCACTCCTCAGGGCATGGTGTTGGACTTCTGCAGCGGGAGCTGGTCGCCGCAGGGAAACCAGATCGTATTCTCGGCCCACGTTCCTGACACGGACCGAAGCACGATCTGGGTCATTCACTCGGACGGCAGCGGTCTGCGGAAGATCCCGGTACCCGGCTGCGGGGGTCCACGCTCCGATCCGACCTCCATCGGCTGCCAGAAGCCGGTCTGGTCTCCGGATGGGCAGAAGCTCATGTTCGAGCGCCACTTCCTGATTCCGAACGACCACTTCGACCTCTACACGGTCAATGCGGATGGAAGCGGCCTCTTCCAAGTCACGAACACGCCGGATCTCGACGAGGGCGGCGGCGACTGGGGCACGCACCCGGTCACGCCGTAGCACTGCGCCGGCTGGAACGTGATCGAAGCCTCGGCAGCCTCGGAGATTCGCGTCTCGACCGCTAGAACGCGCTCGCCGCACTCGTGCGCGACCGGATCGGTATGGGTGCTTAGGGCTGCTGCTGTCACGGTCCCCCGGCGAACAGCGTGTCCAAGAGGAGAAGAAGGAGATTAGAGAAGCGGATGATGGGATTCGAACCCACGACCTTCTGCATGGCAAGCAGACGCTCTAGCCAACTGAGCTACATCCGCGAGTGCGGCCAGTATAGCCGCGCTC
>WNGD01006140.1_pt1 | contig 12561 bp, 11 predicted proteins | sample 5400671 | NCBI WGS metagenome assembly WNGD01 (sample SAMN13153369, study PRJNA577476) | soil metagenome | isolation source: 40 cm soil or saprolite under grassland replicate 2 | place: USA:California | collected 2016-06-15
CTACGTCGTGCCGATCACCGGGCACGAGCTGTACGGCGTCCTGTTCGGGTACCCCCCTGCGGCGCATCTTCCGCAAGGAGTGCAATGGGCGCAGCGGCAGCGGGCCGACGGCGCGACCGTCCCGCGCTCGCGAGGGTCACATGACGTAACCAACCTGGTTCTCGTGCTCAGGCCGACAGCCAAGACGGGATGGGCCAGGGGGATCGACGTGTATTACCGGGAGTCAGGACAGCAGTATCACCTCCTGACGGCAACCCGAATCCGCCTGAAGACCACATCGAAATGCTGACTGCCATTCCTGGCTGATGGGACGGTCGCGTCAATGCCGTCAACGGTGACTAGGCGGCGCTTGTTGTCGCGGCCGCCCGGCCGGCTCGCCCGCCGCTCCCCCGAGGATACCGCTATCGCGCGGGCTGCCGGAGGTGCGCGGTGTCGTTGAGTGACCGCAGCATCGCCGGGCCGTCGGCGAACCAGTCGATCTCCGTCAGCGACGCCACGTCCAGGTGAATGCGGAACAGGGCGGCGGGCGGGGCAAGCAGCGCCCGGCACGCGAGCGTCTTGATCGGGGTGACGTGGCTGACCAGCAGCAGGGTCTCGCGCTGGTGCGCGGCGAGCAGCCGGTCCAGCGCGGCAAGCACCCGCCGCGCCGCGTCGGCGAAGCTCTCGCCGCCCGGCGGCGCGACATCCGCGCTGGCCAGCCACGCCGACACCGCCTCGGGCCAGCGCTGCGCCGCCTCGCCGAAGGTAAGCCCTTCCCATTTGCCAAAGTCGGCCTCGACCAGGCCGTCGTCGACGGCCAGCGGTGCGCCGGTTGCCGCTGCCACGGCCTCGGCGGTCCGGCGGGCCCGCTGCAGCGGCGAGGTGACGATCGCGTCGATGCCCCGCGTCGCGAGCCGGTCCGCGGCGGCGACCGCCTGCAGCCTGCCGTCGCCGGTCAGCGCGATGTCACCACGCCCGGCGAACCGGCGCTCGGTGGAAAATTCGGTCTGGCCATGGCGGAGCAGGATAGTGGTGGTCGGCTGGCCTTCGGCCTGCCCCCAGCCGCGCGGAGGCACCGCAGCCGGGTCGGGCTCCTTGGCGGGCGGCTCGGACAAGCCCCTGGAATTACGAAGGCTGCCGCGCCGGTGCCCGCTGGCTGGCTGATCCGGCCGGGCGCCATCCATGGCCTGGTTCGCCAGCCGGTCGGCGTGCGCGTTGCGGGCCCTGGGCACCCAGACGTAACGGACCTGGCCCAGCCTGGCCGCCGCCTGCTGAGCGGTCCGGGCGAGGCCGCGCAGGCTCTGGTGCTTGATCTGCCAGCGCCCGGACATCTGCTCGATGACGAGCTTGGAATCCATCCGGGCCTCGACGTCGGCGCCGGGGGCAATCTCGGCCGCGGCCCGCAGGCCCGCGATCAGCCCGGAGTACTCGGCCACGTTGTTGGTGGCGATGCCGATGCTGTCGCAGATCTCCCTGAGCAGCTCGCCAGTCGCCTGATCCCGGACGACCGCACCGAAGCCGGCCGGCCCGGGATTGCCCCGCGAGCCGCCATCGGCCTCGATAATCAGCTTGCGCGTCACAGCCCCGACTCGTCGGTCCGGACAAGGATCCGGCGGCATTCCTCACACCGGAGCACCTCGTCGGGCGCGGCGGCGCGGATGCTGTTCAGGTCGACTGTGTTCAGCGACAGGTGACAGCCCTCGCAGCGGCCGCGGCGCAGTGCCGCGGCGCCCACGCCGTCGTGCTGATCCCGGAGCCGGTCATAGAGCGCAAGCAGCTCGGCGGGCTCCTGGGCAGCTACCTCGCCGCGCCTGCTGCCGGCCTTCCTGGCCTGTTCGGCCAGCTCGCCGAGCGCGGCATCCCGCCGGGCGGAGACCTCCGCCAGCGAGCTGTCGATCTGCGCGCGCTCGGCGGTTGCGGCCAGCCGGTTCTGCTCGGCCGTCTCCCTGCGCTCCATCACCTCCAGGACGACCTCCTCGAGGTCAGACTGCCGGCGCTGCAACGACGCGATCTCGGACTGCAGGTTCGCCAGCTCGCGCGGTGAGGAGACCTGGCCGGCGTCGAGCCGCTGGCGGTCCCGGTCGACCCGAGTTCTGACCTGGTCCACGTCAGCCTCTGCCTTTGCCTGGCCGCGCCTGAGGTCACCGTCCTCGGCTTCCAGGGTGGCAAGCGAGTCCCGCAGCTGGGTATCCCGCTCGGCCAGCACGCGCAGCTCTTCGTGCTCGGGCAGGCCGCGCTGGCGATTTTCTATCCGGCCAAGCTCGGCATCGATGTCGGCCAGCTCGAGCAGCCGTAGCTGTTCCTCGGGAGTTGCTTTCACGGATGCCCACGTTAGCTTGTCGGCCGGGTGATGTCGCCCGCGCCGGGCACCGGATGGCGGCGGATGGCCGGATCGCGGAATGCGGCAGCGCCATCCGCCGGGCTGCGCTAAACCTGGGCTCCATGGACCTACCCCGGGTGAGCCGGCCTTTCATGCCCGGCTACGGCATCCAGGGCCCGGATGACGGCAGCGGCCTGCTGCCCTGGTCCTGGGCCGACGGGCAGCTGAGCAGCGCGCGGAACTACTGGGTCGTCAGCGTCCGGCCCGACGGACGGCCGCATTCGATGCCGGTCTGGGGTATGTGGGATGACGGCGAGTTCTGGTTTACCAGCGGCATTCAGTCACGCAAGATCAAGAACCTCAAGGCCGATCCGCGCTGCGTCGTCAGCACCGAGGACGCCGCCGACCCGGTCATCGTCGAGGGCACCGCAGCGATCATTACCGACCCCGAGCTCATCGGCCGCGTCCTTGACCTGATGAACGGCAAATACGAGACGAGCATCGAGGCCAGCTTCCTGGACCCGGCGGTCAACGCCACCGTCGCGGTCCGGCCCCGGCAGGTCATCAGCATGCGGCACGGAGATTTCACCGGCTCCCCGACACGCTGGACCTTCGACTCCTGAGCCGGCCGCACGCGGCGGCAAGCATGGGACCCGCGCGGCGGAGACGCCGTCGCCCCGGGTGCGCCACGGCAGCCGGCCTCAGGAGCCCGGGCCGAGCATCATGACGGGCGCAGAGGTCGGCCGTCCTGAGCCGCCGGCGGGCTCGACGGTCAGACCCACCCGGTCCCCGGCGGCCACGCCGGAGACGATCATCGGGCCCACCATCCCGGCCCTGGACTGCGGCAGCATCCCGGCCGGCCGGGTCCCGCCGGGTCCCATCAGCCAGAGTTCGTACCGCTTGGCGGATGGCAACGCCGGGAGTCCGGCGGCGGTGAAGACGAGCGAGCGCTGATGGCGGGATTCCAGCACGGTGGCGGTTCCGCCGGTCGTGACCCGTGCGGTCAGCATGATCATGTCCGGCGCGGTCAGCACGGCGGCGATCGCGTGGCCCTGAACCTGCTCCTGGTCCAGGTCGCGGCGTGCCCCCATCGCCAGCGCGCCCATGGTCACCGCGACGGCGAGAAACACGGCGGCCAGCGCGGTCGCCAGCCGGGGCAGCCAGGACCGCTGCCTCAGCCCGGACGCCGCTGCGATCGCCGTGCTAGCGGCCCGGCCGTGCGGAACCGGCGGCGTCTGCCGGGTGATCGGCGGCAACTGCCTGGTCTGGGCCGCGGCGCGCAGCGCCTGCTCCTTGAGCGCGGCACGGGGGCGGACGGCGGCGGCGGCTCCCAGCCTGGCGGTCGCCTCGCGAAGCCCGCGGATTTCCTGGACGCATGCCTCGCACCGGGCAAGATGCTGCTCAAACCGGGCCCGGTCCGCATCGGATACCGCGTCCAGGGCGTAAGCCCCCGCCAGCGTATGCAACTCAGTCTGGCCGCGCTTCATCGCTCCACCCCCAGGCAGTCGCGGAGCCTGATCAGCCCGTCCCGCATGCGCGTCTTGACCGTGCCGATGGCCACGCCGAGCAGCCCGGCCACCTCGCTGTAGGTGTAGCTGCCGTAGTAGGCCAGCGTGACCGACTCGCGCTGCAGGTCGGTCAGGGAACGCAGGCAGTGCCGTACCCGCTCGCGGTCGAGGGTCGCCTCGACGGTCTCCGTCACCTCGTCGTAGTCGACCTGAGCCGATGCGGCGCGCAATTCTCGTTCTGCCGCTCGCTGCTCGGACCGAACCCGGTCTACCGCGCGCCGATGCGCCATGGTCATCACCCAGGACAGGGCGCTGCCCTTGCCGGCCTCGAAGCGCGAGGCGGTCCGCCACAGCTCGAGCAGGACTTCCTGCATGACTTCCTCGGACTGCGCGAGATCGCGCACTACCCCGCGGACCATCCCGAGTACGGGCCCGGCCATCCGGTCGTACACTTCCTCGAAGGCGGGCTGGTCCCCGCGGGCAACGCTGGCGAGCAGCACGGCCAGGCTGGCGTCGTCCCCAGGCTCGGCGGCGCCGCCGGGCCGGGGCAGTCCCTGGCTATCGGTCATGCCCACGTCCTTTATTCGTTGCCGCCGGGCCGTCGGCTTGGCGGCGCGGGCCGCCACGCCTGCCGGGCAGCCGTGGCTTGCCTGCCCGGCAGGTGCCGTCGCGGTCAACTATTACCGGCGGAAAGGCAATCCGGTGCCTGCTCTGCGCCGAATAGCAAGTGTGGCTATTGCGAAAGACACCCGACTCGCCGGCCGGGGGCTGATCGCCGGGCTGCTGACCGGAGCGGTGGCGGTCGGCGTGGCGCAGCTAGTCGCCGGGATAACCGGCCCGGACGGCTCACCCGTGGTGGCCGTCGGCAGTCTGTCGATCGATTTCACCCCACCTCCCGTCAAGAACTTCGCGATCACGTCGTTCGGCTCCAATGACAAGCTTGTGCTGGTGAGCGGCATTCTGGTGGTGCTCGCGATCTTCGCTGCCGGGATCGGCGCGGCCGCTGTCCGCAGGCTATCCCGCGGTATGGCGGGCCTGGCGGTCTTCGCGGTCATCGGCCTGATCGCCGCGACCACCAGGCCGGACTCGTCCGTGACCGACGTGCTGCCGACCCTGGCCGGCGCGGCTGCCGGGGCGGTGGCGCTTTACTACCTGGCCCGGGCGGCCCGCCCGGCCACGGCAACGCAGCAGGCCGCTGCCGGTACACCTAACGGACCGGGCCAGGCAGCCCCGGCCGGCGCACCGGCCAGCACGGATTCTCGCGGCGGCCCGGTCACCGCTGACCAGGAAGCCGGTGCCCGCCACCGCAGCGGCGGCACATGGGCTGGTGGCGGCGGGATGTCCGCGCCGCCCCGGCCGCCGCTGCCGCCAGGCCAGGGATCGCAGCCCCCGCCCCCTGAGCCGGCGCGACGGCGATTCCTGGCGGTCGGCGCGGCGGCCGCGGGCACCGCGGCGGTGGCCGGCCTCGGCGGCAGGCTGCTGACCGAGCGGTCCAGCGTCGCGCAGGCGCAGGCGACGCTGCGCGTGCCGGCACCCGCGCGCCCCGGCCCGTCGCTGCCGCCAGGCACCGACTTCAAGATCCCCGGGCTGAGCTCGTTCATCACGCCGAACAAGACGTTCTACCGGGTCGACACCGCGATCGTGCTGCCGGAAGTGGCACCAGCAAGCTGGAGCCTGCGGATCCACGGCATGGTCAGGAAGGAGCTGGTGGTCAGCTTCAAGGAGCTGCTCCGCCGCCCGCTGACTGAGGACTACATCACGCTCTGCTGCGTCTCCAATAACGTCGGCGGGCCCTACATCGGGAACGCGCGCTGGCTTGGCGCCAGCCTCGCCAGCCTGCTGCGGCAGGCTGGCGTCCGGGCCGGGGCCGACCAGCTGCTCTGTACCTCGGCCGACGGGTTCACCTCGGGTACCCCCATTCAGACGGTGCTGGACGGCAGGGACGCGGTGCTCGCGGTCGCGATGAACGGCGCGGCCCTGCCGGTCGAACACGGCTTCCCGGTCCGGATGATCGTGCCCGGCCTGTACGGGTACGTATCGGCCTGCAAATGGATCACCGACATCGAGGTGACCACGTTCGCCGCGAACCATGCCTACTGGACCGTACGCGGCTGGGACCAGCAGGCGCCGATCAAGACGGAATCCCGGATCGACGTCCCGACTGGGCGCGGGCCGCTGAAGCCAGGCCGGATCGCCGTCGCTGGCGTCGCCTGGGCGCAGCACAAGGGCATCGCGGCGGTGCAGGCCCGCGTCGACAACGGGCCCTGGCACGAGGCCCGGCTGGCCGCGGTTCCCGATCTCGACACCTGGCGGCAATGGGTCTGGGAGTGGGACGCCGCCCCGGGCACGCATCTGATCCAGGCCCGGGCGACCGACAAGACCGGCTATACGCAGACCCCGGCCGAGGCGCCGCCGGAGCCGAACGGCGCGACCGGATACCCGAGAGTCTCGGTACTGGTCAGCGGCGCCTAGCCGCGGTCAGAGCAACTGGTCGCGGAACTGGCCGGACAGGTAGGCGCCCAGCCAGCGGCCGAGTTCGCGGAAGAACGGCCTGCTCTCCGGACCGCCGGGGGGCAGCGGCCCGGTCAGCCCTTCCGCCAGCCGCAGCCAGGTGACGTGCGGGCCGAGCCGGGTGGTGCCGGGACCGCCACCCAGGTGCTTAGGCCCCTTCCGGCGGCGCCCGCTCTCCGGCGCGTCCCAGTCGGCCGCGGTGCACATCACCAGCACCGGGCAGGCGATGTCCAGTCCGCCCCGCAGCTGCCGCTGGGCTCCGGCGAGCAGGCCGGGCAGGCGGCCGCCCTCGGCCAGCCCGGCAGCATCGGCCACTACGCCAGTCCCGGTGCCGGCGTTGCTCACGACCGTCCCGGCGCTGCCCTTGCTCGCCGCAGTCCCGGCGCCGACGGTGCTCGCGGCAGTCCCGGGGCCGGCTGTGCTCGCGGCAGTCCCGGGGCCGGCTGTGCTCGCGGCCGTCCCGGCCGACGGGCTGGCCGGGGCGGCCGGGCTGGCGGTACTCGCCGCGCTGGCCTGGCTTGGCTCGCCCGTGGACCCTGGGTCGGCCCCGGACCTGGTCTTGCCCGCGGAGGTTGCTTCGCGAACGGCGTCGGTTCCATCGGCCTGGCTGGGCTGGCCGGTTTTCCTTAAGCGGTTGAACATCCCTTTGCGCCTGCCGCTGCCAAATGCCGGGCCCGCCAGGATCAGCGCATCCGCCGGCCTGCTATCGCGGCGCGCGTCACACCACAGCGCCGCGATCAGCGCACCGGCCGCGTGGGCGCTGACCACGACCGTGTCGATGGCCTCGGTGTCCCTGAGATAAGCCGACATCGCGTCCAGCGCGCTGAAGCAATCGCGAAGGTCCGGCGGGCCGCGGCGACCGCCGGCCGGCCGATCCAGCCGCGCCTGCGGCCGCAGGTCTGCCACGTAGAAATGAAATCCCCGCTCGGTGTACCAGCTGGCGAGGTCCTCGGGCACGAAGGAGTCGGCCAGGCAATGCAGGTAGAGCACCGCGCGCTTGCTGACCCGCGCGGACCGGCGCCGGAGCATGGCTGCGCCACGGCAGCCCGGCTCTGCGGGTGCGGGCGGAAGCTGCACGGCTTCATACCCGTCGAGAGCCCCGTCGTGTTCCGCGATGAGACCCATTACTCCCCCCGTCTTCCGCGAGCCGCGCCCCCGCGCGCTGTGCCTCCGCCCCTCGTGCAGCCGGGCCGCCCGCGCCGCTGCCGGTCGCGCCGCCGGCCCGGCGGCCTGCCTGGCCGTTGACGGCGATGCCAGCCTGGCCAGGCGCCCGCACATTCCCCCGGCACCAGCTGGCTACCGCCGCTGCCTGCGCCAAGCACAAGTTGTGCGCCTCCGCTGCCTGTCCCGGGCACCAGCCGTCCACCTCCGTTACATGCCCCGGGCACTGGCCGCCCAGCTGCGTTACCTGTCCCGGGCACGGCTGGCCAGGCACGGACGAGAACGCCCGGCCGGCAGGCGCAACCCGACCTCGGAGCGTTACGGCAAGTCTCGCATCGTTACCGGTCCCAGGCGCGGCAAACACGCGGAGCAACTGGGTGATCGCTACCCGACAGATTCCAGTTCGCCCGCAAGGTCCCTGAGCCTGGACAGAGCGTCAGCTACGCAACCGGCTGCCGGTGCAGGGCAGGCGACCGCTGCCGGCCCGATCACTACCTCCCAAGCACGCAGCTTGCCCATCCCCGAACCCCGTTGCGGATAGCCGGTGCTGGGCAGCGAGGCGGGCGGGCAATAGCCTCTCTGCATGAGCGGCGAGCTGACCGGCAAGCTGGAGACCGAGCGGAAGTTCGACGTAGATCTCGACTTCGTGGTCCCTGATCCGCGAAACCTGGGCGGTGCCGGACCGGAACTGGCGCAGCCGCCGGAAGTCGAGTTGCTTGCCGCGCGCTACTACGACACCGACGATCTGCGGCTGGCCGCGAGCGGCGTCACGCTGCGCCGGCGCACTGGCGGCCATGATGCCGGCTGGCATCTTAAGCTGCCCGTCGGCGGCCACACCAGACGTGAGGTGCAGGCCCCGCTCGGCGACGAAGACGAGGCCGTCCCGGCGGACCTGGTCGCGCTCGTCGCCAGTTGGGCTGGCGGCCGTCCGCTGCGTCCGGTGGCCACCCTGGCGACCCGGCGCACGGTCTGGCGGATCGCAGGCCCTGGCGGTGAAATCCTTGCCGAGCTGGCCGACGATCTGGTGACCGGGCACCGGGAGGCGCTTCCCGCGCTGGCCGGACGCGGTGCACGCGCCGCGGCCGATCTGGCCTGGCGCGAGATCGAGGTCGAGCTGGTCACCGGGTCCCCGGCCATCCTCGCGGCAGCCGCTGAGCGACTGTGCCAGTCCGGCGCGAGGCCGTCCGGCTCGGCGAATAAGCTTGGCCGCCTGCTCGCCGCGCCTTCCGCGTAGGCACCGGCCACGCCCTGGCTCGTGCGCGGCCGTCGGCGTCTCGGCTGAGGCCGGCGGGCCAGGTAACACTACGATCATGACCGAAGCTGGCGCATGCGGAAGATCCGCTGGGTACGACCGTGCCCCCTCGATCCGGAGGTAGGAGTTGCCCGACCGACAGTCCGATCCTGTCCTGATGACCGGCGGCATGACCGGCGGCATGACCGGCGGAACGGCCCGGCCCGAGGAGCTTGCGCCTGCCGACATCGACGCGCTGGCCGCCCTCGCCGACAGCTACCAGCTCCGCGGCGGGCAGCCTGGGCTGGCATACGGAATCGTGGCCGGGGGCAGCCTTGTGCATGCACGAGGACTTGGCGAGCGCTGGCTGGGCGGCCCGGTGCCCGATGCCGACACGGTTTTCCGTATCGCCTCAATGACCAAGAGCTTCACGGCCGCGGCCGTCCTTGCCCTCCGCGACGACGGCGCACTCGGGCTCGATGACCCAGTCGCGGAATACGTGCCTGAGGTGCGGGGCCTTAGCCCGGCGACGGCCGACTCGCCGCCTGTCTCCATCCGTCATCTGCTGACCATGACCGCTGGCTTTCCGACCGATGACCCGTGGGGCGACCGGCAGCAGGGCACCCCGCTCGGCGAGTTCGCGGAGTTCCTGGCTGGCGGCGTGCGGTTCGCCTGGGCACCGGGTACCCGATTTGAGTACGCGAACCTCGGCTACGCGATCCTGGGCAGGGTCATCGCCGCGGTATCGGGTACCGGCTATGCCGACTTCGTGCGAGACCGGCTGCTCCGGCCGCTCGGGATGACCAGCACCGGGTTCGAGGCGGCCGAGTTCAGCGCGGCGCGGCTAGCCCGCGGCTACCGGCGCGGCGCTACCGGATGGGAGGAACTCGTCCCCGACCCGGCGGGCGCGTTCGCCCCGATGGGCGGGGTCTTCAGCACGGTCAGCGACCTCTGCCGGTGGGTAAGCGGCTTCGCCGGTGCGTTCCCGCCGGGAGCCGAGGATGCTGGCGGGCCGCATCCGCTGCGGCGTGCCTCCCGCCGCGAGATGCAGCTGCCCCAGGTCGCGATGCCGCCGCAGCGGCCCTCGTTCCCCGCGGATTCCGGCGCTGGCAGCTACGGGTTCGGGCTCTTCGTCGAGGACGAGCCCGGGCATGGCAGGATCGTCCAGCACAGCGGCGGGTATCCGGGCTTCGGCAGTCATATGCGCTGGCAGCTGGCGAGTGGCACCGGCGTGATCGTCCTAGCGAATGGAACCTACGCGCCCGCGCATCCACTTGGGTCGAGGATGCTTAATGCGCTGCTGCGGTCTCGCCAGCGCGCGGCCAGCCGACAGGTGGCAGCAGGTGTGGCGGCGCGCGAACCGTCGGGGTCGCCGGCCGTGGTCGCGGGCCAGCTGACCGTCGGCGGTCCCGTGCCTGCCCCGCCTGGCGGTCCGTGGCCGGAGACGCTGCGCGGCCAGCGAGAGGTCATGGCACTGCTTGAGTCCTGGGACGAGACAGCGGCGGCACGCCTCTTCTCGCCGAACGTCGCGCAGGATGAGCCCTTTGCCGAGCGCCGGCCGAAGGCCGAGCTCATCCGGCAGCGGATCGGCGCCTTCCGCGAAGACACCGGCCGGCCAGCCGAATTCGACTCCCCCGCGCACTGCCGGTGGTGGCTGCGCGGCGACCGAGGCGTGGTCCAGGCTGAGATCCTGCTCACCCCCGAGCGGCAGCCTCGTGTCCAGTCCGTAACGCTCGCCGTGCCGCCGGCCCCGGATTCACCGCTTGGCCGGGCGCTGGACCAGGTCGTGTCGCTGCTGAACGAGGGCGTAAGCGCGTGGCCCTCGTCGCTGCCCGCGTCCGGCACGCTGGACACCGGGCTGCTGCTGCGCATGCTCCGGGCGGTCGCCGCCTGGGCTGGTCCGTGCCGCACCGGAGCGTTCTGCCGCGGCGACGGCGAGACGGCTGCCGCCGTCGAACTGGACGGCGCGACCGCCAGGCTCATCCTGGCCATCTCGGTGGATCCGGTCGAGCACCTGCTGCAGCAGGCCGACATCACGATCAGGACCTGAAGGCCACCGACGCCGGGCCGACGCCGGCTCAACTGTGCGGCCGGATCCTGGTCGGCGTCTCACAGCCTGCGGTACATGATGTGCAGCCCGACGTAGCCGTCGACGGGGTGGCAGAACCCCTCCGGAATGGTCGCCAGGATCTCGAAGCCGAGTGAGCGCCATAGCGAGACGGCCCGCACGTTGCTCTCGACCACGGCGTTGAACTGCATCGCCCGGAAACCGTCCGCCCGAGCCTGGTCAAGCACGCGTTCCGCCAGCACCCGGCCCACGCCACGGCCGCTGTGCGCCGGATCGACCATGAAGCCCGCGCCGGCCACGTGCGCGGCCGGGCCGCCGTGATTGGGTCCCATCTCGGCCGTGCCAAGAATCGTCCCGTCCGGCGCGGCGGCGACAAACGCGCGGCCGGGCAAGGGGCGGAGCCAGTACTGTCTGGCGTCGTCCGCACTGATGTCACGGTCCCAGCAGAACGTTTCGCCCGCGGCCGCGATACCGCGCATGAACGACCAGATGGCGGGCCAGTCCGCGGGGGTAGCTGATCTGATCAGCACAACCCCATCATGCGCGTTGCCGGCCCGCGGCGGCGAGTCGTTTTCGCGCCGCGGATACGGGCCCCCGGAACCCGTTCGATATGGCGTTGAGCGGGTTGGGTGCCGCAACAACGACGGTGTCGATATGTACCAGCGATCCAGCCACACGGCACCCGTGCCGGAGCCGCCCGCTCGGGTGGTGGTGGATCGCGCGAGCGCACACCATCTAAGGTGCGCGATCGCGCGACGGGCCTGCACGAGTCACGGGCGGCCGTGCCCGGCTGGGTAGCGGCTCAGCGGAAACGCGGCGCATGCTGCCGGGCGACGATGGGTCCGGCGGCGCGTCGGCCATGCCGGGCACCGGGATTCCGGTCGCGGCCAGCGGCTCATAGCTGGCTCAGAGGCGGGCCAGAGGCGTCCCCAAGCCCCGGCGGCGAGGCTGTGTCACGAACCGAGCCAGGAGGATCTCATCCGATGAGCAAGCATCAGCAAGCGACCAGACGGACAGTCGCGGACCGCGACCGCGGGCGCGCGCGGCTGCGTACCGTCACGGTGACCGCCGGCGCGGTGAGCATCGTCGCGGCCGGCGCGGTCGCGTTCGCACTGCCAGGCGCGCAGCACACGACTTCGACCAGCTCAGGCTCGGCCGGCACTGGGAGCACGGGCACATCCCACAGCTCGGCGGCCAAGACTTCGGGCAGCTCGGGCACAAGCAGTTCAAGCAAGAGCAGCTCGGGCAAGAGCGGCAGCCTCGCGCAGGCGTCGACGGCACCGTCGGCCAGTTCGGGCTCCGGCAGCGTTACGTCCGGGGGGTCATGATGCCGGGCGGCACGCTGCCCGCGGCCCGCCGCGGACCGCGGGCCGTCGCATCGCTGGCCGGAACGTCACTAGTCGTCCCGTCAGCGCCTGCCGCGGCACCAGCCGTCAAGAGCAGCTCGGGCACGTCAGCGGCCGCCGCGGCATCAGCCGTCGCCGCGCAGGCGACAAGGCCGGCGGGTCCCGCCGTCGCGTCACTGGCCAGCCCGTCACAAGTTGTCTCGTCATCGGCCGTCGCGTCACTGGCTGCCGTGGCGCCAGCCGTCGCGTCACCGTCCGTCGCCGTGTCGGCAGTAAGGTCGGCGGGTCCCGCCGTCGCCAGCTGGCCCGCGCTGGGGACCGTGGCGGCGCTGGCGGTGACCGACCCGATGCGGCTGCCGGCGGCCAGCGAACTGCTGGCGGCCGAGATCGCCGCAGTGGACGCCGCCTGCAGCAGCTTCCGCGAAGACTCCGAGCTC
>WNGD01005265.1_pt1 | contig 12558 bp, 12 predicted proteins | sample 5400671 | NCBI WGS metagenome assembly WNGD01 (sample SAMN13153369, study PRJNA577476) | soil metagenome | isolation source: 40 cm soil or saprolite under grassland replicate 2 | place: USA:California | collected 2016-06-15
TCAGCGGTACTGCCATGGCGCAGGCCATGCGCCACGCCCTCCGCCCCGAATACCGGCGCGCCGTCATGCTGCGCTGGCTGGCGGCGGCGCTGGCCTGCGCCGTGGTCTTCGGCGTGCTGCTGGCCATCGGCTACGCCGACCTTCCGTTCAGCGTGGGCCAGGGGATCTACGAGTCCCTGTTTTACATGATCATTGGGCTCGAGATCGCACACGTCGTCGGGGGGGCGGTGCTGCTCGGCGTCGTGATCTACGCGGTTCTTTACCTGGCGGGGGCCTGATGAGCCCGCTGCCGGGCGGACGGCCCGGACGAGGAGGTGGCCCCGGATGACGCTGCTCTCGAGGATCTTCATGGGCCTCGGCGCGTTCCTCATCGTGGTGGGCATCGTCTACGGGCTGGTCGCGGGGGAGTACGAGGGCACCACCGAGATGCTCACCGTGGCTGGCGGCGGCCTCCTGATCGGCGTCTACCTCTCCCGCGCGGTGCAGCGGGCCCGGGCGGCGGTGGCCGCTGAGGCGGCCGGTGCCGGACCAGGCGCCGGAGACTCCGAACCGCACGTGCCGCCGACGATCTGGCCGCTGGTGTTCGCCGTGTCCATGATCGGGATAGTGCTCGGGGCGGTGGGGCCTCGCTGGGTGCTGGCCGCGGGCGCGGTCGTCCTCGTCGCCTCGCTCGTCGGCTGGAGCCTTGACGTGCGCCGGCAGTGGCGTCATCATGACCACGCGGCAGATGCGGGGGCGGCTCACGGCGGGGCACATCGCCGGACGGGGCCGTGATGCCCCTCAAAGGAGTGGCGGTCATGAGGCGGCGCTCGTACGACCAGTGCATGCGCTGTGGCAAGGCCACCGCGTACGGCCGGTCGGTGTGCCGGGAGTGCAACCCGGCAGGGCTGCCCGAGCCGAGCCCCGCGCAGTATCATGCGACGGTCTTCCTTGCCGTCCTGCTGACACTGGTCGCGCTGGGCGTCCTTGCTCTCGTGCTGCACTGACGTCCCAGCGTCGTGCGGAGCGTGAGCTGATGTTCTTCCACCGGGTTGCCCGGTCCGGCGGCGGCTGGGCGGCGCGGCTGGGCGGTCTCATCCTGGCGTCGGCTGCCCTGCTGCTGATTCTGCCGGCGACCGCCTCCGCGCACGCCGTGCCGGTTTCCTCCACGCCGGCGCCGGGCGCCCGGCTCGGTGTGGCGCCGGGCGCGGTCGTCATCGTTTTCGACGAGCCGCTCGAGCCCCGGCTGTCGGGTACCACCGTCATCGACCCCACCGGTCGCCGGTTCACCGGCACGGTGTCCGGCAAGACCATCCGGGTGCCCCTCTCCACCAATGCGCCTGGCGTCTACCAGGTGGACTGGAAGACCGTCAGCGTGGTCGACGGGCACACGATCACCGGGACATTCCAGTTCGGCGTGGGCGTATCGCCCGCGATGGCAACCGCGACCGCCGGGACCACAGCGCAGGGGCCGACGGCGGGGGACATTCTTGTTGCTGTCCTGCGCGGGATCGAGTACGCCCTGCTTCTGCTCGCCTGCGGGCTCGCGACGCTGAGCATCCTCGGCCGTGGCCTGCCGCTGCGGCTGCCGGCCGTCCCGGTCGCGGCCGCCCTCCTGGTGAGCGGGGTGGCCGTGGTGACCGCCGAGGCGCTGCTGGCGAGTTCCGGCGCGTCGGTGGCCGGGGTCATCGACTACCTGACGAACGGGGTCACCGGCTGGGCCCGGGTCGCGCGCCTCGCGCTGGAGGCGGCGGTGCTGGAGATGGCCATCGTCCGGGCGCGCCTCTCGCCGGTGCTGCTGGCTGGGGTCGTGATCGCGGTCGCGGTCGCCAGCCACGGCGCGGACGTCGAGCCCGCGTGGCAAGGCATCGCTGTGAACGCGGTTCACCTCGCGGCGGCGGGGGTGTGGGCTGGCGGGATCATGGCGCTGGCGCTGCTCTGGATGACCGGCCGCTGGCAGGCGGTGGGGCGGGACCTGCTGCCGCGGTTCTCCCGGATCGCACCGTGGGCCTTTCTCGTGTCGGTGGTCCTGGGGGCGGTTCTGGCGGCCCAGCTTCTCGGCGGCCCGGGCCAGGTGCTGACCACCTCTTACGGCCTCACGCTGGTGGCGAAGGCCGTCGCCGTAGCCGCGATGGTTGCGCTCTCGGTGTTCGCCTGGCGTCGACTGCGGGTGGGCGTGCGAGCGGAGGCGGCGATCGCCCTCGTGGTGATCGGGGCCGCCGCCGCCCTGGCCGCGTACCCGGTGGTGCCGAAGGAGGCACGCGAGGCGGCGGAGGTCCCGGTGGCCTCCGGCTCCGGCGCGGCCAGGGCCTCGGCGTTTCCCAAGACCGGTGACCTGACCATGGGAGGCCGGGCCGGCCAGATCATGGTCGGGCTCACGGTGCGCCCCGGACGGCCAGGAAAAAATACGGTGAGTGCCTACCTCGCGAGTCCGGCGACGCCGGCGTCCAGGGCGCGCATTCAGGTGCAAGGCCGCTGGCATGCTCTTTCATCCTGCGGCGGGCCGTGCCGCACCGGAACCGTCGACCTGCATGGCGGGGAACGGCTGGCCCTGGCCGTCGCGGGCCCGGCCGGCGGGACCGCGGCCTTCGAGCTGCCGCCCCTGCCCGCCAAGGACGGGACCACGCTGGCCCGGTCGGCGGTCGAGGAGATGAACCAGCTGCGCAGCTACCAGGTGGCCGAGGTGCTGTCGGGCTTTCGCAGCGCGTACGTGTACGCACGCCCGCACCAGATGTGGCTGCGGACGTGGTATGCCGACGGCGTCCAGCAGTCGCTGTGGCTGGGCCGCTCGCTCTACGTGAAGGCGGGCCCGGGGACGCCGTGGCGGCTGAAGTCCAGGGGTACCCTCGCCCCGGTGCCGTACTTCAATTGGGACCCCTTCTGGCCGCTCACCGACGCCCGCATCCTGCGAACCGAGACCGTCTCGGGGGCGCCGGTCACGGTGATATCGGCCTTCGGCGGCCACGGCAGCAGCCCGGACAGCGTCTGGTTCACGCTCTCGGTGGACCGGAAGACCGGCCGCGTGCTGCGGTCCCAGATGTGGGCGCCCGACCACTTCATGGACGACCGCTACCACGCCTTCAACCGGCCCGCCGGCATCCCCACGCCCCGGGCGGGCTGAGCAGCCCGTCAGGACACCCGTGCGCTGGTAAGGAAAGCCTGCGGTTCACGGCGGCGTTCACGGGCGCGATCGCGGCCCCGGCGGGCGCGACCGCGGCACCGGCAGGCTCGTGCCCAGGACCCTCCCGCGGCAGCCGCAACTCGACGACGGCTCCGCCGCCGGGCCGGTCGCGCACCGCGACTGAGCCGCCGTGCGCCTCGGCGATCGCTCTTACGATGGCGAGGCCGAGCCGTGCCCCGCGCTTGCGGTTGCCGTCAGCGGCCGCGAACCGGTCGAAGAGAGGCTTCTCGTCGTCTTCCCGGATCCCGGGACCACGGTCGGCAACCTCGATAACCTCGCGGCCGTCCTCGTGCCGCGCGGACGCCTCGACCTCACGCCGGGTGGAGACCTCGACAGTCGTCCCCGAGGCGGTCTGGGTGACGGCGTTGCCGATCAGCTCGTCCAGGGCTTCCAGGAGACGGTCAGGGTCGAGCCTGACGGCAGCGTCGTCGACCTTTCCCAGGCGGACCGGCGCGCCCTTCGCCGACCAGCGGTCGCATGCGTCCGCCACGACCTCGCGGAGCGGGGTGAGCACCGGGCGCACGAAGTCGGGCTGGTGACTCGTGGCGAGCTCAAGCAGCCGGTCGGTGGTCTCCTTCAGCCGCGTGAGTTCGTCGATCACCACCCCTGCATCGCGAGCGGCAACCGCGTCATCCGTGGTGCGCTGGAGAATTTCAGCGTGCCCGAGGGCAATGGTGAGCGGGGTGCGCACGATGTGGGAAGCGTGCCGGACAAGATGGCGCGCGTATTCCAGCAGCACCACATTGTGCTCGTAGACGTGGCTGATCTCCTCCCTGGCCGCCACGGCCCGCCGTACGAACAGCACCATGGCCGCGAACACCGCCGACATCAGCGGGATCTCGGCAAGCTCATCGGGCGCCTGGTCGCCGGATACGACGTCAGCGCCCAGGCTGACGCCCGTGACGATGATGACCGCGGCCAGCGCTGCGGAGGTGGGTCGCATCGCCCACACCCGCCACCCATACAGCAAAGTCAGGCTGATCCAGATAAAGTGGAATGGCACTGTGGCCCATTCCCGGAATATCAGGATCCCGGCCACATTGATCAGGACGAAAATCCACCAGCCGACCTCGACGCGGTACCGGCGCCACAATGAGCCGACCCGCTCAGCCAAGGTCAACCCTGTAGCCCACGCCACGGACCGTGGAGATCACATCCGGTTCCAGCTTCGCTCGCAGCCGCCGGACGTAGACGTCGACCACGTTCGACTCGGGGAAGAAGCTGTATCCCCAGACCGACGACAGGAGGCGCTCCTTCGAAACCGTGCTGCCCGCATGCTGCATGAGCTCCGCCAGGAGCATCGACTCGCGCCGCGTCAGCCGCACGGGCCCGGTCCCGGCGTCCGCCTCCTGGCGGACCGGGTCAAGCACGACCTTGGGCGTGGTGAGCATATGCGGGTTCGGCAGGCTCCGGTCCCGGATCCGCGCCTTGATCCTGGCCAGCAGCTCATCCAGCACGAACGGCTTGGGCAGGTAGTCGTTGGCGCCCATCTCGAAGCACTGCACCTTCGACATGGTGTCGGTGAGGCAGGAGAGCACGATGACTGCCTGGCCGGGCCGGAGCCGCATCAGCCTGCGCAGAACGGACATGCCGTCGGTTCCCGGCATCAGCAGGTCAAGGATGACGACGCTGTAGGAGCCCGTGAGTGCCAGCCGCAGGCCCTCTTCGCCGTTGGTGGCAGTGTCGATCTCCAGGCCCTCGCTACGCAAGGCCCGGGAGAGGAGGCGGAGTACCCCCGGCTCGTCATCGATGGCAAGAACGCGGTCACTCATCTAAGGTCCCGGATGGCAAAATATGCATTGCAATTACTATAACTACTCTTTAAGTTCTGCATAGCTTCTCATGAGAGAATTTGGCCGTCGTGGGATGAGTGGGCGACGGCTGGCGCATGCGCTGCCGCCTGGCCACGGACAGGGTCCCGGTACGGACAGTCGGCTCCGGCGCTGGCCATATCGAGGACGGTGACGGCGGCGGGGCTTGATGACCCGGGATAGTGACGACTACCGTGAGACAACGGCCGATCGCAACACGCGGGCCGCTGCACGTGCAGGGGCGACCATCATGCCGCTGGCCAGCAGAGCCACATCGGATCCGGGAACCGCCGCAGGCGCTCGGACCTTGCTCAGCGCGCCTGCTGCGGAAGTCGGCCCGCCCTCACTCCCACCGCCGTTGCCGGTCTCGGCACCGCCCCCGGTCTCCCCACCCCCAGCGGTGACGCCACCGCCGCTGCTGACGCCGCCGCCGTCGCTGACGCCGCCGCCGTCGCTGACGCCGCCGCCGTCGCTGACGCCGCCGCCCTCGCTGACGGCGCCGCCCTCGGTCTCGGCGCCGCCGTCGGTCTCGGCGCCGCCCAGGGTCACCCCGCCGCCCGCGGTTACCCCGCCACCCGTGGTCTCGGCACCGCCCGTGGTGTCGGCGCCGCCGCGAGTTACGCCGCCGCCCGCGGTTCCGCGTGCGAGACCGGTTGCGGCACGGCCGCCGGCCAATAGCTGAGCTTGATCGAGGCACGGCCGGCGCCAGCCGGGCGAGCCGCCGCGCGCGCGTGCGGCCAGGCGCAAGGGTGACTCTCGCCGCCACCACCAGGTGATGCTGGGGTGGTTCAGGATTGCTGCAGGTTGCCGGCGGCCGGTGACTGCCCAGCCTGGCGCCGCCGGCCTGGACAGTCGGCATGGAGAATGGCCCTATGAGCCCGTCGTCAAAGTGGTCCTTGTGGTCGCAGGATTCGGTCTTGTCCATCGGGTCGCGTGGTTCGGTCCTGTCCATCGGGTCGGTCGGTTCGGCCCTGTCGGTGGGGTCCGTCGGGTCCTTCGCGTCCGCGTTCAGCATCGGGTCGGCGTTCTCCGTGCTGTCATTGCTGTCGGCGATGTCGGCCGGATCGGTCATGTCGTCCCGATCGGTTCGCGGGGTGATGTCCAGCCAGCGCCGCGGGCCCGGCCCCCCTGGCGGGCTGTGGCGACCACTGGAATGACAAGGGGGGCACAGCTCGACCTGATACGCCGCAGGCGGGGTGCCGAACGGATCACCAACGTCGAACTGTTCTTCGACCTGGTGTACGTTTTCGCGGTCACCCAGCTGTCGCGGCACCTGCTCGGGCGGCCCACGGTCATCGGGGCACTGCAGACGGCGCTGCTGCTGGCCATGGTGTGGCTGTTGTGGGCCTACACGGCGTGGGTGACCAACTGGCTCGACCCGGAGCGGCTTCCGGTCCGCTGGCTGCTGCTTTCCCTGCTCCTGGTCGCGCTGGTGATGTGGGCGGCGATACCGGAATCGTTCGGCACCCGTGGGCTGATCATCGGCATCGGGTACGCGCTCTCTCAGATCGGCCGCAGCATCTTCGCGGTGGTGGCGCTGCGCGGGCGGCCGCTGCAGCGGAACTTCCAGCGCATCCTGGCGTGGTGCGTCGTCAGCGGGGCGCTGGCGGTCGCCGGCGGGCTTGCCAGCGGACCGGCTAGGGCCTGGCTCTGGGTGGCCGCGGTCGGCGTCGACCTCCTCGGCGGCGTGTTCGGCTTCTATACGCCAGGGCTGGGCCGCTCGAAAACGACCGAGTGGACCATCGAGGGAAATCACTTCGCGGAACGCTGCCAGGCGTTCATCCTGATCGCGCTGGGTGAGTCGATCTTGGTCATCGGCGCCACCCTGTCCCACGTGCTCGGGTCGCATGTCACCGTGGCCCAGGTGGTGGCGTTCCTGGTCGCCGTCGTCAACAGCGTTGGGCTGTGGTGGCTGTACTTCGACCGGAGCGCCGTCGAGGCCGCCCAGATCATCGCCGCTTCGGCCGACCCCGGCCGGATGGGCCGCACGGCTTACCACCTGATCCATCCGGTGATGGTCGCCGGGATCATCGTGGCGGCAGCGGCGGACGAGGTCATGGTGTCCGGGCCGGGGGTGGCCGGGGTCGCATGGAAGGCATGGCTCGTCCTGGGTGGCACCGCCCTGTTCATCGGCGGCCACGCCGCCTTCAAGTTCGCAGTATGGCGGGCGATGCCGTGGTCGCGGCTGGCAGCCGTGGCCGTGCTGGGGCTGCTGGGCCTGGCGGCTCCCTACGTGTCCGTGCTCGGGCTGGGAACGTGCGCGACCGCCGTGGTGATCGCCGTCGCGGCCCTCGACCACTACCCGGCCGGGCACCAGCGTCAGCCCGCGCCGGTATAAGGGACCTCGGTCCGGGCCGGCGGGCTGTGGCTGTGGAAGACTCGCCGGCCGTCGGGGCTGGTGGCCGTCGTGCTGCCGTTGGGGTGGAGCATCAGGGTCCAGCCCCAGCGGTGAATGACGATGAGGTGGTGGAAGGCGCACAAGGTGATCAAGTTATGCAGGGCGGTGGGCCCACCTGCCGCGCGGGGGATGAGGTGGTGGATGTGGCACACGCTGGCGGGCTGTTCGCAGCCGGGGAAGGCGCAGTGGGGGTGGCGAGTGGTGACGGCACGGCGCAGGTGAGCAGGGACGGCCGGTTCAGCCTCGGCGATATCCAGCGGGAACGGGACATCCAGTGGCAGGCCGGCCATGGCGGTGCCGGCGCCGGTGAGCTGGGTCTGGCGTAACCAGGCGGCGAGGCCGCCAGGGCCGGACAAGGCGTCGGCGGCCATCGCCAGCAGGGAGCCGCGCAGCCGGGCAACCGTGTCGGCCGACGGGGGAGTGCGAGCGGGGCAAGTGCAGCCGCCGCAGTGGCAGCCGCATGGCCGGGTGCTGGGCCCGGCGTTGCCGTGGCTGGTCAGGAACAACTGCACCATCCGGTCGAGCGCGGCCGGGTCCACGTGCCCGCTCACGACATGCGCCAGGGTGGCGTCGCAGGCGGCGGCGCCGGCCTCGGCGTCACGCAGCCAGCCACGCCCCCGGGCCGCGGCGGCGCGCCAGGCGGCCTCGGCCTCGGAGGCGCCAGGCAGGCTCCGCAGCTGCGACAAGGTGATATGTACCTGCGCCTGAGTAGGCTGCCCGGCGCGGCCTGGCAGCATTCCCGAGGCGATCAGCCGTCGGCACGCCTCTTCCAGCCCGTCGTGGCGGCGCTGGGCGGCAGTCCGCGTGTCTTCCGGCCCGGCCTTGCGCCCCAGGGTCTCCAGCACGGCGGCCAGCGCCGCGGCGCATCCCGGGGTCAGGTCGCCGTTGAGCCTGCCCGCTCCCCGGAAGGTGATGTCCAGCCACGCGCCCCGGTCGCCGAAATCACCGTCATCGCTGTCTGCCCGGTCCACGCGTGCGCGCTGGTACATCTCCTCGGCCAGGCCCGCCAGGTCTGCCAGGTCCGCGCCGCCGGTGGCGGCCCCGGCCAGGATCCGGTCCGCGTCCTGGCGCATCTTCTCGGGCAGCCGGTCGCTCCAGGCGCAGATCGCCCTTGCCCAGGATGCCGAGATCTCCCCGGCCGCGAGCACGTCGGCGAGCACCGGGTGGGCTGCCAGCCGCCGGGCCCAGCCGATCGCACCGGCGGCCGCACCCTTGGTCACCCGCGTCTGCCACTTCAGCCACACCCGCGCGCATCCCTGTCCGTCGGCCTCGTAGCCGCCCTGGGCCGCGAAGGCGGCGAGGACCTGCGCCCGCGCCGCGGTGTGCCGGGCCTCGGCCCGCTCCAGGCCGCGCAGCACCTGCGCCTGCACTTCGGCCGGTAATAACGCTGCGTCGGCGGCGTTCAGCGCCTCCAGGGCACGATCGAGCATGACCAGCGCCCCGGACACGTCTGCTGGCATTTGCCCGTCGCACATGCTGGTCACCTCCTGCCCGGCCAGACGTTCGATCCGAAGATTAGTTCGATCCTATAGATAGAGACTGACATTCCCGGGGCCTGTCGGCTCACTTGCGAAAATCTCAGGGCCGTTCCCCGGCAGGCGCGGCATCCGGATCCTGGGCCCGCCACCCCAGGGGCGATGGTCACCGCCCGAACAGGCTCAGCACAGGAGCAGGCTGCCGCGGGCAGGGTCACTGTGCGGGCAAGGTCACCGGGCGAGCAGGGTCACCGGGCGAGCAGGGCGACCTCGCCGCTGGCGCCGTCGATAGCGGCAAGCCAGGAACCGTCGGCGGCACCGCCGCCGGTCGCGATCTCCGGACGGCACCCGGTCACCGTCGGCACGCCGGGCCCGATGCCGGCCGCGGGCGGGCACGGGTCGGCCTCGGCCCGCATGATGACTCCGCGCGCGCCAAGCAGCAGCGGTGCGTGGGGCGGCAACGGGCGGTCCACGAGCAGGATCGCGCCTTCGTGGCACCCCGCGGCGCGATCGTTGGAGCCGTAGTGCACGAGGCGGCCGACCGCGACGCCGGGCACGGCCGGATAGGCGGGGACCTGCTTGCCGCACGCCCGCACCATGGACGCGAGGAACGGCAGCCAGCGTTGGGCCGCCTGCCAGCCTCGCGCTGCGCTGCCGTCAGCCTGGCCGGCCACGACCGCCAGGAGCCGGGTCGCCAGGCGCAGGTCGATCGGGCGGGCCGAGGCCAGCACCGCCAGGCAATCGGCGACGTGCTCCCCCGTCAGGCCCTCGACCGCCCGCTGGGCCGCATCCTCGAAGATGCTCCCGCCGGACCCGGCCCACCAGGCCTGGCGCATCGCCTCGCGGTACAGGCCAGCCAGGTCTCCGGCCCTGGCCTGGGAGATCTCCACCCACCTGGCCGGATTCGTGGCCGCGGACGTGATTGCTGAGCAGAGCCGGTCGATCCTCGGCGTCCCACCCGCCCAGGGCAGGACGTACTTCTCGGCCAGGATGGGCGGCAAACGTTCCAGGAGCCGGGTGAACACCGTCGCCGTGCGGGTGTGCTGAGGAGAGATCGCCTCCCGGCGGACGTATGCCCCGAGCGGTGCGACCGGCGCTGAGTGGTGAAGCAGGTAGCCGCTCACCCGGCGGGGATCAATCCGGCCCGGCGGGATGGCCGGGGCAGGTGCCCGTGATCGGCCTCACCACGTTGTCGTGTCACCGCGTGCTCCCTTGATGCGGGGAAGGGGAGTCCGGTCGTGCGCAGCTCTTCAATTGAGTGACCGTTCAGGACCCGTCAATGCCTCGGACGTTAGCAGCATCCAACCGGGATGTGAACGCGTTAGCTGGTCTAATTCGCTGTCCGTTCACCTAAAAGACACCTGCACGTTGGTTACAGCAGAGACCGGATCTGCTTAACGGGACACAGCGGTGGCTCTGAGCCGCCACAGCAACCACATTCCGCCGCTTCGGCCGACGTCGCACTATGATGATCGGGCCGGTCGGCGGCGCATGATTGCGTCATAGGCGGCCAGCGGCGCATGATTGCGAGGAGGGGTGGGCTGACGTGGGGGTCGGGAAGGCCGGCGGCAGGAAGCGGGCGGTCGGCACGCGCGACCGCGTCATGGCACACCTGCTGATGGCCGGCGAGGTCACGGACCCGAGCGGCCTGGCAAGCACCGTGCTGGCGGAGGCGGTCGGCTATCCGGGCTCCAGCGTCGCGTTCGCACAGCTGCTGTCCGGGATGGAGCGGTCCGGGCTGATCAAGCGCGAGGTGCGCGGCAAGCGCACCTACCGGATCACTCCGGTAAAGGACGCACTGGCCCCAGCCCGGCCGGAGCCGGCGCTGCCGCGCGGCGGCAAGGGCGGCGCCCGGGAGGCCGCCGCGGCTGGCACCGAGGACTTCGACTACGACGAACTGGCGCGGCGGCTCCTGCTGCAGGTCGTGCAGCGGCTCGGAGCGGAGCCGGGCCCGGCGGAGGACGCCGTGCCCGGCCCAGCCGCCGGTGGCGGCGAGCCGGCGCTGGCCCGGACGGTGGCCGGTCTGGAGCAGAAGCTGGCCAGCGTCAGGTCCAGGCAGCGGCGGCTGACCGAGGAGAACGCCAAGCTGCGTGAGCAACTCCGCGCGGCGCAGGAGAGCCTCGCCCAGACCCAGGAGCGCGCCGGTGCCGAACGGATCGCCGGGCGGCTCGACAGCGCGGAGATCGAGCTGCTTGAGCGGCTGCTGTCGCCGCTGCGCGACAAGGGAAGCCGGCCGGAGGCCGGTGCCGGCTAGCCCGGCCGGGCAGGGAAGCGGGTGCCCGAGCCCGGCAGTCACACGCCTGGCAAGACACGGCCAGCCCAGCCGGGCCCGGATACTCGCCTCGGCGTCTGGAAGCCCGTCACGCCCAGGTGAGCATCCGCACAATCATGTCGGCCGGTACGGCACCCGTCAGCGACCGCATTGTGGTCGTGATTGGCGGGTCGTGACCTCACCTGAGGCGCTGCGCGATGGCGGCCGCGGCCTCCCGGGTGGACAAGCTGCCGCCGGCGTCCGCTGTGCACTCGCCGGCCTGCATCGCGCCGGCGACCGCCGACTCGACCGCACCCGCCTCGGCCGCGAATCCGAGGTGCCGCATCATCAGGGCGCCGGCCAGGATCGTGGCCGCCGGGTTGGCCGTCCCGGTTCCGGCGATGCCGGGGGCACTGCCGTGAGCGGGCCCGAACATCGCGCGCCCGGTCGTGGCGTTGATATTCGCCGACGGCGCCAGGCCCACCCCGCCGGTCAGGCCGCCCGCGATGTCGCTGAGGATGTCGCCGGGGCCGTTCCCGGTGACGACGACGTCGAACTGCCACGGGCCGGAGATCATGTGCCGGGCGCAGGCGTCGATCGCCATATGGCGGGCCGGCATGTCTGGGTGGGCGGCCCGTGCGTCGCGCCAGCACCGCTGCCAGAGCGCGCCCGCATGCGGCGTCGCCTGCCACTTGTCCGCCAGTACTACGCTCGACCGGGCCGTGGAGAAGGCGTAGTCGAGGATCCTCGTTATGTCGCGGAAGGTGCTGACGTGCTCCTGGATCGCCATCTCCTCGGGCGTGCCCGGCTTGAACCGTCCGCCCATGCGGTCGCAGAGGCCCGCGGTGTTCTCGCGGACCACGATGATGTCCGCGGCGCGAGGCCCGGGATCGCGCAGCGGGCTCAGCCGGTCGCAGAGCAGCTTGGCCGGACGGACGTTCGCGTAGAGGTCCAGCTCGCGGCTGATCCGGCCCAGCGTCTGCCAGCTGTAGCGCGGGTCGGTTATCCGGGGGTCCCCGATCGCGCCGAGCAGGATCGCGTCGGCGGCCTCAATCTGGGCGAAGTCGTCTTCGGGGAGCGCCTCGCCCGTCTTGAGGTACCGCTCCGCGCCCACGTTGAGCGGGTGGAACTCCAGGCCGAAGCGATCCGGATGGCCGCGACCCGAGCTGCTAATGCGGTAGACCGTACAGCACGGAAGTACAGCAACGTCCCCGCACAGCCGCCAGCAGCGACGAGCGGTGGCACACTCAGCTAGCTGGGACGACGGCCAAACGTCCAGCGACGCCGCTAGTTCGGGAAATAGCTGTGCCCGGCCGGAGCGATCAGCCGCCTTACCTGTATCGGCCGGTGATGCAAGTGGTCCGGCGCAGCTGGTGTAGCCGTACTTACCTTGGGTTGGGGCGTGCCTGGTCTGCTCCCTGTTCCCGTGGTAGCTGCCGGGTTGTGCGACCAGGCGGGCGTGT
>WNGD01005266.1_pt1 | contig 12557 bp, 9 predicted proteins | sample 5400671 | NCBI WGS metagenome assembly WNGD01 (sample SAMN13153369, study PRJNA577476) | soil metagenome | isolation source: 40 cm soil or saprolite under grassland replicate 2 | place: USA:California | collected 2016-06-15
CCCACAACGGTGCATCCGGATCGCTGCCAAACTTGGCGCCGTAAATCTCATGCAGATACTCCAGGAACAACTTCCCTAGCGCCGGGTCCAACGTATCCCGCATGACCTTTCCACCTTTGGCCGCAAAGGTGAGTGTGACTTTCTTCCCTGCTACCCTGACATCACGCCAGCGCAGATGAACTAACTCACTCCCACGTCGGCCCGTCATGAGCGCAATCGAGAGCAGCAGATAATCCCGCTTGCCCCTGGATGTGCTTACATCCATAGCGGCTAATCGTGCCGTGGTATCGTCACCGTCGAGAGGTTGAGCGCCAGCATAGGCCTGGACTTTGCGCTTCTTCACCAGAGGGATGGGGTTAACGATCTCGACAGTAGAGAGCCTGGCTTGTTCCTGGTAGTACGTGTAGAAGCTGCTGAGGATCGCCAGGCGCAGGTTATACGTTGTGGCGGAGACATCCCCATGACGCTTTGCATTGAGAGCGCGTTGGCTCGCCCACAGGCCAGCAACGCGGACCAGGGTAGGGATCTCGTCAGTATCTAAATCCAGGCCTCCCTGCTGTAAGGTCATGCGAAAACTGTTGATGGTCTCTCGATAGGCCGTTGCGGTTTTCGCACTGCCTGATTTGATCGATTGTTTCTCATATAACCAGCCCTCAATCAGTGCGTCTATGGACGGATGGAATGAAATAATCTCGGTGGTCATGGGTGTGTTTTCCTCTCGAAATGGACTCTCACTAATGTGCTGTTAGTTGGAGTCTAGCCCCCTTGTCAAGCAAAGAAGGCACGCGTCCGAGCATACTGCACTTCTCTTTCTTGTCCGTACAGGGTGACGCGTCACGCTATCCGCTGGCCAACGTGCAAACCAATAAGTCCTTCTTTCCCTCCGGATCTGCACATCTGGTTTATACTAGCGAAAAAGAGCAGGAGCGGAAGATGAGCAAGAAGAAGCGACCGAAACAGACTGCACAGCAGAAGCCACCGCAATGGCAACCAATCGGCATGCTGCCCACGATCGCGACCCACATTGATGGAACGCTAGTATAGGCTACCGCATCTGCGTTCCACCGTGAGACGAGGCGCGAAGCCGTGGGAAGGGCACAAAGCCTGGCACGAACTTGCGGTAGCTTGTACTAGAAGCTGATGTTGAACAATATGAGACGCTGAAACTAGCCAGGGGCAAGCCACACGTCTTAGACAACTACACCGTCAATCGTGTCAAGCAAGCATTTACCACACAGCGTAACGATTTCTGGCTCTTCGAGGAACAACTCTCGCGCTGGCAATCTGGGCAACTGACCGACGAGCAGCGAGCAGAAGTGACGCGCCTGGTTGAGCAGATGAAACAATTGAGAGAGAACAATACCAGGGTGTTAGAGCTGGCTGACGAACTGAGCAAGGGCACAATCGAGAAAGTCATGGCAAAATCTGATGAGCAGCTCGGGCTCGAATTCCTGATGGGCATGTTTGGGGACAGGCCGTAACATGGAAGGCATCAACCTGAATGGCGTCTCATTCCGATGGAGTGAGGATCGGCTCCTGATCACCACCTCACACGGTCAAAATAGGCTCGCCGGTCAACAGGTAGCGCAGTTGCTTGACTTCTTACAATCCCATCAGCAGCGTATCTATGCTGCCGAGCGATCCCGCGACTTACCAGAGTGGGTGCAGGATCATGCGCGTTACGATACTGGCCAGATTATAGACCAGGTACCGCGATTGAAAGAGGGCAAGTAGCATCGGCTTGTTCCAGACGGTTACTTGGCACTTCTTGCAGACAGGACAGGCAACGTTACACGTGCCCGGCACGAGCGGTTAAGCTGGTGAGTAGGGTACTTATTTCGGTACCGAGAGCGTAACGCTACCCATTGGCTAGAAGAGCTTATAGGTTGTGACTAACACTAGCGTATCTCAGTCACAAGTTATAACTTTATAATCATAACTGTGGAACTTACTTGCTAGATAGTGTCACACATACACATCCATATGGAGCGTTATGTTGCCGCTTTCTTCTGAGCCGCAAGCGCCTGCCGTTTCTCGCGCTGTTTGCGTACCCGCTCTTCATTGCGCGCTGCCTCATGCTCTGCTCTGCATCCATCACTACAATACTTTGGTGCAGGCCCTGGATAGCGTTCCTGAGTGACTGACTTCTTGCACACGATACAAGTAAAGGTGACTGGCCTGGTGCGTAGCTCTCGCTGGTATGCTGGCACAGGGTTCTTCTCACGTGCAAACTTATCTCCATACACATCGACGGTCTTGCTTTGATATTCCTGGTGCATAGATACCCCCTAATTCTTGTGACGAGTAGAAGCTAGACTTCATCACATATCAATACTTCCATATCACCACATGCAACGAAATGATATGAAAGTAATGATATGAAATACTACTAGTGTGTGATATACACTACCAAGTACTAGTCACAGTATAGCACAAAAGAAAAGACGCTACCCGAGAGTAGCGCCCTGATCGTACTTATTGGAATTATCCCCGCTCGCCTAGTCTTACAACGAGACTTTGTGGTAGAATGAAGGGAAGTCTGTTAAGGGAGGTGGAATGCGATGTCTGTTGTGCTTGATGTCACCGCTGACCTGCCACCGACAACGGGCCGACTGGCTGTGCAGGAAATGACCAGGGATGTGGTGGCTTCCCTGGCCGAAGAACTGGTGGTCTATCACCAGCACTTTGCCCCTTTGTTCTACCGACGCGAGCAGCGCGAGTGGGCGGCGGCCTATCTGCGCGGGCTGCTCACGGCTGATGTCCCCCGCAAGAATGTGGAAGCGATGGCCCTGCGACTGCTGGGAGTAGGACCACATGCAGAGCGGCAAGTGCGCGCTCTCCAGCAGTTTCTTGGAGAAGGCGCCTGGGATGATGAGGCCCTGTTGGCCGAGCATCAGCGCCTGGTGAACGAGACGTTGGGTGAGCAGGATGGAGTGCTCATCATCGATGGCTCCGACTTTCCCAAACACGGCTCTCATTCGGTAGGAGTCGCTGCCCAGTGGTGTGGGAACACCGGCAAGAAGGATAACTGCCAGGCGGGCGTCTTTCTGGGCTATGCGAGCCGCAAGGGAGCCACCTTACTTGACCGGCGTCTGTATCTGCCGGAGTCCTGGTTTGATGAGGAGCACCGAACTAGGTGGCAGGACTGCCGGATTCCCGAGGAGACTCCCTTTCAGACCAAACAGGAGCTGGCCGCTCAGTTGGTCGAGAAGCTCATGGCCTCTGGGCGGCTAAGAGCCCAATGGGTGGCCTGCGACGAGGGATATGGTGATTCGCCCGCCTTCCTGCAACGCCTGGCCGAGGCAGGATTGTGGTACTTCGCTGAGGTGCCGCGAGATACCAAGGTCTGGCCACTGCTGCAAACCGATGGGCAGACAGAGCGTTCGCGTCCAAGCAGTTGGGTTCCTCCGCAAACGCCCTCGCGCAAAGGACCGGCTCCCCGCCGTGAGCGGTTGCATCCCAGCAGTCCAGCCAAAGTGACGCTGGAGGAGCTGGCCCAGCAGTGGCCAGCTTCCTCCTGGCAGCGCGTTCGACTGCTCGAAGGACACAAAGGTCCGCTCGTCGCCGATTTCCTCGCGCTGCGCGCCGTGTTGCCTCAGGATCGCTTACCGGGTCCAGAAGTATGGGTGGTGATCCGGCGCAAAGTCAGTGGTTCGGCAGAGGAGCCGGAAGGGAAATTTTATCTGAGTAACGCTCCCATCCAGACGCCGCTTTCCACGTTTGTGCGGGTGAGCGGGATGCGCTGGCCAATCGAGACCTGTTTTGCGGAGTGCAAGGGGGAGTTGGGCATGGACCACTATGAGCTGCGTTTCTGGCGCGGCTGGCACCATCACATGACACTGGTCATTCTGGCTCATCACTTCCTGGTTCGATGGCAACAGCGCCTCAACCAGAGAGAGGGGGGCCCTGCGACCCACGACGACCTGTCCCTTGCCCACACCAGGTGAGCTGCCTGGCCTGGACTCGCACCCCTGTCTGGCGCTGAGTGTCGCTCAGGTGCGCTTGCTCTTGCGGGTCGCCTTGCCCCAGCCCGGGCTGGATGTGCCTGCGGCCTTGGCTTTGATCGCCTCTCAGCAACGTCACAACTACGCTGCCTATTGCTCCCATCGCAAGCGACTTCTTGCCCAACTGCAGGGACTGCGCTGGTAATGTCTCGTTGTAATACTAGATGACCTGAATAGTTACGCCGAATATTTGTGTCCATATTTATATACTATCTATTTCAAATAAAGTATAATTTTTTAGGATAAGTTGCTCTCCTGAACAATCTCTTCCGAAGTGATGAGCATATTTTTGATGAAAGGTGTTGAGAACGATGTCCTATCAGTCAATCACGCTGCAGCTGGAGATCCCTCCAGAGACAGCTCAACAAGATGTTTGGGACCTTGAGAAGCAGCTCAAGCACGTAGCAGGGGTGACGACTGATCTGCGGGAGTCCAAGGACCTTATTGCTGTAACACTCCTCTTGATCCATGTTGTAGGCCCCCACGTAGGGGAGGCTGTAGCCTTTGCTGGCGGTATCAAGGCGATACGTGATCTTGCTCAGATTCTTCACAGCTTCTTACATCCACCCCAGCAAGAAACGGATCGTCAGCAAGGCAAAAACAAAGTGGTGATTATCAAGAAGGGAAAGCGTATTGAACTCTATAATCTGTCATTAGAAGAGATCAAGGAAGTTATCGGGCAATGAGAGCAGGAAGAGCTTGAGCAGAAGAGGTGAGCGATGTCTGAATCGGCAAGCGGTGATAATCCTCTTAGCCGCCGATATGCACTCTGCGTGGGTATTGGCACCTATACACATCTGAGGAATCGTGACCTCCAATATTCCGTGGACGATGCCAATGCCATCGCCGAGCGACTGGAAGGTCCCCGGCAAAGTAACTTTGCGGTGACGCGTCTCACCGAGCCTGCCCAGACGACCAAAGCAGCTATTGAGGAGGCTCTGGATGAGCTGCTCAATGCACCAGATCGCCAAGCCGAAGATCTTGTGGTCATCTACTTTTCCTGTCATGGCGATGTTTATACCCCGGATAAAACCTTTTGCCTGTTACCATCTAATGCCTCATACCAAGCAGATGGGAGGACATTCAAGCGAACGACACTGATTGGCATCTACGATCTTGCGAAACTGCTCTCAGGTGCCAGAGTGCAAAACATCGTGATGTTCCTTGACGTGTGCCATAGTGGAGGTGCTGGAGTCGCCTTGCAGCACCTCCAGCTGGATTTGAGTGCTGGTCCCAACCTCTTCCTTATTGGAGCGGCTCGCCAGGACCAAGTCGCCTGGCAAAGCAGTCAATTGGAACATGGCTTGTTTACTCATTGTTTACTTCGCTCCTTTGAGCAACCGCCGGCCAAAGATGGATGGCTCACCATTTCTCAGATCCAGAGCTTTGTCAGTAACGAGCTCCCCTGGTTCGCGAAAGATCATCCTATCCAAATCCAGGCGTGGTCGGTCTCTGTCAACTCAAATCTGCCCTTGCTACGAAATCCCAGCTATCCAGAACTCTGTCCCTTGCCGCCTCTTTGGAATGTTCCCTTACCGCGAAACCTATTTTTCACTGGACAAGAGGACATTCTGTCCCAACTTGCAAGCATGTTGCAGCGTGAGCAGAAAACCGCCCTGACGCAACCACAAGCGATCAGTGGATTGGGGGGGATTGGCAAAACGCAGTTGGCGCTTGAGTATGCGTATCGGCATCGTCAGGACTACCATGCTATCTTGTGGGGTCGTGCAGATACACGCGAGGCTCTCATCTCCACCTTTGTGAATATCGCGTATCTGCTCGATCTCCCACAGAAGAATGAAAAAGATCAGATGGATATTGTGAAGGCTGTCAAGAGATGGCTCATGGATCGTTCCCACTGGTTGCTCATTCTTGACAATATCGATGAATTGGTGCTGGTCAAGGAGTTCATTCCACCGGCTTTCCGAGGGCATTTGCTCTTAACGACACGAGCTCAGGCGATGGGAGGCTTGGCACGCAAACTCGATGTCAAGGTGATGACGTCAGAGGTGGGAGCATTGCTGCTCTTGCGTCGTGCTGGATTGCTAGCATCAAAGGCATCTTTAGGGGAGGCTCCTGATGAAGAGGTCACAGTAGCGAAAATACTTGTTGAAGAGTTGGGGGGACTGCCGCTAGCACTCGATCAAGCTGGAGCCTATATCGAAGAGACACAGTGTCGTTTGACCGACTATCAGAGTCTCTATCGTACACGGAGAGCCAAACTGCTCGAAATGCGTGGTGGTCTCGTTGATGACCACCCTGAATCAGTGGCGACCACCTGGTCACTCTCCTTTCAGAAGGTGGAACAGAAGAATCCTGCCGCCGCTGAATTGCTTCGGTTCTGTGCGTTTCTACATCCTGATGCCATCCCTGAAGAGCTCATCTCCACGGGTGCTCAGCATCTTGGCACCTCCCTTCAGTCGGTTGCTGACGATCCCATTGCCTTGAACCAAGCCATTGCTGCATTGAATGCCTACTCGCTCATCCGCCGTGATACTGCCAATAAGACGCTCGCGCTGCATCCACTGGTGCAGGCGGTGCTAGTAGATAGTATGGTGGACCCGCTGAGTAGAGTGCAGTGGGCAGAGCGCAGCGTGCGAGCTCTAAACGCCGCTTTTCCTGCTGACATTGAGCTTACAACACGGCCACGATGGGAGCGGTTGCTGCCACATGCCTTGGTGGCAGCGCAACTCATCGAGCAGGAGCAGATCAGCCCATCAGAAGCAGTCGATCTGCTTAATCAGACCGCATGGTATCTCAGTGGCTATGCGCGCTATCGGAAAGCGGAGCCGCTGTTGCAGCGGGCGCTAGCAATCCGTGAAAAGCAGTTGGGCCCGGAGCATCCAGCCACAGTTAGCAGCCGGAACGTTCTAGCGAGGCTCTACCGCGAAGCGGGTAGCAAATATGGCCCATTTCAATATACAGAGAAATATGCCGAGGCGGAGCAGCTCTACCGACGTAACCTAGCGATTCATGAGGATACATACGGTCCTGACGATCCTCATTTGGTAGCTGATCTGAACGATCTAGCATCGCTCTACGACGCCTGGGGTAGGTACATGGAGGAGGAGTCGCTGTTGCAACGGGCGCTCTCAATTCTGGATCAGCACGCTCCAAAAGCACCCCAACATCTCTCGATTCTGGAGCAGCATGCCTTTGGATCCCAATATCTCTCGAGGAGGGAGATTATTCGACTCAATCTGATGCAGTGTCAGTTTAATCTCTCGTTCCAGCAGGAAGACGACGATGGGGAGTGATAGAGTGGCTTAGGTGTGCGTCGGGATGAGCGTGGCACTGTGGGATGTGGTGTGCCTGGGGTACAGCTAAAATTCATTCTTGCAGCATATTTTCTGTTCATGCCTCAAAAACCTTAGCCGAAAGCGAAAATGCACGTTTTCGTGAGTGTTAGCGTATCATCTCAATAATTCGGGGAAAGAAAAGCCGATCATCTCGTGGAAGGCGTGATGCTCTCACGCGCAGGGAGGGAGAGACCAGCAAGAGCAAGTCCTTGCTGGTTGGGTATCGCCTGTGTGTTTGCGCTCCGTTGGAACGGGGTTCACGTTGTTGTCGCCCAAGAGGCGGCCAGGTGAAGAGCGGCCGATCGTTCTTGAATGAGGGCCTCTGAGGATTAACCGAACGGGAAACAACGATAAGCTGTAAAGTCGCTTCCCAAGCCAATTGATAACAAGAGTCTGCGAGAGAAAAATGTAAAGGGCCTATTAGGCCCGCTGATGAAATAGACAACGCGAAGATCTCAATCGGCTTCACAAGTCGGCTAAGAGGAAGGCTTTCCCTGCCCCAAGCAGTTCCTGAGCGACCGTTGGTCGCATCTTTTGTCTCTTCATGCCTCTTTTTCATTCCCAACATGGGCTTAACGTTGTCTATTTCATCGGCGGGCCTAATAGGCCAGAAGTAAAAGGTGCAAAAAGCTGTGCGCATTTTCTCATAAAAAGCTGTTTCTACTGCACTTACACGGTCTTTCTTGCTGAGCTTAAAAATTTTTGCAACACAAGCACGATATCTTGCCGACATCCAAGAGAATGAAAATGGCTATTTGCGAGAGAACCGAAAGCTACCGTGCGCAACGGGCGAGCCATCAACATCTGCCTCCATCTGAGGAGACCAATTTCGGCACGAATAAATAGCCAATCGGTCCTATTTATATTGACCGTTAACACTCTACTGAATAAACTCTTCTGATGGGACGGGTATATTCCTTAGCGAAAGGGATCGAGAAAGATGTCTAATCAGCCACTCACTCTCCAGGTGGAGATTCCTCCAGAGGTGGCCCAACAGGAGGTCTGGGACCTCGAAGAACAGCTCAACCAAGTAGCAGGGGTGACAACTGACTTGCAGGAACCCAAGGACCTCATTGCAGTTGCGCACCTTTTTATCCATATGGTGGGACCTTACCTGGGACGAGCTGAGGTTATTGCTAGTGGTATCAAGGCGACACGTGATCTTGCCCAAATTCTCTATGACTTTCTCCACCAGAAAAAGCAAGAAGCCGATCGGCAGCAAGGTAAAAACAAAGTGGTGCTGATCAAGAACGGCGTGCGCATTGAGCTCTACAATCTTTCCTTGCAAGAGATTGAACAGGTTCTGAAGCAGTGAGCCCACTGCGAATGTGAGGAGTGCAGGTGAGGGATGCCTCGATCATCACATAGCCAGGTGAGGCTCGGTCGGCGCTATGCGCTCTGCGTGGGCATTAGAACCTACACCAATCTCCGGAACCGCAGCATCAGGTATGCGGGAGATGATGCCAGAGCCATTGCGCAGCGATTAGAAGGGTCACTGCCAGACAGCTTTGAGGTCACGCTGCTCACTGAGCCAGCCCAGACGAGCAAAGCTGCGCTCAATGAGGCCGTGGAGCACCTGCTGAGTGCGCCCGATCGGCAGGCGGAAGACCTCGCGGTGCTCTACTTCTCTTGCCATGGGGACCTCTCCGCTCCAGAGGAGACCTTTTGCCTGTTATCTTCTGATGCTGCCGCGCACCCTGATGGGGGGTTCGAACCAGCCACCTTCATTGGGATCTCCGATCTTGCTAGGTGGTTTTCACAGGCCAGGATGCGCAATATTGTGCTGCTTCTCGACGTCTGTCACAGTGGAGGTGCAGGTGTTGCGCTTCGACACTTCACGCTGAACCTGAGTGCTGGTCCCAACTACTTCATCATTGGCGGAGCGCGTCTGGATCAGAAGGCCCGACAAAGTAGTCAACTCCGGCAGGGCATGTTTACCCATTGTTTGCTGCGTGCCTTCGAGCAACCGCCCGTCAAAGAGGGCTGGCTCACGATTTCTCAGGTCCACACCTTCGTGAGTGAAGAGATCGGCTGGTTCGCCCAGGAACATCCGATCCAGATCCAGGGCGTCTCCATCTCGGTCAATCCTAATCTTCCTCTGCTGAGAAATCCCTGCTATCCTGAACTGTGTCCCGTGCCGCCGATCTGGACGATTCCTCAGCCACGAAATCCCTTCTTTACGGGACAGGAGGGCCTGTTGGCTCGGCTCACCACTACCTTGCAGCAGGAGCAGAAGACGGTGCTCTCCCATCCACAGGCCATCGCTGGCTTAGGAGGGATTGGCAAAACGCAACTGGCGTTGGAGTATGCCTATCGGCATCGTCAGGACTATCATGCTATCTTGTGGAGTCTTGCCGATACGCGTGAGGCGCTCATCTCCACCTTTATGAGCATCGCTGTGCTGCTGGACTTGCCAGAGAAGGAGGAACGGGACCAGCTAGTCATTGTCGAGGCGGTCAAGCGCTGGTTCGCTGGTCGTTCCAAATGGCTACTCATTCTGGACAATGCCGATGAATTGAGCATCGTCGAGGAGTTCATTCCGCCAGCGTTCCAGGGGCATCTGCTCATCACCACTCGCGCTCAGGTCACGGGAGCTCTAGCGGGCAAGATCGAGGTGGAGGTAATGAGCCCAGAGGCAGGCGCCCTGTTATTGCTTCGTCGAGCGGGCCTGATTGCCTCACGGGCCTCACTGGACCGGGCCTCACCTGACGAGAGCGCGCTGGCACAGGAACTGGCCCAGGAGCTGGGGGGACTGCCCTTAGCACTCGATCAGGCGGGAGCCTATGTAGAGGAAATGCAGTGCAGCCTCTCGGAGTATCTGCAGCTCTATCGCACGCATCGGGCGGCCTTGCTCGGGAAACGGGGAGAACGCTCCCCCGCGTATCCCGAGTCGGTGGCCACTACCTGGTCGCTCTCCTTTCAAAAGGTGGAACAGAGGAATCCGGCGGCAACCGAATTGCTGCGCCTTTTTGCGTTTCTTGCTCCCGACGCCATTCCAGAGGAAATTGTCCTCCAAGGAGCTCCTCGTCTTGGTGCATCCCTTCAATCTCTTCTTCAAGATGGGCTGGCATTCAACGAAGCTATCGGGGCACTTCGAGCCTTCTCTCTTGTCTATCGTGACAGGGAGAGGAGGACGTTCAGTGTACATCGTCTCGTGCAGGAGGTATTGAAAGGGACGATGGATGAGGCAATGCAGAAGCAGTGGGCAGAGCGTGTTATCAAGATGCTCAGTGCTGCATTTTCATTTGAACATATCAACGAGGTTGGGAACTGGCCGTATTGCGAAAGAGTCTTGCCTCATGCCTTGGTCGGGACTTTCTTGAGTCAACAGTACGATTTCATCTTCCCCGAAGTTCCACGCTTGCTGCTTGATGTTGCAATCTATCTCTACGACCGAGGAAGATATACTGAGAGCGAACCGCTTGTGCAGCACGCGCTCTCAGCCTACCAGCGGGTGCGCGGGCATGAGCACATCAATGTGGCAGATAGTCTGAACGTTCTGGCAAACCTCTATCTTGCGCAGGCCAAGTATGAGCAGATAGAATCTCTCTACCAACTGGTCCTCTCTATCTTTGAGCAAGAATTTGGCCCCGATAGCCATGAAGTGGCAGGTACTCTGAGCAATCTGGCGAACCTCTATTTTGAACAAGCCAAGTACAAGCAGGCAAAAGTACTCTATCAGCAAGCTCTCTCCATCTATGAGAGGAATTTCGGCCCTGAGCACATTGACGTGGCAGCTAGTATAAATGCCTTAGCAAGGCTTTATAACCGGCAAGGCGATCACAAGCGAGCTGAGCCACTTTACCAACAAGCCCTCACCATTTATGAGCGACAGCTGGGGTCTAAGCATCCCAGCGTAACAGGCATTTTGAACAATCTTGGGACCGTCTCTCTCTCAGAGGGAAAATATGAACAGGCTGAAATGTTCCTTCAACGTTCGCTTGGCATTCGTGAGGAGATATTAGGCCCTGAGCACCCTGAGGTGGCAGAAACCCTCTTGAATCTGGCGGAACTACAGAGAAAAAGAGGGACGGGATTCGATAACATCGTGAAATTATATAAAGCCGCAAATTTTGGTGATCTCACAGAATCACACAGGAGAGAGGAGGAGCGCGAGCAGGCCGAGTCTCACTTGCAGAGGGCGCTCTCTATTTTTGAACAGGCACTAGGTTCTGGACATCCTAAAGTGGCCGATTGCCTGAACACACTGGCTCTCCTCTATGGAGAACAAGCGATCTTGTATGGGCAAGAAGAAAAATACAAGCAGGCTGAGTCCCTTTTCTATCGTGCTCTCACTATCTATGAGCAGGCGTTGGGCCCTGAACATTCTGACGTTGGACTCACTTTGAAGAATTTAGCCTCCCTCTACATGATGCGCGGAGAAGAATATGAGCAGGCCGAGGCGCTCTATAGGCGTGCACTTGCGATCTATCAACAGGCATTTGGGAGAAGCCATTCTCAGATCAGAGTTATGAAGCGAAACATTGCCCTTCTAGCCACTATGAGAAAGGCACGTAGCGTAAGTCATTTTCTTAAAAGGATTTTTCGCGTTTATTAACGCCGACGTAATTACGCGCCGGTTTAGGGCTGAAATAGCCGCTTTCTGAAGAGAGAAAGTGACGTTTCTCAGAATATTTGGTTAACCTAAGCGACGGAGTCACCTTATGGGGATATGATCAAAGGATACTTGATCATGAGGGGGGTACGTATTTGGGCACTCGTTCGTTGCGGGAAAACCAGCCGCCTAAGCGAGCAATCAGAGATGGCAAGACTGGTATACTTTTCTGAGCTACATCACCTACGACATGTGTAGGTGATAGATCGAAAGAGAGAGGAAGACCATCATGCTTATCTTCAACGATGAACAGCGTCTTCGGGCAGGGATTAAGAGTCTCTCGAAACGCTGCTCGTACTGTTCCAAAGCGCTTTGGGAGTACCCCTTGATCATGAACGATGATGCCGGGGTGGCCGTCTTTCATGCCGCCTGCGCCGCAGCGCTTGCGACCGACATCATCGTCGATCTGTATACGTTCTTCCGTCCACCGGCACCCTACCACCACCTGTTTGTTCTCGACCCACTCGGCGAACGCTCGCATGGAAAGGGAGCCTATGCAATCAACGGATCTGTGCGACACGATGTCGCTTGTGTCAAGTGGAGCACGCTAGGCTCCCAGCCCAGTGTCCAGGGCTGTCTCCAATCCCTCTCTGCGTCACTGGTAACGGTGGGGTGGAAAGCGAGGGGTAATGTCTAAGG
>WNGD01005273.1_pt1 | contig 12551 bp, 11 predicted proteins | sample 5400671 | NCBI WGS metagenome assembly WNGD01 (sample SAMN13153369, study PRJNA577476) | soil metagenome | isolation source: 40 cm soil or saprolite under grassland replicate 2 | place: USA:California | collected 2016-06-15
ACGTACTGCTCGTCGCCCCACATCAGCGGCGGGCTGACGAACTCCGGCTGCGGCGGGAGGTACGTGCCCACGGCGCGGAAGAAATCCCCGATCGACCCCTCAGGCGTCCACGCGCAGATCCCCACCCGTCCCCCGGGACCGAGGACGCGGGCGATCTCGTCCGCCACGACCTCGTGGCGGGGGGCGAACATGCAGCCGAACGTCGACAGGATCACATCGAAACGCTGATCGCCGAACGGCAGGTCCTCGGCGTCGCCTTCGGTCCACTCGACAGCCACGCCCGCGGCCTTGCCCCGGGCCCGTGCTGCCTCCAGCATCGCTGGGGTCAGGTCAAGGCCGGTGACGCTGGCGCCCGCCTGGGCGGCAGGGATCGCCGCGTTGCCCGTCCCGCACGCGACATCCAGCACATCCTCGCCGCGCCCAGGCCGAGGCGGCGGACGAGGCGCGCGCCACAGGCGGCTGCGTGACAGGTCACCGCCCGTCGCCTCGGCCAGCAGCGCGGCGCGGCCGCGCAGCGCCGTCCACCGGTTGATCGTGGTCAGGTACTTGAGACGGATCAGCTGCGGCAGCTCCGGCAGCTCCGGCAGCAACGGCACGTCCGCCAGCGGTGCGCAGCCGACCGATGTCTCGGGATCGGTCACCAGCCATGCGTAGGCATCGAAGCCGACCACGCGGCGGATCGCGTCGAGCAGGTCAAGCCGCAAGGTCCTGGTGTCGCCCGCTGAATCGCAGATCCGGCACACCCGCTCGCGTGCCCGCGAGTATGCGACTGAGCTGGCCACGCTCGCAGCGTAGCCGGACGGCAGCGTCAGCCCCGGTCAGCGGCTCACCGCGCGCCGAAAGATCCCAGACATCAGGGATGGCGGGCGTTCCCCCGCCCTCCTACCGTGACCATTCGAGACGCCGCCATCCCCGAGTGAGGAGTCAGCCCATGGCCACGCTGCACATCGAGCACCCGATAACGGACTTCGGTACCTGGAAAGCCGCATTCGACCGGTTCGCAGAGCTGCGCGAGAGGTCCGGAGTTCGCGGGCACCGCATCCAGCGGCCAGTGGACGACGCTCACTATGTTGTCATCGACCTGGATTTCCAGACCACCGGCGAGGCGGAGAGGTTCCTGGACTTCCTGCGGACGGCGGTGTGGACCTCACCGGAGAACGCCCCGGCCCTGGCCGGCGCCCCGCAGACGAAGATCCTCGAGCCCGCCGGCACCGCATCCGGGGGTTGACCTGCCGCTGGCGCGGCCCGGGCCGCCCCAGCCAGGCCCGGCGTACCTACGCTATGGCCCCAGTCGTTCGGCGAACCTCGCGGGGTGCGCGAGATGGGGGACGTGCATCGCTGGGCAGAGGGCCAGGCAGCTGCTAGAAGTCGCCCCCGCCGAAGTCTCCGCCGCCGAAATCGCCGCCCCCGAAATCCCCGCCGCCGAAGTCGCCGCCGGAGTCCCCGCCGCCGGGGTCACCGTCACCGGAGTAATAACCGTCGCCAAAGAAGGCGTGGGGGGCGAGCGCCTGGCCGAGCAGGAAACCGGTGAACAGGCCCGGGCCGAGGCCGAAGCCCCCCCAGTACGCCGGGGCGAAACCGGCGTTGACGTAGCTGACCGGGGCGCCGTCGACCTCCACCTTGCGCATGTCGGGCTCGATACCTTGATCGACCTTGTGCGCGCAGGCGGAGCAGGCCGGGACGTCGCGGCCGGGCGCGCCGTCCGTGGGCGTCCAGTGGACGTCGCGCACCGACATGCCGTGCCGCGGATCGAAGAAGCACGACGGGCGCCGGTCGGGCTTCGGCTGGCCGGCCGCGAGGGCTTCGGCGCAGGCCAGGTGATAGTGCCCCTCGGCGATGGCCCGGCTGACGGCCCCCATGTCCGCGGGCCGCCTGGCCGTGTCGAGGGCCGCGGTCCCGCGCTCATAGGCGCTCAGTGCCGCACCCTGTTCTTCCGCCGCCTCCGGGTTGTCACGGATGGAGACGTCGGCGTCCTGGTCAGTCAGCCGGGTGCTGAGCGCGATCAGGTCGTCTTGTGCGGCCGACTTGGCCTCCTTGAGCTCCCGCTGCCGGCGCTGGCGGGCGGGGCGAACGAGCAGGAAGAAGCCAAGCACGGCCAGCACGAGAACAACACCGACGACGATCAGGACGTTGCGCAGCGCGTTTGAAGGCGCATCGGCCGCGGCGCCAGAGCCCGAGCCGGCTTCGCCCTTCACATCGCCGACGAAATCCGTCAGCGCGGCGAAGACGTTCTGGTCCGCCTGATGCTGCTCTACCACTCTTGTCGCAATATCGGCGGCGCCGCCGGAGGGCAGCATTCCCTTGTTGTACGCGCCGAAGTGCTGCTGCTTGCTGTCCAGAAAGCCGACGGTGAACTGCGCGTGCCCGTCCAGCGTGCTGATGATCTGGTTCATCGAGCTGTTGTAGCCAGCCGAACCGGATGGGGCGACCACCAGGTAGATGTCGTCGCCGCCGATCTGCTGCTCCAGTTGCGCCTGCTGGCCCTCGGAGATCACATCGCGGCCGTTGCTGGTGACGCAGACGTGCTCCTGGGCCAGGCAATCCGGCAACGTGCTGGCGCTGGCCTGGGACGACAGCAAGAGCGGGGACACCAGGAGCGCCGCGAGCGCAGCCGCCCCGAGTGCCAGCAACCTCTTCATGCCGTGGACCTCCTGCGGTGTTTCACGGTCCGGCCGACACAGCGTCCAGATGCCCCTGGCGCTCGATGCGATCGAGGCCGCCACGGGCGGGTGTCTGCCGGCGGCGGCACGAGCGCAGCCGCGGCAACGACGGCCCGCCGCCGGTCGCCCCGGCCGCCGCGGCCGGGTGCCGCCATCCTGCGTCGGGCACCGCCGATCTCCGCGGCCGTCGCTGTGGGCGGTTGACGCCCGCCGTCCCGTTCCGCCAAATCCTAGCTCCCGGGCCCTCATGGCCGCTGGTCGCGACGCACCCAGCCCGCCGCCGGGTCTCCGCTGCTCCAGACCAGGCAAGCCGACACCTGTGCAGTCGCCGTGCCGGCGCGGTGATGGCCGTGTGGAGGTGGCGTTGACCGGGGGAGGATATACGAAATATCGTACATTTAGTGCAGTCAAATCCCTCTGAGCTTTTAGAGGCCCCGGCAAAAGGGCACTGGATCAGGGAGCGGGGGCACGCGAGCCCGGCAGTCCCGCTGCCGGGGCCTCTTACCTGCCCGGGCAGTAACTCCCGGGGAACGTGTTCGCGCGACGCGACCAGGCAGGCTGTCACGGATGATCAGCGGCGAGCACTCGGCGTTGAGCCTCACCGGCTGCGGCATCGGAAGAGGAGCTCAGCGACCATGATCAAGGACGCCGACGGCCGGCCGGCGGCCGGCGGAGAGCGGTCGCCGTCCGCCGAACTCCGCGATCAGGGCGATCGGGTATGGGTGGGCTTGCATGCGCACCCGTTCCTCAGCGAGCTGGCTCATGGCGTGCTGCCGCTGGAGAAGTTCCGGCTCTTCATCGAGCAGGACATCCTGTACCTGCCCGGCGGCCGCCGCGAAGAGGCCGCGCCCTGCCTGCGGGCCCGCGTCGCCACCGGCACCTTGACCAGTGGAGATCCCCATTGCTACGATTCCGGTATCTGATGTCTAAAATATCAGATCTCAGCACCTGGAGGGATCGGTAGGGTGCCAGCCGAGCTGTCCAGAAATGGCGACGGTCCCGCGGACGCGATACCCGGCGGCGGCGTCGGCATCCATCTCAGGGGCGTCGGCAAGAGGTTCGGCGAAATAGTCGCCCTGCGCGGAATTGACTTCGAGATACCGCGGCACTCCCGGATCGGGATCGTGGGGCCAAGCGGCGGCGGCAAGTCCACGCTGCTGCATATCGTGGCCGGGCTGATGGAGCCGGATACCGGCGAGGTCAACGTCGAGGGTGCCACGGCCGCCAAGGACCGCCTGGCCAGGTGCGCGCTCATGCCGCAGCGCGACCTGCTGCTCCCATGGCGAACCGCTCTCGACAACGCCACCATCGCGCTGGAGAACCGGGGCGTCTCCCGGTCCGAGGCCCGGAACCGGACCCGGCCGCTGTTCACGCGGTTCGGCCTGGCCATGTTCGAAGAGGTCCGCCCGGCGCAGCTGTCCGGGGGCATGCGGCAGCGGGTGAGCTTCCTCCGGACGCTCGTGGCGGACAAGGACGTGCTGCTGCTCGACGAGCCATTCGGGGCGCTCGACTCGATCACCCGGGCCCAGATGCAGGAGTGGCTGCTGCGGGCCCTCGGCGACGTGCCGCGGACGGTCCTGCTCGTCACGCACGACGTGGAGGAGGCGCTCTTGCTGAGCAAGGTCGTCGTGGTGCTCTCGGCCCGGCCGGGCCGGGTGGTCCGGGTTCTCACGGCCGGCTTCCCGACCGAGTCCCCCCGGCGGGAGATCGTGACCAGCCCGGAGTTCGTGGCCCTCAAGGAACAGGCACTGGAGGCGATCGGGTGAGCGCGGGTGCTCCGCCGCAGCTGAGCGAGGAAGATCTGCTCGTTCCGGCCGCCCGGCCGACGCTCGGCAAGCGGCTGCGCTCGATGAGCCGGAAGTACGCGAGCGCGATCGCCCTCATCGTCGCGATCCTGGTGGCCTGGGAGGTCATCGTCCGCGCCGCGCACGTCCCCGAGTACCTGCTGCCGTCTCCGACCGAGATCCTCGCCGATCTCAAGACGGACTGGGTCATCCTCTGGCCGGCGATGTGGGTCACCCTGCGGGAGGTGCTGATCGGGTTCGTGATCGCCACCGTGGCGGGCGTCGGCCTGGCGGTGCTCCTGCACCTGTACGGGCCGCTGCGCCGGGCCATGTATCCCATCCTGATCGGCTCCCAGACCATCCCGATCATCGTGCTGGCTCCGATCCTGGTCATCCTGCTCGGCTACGGAATCCTGCCGAAGCTCGTGATCGTGGCGCTGATCTGCTTCTTCCCGATCGTCGTCAACGGCCTCGACGGCCTGCGGGCGGTCGACGACGACTTCATCCGCATGATGTACACGCTCGACGCCTCGCGCTGGGGGATCTTCCGGCGCGTCGAGTTCCCCGGTGCGCTGCCTTCCTTCTTCTCCGGCATGCGCATCGCGGCGACGTTCGCCTCGATCGGGGCGGTGTTCGGCGAGTGGTCGGGCTCCAACGCCGGCCTCGGCTACGTCATGCTCGCGGCCACCCCAAACCTGCTCACGTCGCGGATCTTCGCGGCGATCCTCATCCTCACGGTGATCTCCCTCGTCCTGTTCGGCCTGGTCTCGCTGCTAGAGCGGATCTTCGTCCCATGGGCACCGAGGAGGGAGTCGGCGTGAACTTACCCATCGCTCCTGCGTCCGCAGGCGGCGAACGACTGCTGGCAACAGGGCACAGCCCCTCAGAATGACCGGAAGGACGGGCGCAGTGAACGTAAAGACTCCACGGCTCTATGCCGCCGCCCTGCTTGCGCTGGTGACGGCCCTGGTGGCTGCCTGCAGCAGCACCACGCCGCCCGCAGGTGCGGGTGGCTCCTCACCGGCCGCCAAGCCCGCCACCCTCAAGGTGGAACTGGACTGGGTGCCCAATCCCGACCACGTGGCGCTGTACTACGCGCAGAACAAGGGGATCTTCAGCGGCAACAAGCTGACCGTGAACTTCCTGACGCCATCGAACGCCGCCGACCCTATCAAGCTGGTCGGCCTCAACAAGGTGGACCTGGCCATCTCGTACGAGTCGGAGATGTACTACGGCCAGCAGGAGAACCTGCCGGTCACGGCGGTGGCCACGATCGTCCCGGTGCCGCTCAACTCGCTGATCGTGACGGCCAAGGACCACGTCACCAGCCTGTCGCAGATGGCGGGAAAGAAGGTCGGCATCACCGGCATCCCGAGCGACGGTGCCATCTACACGACCTTTGTGAAGACCGCCGGGCTGCAACCCTCCCAGGTATCCAACGTGAGCGTGGGCTTCAACCTCGTCCCCTCGCTGCTGTCCGGCAAGGTGGACGGGATCATCGGCGGCTACCGCAACGTCGAGGCCATCCAGATCGCCCAGGAATCGGGGCAGAAGCCGACGGTGTTCCCGGCGTCGGCGCTCGGTGTCCCGAGCTACGCCGAGCTGGTCCTGGTCGCGAACCGGAACCGGCTCACCTCCGACAAGGCGTACGCGGACGCGGTGCGCCGGTTCGTGAAGTCGCTCGTGGCGGGGACCAACGCTGCCCGCAAGGACCCCTCCGGTGCCACCCAGATCATGGAGCAGGTGTCCCAGTACAAGGTCGCGTTCCTGCAGCGCAGCGTGCCCTACACGCTCACGCTGCTGGCACCACCGGCCGGGCAGAAGACCGGCTGCATCAACGAGGCGTCCTGGCAGAGCTTCGGCGACTGGATGAAGCAGAACAAGCTCATCAAGGTCACCCCCAACGCCGCGCTGATCTCCACGGACAAGTACATGCCGTATAGCTGCTGACCTGCGGCCGGGCCCGCGTCCTCTGGCCAGCTGCGCGGCGAATATAAGATCTGATATCGGATATTTAAGAGAGCGGATGACCGTGGACATCGTCAACCCAGGGCTGGCCGGTGCGGTACTGGGCAATCTCGACCTCGACCGGGCCGTGGAGCTCGTGCGGCAGGTGTGCCGCATCCCCAGCGTGCTTGGCGGCGAGGGAGAGCTGGCGGGATTCCTCGCCTCGGTCATGCGCGCGTCCGGCTTCGGCTCGGTGGAGCTGCAGGACGTGCTCCCGGGCCGGCCCAACGCCCTCGGAGAGGTCAGCTTCGGGCCGGGGCCGCGAGTCGTCCTGACCGGCCACCTGGACACCAAGCCCGAGTCCCACGGCTGGCAGCGGGCGGCCCCGTTCTCGGGCGACCTCATCGACGGAGCCGTCTACGGCCATGGTGTCATGGACATGAAGGCGGCCCTGGCCTGCCAGATCGTCGCGATCGAGGCGGTGAGGGCCAGCCAGCTGCCGCTCTCGGGAACGGTTGCGATGGCCGCGGTCGCCGACCACATGGGGGAGCAGGCCGGCTCGATCGCCTACTTCGACACCCACCAGGCGGACCTGTGCCTGCTCGGCGAGCTCACCGGCAACCAGGTGTGCCTGGGGCACCGGGGCCGGTACTACTTCGACGTGACCGTCCGGGGCCGCTCGGCCCACACCTGCCACAAGCACGCCGCGGTCAATGCCAACGTGCTGGCCGCCCAGGCGGTGCTGGCCCTGGACCGCTCCAGGCTGGAACCTGACCTCGCCGACGGGGTGGCGGAGCTGTTCGGGGCCGAGACGTACATCGTGCCGGGACGCATCTACGGAGGTCTGCCGCCGGGCGGGCCGTCGATGATCCCCGACGAGTGCATGATCCGGGTGGACTGCCGCCCGCAGCCGGGCGTGACCACCGAACAGGTCCGCGCGGAGATCGAGCGCTGCCTGTCCGAGGCCCGGCTGGCGGACCAGCGGTTCGCCGCGGAAGTCGTGCTCGCCGATGTCAAGAACGGCTATCTGGCCAAGCCGGACGACCCGGTGGTCCGGCTGGCTACCGAGGCGGCCCGGCTGGTGCGGGGCCGGGAGCCGGCGCTTGTCACCGAGAACTGGCTCGGCGACACGGCGAGCTTCGGCGACAAGGTGCCCACGGTCATCTTCGGCCCGGGCGGGCCGCCGGTCTACTGCCCGGACGAGCACCTGCCGGTCGCGGACATCCACGAGGCGGCCAAGGTATACGCGACGTTCGCCGCGCTGGCCCTGTCCGGTCACCCGGACGCCAACGAGGCCGGATATGCCGCGGGGGGACGATGAGCGCGGACGGGTTCGACAACCTGCTCGATCAGTGCCTCGGGGTCCGCGCCGGCGAGCAGGTGGTGCTGCTCACCGACGACGGGACCGACGACGGCGTGGTGAGCCGGCTGGCCGAGTCGGTAGCGGCGCGCGATGGAATCCCGCTCGTGGCCCGCATGCCGGCGCCGCACCTGCCCGGCGCCGAACCGCCCGGCGCGGTGGCGGCGATGATGCTGGAGGCGGGCGCCGTCATCGAGCTCACCAGCCTGTTCATCGGGTCCAGCCGGGCCCGCCGCAGCGCCACCGAGCGCGGGGTCCGGTACCTGGCGATGCCCGGGGTGCGGGTGGAGACCTTCCGGCCCAGCGGCCCGCTCGACGTCGACTTCGAGCGGCTGCGGGCCGACGCGGAGCGGGTGGGGCGGGCGTGGGGCTCGGCCCGCGAGTTCCGGCTGACCACCCGCGGCGGAACCAGCCTTCGCGGGTCGGTGGAGGGGCGTCCCGGCCGGGTCCTGCACGGGATGGCCAGGGAGCCCGGCGCCTATATGGCGCCGCCGGACATCGAGTCCGGCACGGCGCCGGTTGAGGGAACGGCCTCCGGGACCGTGGTGATCGACGGTGACCTGCTGTTCATGGGACAGGGCCCGCTCGCCGGCGCCGTTGCCCTGCATATCGAGGACGGCCGCATGGTGGGGATCGAGGGGGCCGAGCGTGCCCGGCTGACCAGCATGCTGGAGCGCTGCGCGGACGAGCGGATGACGAACCTGGCCGAGGTCTCGGTCGCCTTCAACCCGGCCGGGACGATCTGCTCGGTACCGATGGAGACCGAGTCGGCGCGCGGCACCGCGCACATCGCGCTGGGGAACTCGATCGCCTACGGCGGCGAGGTGAACGCGGTCGCGCATCTCGACTGCGTGATGCGCGACGCCACGCTCGAGCTCGACGGCCGCGCCGTGATGATCGAAGGGGCCGTTCAGTGACTGGTGCGCGGATCGTGCTGGCCAAGCCCGGGCTGGACGGGCACGATCGCGGGCTCAAGGTTGTCGCCATGGCGCTCCGGGATGCCGGCGCCGAGGTGATCTATCTGGGGCTCCGGGTGCCGGTCGCGGATATCGTCGCGGCCGCGGTGGCCGAGGATGCCGACGTGATCGGGATTTCCGTGCTATCCGGGGCACACCTGCCGATCGCTGAGCAGCTGCTCACCGCGATGCGCGCCGCCGGCGTCCAGGCGCCGCTCGCCGTCGGCGGGACGATCCCGCCCCGGGACGCCGCCGCGCTGCGGCGGCTCGGCGTCGCGGGCGTGTTCGCCGTGGGCACCCCGCTCCCGGGCGTGGTGGAGGGTGTCCTGAGGCTGGCAAGCCCCGAGATGGCGGCGCGGTGAAGGCCCGGCACGAGCCCGGCGTCCGGGCGGGGAACCGCTCACCGGGCCCGCCCGGACCGCCGGTCACCACCGACTCGGGGATCCCGGTCGCGCCGGTCTACACGGCGCGGGACGTGGCCGGCGGCCTGGATGCCCTCGCCACGCGCCTGGGGAGGCCGGGCGAGCCGCCGTTCACCAGGGGCCCGTACGAGTCCATGTACCGCGGTCAGCTCTGGACCATGCGCCAGTTCGCCGGCTATGGATCCCCGGAGGAGACCAACGCCCGCCTTCACTTCCTCCTCGGCCGCGGGCAGACCGCGCTCTCGGTCGCGTTCGACCTGCCCACCCAGCTCGGCTACGACTCCGCGCACGAGATGGCGCGGGCCGAGGTCGGGCGGGTAGGGGTCGCCATCGACACCGCCGACGACATGGTGGACCTGTTCGCCGGCCTGCCGCTGGACCGGGTCTCGGTCAACTTCACCATCAACGCCACGGCCCCGATCATCCTCGCCACCTACCTGGTCGCGGCGGAGCGGCAAGGTGTGCGCCCGGGCCAGCTCAAGGGCACGCTGCAAAACGACATCCTCAAGGAATTCCTCGCCCGGAAGGCCTACGTGTTCCCGCCGGGACCCTCCATGAGGCTCGTCGCGGACGTGGTCGAGTTCGCCACCGACGTCCTGCCGAACTTCAACCCGATCTCGATCACCGGGTACCACGCGCGCGAGGCCGGCTGCGACGCGGTGACCGAACTCGGCCTCACCATGGCCTCCGCGGTCGCCTACTGCGAGGAGCTGACCGGCCGCGGGCTGGCGTTCGACGCCTTCGCGCCGCGGCTGTCCTTTCACTTCGCGACCACGCTGGACCTGTTCGAGGAGGTCGCCAAGCTCCGGGCGGCGCGCCGCCTCTGGTACCGCATCGCCACCGAGCGGTTCGGCGCGGCAAGCCCGGCCGCGGCCAGGCTCCGGTTCTTCTCGGGGAACTCGGGGACCACTCTCACCGCGCAGCAGCCGCTGAACAACGTGGTCAGGTCCACCATCCAGTGCCTGGGCGCGGTGCTGGGAGGTGCCCAGTCGATCCACGTCATGGGCTACGACGAGGCATTCGAGATCCCGAGCGAGGAAGCGGTGACGCTCTCGCTGCGCACCCAGCAGATCATCGCCCTGGAAACCGGGGTGACCCGCACCGCCGACCCGCTCGCCGGGTCCTTCTTCGTCGAGCACCTGACCGACGAGATGGAAACCCGGGCGACGGACGTCCTGGCCAAGATCGAGGACGTCGGCGGGGCGGTGCGCGCCATCGAGCGGGGCCTTCCCCAGCGCTGGATCACCGAGGCCGCCTACCGGGCCGAGCTGGAGGTCGCCGCCGGGCGGCGGGCCAAGGTCGGGGTGAACACCTTCGTTGCCGAAGACGGCGAACCGGAACCTGACCTGTTCGAGCTGGACCCGGGGATCGCGGAACGGCAGATCGCCCGGACCCGGAAGCGGGTGGCGGCGCGCGACGGTGCCGCCTGTGCGCGGGCGCTGGGCCGGCTGCGCCACGACGCGGACCACGGACGGAACGTGCTGCCCGCGCTGGTCGAGTCCGCCCGGGCCGGCGCGACGGTGGGGGAGATGTCCGAGACGTTCCGGGCGGCGTTCGGCGAGTTCCGGGAGCCGTCGCCGTGGTGACCGGGCTGCTGAGTGGCCTGCGGGTGCTGGATCTCACCCGCTTCGTTTCCGGATCCCAGGCGACCATGCTGCTCGCCGCCATGGGCGCGGACGTCATCAAGATCGAGGTGCCGCCAGGGGATCCGTACCGGTGGCAGGGCACCGAGCGGGTCGGCGGGGAGTCGGCGCTGTTCCTGGCGCTGAACGCGGGCAAGCGGAGCGTGGCCATCGACTTCCGGACGCCGGCCGGGCGGCAGGCACTCGAGCCCGTGCTTGGGTCGGCCGACATGCTGATGGAGAACTCCCGGCCGGGCAGCCTGGCGCGGCACGGACTGGACTGGGAGTCCGTTCACGCCCGGTATCCCCGGCTGGTCTACGGCTCGATCTCCGGCTACGGGGACGTGGGCCCGGACGCGGGCAGGGGCGGGTTCGACCTGATTCTCCAGGCCGAGAGCGGGCTGATGAGCGTGACCGGGACCGAGGAGTCGGGCCCGGTGAAGGTCGGGGCGCCGGTGCTCGACGTCGGCGCCGGGCTGAGCTGCGCGCTGGGGATGCTTGCCGCGTGCATCGACCGGCAGCGGACCGGGACCGGCCGGCTGGTCTCGTCCTCACTGCTCGAGTTCGCCCTGGCTACCCTCGGCACCGTCGCCGCGAGCGTCATGATCTCGGGTGAGGTCCCCGGCCTGCTCGGGACCCACTCGCCCACCTTCGCGCCCTACGGCGGTTTCCGGACGGCTGACGGGTGGCTCGTGCTCGCCGGGGCGGGGTCGGAGGAGATGTGGGCGCGCGCGTGCCGCGCGCTCGGCCTGCAGGCCCTGCTGGACGACGAGCGGTTCGCCGACAACGCCGGGCGCGTGGCGCACCGCGATCAGCTCACCGCCGAGATCGAAGCGGTTCTCACCACACGGCCCACCGCGCACTGGCTGGCCAGCCTGGCGGAGGCCGGCGTCCCGGCCGCCGAGGTCGCGGACCTGGCTCAGGCGCTTGACCGCCCGCAGGCCAAGGCGCTGGGTGCCATCCAGGAATTCGGCCACCCTTCGGCGGGCGCCTACCGCCTGGTCGGCCCGCCGCTGCGCGTCGACCAGGCAGCGCTCGGCTACCCCGCTCCGGCTCCCGGGCTGGGATCGGATACCAGGGCGGTGCTGGGCGAAGCGGGCCTCTCCCAAGCCGATATCGACGGCCTGGCGCGCGACGGCGTGGTGGTGGCGCCATGACCGAACCGGCATCGGGCGTGGTGCTGCAGGGGGTGGACCCCCCGGGCGAGTTCTGCGACAGGGTCGCCGAAATCGAGAGCCTTGGCTTCGGCTACCTCTGGCTCACCGACTCCTCGCTGCACGCCCGGAACTGCTACTCGTACCTGACCCTGGCCGCGGCCCGCAGCTCCCGGCTCCGGCTCGGGACCGCCGTCACCAACCCGGTCACCCGTCATCCCGCGATCACCGCTGCCGCGGCCGCCACGGTTGACGAGATATCGGGCGGGCGGCTGATCCTCGGCATCGGGGCAGGAGACCGGCCCCTGCTGGCGCTCGGCTTCCAGCCCAGCCCGCTGGCGACGCTGGAGGCGGCGATCACAGGGATCCGGCGGCTGTGGCAGGGGGAGGAGCTGGACCTCGAGGCGCCGGGCTTCACCATGAACGGAGCCCACCTAAGGTTCCCGGCGCGGGCCGGGATAGAAGTGTTCGTCTCGGCGAGCGGGCCGAAAACCCTCGAGCTCGCGGGGCGGGTCGCCGATGGCGCGATCCTGCTGGTGGGCCTGTTCCCGGAGGCGCTCGGCTGGGCCGTGTCCCGTGTGGAGCAGGGCGCGCAGGCGGCGGGCCGGCCGCGCCCGCACATCGCGGTCTTCGCCTACGGGGCGAT
>WNGD01006589.1_pt1 | contig 12551 bp, 12 predicted proteins | sample 5400671 | NCBI WGS metagenome assembly WNGD01 (sample SAMN13153369, study PRJNA577476) | soil metagenome | isolation source: 40 cm soil or saprolite under grassland replicate 2 | place: USA:California | collected 2016-06-15
ACGGGTGCGTCCAGCTCGGCGGGAGCGAGCCCGACGAAGGGCGGCACGTATCGCTCGGCGACGCAATCGCTCGCGAACACGGACTCGTTCGACCCGGTGGGTGAGTACTACGGCTACGCGTGGGGCTTGTATCAGAACCTGATGCTCCGTGGGCTGTACAACTACAACCACATCGGGGGCGCGGAGGGCGACGTCCCGCAGCCCGACCTCGCGACGGGACCCCCCCAGGTCTCGAGCGACGGCATGACGTACACGTTCACGATCAGGGACGACGTGAAGTGGGGACCACCCCTCGATCGGGTCGTCACGACCCAGGACATCGAGTTCGCCTTCGAGCGGCTGAACGACGCCGACCTGATCGCGGAGTACGGCAACTACTACAACGGCCTCATCAAGGGCATGACGGGCGCCGTGAAGGGTCTCAAGCCCGTGTCCGGGATCGACACGCCGAACCCGACGACGATCGTGTTCCACCTCACCAAGCCGGCCGGTGACTTCCTGTACCGGGTGGCGCTGCCCGCGTCCTACCCGGCCCCCAAGGAGGTCGCCGGCTGCTTCTCCAAGGCGGGGGAGTACGGCTCCGATTTCATCTCCAACGGCGCCTACATGATCTACGGCCAGGACAAGCTGGACATCTCCTCGTGCGACAAGATCAAGCCGATGGCCGGGATCAACCTCGACAAGGGCATGACGATCGTCCGCAACCCGAACTTCGACCCGTCGACCGAGGACCCGGCGATGTTCTCCAACTACCTCGACGGGGTCACGATCGCGGTCGACAGCAACCTCGACGACATCTTCGCCAAGATCCAGGCCGGCGAGCTCGACGGGACGCTGGTCGGCGACGTGCCACCGCCGACGGTCGAGCAGAAGTACGCGACCGACCCGACCCTGCAGCCGTACATCCACTCCGATCCGGGTGACCGGACCTGGTACCTGACGATGAACCTGCTCGCGCCGCCGTTCGATGACATCCATGTCCGCAAGGCGGTCGAGTACGTGATCGACAAGGCGGCCCTCGTCAAGGGCTACGGCGGCGCGCTGCACTCGGTGGTGGCCTCGACCGTCGAGCCACCCACCGTGCTGCCGGCGACGGCCACCTACGACCCGTACCCGTCCCCGAACAGCGCGGGGGACGTCACCGCTGCCCAGAACGAGATGAAGCAGTCCAAGTACGACACGAACCAGGACGGGATGTACCACGCTCTACACCGTGAACAAGCTCACCCCGATGTCCGTCGGGCAGGGCTGGGGCAAGGACTTCGCCTCGCCGTTCGGGTTCGACTTCTTCGTGTTCGACAGCGCGGGGATCGGGTGCACCAGCGCCGTCGACCAAGCGCTTATCGGCATCTCGGCGCAGCAGGCGGCGGAGTGTGGCGTCACGGCCCAGTACAACGCGGCGCTGAAGAACTACCCGGACGGGAAGATCCCGTCGATCGACGCACAGATGGACAAGTGCGTCGCGCTCACGGGTGACGCTCTTCAGACGTGCTTCGCCGATCTGGACAAGTACGTGATGGAGACGGCGGTCGGCTGGGTGCCGTGGGCCTGGGGGCAATCCCTTCAGACGACGGCGCCGACGGTGACCAACTACGTCTTCGACCAGAACGCCGGGACAGGAGGAGTCAGGGATCGAGGGAGGAGCCTGAAGGCTCCTCCCTCTGCCATGAGAGATGCGACTCTCGTCTGGCGCATCACGATCTTCAATGGCTCCGGGCCGTGGCGAGGTAGTCGCTCGCCCGGAAGCATCCATGGATGTGGTCGTTTACCATGCCGACGTTCTGCATGAACGCGTACATGCCTCGACCACTACCCCAAACCACGACAGCCACTCCGGCTATGACGAAAGAAGGCCCCGAATATTCCATCTGATCTGAAGGATGCCGAACACTACAATTGCCACGCCAACGGGTTTCACACGTCAACCACCTACGCCGATTCGGTTGACCCGCTCGAAGTCGGGGGAGCATAAGGACGTGGAGCAGCTCGGCGCGGGGAGCCGGGCAGCTCTCCTCGGCAAAGTGACCCGAAGCGTGTCGCGGACTCCTAGACTCGCCAGGATGCGTCTTTGCTCCTCGTTCATCGTGCTCGCGCTGATCCTGCTCGCCACTGCCTGCGGCGGATCGAACTCGGGCGGCTCGAACCTCACGCTCGACACCGGGCCGGCTCCCTGGCCGAACCCCGACAACGTCGCGGACCGCATCGACGCCGCAGGGCTGCCCTCCTCGTCCACCGAGTCGCTAACCGTGCACTACCACTCGCACGTGGACATCTTCGTGAACGGGAAGTCCGAGCCCATCGCCTCGAGCATCGGGCGGGAGGACCAGAGCCTGTTCTCGCCGCTCCACACTCATGCCACCAGCGGGTTGATCCACATCGAGGCCCCGGAGGACCAGCACTTCACCGTCGGGATGCTGTTCACGGAGTGGGGCGTGCGGCTGACGAACGACTGCATCGGCGGTTACTGCAGCCCGGACACGAAGCTCAAGGCCTACCTGGACGGCACGAGCTACACCCAACCGATCTCGACCATCACCCTGGAGAAAGGCGAGGAGATCGCGATCGTGATCGGCTCGCCGCCCGCGACTATCCCCTCGAGCTGGGACTGTCTGGCCAACATCGACCCTACGATCGAGAACCCGGCGCAGTGCGCAGACTTCGGCCAGCAGGTCCCTGCATGAGTTGGATCGCGTCGCGGCCTGCTTGACCTCGAACCGGAGACCGCTTGGGTCTACGGACAAGGTCTGTTTTCGGGGGATCGAGAGGGTGCCGGATCGGTTTATTCGAGGGGAGGAGGCGCACGAAGCGCCAACATCATACCGCCATACCCAGGCCACTCTTTCGAAGCAGAATGTCTTTGATGGTGGCTCTTTCCCGGTTGGTTGAGTCTGAGCCTGCTTGCAGCGGCCAGCGGCTGTACGAGCGGTCACTCGATGACAGACGCCTCGACCCGCCCGGCCACCACGTCCCTAACGCCCATCGTAGGCAATGCGCTGCTCGCGCCTGCGCCACGGATCGTGATGGTTGAGTGCCGCCAGACGGCTCGGGCAGTCGGCTACGCGGTTCCGTGCCCTACGCGGCTCCTTCCTGGCATGACGCCGTTCGGCGGGGACCCGAACGGCGGTCCTCGATGCCAGAGCCGTTACATCGGCCCGGAGCTTTGCGACCCGCGCTGGAAGGGGTGGGTCGTGGGATCGAGCGCGGTGGGCAACGAGCATCTGGTCATCGTGGCGTCCCCGCGCGCGCAGCACGACTACGCCCGCCTGATCAACGGCCCGGCCTGGTACCGGGGAGCCGCGGAACAGCTGGACGGGTGGGTCACACTTCACGGTTGGCGCGCCCGATGGGTGACCGTCCCGGCCGCAACGAACGAAGGCAGTGCGTTCATGGGCCATCTCGTTCTGGTCTGGACCGTAGGGCGACATACGTATGGCGTCGGCTTCCACGACGTGTCACGCAACACTCGGACGTTGGACCTGGAGCTCCTCCGGTCAATTCGGCTCATCCGCTCCTAAGGCAGGAGACACTCACCCTCCACATGGCGTTGGACCGGTCGAGAAGCATGCCAGTAGTCCACGCGATGGCTGACGTTCCAGGCCTTGTCCACGAAACGCCCACGCCCGAGGCACCGCCCCACCCAGCTGTGCTAGCTCACGGGGGGTGATGTCGCGAGCTCGGCTCCGTCCAGCCGTCGAGTCTCCGCACGGATCAGGACGGCAGCACGAACAAGGCCACGGCAGCCCCAGCCGGACTCAGTCCGAGGCGAGCACCCACATCTCCTTGAACGGCGTGTTGACATGCCAGATGGTCTCGACGCCGGGCGGTAGCGAGAAGAGGTCCCCGACGCCAAGGTCGAGTGTGTTCCCGCTCGCGAACTCGATCCGCACGGACCCCTCGATCACGAGCGCGACTTCCCGCCGTTCAGGTGCCCACGGCTCAAGGTGATCCGCGCTCGTGATGCGCGTGAACCCGGCCCAAACTCCATCGGCGTGGACGAGTTCGTGCATCAGGCTCCCCGGCACGTCGGGGTCGGGCTCCCAGTCATCGGTCGAGGCCCTCGATACGAATACGCCGGGATACGGTTCCATCCTGATCCTCCTTCCCGCGATGCGATGCTCGCCGAAGTGATTGGCGCATCGGCCGCTAGCTGGCAGAGGAACCGAATTGTCCACGAAACGCCCACGCCCGAGGGAGCGCCCCACCCAGCAATCAAGAGCGAGGCTTCAGGAGTCATCTCGATCCAGGAGGCGACGTCCTTCAAGCCCCTGCCAGATGCCGAGTCGGTGCATCACTTTGAACGGTGGATAGTCAGAGAAGGAGCAGCGCGATCGATAGAAGGTCACCCAGTAGCTCACGACGCGTTGTCGTGTCAGCTGCAGAAACGACGGGTTCTCCCTCGCGAAGTCCTGGTAGAGCTTGGGGGAAAGTCCTTCGACGGCTTCCTCGATGACCTCAGCGATCTCGATGACATACTCCCCGAGGAGCTGCACGACGAACGGCGCCACCCATTGTCGCTCGACGTCAACGATGCGCCGGGTGGCCTGCTCGCGAACGAAGCCGCTGTAGTGACGCGAGTACCAGCACGCTAGGACCAGTCGGGCTTCTGTTTCAAGACTTTCGACGCTCTCTTCGGCTGGTTCGGCCGAGTACGTCCGGCTCGGGATGAGCACAGGTTCCCCGCTGACGATGACGTCCCCGATGAGCTCCGATGACCTGACCGTCGGCATCGGGACGATCGTGATTGCCTCGATAACGTCCGAGCGCATTGCCTGCGGGAAGGCTCCCAGCGCGAGATCCTCGGTCATGGGCCGGCCCTCGGACGGCTGGTTGACTGAACCGGTCCTGATCTCAACGTTGGGGCTCAGCACGTAAGGGCTGCCACTTCCCACGGAGTCGTCGTCGCTCCAATCGAGAGCCGGTGGCACCCACCAGTACCCGTGATGCCACATCCAGACATAGGCGCCACGATCCAGGAAGGGAGTGCGGTACCAAACCTTCAACCAGAGCGGCATCGCCTCGATCCGCGGACTTGCTCCGTGTCCCGGTGGCGTCCACGCCCACCCCGGCTTGACACCTGCTGGCGGCACCCACGGACCCGGGGATGGCACCCAGCCGTTAGGACCGCGCTCGTCACTCAAGACCGCCGGAGCCTAGCGCGACAGCTTCTGTCCACGAAACGCCCACGCCCGAGGGAGCGCCCTACCCAGCCCCTCAGATGCTGGACCGGTTCGGGGCGGCCGAATAACCCGTCTGAGCAAGTGGAACCGAGAGCGCGCCGTCGCTTCGAGCTGTCTAGCGAAGGACTCGTCAGTTGCGGCTTCTGAGCGTCGTGAATCGAGCAGGCTCCGACCCCGTCGAATCCCATGTCGCCCCGCAGTCCGAACAGAACGGACCGACCGTCTCCACCGCGGCGGCGGATCCCACCTCCTCGAGGAACTGCGGCAACGCGGCCACGAGGGCAGCCTCCGATGGAGTGAGGTGATAGAGCCTGGCGGCGGCCCAGTCATGAACCTGCTCTTCTGCCATCTGCTCTATGCACCTTCTCCTTGGTCCGGGTGTGCGAACCCCATTACGTAGACGATGGACGGCCGCGGACCATCCGGCACCGGGGTGCCCTTCCGTGACTCACGCTCGGTCTTCCTCGAGCCGACGCAGCGTCGCCCACACGGACAGCAGGACGTCGTGCCGTCTCTTCCCTAACCGCTGCGCCACCCGGTCCTTGAAGTTGAGGTAGTCGATCTCATCCACGGACGCGGCGAGGTATCTCGCCCACTCGTCGCGTCGGCAGACGATCCTGAACGGATAGGCGGACCGGGGAGTCGCGAGGATCTCGGCGTGAGGAACGGATTGCGAGAGGCGCTCGAGGTCGTCCCTCACGCGAGCCCGCACCACGACGAGCTCGTCTGCATCGGGCCGGGATCCCCCGCGCCGTTCGTCGAACGCGGTGACGGAGTAGAAGCCATCAACGGTGACCGTCCACATCCGAGTCCCTTCCTTTCGTCCCGAGCCGGCTCGACTTCGGGAGGTGCCCGATGGGGCCGGCGCCCCTCCCCCTCGGATGGCGCCGGCTCCAACCGGAGCGCGGACGATAATCGATGCTGAGGACTGAGTTGAGCATTCGCGCTTGGCGGATGAGTGGTCTGGCCCAGGCGTGAACTCTGTGCTCGCCGACTCTCCAGGTTTCCTCAGCAGCGCTCCCATTCGCACCCTAAGGCGCCGGAACGGGCGTCCCCATGCTGACCACTGGAGCCAGGGTGATGCGGGACCTGACCTAGGGAGTACCTATGACCCCGTGACTGACGCGAGCACGATCGCGCGGATAGCCAGTTTCCGTTTGCTTCCCGGCACAGTGGGCGGAGCAGACGTGGAACTCGCAGCCCACGTTCCAGTGTTGAGGACATCGTTGCCCAGGAGGGGGCGGAGCGGGAGGTATCGGCGTATTCATGACCAAGCCCAACCCTCGCTGGTCATGCTGAGAGGGTCGGTATTGCTCGGAGTACCTTCAGCGGTGCTAGTGGGAGGTGATCGGTGATGGCGGAGCCGGTGGCGATTCAGGGAGGCCGGGGAGCGCATCCTTGTCTGGCCTCGCGGGAAGTCCCTGAGCGGGCCCGTACTGGTTGGTGCTTGCCTGACTCCCCTGAGCAAGAAGAACGAGCACGACGATGCCGCCCACGTACGGAATTAAGCAGATCAGGTACCACCAACCCGACTTTCCGGTGTCGTGAAGTCGACGAACGCCAGCCGCCAGTTGCGGGAGGAGGAGGGCGAACGGCACGACGAGTATTAGGGCAGGAGCTTTTGCGACGCTCCCCACCACGCCAACCCCGACGTAAGCCAAGAAGATGAACAGGACGAACCACCAGTACTCGGACCGGGACGCTCTTCCCTTGAAGTCCACGTACTTCGTCAGACAGGTTCTTATCGACTCGGCGAAAGACATCTCTGGTGCTCCTTGCCGGACTGGGCCGACGACGCTCGAAGCGGCCGTCCCTGCGGCAGCCAACGGTCTCGGAGTCGGCATCGGCCACACGGGCGAGCACCTGTAGCGCGGGGCGGTGAGCAGGTCCCTCGTCACGATGCCGGCCACTGCGAGCCTTGATCGATGCGGGCCACACTAGGGACGCGCTCCGAACCCGCGGCGGGATGACTACGCTCCGGTTCAGTGAGCGATGACAGAAGGTTGAACGATGAAGTCAGGAGTGTGTGGGATCAACTTGCTTCCTTCTGGGACGAAAAGATGGAGGCTGGAGCGACGTGGCAGCGAACCTTGATCCAACCATGCGTCGAGCGCCTCCTCCAGCTCGAGCCCGGTGAGCGGATCCTCGAGATCGCCTGCGGGAACGGAGAGTTCGCTCGCCGTATGACCGAGCTCGGAGGGCAGGTGCTCGCAACCGACTTCAGCGAACGCATGCTCGAGCGAGCCCGTGCTCGCGGCGGTGATGTGGACTACCGCTGGGCCGATGCGACCGACGAGGAGGAGCTCCTGGCGCTCGGGGAGCCCGGATCGTTCGACGGCGTCGTGTCGAACATGGCGATCATGGACATGGAGTCGATCGAGCCGATGATCAGGGCGGCGTCTCGCCTCCTGAAGCGGGCCGGCCGCTTCGTCTTCTCGACCCTGCACCCGGCGTTCAACTCCGGCGACGTCCGGCCGGCGGTGGAGCTCGACCTCGACGGCGGCATCACCGAGGTCTATTCGGTCAAGGTGTCCTCGTACGGTCGATCGTTCAGCGGCAAGGGCGTTGCCCTCCCTGATCAGCCCTACGAACAGTGGTACTTCCACAGGCCGCTGCGGATGATCTTGGAACCGTTCTTCGTACACGGGTTCGCGCTCGACGGCCTCGAGGAACCGCTCCTGACTCCATCGGATCGACAGAAGCCGGGAACGCCGGAGTACGTATTCACTCAGATCCCGGGCGTGTTGGTATGCAGGATGCGCCGCCTACCTTAGGTGATCAGACGCGCCTGCGATCGACCAGAACTCGCCCGTCACTCGCGACTTCCATCCCTAAGCAACCACATGCGCCGCGCTCGGCCGCCCTAGCCCGGACCATCAGCGTGCCCAGTTTCGAGCCCACCGAGCTCCGGAGAGCGACCCTTCCGGTCCCACGTGGGGTCGCCTCCTGGGCAGGGCGAGGAGAACAGTCGAGCAAGCCACCAGACTCTCCCTTGGGAAGGCCCGCCGCCGCGAGGTGGCGTCACGACTGCGGCAGAGCCTGAGCGGCGGACCATCTGACTCCGGGGTATCTCGGGGCCGGGCTACCTCAGGTCGCCGCGATTGGCCTCGATCTCACCGAGTAGGCGTACCACCTTCCGCCGCGTCTCCGGGTGCATCGTCAGGAAGTCGATGATGTCGGCCCAGGCGTCGCCGTTCCGGTCGTGGTAGCGCATCAGGCGAAAAGAGATCGCATCGTGGTCGCGATAACCCGGAGGTATCTCAATTACCGCTTTCGGGATCGATCTCTCGAAGCAGCAGGAGGAATCGCCGACGCTGCTCCGGTTGCGTCGTTAGCGTGGCTATGAGCTCCGCGAGAGCGTCGCTGCCCTCGCGCCTCTTGAGCGCGTCGGACGCGATGTCCTCTCGATCACCCTCGTCGGCAAGGAGCCAGCGAAGGAGCGCGTCCCGGCTACGGGGCGACAGTTGCCAAAGCTCCTCACGGAGCCCGGCATATTGGCCCGATCCGAAATACCGGACCACCGCCTCGAGCCGCGACTGAACCTGGAGTTTTTCCACGATGCTTTGGCTCTCGGTCTCGACCATCCTCGTGCTGAGTCCTAGTTCGGCCGCGATCGTGGCGCTGCTCGCTCCGCCTGCCAGGAGCTGAAGCAGCTGCTGCTCTTTCGGCGTGAGCGTGGGATGACTCGACCCGCTGTCCATCGTTTGAGGCGACACTAGTCTGGCCAACCGTCTCGATGGCTACGGGCTCGCTCCCCCACTGGAGGGGACATGGCACCGTCCAAAGAAGTGGCGATACCGGCGCGACCGGATCGTCCCACACGAGGGTGACGGGTGAGCGGCTGACCTTAGCCCGTCGCCCCAATCTCCCCGAGCAGCCGCACTGCCGTCCGCCGCTCCTCCGGATGCATCGTCAAGAAGTCGATGATGTCGGCCCAGTCGTCGCCCTGGCCATCGCGGTAGCGCATCAGGCCGGAAGAGATCGCGTCGCGGTCGGCTTGGTCGCGGATTAAGACGCGACGGAGATCGTCGCGAGCCCTTCGGGTCGAGGATAGCGAGCAGAGCGCGGAGGTCGCCGCACTGCCACCTGGGTATCCGAGACCGCTCGACGTTCTCGAGCGGGCGAGCTCCGCCGGCATCACCGTCGTCGCTGTCACCGAGTTGCCGAGCTCGTACCGGGCACTGTCGGTGAAGCTGGGTTCACGAGCGGGCGTCGTCCCGGCGATCGGCCTTCATCCGCTCCGGGCCGTACACCGTTAGCATAGCCAGACGCTAATTCTTGTATGGGCCGCTGCTGCGGAAGATCTCCAACGCCGCCTGCGACAACGCCGTCATCGCGCCCCCAGAACGCGGCGTAGGGCGAACGTCCGACGTGACCCTCCCGACGCGATTCGGTACGCCACTCACTCAGGCCGAGCACTGGAGGGGGAGCGATGTCGATCGTGCTCGAGATCCAGGATGGGCCGCCGCCGTCCTACCTCACGTCCAAGATTCGGGTCCGGGCCACACCCAACGCCTCCGATCCAGAGATCTCTCCGATCGAGAACACGACCAACTACCTCTTCGTCGAGGTGAAGAACAACGGAACCGAGGACGCGATCGGGTGCGTCTGCAACACGACCGGCCCGTTCGTTGCCCCCCAGGTCATCGCGCCGAGCGGCGGGAACGTCGCCGGCAGCTCGTACTTCAGCCAGAACGCTGGCAACTCGCCCACCGGCAACGTCAAGGTCGTGATCAGCAAGGACCTGACCACCGGGCAGATCCTGGATGTCGCCCTGGTGAAGACGTCGCAGCCGAACTCCGGAGGGTTCTGGCACTCGGGCGCCATCCAGCAGGGCGAGTCCGCCGGTTGGGGATTCAGCCCCGACGGCCGGTTCTTCCTGTTCGCCCGCAGCGGCGGTCACCAGGCGTCGATCGGGGTAGCCGAGGGGACCGGGCAAGGAAGCACGATCTGGAGCAGCACGTTCGCTTCGAGCTCTGGGTGGGGGTTCAGCCCCGACGGCGGCACATTCGCCTTCGTCGACCAGTACGTGACGCTTCACGACCTGTCGAGACCAGGAGCCCCGGTCATCGTGAGCAACTTGAACTCGGGCTACGCGCAGTTCCGGTTTAGCCCGTGCGGCGACCTGTTCGTGTTCGTCCCGTCCACCATCGGCTCGCAGGTCGCCTTCTACAAGCTCCCTGCTCGCTATCCGGCGCCGGCGCAATCGGGCCCATGGAACCCCACCGTGAGCGGGGTGTCCCAACCGATCACGCTGACGGGCACGGCGAACCCGTCGCTGACGGTCACCGGTCCGGGCGCGTTGGGGATCGCCCTGACCGGCATGTCCAACCTCGCCATCGACAACCCGATCTGCATGTACTCGAACGGCCTCGTCAAGGTGGACACGTGGGGGTACGTGTCCTCGACGTACATGCCCCGCTCGGCGTCGAGCAAGGTGGGCTCGGGCTACGTCGACCTGACGCGGGCGAGCACGCCCGGCGCCGTCAGGGAGGCGCTGATCGCGCCGGCGTGGAATCCGACATGGCTCGGACACTCCTGCCTGTTCGCGGAGACGTACACCCTCGACGGCCGGGATCCGCAGCCGTCGCAGACGCTCGACTTCCAGGTGGTGGCGAGACGACAGGTGGCGCAGCGCAACGTCATGGTCGTGGCGCCAAAGTGCGAGTACTTCCTGTTCCCGTTCCAGACCACGAACCCGGACCGGGAGCGGCGGGACATCACCATGGCTGTCGAGCGGATCGATCACACCTCCGACGAATGGCGCTCGGACCTCCTGCTCGGAGGCCTGCCCAAGGAATCGTTCGAGTCGCGATTCGGGCTCACCACCTATCGGATTCTGCACGCGGTCGACGATTCGGAGGTGTCCGAGAAGCTCGACTTGGCGCTGGAACCCGGGGAGACAGCGACGCTCGCCCTGTGGTTCGAGAACCCCAACCCGGATGCGGACGCGGTGCAAGCCTTCCTGATCACCGAGTTCCGGGGAGGCGAGGCCGTCGGCAGGATCGTCGTGGCCGGCTACACCCGAGCCGAAGGATGGCATGGGTTGCGCGTGGAGCCGCCCCCCGCCCCGTGCCCGGTGGAGCTGCAGGGGCCCGTGGCCGGCGCGACGCAGGCGCTCGGAGGGCACCTGGTGGCGGTGAGCGCCGAGCGGCTCATCGCCTCGTTCGTCAATCCGACGACCGACACGCTGAAGGACGTTACGGTCTACCTGGAGGGCGTCTCGAGTGCGCAGGCGAACGTCGAGCCACTGCGGATCTCGGCCGGGGACCTGGGCCCGGGCGACTCCATCTCGGGACAGTGGCGGGTCGACCTCAGCTCCACGTCGGCGGGCGACTATTTCGCAAGCTTCGTCGTGCAGGACGCCGCCCATTCCTTCAAGCGGATCATCGGGGACTTCGCCGTCGACCCGCCACTGATCACGGAGTGGATCTGGTCGGACGCGTTCAATCGCTACGGACTCGGGCCGATCGTGCCGGAGCTCTTCGCCGACGAGCTCGGGCTCCTGGCGGAGGGGCCTCGTTGACAGAGTGGACCCTCGCGAGTTGAGCGCAACGCGTCGGCGGCGCACACTCCAACGATGGTGCGTCGGCGGGATGACGAACGCGGGTTGGTCACCCTGTTATTCACGACATCGTCGGTTCGAGCGATGTCACCTCTGAGCTCGGTGATCAGCGATGGCAGCGACTGCAGGCCTACCACCACGCCCTCGACAATATCCGTCGCTATCGGTACGGATGGGCCATCAAGGTTCTGTGGTTGATCAGGCCCGGATGGACGCAGTCCGTGACCCTTATGGGCGAAACCGTCGGAACAGGTCAGCCGATCTGGTTCAGGACCGGCGGCATCCATCCGCAGGGTCCAGTCGCCTCACTGGTTCTTGACCCAACGAACCCGGAGACTCCCGACGTTCACCATTGGGCGAACTTCCCTTCGAGCCTGTTGTTTCCTAGAGCGTCGTGCTACTCGCTGACTGCTACCTGGTCCGGCGGAAGCTGGAGTCTCGCGTTCGGGTTCGGGAGGTAGAGATGTCTCTCCCGGCGGAAAGCGACAGCGATGTGAGCGTGAGCCTGGGGCCTGGGCCGGAACTGGAGCGCCTCCTTATCACGACAACGAGCACCTTCTTCATCAGCGCCCCCTATTGACCGGGGGAGCAACAGAGCGGAGTCTATGCCCCGATGAGGGGCTTGGGAGGGCTCGTCCTGGCGCCGACGGTCGGCTTGGCGCGGATCGGTTGCGAGACCTGAGCGGCGATCACCCTTCGCGGCGCCGGGCGCGCATCTGGACGTCCTTCGACACGCCACCCTCGGAGGACGCGCGTGTCACCGCGCTCGTCCTGTTCCGGCTGCGATGGGCAGCCGTAGTCACATTGGC
>WNGD01005275.1_pt1 | contig 12550 bp, 13 predicted proteins | sample 5400671 | NCBI WGS metagenome assembly WNGD01 (sample SAMN13153369, study PRJNA577476) | soil metagenome | isolation source: 40 cm soil or saprolite under grassland replicate 2 | place: USA:California | collected 2016-06-15
CCGGGTTCCGGAGAGGAGGGGGACGCGCGGCACCGGCGGATTCAAGCAGTGGTCGGAATACACTCGGACGGATGTCGCCGAAGACCCTCACCGGTGCCGAGCTCGACCTGAACGACGCGCCCGCGCGCGCGGCCGAGCTGTTCCTCGTCGACGGCAACAACCTCGCGTATCGCGCATTCTTCGCGCTGCCCGAGGAGCTCGCGACGAGCGAGGGCTTCCCCACAAACGCGCTGCTCGGCTTCACGAACATGCTCTTCAAGCTGCTCTCCGACTACCGGCCGAAGGGCGTTGCGGTTGCGTGGGACACGCGCCCGGTACACCGTGCGGCGCAGGCCGAGGCGGTCGAGGTCGTCTACAAGGAGGGCCGCCGGCCGATGCCGGACCTGCTCCGCGAGCAGTTCCCGCACCTGCGGCCGATCGTCGAGGCCTTCGGCTACAGGAACCTCGAGTTCGACGGCTGGGAGGCGGACGACGTGATCGCGACGCTCGCGACGAGGGCCGACGAGGCCGGGATTCGGACGTGCGTCGTCTCGACCGATCGCGACGCGTTCCAGCTCGTCTCCGAGAACGTCTGCCTGATGATGACGCCGCGCGGCGTCAGCGACGTGAACGTCTACACGCCGGAGCGCGTCGAGGCGCGCTACGGGATCCGCCCCGACCAGATCCCGGACTTCATCGGGCTCAAGGGCGACACCTCCGACAACATTCCGGGGGTCCCCGGGATCGGCGACAAGACCGCGGGCCAGCTCGTCGCGCAGTACGGGTCGCTCGAGGAGGTGCTCGAGCACGTCGAGGAGCTCTCGCCGGCGCGAAGGAAGAATCTGACCGAGTTCGCGGACCAGGCGCGTACCGCGAAGGTGCTTGCGACGATGCGGCGAGACCTCGAGCTCGACTGCGACCCCGCTGCGCTCGTGCTCGCGCCGCCCGACCGCGCGCAGCTGCGCGAGACGTTCCGGCAGTTCGAGTTCCGGGCGCTGCTGGGGCGCGTGGACGAGCTCGACGAGGCGGTGCCGGCGCGCGAGCGGATCTCCGCCGGCACGGCCGTCTCGTGGCGCCAGGAGCCAAGTAACACTGTGTTACTAAGTCCGGATCCGGTCGGACTCGCGGCCGACGAGGGACGCATCGCGGTTGCGCTCGGCGACGAGGTCGTCGTCTCCCCGCGGCCCGAGCGGCTCGAGGGGTCGTTCGTCGCGCACGACGCGAAGGCGCTGCGCGTCGAGGCGGCCGACGACACGATGATCCTCGCCTACCTGATCGACCCGGCCCGGAGCGAGTACCTCCTCGACGACCTCGCGGCGGAGTACGCGGTCGAGGCGGTCGCCGAGCCGGAGGCGGAGGAGGAGACGGCGCGGCTCGTCCGGCACGCGGCCGTCACGCTGCGCCTGCGCGACCCGCTGCTCGACCGCGTGCGCGAGCGCGGCGTCGAGCCGCTCTATCGCGACGTCGAGATGCCGCTCACCGGCGTCCTCGCGCGAATGCAGGAGGCGGGCGTCCGCATCGACACGTACCGCATGGGCGAGATCACGGCCCGCCTCGCGGACCGGGTCGAGGAGCTCGAGTCGCGCGCGTACGAGCTCGCGGGCGAGGAGTTCGTGCTCGGCTCGCCGCAGCAGCTCGGCCGCATCCTGTTCGAGAAGCTCGAGCTCACGCCGGGCCGCAAGGGCAAGACCGGCTACTCGACCGACACGAAGGTGCTGCGCTCGATCCGCGCCGAGCACGACATCGTGGCCGTGATCGAGGAATGGCGCGAGCTCTCGAAGCTCCTCAACACGTACCTGCAGCCGCTCCCGTCGCTGCTCGGCGACGACGGGCGCCTGCACACGACCTTCAACCAGACCGTCGCCGCGACCGGACGCCTCTCTACCTCGAGCCCGAACCTGCAGTCGATCCCGATCCGCACCGAGCTCGGGCGCGAGATCCGCTCCGCGTTCGTCGCGGAGCAAGGCGCGCGGCTCATCTCCGCCGACTACTCGCAGATCGAGCTGCGCATCCTCGCGCACGTCTCCGGCGAGCCGAAGCTGCGCGAGGCGTTCGAGCGCGGGGAGGACATCCACACGGCGACGGCGGCCGAGGTGCTCGGCGTCGATCCCGCGAAGCTCACGTCCGCGGAGCGGTCGATCGCCAAGATGATCAACTTCGGGATCGTCTACGGGATCTCGGCTTTCGGCCTGTCCGAGAACCTCGAGATCCCGCGCGAGCAGGCGCAGGAGTACATCGACGCGTATCTCGCGCGGTTCCCGCTCGTGCAGGACTTCATCTCCCGCACGATCGAGAAGGCGGAGCGCGACGGCTACGTGACGAGCCTGCTCGGCCGCCGCCGCCCGGTGCCGGAGCTGCGCGTGCGCAACCGCGCGACGCGCGGGTTCGGCGAGCGGGTCGCCGTCAACTTCGTGATGCAGGGCTCGAACGCCGACATCATCAAGGTCGCAATGGTCTCGATCGAGCGGCGGCTGCGGGAGGAGGGGAGAAGCGCGCGGCTCGTCCTCCAGGTGCACGACGAGCTCCTGCTCGAGACGCCCGACGCGGAGACCTCGGTCGTGAAGGAGCTCGTGCGCGAGGAGATGTGCTCGGCGTATCCGCTCGACCCGCCGCTCGCGGTCGACGTCGGCGCGGGCGACTCCTGGGCGGACGCGAAGAGCTAACGCCGGGCACAGGGTCCTGTGCGGCCGATTTGCACCACCGTAGACTGCGCCGATGACGCTCGAGACGCGGATTGCGCTGATCGGCGTCCTCGGCGCGCTTTTGGGCACGCTCGTCGGCGGCGGCGTCACCTACGCCGTCACCCAGTCCCAGATCTCGTCGCAGAAGGAGGAGTCGCGCCGGTCGGAACGGCTCGACGCGTACTCAACCTACTTCGGTGACTCGGAGAAATTCTGGATCGACGTGCAAACGATCACGGCCGAGGGTTTGCACCCGAAGGCAGTGACCGCGGCGCAGCGCGCGGATTTGAACACGTTCGGGGAGACGTTGATCGGCGACTACGCCCGAGTCGCGCTGCTCGCACCGCTGCACGTCCGAGATGTCGCGGCACAGCTGGAAAAGGCGAACGTCGCGGTCTGGAACGCCCTCGCCGGGGGCTCGATCGACTATCGAGCATACGCCCAGGTCAGGGACGAGGTCCTGCTGAAGCACGGCCTGCTCAAGCAGTTCGCGGAAGCGACGAGAGAGGACCTCGGCTAGCCCTGGTCAGGTGATCGTCAGCGGCGTTCCGACAGGCATCAGCTTCGCCAGGCGGCGGATGTCACTGTTGACCATCCGGATGCAGCCGTGTGAGACGGCGCCCGGCAGAATCCCCGGCTGGTCCGTGCCGTGGATGCCGATGAATCCGCCGGCAGGCCATTCGGTGAGGACGGCCGAGCGGCCGTTGGTGCCGAAGACGATCGGGCCGTAGAACGGGTCGCCGAAGCCGGCCAGCTCGTCGCGGACGTAGAACTCACCCCTCGGCGTGGGCGTGGAGGGGCGGCCGACACCGACCCCGGCCGTGAAGACCGTCCGACCGTTGCGCTTCAGCGTTGCGGTGAATTTCTCGCGGTTGACGTAGAGATGCGTCCGGACTGTGTAGAGGTTGCCGAGCGCCTGCCGAGGGACCCAGCCCGTCGAGTTGTTGGGAAGGATCGGCAGCCGCACCTCGTACCACTTGCCGCCCGGCGCGACGTCCGACCCGAGCACGAGGACGATGTTCTGTGTCCGCTCGGGCGTGACGGTGGGGAGCCGCGTCAGTACGGGAGACGTCGAGGTGGGTGCGCGGTGCGCCGCGACGCGGCGCAGCACGGGTGCCCAGTGCGCGACTCTGGCACTCGTCAGTTCGTGGCGAGCCGACCTCGAAGGCAAGGCGGTCTGCGCCGCGAGGAGTCCGACTGCCAGCGCGACGATGAGAGCGCTAGCCGGTGACAGCCGGGGCAAAGATGATGGTCGAGCGCCGCCGGTGCGGCTTCCGCACTTTGACGGCCGCGGTCGCTGTAGCAAGCGTGCGGCTCCCATCCTGAGTGCTCCCCGAAGCGGTCATCTGGTTGGTGAAGTTGCGTCCGACATTCGGGGCATGGCACACGTACGAGACGGACGCACCCGCCGCGAGAACTCCGATTGTCCGGTCGCAGCTCGGAGACGCGGGATCGACGACCGACACCGTGTCCAGCTCCACGTCGCCGCGATTGGCGACTGTCACGGTGAACGTGGCCGTTCCGAAGAGCAGCGCGGGTTCACGCGTCTGGGTCTTCGCGTCGAGCCTGTTGACGACCTTCGTCTCGACCCTCTGGATCGTCGGCGTGGTGCTGATCGAAAGCGCAGGCGCCGAAGCCGTTGCATCCGAGCTTGCTGCAACTGCAGCGCCGACCAGGAGTGACCCGACGAGGAGGGCCTTGCCTCTCACCGGATCAACATAACACGGTTTCGAGGCGCCGAAAGCCGGCGAGATCGCCTAGGCGCTGCGGGTTCGCAGCCTTGCGGTCGACGTGGCGGCGCGAGAGCAGCTGTGAAGAGGATCGAGCCGACGAAGCACGCCTCGAGGCTCCCGTCGCCGCGAAAGCGGCGGCGCTTGCGGAGCGCCTTGGCGAACGCCTCCTGGACGGCGTCGCGGCCGGACTCCTCGCGTCGCCCGCTAGCGCCGTCGCCGCCGTCGTGAAGTCGGGCAGCCGCTCCCGGTAGAGCGCTTCGATCTCTTCGACCATCACTCGTACGACGCTAGAGGCGCGGCGCTTCTCTATCGAGGGTTAAACGCCTTCTAGTGACCGACGCGGACCCGGAAGGGCCTGCTCCAGGCCTGTTGCCAGTATTGGCCGCCCTTCGGCTGGCTGTCCGCTTCGGCGATGTAGATCTTGTTCGTCCCGGGTCGAACGCGTAGCTGCCAGTCCGAATGGGCGTTCTCCGGGTTCTCTGAGCGCTGACCAGGTTTCGCCATGACGACGGCAATCCGGTGGAACGGGTGGTAGCGGTCGGGGCGCGCAAGCACGATCACCGGCTGCCGAGGACCCTGAAAGACGGGTGGGCCTACGGCCCCGACGGCGAGTTTCCCGTGGAGCGTCAATACCGACCCTCGGTCGATCGTGTGGCTTCCCGCCCCGAGCGTGAGGGTGCGCCAGTCGGCGGCGACGACGATGCTCGCTTGAATCGACCCGTCGACCGTGTACGCGTAGTTGCCCACGACGTTCGAGAAGCCGCTGGTGCATTGCCCAATCTCGCCAGGCGCGACCTGGAACGAGCACCCGTTCGCGAAGGTGACCGTGTGCGTCGCGGTGTCCTGGTTGATCCAGATCGGGTACGCGCCTGCGGTGAGGGTCTGGACTGCCGGAGACGGACCGTTCGCGGTCAGGAAGATCGGGATGCCGGAAAACGCCGCTCCGCTCGACGGGAGGGCAAGCACCGCCAGCGCCCCGAGGACTGCGACCTGCGCGATCAACCACCGGCGGCGCACCATGACCTCCCGACCGTAGCTCCGCCGGCGCCGGAGCACCCGCGCCGTTTGGCCAGGCGTTTGCTCGTCAGACGTCGCGGCGTGACATCGCTACGAGCTGGGCGATACTGCGGCGCGCCGCCGCTCGGCGGTCTCGCGGCCCCAGCGCGCGATCGCGTCGCCCGCGGCGGAGATGCCGCCGAGCCAGGCGAACAGCCCGAACGAGAGCACGTACAGGACTGGAATCCAGATCCAACTCAACATGTGGCCGAGCCTACCGAGACCGCTGTTAAGGGCGTATGAAGCCGGGCTCAGGATACGTCGGCGGACCGCGTGTAGCCAAGCTCGGCGAGCAGCGGGCCCGCCTCGGCCTCGACGTCCGCGAGCTGCTCCGGAGTCAGCTCCTTGCGCCAGCGGCCGATCGAGGAGTCACGGAAACGGTCCATCGCGCGATGCGTCGACGTCACGTTCGAGCCGAGGAACTCGGCGAGCCTGTCGGCGACGCTGGCGAGCTCTTCGTAGCGGATCTCCAGCAGGCGGTCGCTGGCACCGGCGGCGCGTACGGCCTCGACGTATCGCCGCCACGCCCAGGCGCAGCGCTGCGCGTCGCTCGCCTGCGCGAATTCCTCGCGCCGCTCCGGCTCGACCCAGAAGCGCGGCTCCGACCCGTACGGGAGCCGGGCATCGTCTCTGCCTTCCGTGTTGGCGTTGAGCCAGCCGCGTTCGAGCAGCGAGCACACCACGTCGCGGCCGTCGCGCACAGCGTGCACCGCGAGCGCCTCCGGATAGGCCTCCAAGGCGGCGCCGAGCACGTGCGCGGTCTCGGGCGTCTGCTCGACGCCGCGTAGTCCCCACGCCAGCCCGATGCGCCGGATGCGCTCGAGGATCGTCCGCAGCTCGGCCGCCGAAGGCCCTGCCGGCAGCGCCGCCTTCCACGGCGTCACCTCGCCGAAGTCGACGAAGCCCGGTAGGCCGCCGATCGCGCGGCCGACGAACGTCGTTCCGGAGCGCGGGCAGCCGACCACGAAGACGAGCCGCTCCTCCCGGCCGAGCCTCGGTCGCTGCACGAGTGAGCGCTCCGCGACCCGGACTCCGGCGGTGCAGTAGTCGAGTAGCGCGCTCACAATGCCTCGGGAAGCGAGTCCGGCACCATGCCAAGCCCCTGCCGCAGCGTCTCGATCAACCGCTGCGCCTCGCCGAGCAGCGACGCGAGCTCGTCCACCTCGTCGCGCGGCACCTCGATCGTCACCCGCACCGGAGAGCGGGCGGTGGAGGAGAGCGCCAGCGTTTCGACACTGTCCGTCGCGAGGGCCGTGACGTCGAGATACTCGTCCCGCGCGAGCCGCCGCCCGGGCTCGAACCGCTCCGCCGCGGCGCCGAGCCGTTCCGCGAGGACACCGGCGTAGTGGCCGGGCACGCGGATCGTGGCCTCGCCGCTGCGGAGCCCGATCGTCGCCGACCAGCTCCCGTAGACGTCTTCGGGACCGTCATGCCGCAAGACCGCAACCGCACACGACTCGGTGACGCCGATTGGATAGCGCTCGTCCATTCGCCGCAGCGTAGCCTCGGCTGTCGGACGAGCTCGGCGTACCGCCGGTATATTGGCTCGCCGCAGATGGCGAACGAGACAATCAACGATCCGCGGCTCGAGGAAGGCGTCTGGACGACCGACCCCGAGAGCGGCGAGCTGGTCCCCGACTACGAATCCACCTTCCCCACGATCGAGGAGGGGCAGGTCGTGAACGGCACCGTCGTCCGCGTGGACAAGGACGAGGTGCTCGTCGACATCGGCTACAAGTCGGAGGGCGTCATCCCGGTTTCCGAGCTCTCGATTCGCCGCTCGATCAACCCTGCGGACGAGGTCAACGTCGGCGACGACATCGCCGCGCTCGTGCTGACGAAGGAGGACGCCGAGGGCCGGCTGATCCTCTCCAAGAAGCGCGCGCGCTTCGAGCTCGCGTGGAAGGCGATCGAGGGCGCCCACGAGAAGGGCGAGCCCGTCACCGGCCGCGTGATCGAGGTCGTCAAGGGCGGCCTCATCCTCGACCTCGGCGTGCGCGGCTTCCTGCCCGCGTCGCTCGTCGACATCCGCCGCGTGCAGGACCTCGACGAGTTCATGGGCCAGGAGCTCGAGTGCAAGGTCATCGAGCTCAACCGCTCGCGCAACAACGTCGTCCTCTCGCGCCGCGCCGTGCTCGAGGAAGAGCGCAAGGAGCAGCGGCAGAAGATCCTCGACCGCCTCAATCCCGGCGACGTCGTCGAGGGCACGATCTCCAACATCGTCGACTTCGGCGCCTTCGTCGACCTCGACGGGATGGACGGCCTCATTCACATCTCCGAGCTCTCGTGGAGCCACGTCAACCACCCGTCGGAAGTGCTCGAGATCGGCCAGACGGTCAGGGTTCAGGTGCTCGACATCGACCGCGAGCGGCAGCGCATCTCGCTCGGCCTCAAGCAGACGCAGACCGACCCGTGGCAGCAGGTGCTCGACAGCTACCAAGAGAGCGACGTCGTGCAGGGCACCGTGACGAAGGTCGTCACGTTCGGCGCCTTCGTCGAGATCCTGCCCGGCGTCGAGGGGCTCGTCCACATCTCCGAGCTCGCGCAGCACCACGTCGAGAACCCGCGCGAGGTTGTGTCGCAGGGTGACAAGGTGAACGTCCGGATCCTCGAAGTCGACGCCGAGCGCCGGCGCCTCTCCCTCTCGCTCAAGCGGGTCGAGGAGGGCATGCCGGTGCAGCCGATGCCCGGCGAGGAGGGCGAGCCGCCCGCGCTCGGGCTCTCCGACGAGGTCTTCGCCGACGAGGTTCCCGCTGCCGAGGCGCTCGAGGCTCCGGCAGAGGAGACCGAGCCCGCGGCGGAGGCCGAGCCTGCTGCGGAGGCTGAGCCTGCTGCCGACGCTGAGCCTGCTCCCGAGGAGCCGGTCGCCGAGGTCGAGGCCGTCGAGGAGGAGCCGGCGGCTGAGGAGCCCGCCGCCGAGGCAGAGGCGGTTGTCGAGGAAGAGCCGGTTGTCGAGGAAGAGCCGGTTGTCGAGGAAGAGCCGGTGGTCGAGGCCGAGCCGGTCGTCGAGGCCGAAGCCGAGGAGCCGGCTGCCGAGGAGCGTGCTGCCGAAGCAGAGGCAGAGGCGCCGGAAGCCGACGCCTCCGACGAGGCCGAGCCGACCGAGTAGTGAAGCGACCGCTCGCGGTCGCGCTGACGGGCGGGATCGCAGCAGGAAAGAGCGAGGCGCTGCAAGCGTTCGCACGCCACGGTGCGGCTGTGATCTCGAGCGACGACGTCGTCCACCGCCTCTATCGCGAGGACGAGGGCCTGTGGGCCGCTCTCCGGGAGCGCTGGGGCGAGCGGGTCTTCCGCGACGGTGAGGTCGATCGGGCGGAGATCGGCCGGATTGTCTTCGCCGACCGCGCCGAGCTTGCGTGGCTCGAGTCCGAGCTCCACCCACGGGTGCGGGCGGCCACCGATGTGTGGCTCGCCGAGCAGACGGCCGACGTCGCGGTCGCCGAGATCCCGCTCCTCTACGAGACCGGGGGCGAGGCGCGCTTCGACCGTGTCGTGGTCGTGACGGCGCCGCCCGAGGTACGCGAGGCGCGGCGCGGGGGCGTCGCCGACAGGGAGGATCGCCTCGTGCCCGAAGAGGAGAAAGTGCGGCGGGCGGACCACCACTACGTCAACGACCGGTCGCTCGAGGAGCTCGACGCGTTCGTCGCCGGCGTAATGGAGGAGCTACGACCGTCCTGAGACGCTGGATCGTCGTCGCCGCCGTCGCCTGCGCCGCGATCGGTGCGTTCGTCTACCTGCAGCACACCGAGCCGCCGTGGTACGCGCGGCTCTGGTATCCGCTGCATTACTCGAACAACGTCCGCGTCTACGCCCAGGAGGACGATCTCGACCCCGCGCTGCTGGCCGCAGTGATCGAGGCGGAGAGCAAGTTCAACCCGGACGCCCGTTCCGCGGCCGGGGCCGTCGGCCTCATGCAGCTGACGCCCGGCACGGCGAAGGGCATCGCCCAGTACACCGGCGGCAGCCGCTTCCGTCTCTCCGATCTCACGAACCCGGACATCAACATTCGCTACGGCGCGTGGTACCTCGGGCATCTGTTCGCCAAGTACGGGAACGAGCGCCTTGCGCTCGCCGCCTACAACGCGGGTCAGGACAACGTCGACCGCTGGCAGAGGGAGCACGTCGGGATACAGTTCGACGAGACGAAGGACTACGTCGCCAAGGTCGAGCGGCTGAAGAAGATCTATCGCCGCACGTACGCCTCGCAGCTCGGCTACGAGTAGCCGACCCGCTCCTCGATTTCGTTGCTCTTGCTCGTGAGCGCGGCGAAGCCGGCCTGCAGGAAGTCGCTCAGCCCGGCCGCTCCGAGGGTCCATGCCAGGAGCCGCCCGAAGCGTGGCGCGATCATCTGGGTCGCGCCGAGGCCGGCAGCGACCCAGGTTCCCACGCAGCGGCTGCAGGTCACGAGCTCCCCGATCGCTTGCCGCACCCCGTCGTTCTCGACCGGCTCCTCGCCGCCTTCGTGCGCGTGCCCTTCCACGAACGGCTCGCGGAGGAAGCTCGTCACCTCGTCGCGGGAGAGCGTTCGCGCCGCCTTGTACGTGGCGAGCGCGAGCGTGACGAGATCGAGCGTCGTGTGCTCTTGCGGGTCGCGCGCGAGCGCGCGGGCGAGCAACCCCGCGCCGGCCAGGCCGCCGCAGAACGCGGCCGTGATCGCCGCGTACGCACCGTAGGGAGGCGACTGTTCGGGCTCCACGACGCCCTTCTGCGCGTCCGCGCCGTTCGAGAAACTGGTAGGACCGCCCGCATGAAGATCCGGGCCGCGGTGCTCGAGGAGTTCGGCCGGCCTCTCGAGGTCCAGGAGGTCGACCTGGCCGAGCCGAAGGCAGGCGAGGTTCTCGTGCGCCTCGTCGCGTGCGGTGTCTGCCACACCGACCTGTACACGGCCTCCGGCGCCGATCCCTCCGGCTACGCGCCGACCGTGCTGGGGCACGAAGGCGCGGGCGTGGTCGAGCGGGTCGGCGAGGGCGTCGGCTCGCTCGCGCCGGGCGATCACGTCGTGACGCTCTTCTCACCGCAGTGCCGCGAGTGTGCGCACTGCCTGGACCCGCGCACGAACCTCTGCCTCGCGATCCGGGAGCAGCAGAACCAGGGCTACCTGCCCGACGGGACGACGCGCCTGTCTCGCGACGGCGAGCCGATCCGGCACTTCATGGGGACGTCCACCTTCGCGGAGTACACAGTCATGCCGGAGATCGCGCTGGCGAAGATCGCCCCGGAGGCGGCGCTCGACCGGGCGTGCGTCTTCGCCTGCGGTCTCTCTACCGGAATCGGCGCCGCGCTGAACACCGCCAAGGTCGAGCCCGGCTCGACCTGCGTCGTCTTCGGCGCGGGCCTCGTCGGCCTCGGCGCCGTCATCGGCTGCCGCCTCAGCGGGGCGGAGCGGATCGTGTGCGTCGATCCGGCCGAGACGCGGCTCGAGCTCGCACGTGGCCAGGGCGCAACCGACACGCTCACCGGCGGCCCGGAGGCCGTCGACCAGATCGTGGAGCTGACCGGCGGATTCGGCGCCGACTACACCTTCGAGGCGACCGGTCTCGTCGGTGTGATGCGCCAGGCTGTCGAGTCGGCGCGCATGGGCTGGGGCCTCGCGACCGTCTGCGGCGTGGCGGGCAAGGGGGAGACGCTGGAGGTCGTGCCGCGCTTCCTGATCACGGGCCGCCGCGTCGCCGGCTCCTCGTTCGGCGGTGTGAAGGGACGCGACCAGGTGCCGCAGTTCGTCGACCGCTATCTCGAGGGCGACATCGACGTCGACCCGCTCATCTCCCACACGCTCTCGCTGGACGGGGTCAACCGCGGCTTCGACCTCATGCAAGCCCAGGACGGCATCCGCAGCGTGATCTCGTTCGACAGCTGATCACGGCGATGGAGCTTCGCCCGCCTGATCCACCCCTTGCCGATGCTGTTGTCGCGCTGCGTCCTCTCAGCCTGACGGACGCTGTGGTCGTGGAGACTGCACTCGACGATTCGGACATTTGTCGGTGGTTCGACAACCGAGGCGTCTCCGCGCGCGACGTCGTCGAGCGCGCTGTGTCCAGGTGGCAAACCGGCGAGGCAGCCGAGTTCGCGCTTCTCCACCTCGAGGAGTGCGTCGGCTCTCTGTGGCTCACTCTCGGCGCGGACAGTCGGGCGAGCGTCGGCTACTGGCTTCTTTCGCGTGCTCGTGGGAAGGGCATCGCCAGTTGCGCGCTTGTGCTCGTGTCGCAGTGGGCATTCGCCGAGCTTGGTGTGAAGCGGATCGGTCTACTCACGGACCCGCGGAACGTGGCGTCGATGCGGGTTGCAGAGCGCGCCGGGTTTCAGCGCGAGGGCGTGCTCCGCTCCTGGGTGGATGTGAACGGCGACCCTGTCGACCACGTGTCGTTCTCACTCCTTCCGACCGATCGCGTTTCGGCGTAGACGAACGAGGCGCCGGTGCGGCCGATAGCCGGAGATACCCTGTCCGTAATGGCCGAGCTGCGCACAACCTCCTCCTACAGCCCGACCGGCGACCAGCCGCAGGCGATCGAGAAGCTCGGCGACAGGATCCTCGCGGGCGAGCGCTACCAGACGCTGGTCGGCGCGACCGGCACCGGCAAGACGGCGACGATGGCGTGGACGATCGAGAAGGTCGGCCGGCCGGCGCTCATAATCGCCCACAACAAGACGCTCGCGGCCCAGCTCTGCAACGAGTTCCGGGAGTTCTTCCCGCACAGCGCCGTCGAGTACTTCGTCTCCTACTACGACTACTACCAGCCCGAGGCGTACGTCCCGCAGGCCGACCTCTACATCGAGAAGGACTCGTCCCGGAACGACGACATCGATCGGCTGCGCCACGCCGCGACCTCGTCGCTGCTTTCCCGCCGCGACACGATCATCGTCGCCTCTGTCTCCTGCATCTACGGCCTCGGGTCGCCGGAGGAGTACGAGAAGCGCGTCGTCCTGCTGGCGACGGGAGAGGAGCACGACCGCGACCTGATGCTGCGCAAGCTCGTGGACATCCAGTACGCGCGCAACGACACGGCGCTCGGGCGCGGCCGCTTCCGTGTCAAGGGCGACGTGGTCGAGGTGCAGCCGGCGCACACGGAGTCCGCCTACCGCATCTCGCTGTTCGGTGACGAG
>WNGD01007242.1_pt1 | contig 12549 bp, 14 predicted proteins | sample 5400671 | NCBI WGS metagenome assembly WNGD01 (sample SAMN13153369, study PRJNA577476) | soil metagenome | isolation source: 40 cm soil or saprolite under grassland replicate 2 | place: USA:California | collected 2016-06-15
CGAGAATCACCGTTCAGCAACTAATTCAATGTCCAGCCATCGCTGTTCGAAGGCTCGTGTACGAGCAGCTTGGCGGGTTTTTGCCGCAATTGCGCTACGCTCCTGATTGGGAGATGTGGCAACGGGTTGCCTCTCAATTTTCGTTCTGGTTTGAGCCGTTAATCCTCGCCTGTTACCGAGTACACCCGAACTCTGCCACATCACGCATGCGGCTCGACGCTGCGGACATACGCGAAGTACGCGAGGTGATCAATCTGGCGACGGCTTACCACAGCCCTGCACGCGGTCGCGTGCTTGCCAGGAAAGCGCGCTCGTTTTACGCCGGAGTAGCTGTTTTGCACGCCCGCGATATGCTGATGAAAGCCGGATTTCGCCCTGCTTGGAGGCAGATACTCGGGGCCCTGCGCCTGTGTCATAGCCGACGCATCATTCAGCAGATTTCCTCGTTTCTTGTTTTATGGTTTCGAATCATTGCATCGCGGCTTAAACGTCGGATGAAGTGGAAATCCAATGCGCCTATTCACAGTTAAGGAACAGCCAATTTGCCGTACAGAGGCGCAATTGGTCCCAGCCGCTGCCGAATAGCCGGTTGATACGGAATCCATTCTCGGTTTCTTACGACGCGCCAATCCAGCCTGGCCGGATGCTCAGGTACGTTATCGATTGGCCCGCATCGGGCGTTTGGATGCAAAGGCAAAAGGACCGGACATGCTTTTTGAAGTTCTCCAGCGGGAGAAATGGAGGAACAGGCCGCTGGAAATCACGCTCTACGGTCAGGGGCCACAGGAAGAGTCTTGAAACGGTTGAAGAAATTCTGGGACATGGACCAGGTGCAATTTGCGGGCTATTCGGACGCCGTGGAATCAGTATTGTCGCAACACCATGGCTTGATTCTGCCTTCCCGATTCGAAGGTCTTCCGCTGGCTATCGTAGAAGCCATATTGTGCGGTCGCATCTGTATCACCACCGATGTCTCGGGCAATACCCAATTGCTGGAGGACAATGTGACGGGGTTGTGGCCCAAGCACCGACAGCGTTTCATTTCGACGAGGCCCTGGCGCGAGCATGGCAGAAGCGAGAGACGTGGCAACCGATGGGGCGGCGCGCGGCGGAAGCGGCGCGCAAGCAAATCACACCAGAACCGCTCGGATCATTCCTTAAAGAATTGGAGAACCTGATCTGATTTTCCTCCTGAAGTGTGTGCTTCTGCTTCCATTTCCGAGATCTTTTCCCATTACTTGTGGAAGCTCACCCAGGGCAAGCAAGTGAAGCAGCTGCTCGCGCGCGGCAAATGGGCGACTAGTTTTTGTTGATGGATGGGTTGTTCATGTATACTCAATTTCCCAATGGCATCTCGGTTGTTCTCTGCTGCTACAACAGTGCAACACGCGTGCCCGAAACCCCGCATCGCTCGGCCCGGTTGGAGCCTGCGGCCAAGGAACAGGATGTTTTGTTTCAAGTGCTGGCACGCCCCGCAATGGCGGGAGCGTGCTTTGGAGGTGAACCTGTACCGCACCGGGCCTTGGGAGCAAAGTCTGAAAAAGTTGCTGAATTGCTTGCAGATAAAAAACCTTCACTTTCGAGGTCATGTGGCGAATGTCAGAAACATCTGGGAGGAAAATCATCTACTCGTTCGGCCTTCACGTTCCGAAGGTCTGTCACTTGCTTTGGTGGAAGCGATGTGGTGCGGGCGTCCGGCTGTCGTGACAAACATCGGCGGCAACGCGGAAGTGTGTGTGGATGGAAAAACGGGGTTTGTTGCCGCTGCGCCGGAAGTGAAACTCCTTGAGGAAACTCTGGAGCGCGCGTGGAATAGCCGGACTGATCGGCAGCGCGTGGGGTTGGCTGCGCGCGCGCGCGCGGAACAACTCATTCCGAAAGACCCCCTAGGGGATTTTTGCGGGCAAATGGTGGCATGTGCAGAAAAGCAGAAAATGGAAATCGGAAAACAAAAATGATTTCAGTTTTCAGCTTTTGTATGGACCTTTCCGTAATCATCTGCACGCACGACCCCCGTGAGAATTACCTCACTCGCGTACTGAACGGGCTAAAGAGTCAGACGCTTCCCGCTAGCGAGTGGGAATTGCTCCTTGTCTCGCCGGTGTCGGCTCGGATCGACCTATCTTGGCATCCACACGCAAGAACTATTTGTGAAGAGCAACTAGGTCTGACGCACGCACGCCTGAGGGGAATCCGGGAGTCAAACGGCCAAATACTTGTTTTTATAGACGACGACAATGTCCTGTGTCCCGATTACCTTGCTGTTGCCCTTCAAACCATGCGCAAGAATGCCCTCTTAGGCGTTCTAGGTGCAGGTCGAATCTTACCAGAGTTTGAGGCGCCTCCGACAGCGGAAGTAATACCGTTCCTGAACAGCCTTGCGCTCCGTGATGAGCCGCGCGCCCACTACTCCAACGAAACCACGCATCATACTCCCGCGCTCCCCTATGGAGGTGGCTTGTGCGTGCTTCGGAAGTTCGCGCAATCCTATCTGGATTCCTGCCGTATTCGTACTGTAGCAACGAGTCTTGGCCGGAGCGGGGAGGACCTGCTCTCCGGAGAAGATATCGATCTTGCCCTCCATGCTTGTCGTGAAGGGTACCTTGCCGGAGTCATTCCCGAGTTGCAGCTGACTCACCTAATCCCATCATCGCGTTTGGACCCAAACTACCTTGTAAGACTCGCAGCAGGACACGCAGTTGCGAATTATCATCTTGCGCGGCTTTGGGGTTGGAACCCCGGGGACACGCAAAATCCCATTCTGAAACGACTTAGGTATTGGAAATCCAAAGGCAAGCTAAAGGGACTCGCTCGGCAGATATTTACTGCTATTAATCAAGGCACAGAGCGAGGACGGCGACAGTGGCAGAAGAACAGTGCAGAGTTAGTTGATTAGACAGCTCGGCTACGATGAGCGAACTCAATCGAATATGGTTCTACCTTAATCCAACGGAATTCCCGGAGGGCAATATTGAGGCGGAGTCAGTTGATGCAGCTTTACGAAGCCTCGGTCCGGCTTGGCAAACGGCCACTGCGTGGCACTGGACTTATCAGACATATCTCCGACTGCGCTCGGTTTCGCAAGAGTACAGATTAACTCGAAACCTGCCTGAAAGAGGCATCCTCGTTGCATTCCGTGGATCAATCCCATTCGAATACAAACCGCCTGCTAGGGTGTTATTCGTCTGCATCTGTGGAGACGGGGGACCGCATCCTTTTGGACATCTTCAGATAGTCCAGAATCCGTCCCAACTCACCATGGTCCCGGATAGCTTTCACCTACCGCACTGGCCGCAATTCGATATTCTCTCGCGAGATCCATCTCGTGGCGACGTTTTTGAAAACATCGATTTCTTCGGTGATGAGCCGAATCTGCAGGAACAATTTCGGTCATCCGAGTGGATCGAATTTCTCCGAAGTATTGGGTGCGTTTGGCGCGTGCGTCGATCGCAAGAATGGCACAACTATCGCGAGACGGACGCCGTTTTAGCGATCCGTTCATTTGATCGTAATTTGCACCACAGGAAGCCGGCATCGAAGCTGGTGAATGCATGGCACGCGCACGTTCCGGCCATTTTGGGCCGCGAATCCGCATATCGAGCACTTCGCCGCAGCTCACTCGATTACATCGAGGCGAGCTCGTTTGTCGAAGCCAAGGCCGCTGTCGAAATGTTAAAGAGAGATTCCGGCTTGCGCCGTGACATGGCGGAGAATGGCAGACGCCGAGCTCCTGAAACCAACGTCGAAACGTTGACTGCACAGTGGCGCGAATTTTTCACCGAAGTTGCTCTATCTAGTTATGAACGCCTGCTTCAGCGAGGCCCGGTATGGCGGGCAGCATTTTTTGGTAAACGCTATGCCGCTATTCGTTGGCAAGGATTGAAGGCGCGCGTTTTGCGTTAGTCTTGAACGCGTGGAGAACTCGAACTACTCCTTACCGAAAACGCGACCGGCCGATCCTGCGCGGGATGTCGAACCTGCGCGCGCCGTTCTGACGCTGGCTCTTGGAAAGCCAATCTACTTTGAAATGGCTATTAATCTCGCGAGGTCATTCCTCTGGTGGCACCGCAATTCCGATATTCGCTTTTTCATGGCGACGGATCTAACGACGAAGTTGCCACCGGATTTATCGGGTGTCCGGACGATCAGACTCGATCCCGGGCAATTCGGTGCCGGCTTTTCCTCTAAGCTGCATCTCGACAAGCTAGCCCCCGCCCGAGAGACACTTTTCGTTGACGCCGATTGCTTGTGCGTCGGAAACCTCGATGACGTATTCGAGAGGTTCCGCGGATGCGATGTGTCGGTCGTCGGAAGAGAAGAAAGCGAAGGCGAGCTCTTCGGCGACATCCGGAGGCGATGTCAGGCAGTCGGCGTCCCCGCGGTCCCGCGCTTCTGTGGCGGGCTGTATTTCGTGCGAAAAACACAAGTGTCTGACGCGGTATTTGCCACCGCACGCGAGCTTGAGACGCGTTATGAAGCGCTTGGAATGATCCGGCTTCGTGGGGTCCCTAACGAAGAACCCCTCATTAGTCTAGGGATGGCGATTCACAAACAGCACCCGGTTTCCGAAGACGGTACTATCAAGGCCGAACCGATGTTCTTTTCTGGGCAAACGAAAATTGATATATTCGAGGGCAAGGCCCGGTTATTCAACCGATCCGGACGCGCGAAGCCGTTCCCTGATTGGAACATTCCGGACGAGGCGCATCCCGTGATCGTGCACTTCAATTGCGAGTTCGCTGAGCAGCCCCCTTACACGACCGAAGCATGCCGCTTAAGGCTTGTAATGCGCGATCATTGGCCTCTGCTGCTGGCTACGGTTTACGCGCAGTTGACCCAAGCCCTCCCATTCTGGGTTTCACAAAGATTCAAAAACATCTTCCGCCCAATTTATCGGTATTGCTTTGGCGTGCGCGCCATAAGACCTTCTGCACGTCTGCCGGAATCGAAATAGCCCTTTCCAATGAATACCCGCGCCTTCCGCCGGAACTGCGCAAAGGCGAGGATACATATCGCGAAGAACAGTTTCATGAGGCGCTCAGAAAGGTGAGCGGAATGATCTTTTTATGCGAGCACGAGACGCAAGGGATCGCGTACCAGCAGGCGCTGTCTGCGGGCATACCGATCCTCGCTTGGGATCGCGGTGGTTATTGGCAGGATCCTGATTACTATCCTTATCGAGTGAAGTTTAAGCCTGTGTCTTCAGTGCCCTATTTGGATGATCGTTGTGGCTTGAAGTTCGAATCAGCGGCTGAGTTCCCTAAGCGGTTGTCGGAGTTTCTTGGAAAACTCGACGCAAACGGGTTCCACCCACGTGCGTACATTCTTGAGAATCTTACCCTAGAACACTGTGCCAGCCGATATCTGGAAATTGTTGAAAACGTGCAACAATCGCTCGCCGAATGAAGATCGTTCATGCCCTTAGCTGGTACTTTCCACACCACTTAGGTGGAACCGAGGTTTACGTGGCCGAATTGTCACAACGACTCCGAAAAGCGGGATACGATGTTTTGATTGCTGCGCCGCTCGCGGGGGCCGAGGCCGAGCAGCGATACGACCACGAAGGCATTCCTGTCTACCGCTACCCGACGCCACGGAATCCCACGCGAAACGAGTGTCAAGCCCGCACGGGTGTTCGCGGCGCTGAACGATTTCACCGCTGGCTTCAGCGCGAGCGGCCCGATTGGGTACATTTTCACAGTTTCAGCACCGGCTTGAATGTTCCTGAAATCAAAGCCGCTCGTGCCGCGGGCGCACGGGTTCTAGCGACAAATCACTTGGCGAGTCTCGGGTTTATCTGCCAGCGAGGTACACTAATGCGGTGGGGAGAATACTTGTGCGATGGTATTTGTGAGCCGATTAAGTGCGCCGAATGCGAATTGCAACACCGCGGCCTGCCCAAGAACCTGGCCCGGATTACGGCGCGCGTGGGAAACATGCTCCGCATCCGCGGTGTCCCCGGGAAGATCGGCTCCGCTCTAGGCATGCCCGAACTCATCCGGTACAACCGCGACCTTCAACATAAAATCTTCGATTTGATAGAGTGGTTCGTCGTCCTCAATAGATGGGCTGCCGATGCGCTCGTGGCAAACGGTGCGCCGCGCGATAAAGTTCTGCTGAATTATCTCGGTGTCAGCAACCTGAACTGTGATGCTAAGTTGCGCATCCCTCGGGCTGCGGGTGCCCCGGTAAAGGTCGGATATTTCGGCAGAATTGTGGAGCTGAAGGGAGTCGTGGAGCTTGCTCAGGCTTTTGCCCTCTTGCCAAGTGATCTAAACATAGAATTAGAGTTTCGAGGGCCTCTAGATGGCAAGGAGGCGCAACTTCTCGTTGCAAAGCTGCAGGAGATCGTTCGCCACGACGAACGCGTTATCTTCTCGCCGAGCGTTCCCCCAGCCCAGGCACCACAAGTCCTCGCCAGGTTCGATGTTCTCTGCATTCCGTCTATCTGGTTCGAAAACGGCCCCACCGTGATGTTCGAAGCGCACGCTGTGGGGACTCCGGTCCTGGGTTCGCGCATCGGCGCGATGGCGGAGATCATCTCCGATCGACTCAATGGCCGCTTAGTAGCTCCCGGCAATGTCACCGAATTAGCAGCGGCGCTCGAGGAGATCGTTCGACATCCTACCTCGACGATTGATCAATGGCGAACACGGCTGCCTGTCCCGCGAACGATGGACGACATCGCGCTCGATTATCTTAGGCTTTATCAGAGTTGATCGCCCTATCAAAAGACTGATGCGGAACATAATCAAAGCAATCCTACGTGGAATTTTGCCCGAGCGGCTTCTCACGAGTCTGCGCTGTCTAGTGTACCCACGACGATTCGCGTATCTCCCCGGCCTTACGTATTGTGCAGATGGCATGGCTTGCGTTCACAGCACCGCAGCACTCGAAGAGCCGAAGTTTGTGGAAGGGTACGAACTCGTTAAAGCTAGTGGCGCATGGGCAGGTTGCGACCTGCAATGGCGCGCGTATGTAATTTGCTGGGCCGCCGATAAAGCAGCGCGACTCACCGGCGATTTTGTCGAATGTGGCGTTAACCAAGGTGGGTATTCACGCCTGGCGATGCATTACATCGACTTCCAGTCGATGCCAGATAGGAAGTTCTATCTCCTGGACACATATTGCGGCACGCCTGTTACTAGCTACTCACGAGGCGAGAACCCTGCTACTCGACACGCGTTCACCGAATGCTTTGAGCATTCCAAAAATGTCTTCCGGTCATTTCCCAATGCAATTCTAATTCGTGGCGAAGTGCCGGGAACGCTCCCACAAGTCGCTTCAGAGAAGATTTGTTATCTTTCGCTGGATATGAATGCCGTTAGACCAGAACTGGCCGCGGCGGAATACTTCTGGGACAAGCTTGTGCCCGGTGCGCCAGTGGTTCTGGACGATTACAACTGGATTGGCTACGAGGAGCAAAAGAAGGGCTTCGATCTCTTCGCCGCGCAGCGTGGTGTGGAGGTCCTTAGCTTGCCAACCGGCCAGGGATTGATTTTTAAGCCGTGATTAACCTTTTCTATGAGCAGCCGGACAACGATCGATGGCTTCCGCTCGATCGCTATCCTCGCCGCTTGATACGGCGGGTCGTCCGCGGGAAGCGCCGGCCAGGCGGCCATGATCTTGTCTTTTTGAATCTAAGAAAGGGCCTTGATCGACTCGGTATCCGCTACCGCGTGAACGATTACCGCCACCTGCGGCGGCATCCTGGAGAGGTCGCCTGCGTTATCGGTAAGCCCCATGTCTTAGAGAAGGTTCCCTCCAAGACTCCGGTGCTATTTGGTGCGGCGCAGTTCTCGCATCCCGATGAACAACCGGGCTTTTTTGCTCGTCATCAAAACATTCGGAAGATTCTCGTTCCGGGAGAGTGGGTGCGGAAAATGTGGGAGCCATACTTCGGTAGCCGAGTTTCTGCATGGCCAGTTGGGATTGACACACATCATTGGATACCGGAAACCGGTGAGGCGAAGAGCGTTGACTTTATCCTCTATGACAAGGTTCGTTGGGAGCACAACAGGTTCGAATTAGAACTCATCAATCCCATCGTTGAGCGCTTGCGCGACGATGGATTGACGTTCCATGTGTTCCGGTACGGCGCGTATGAAGAGTCCGAGTTCCATACGCATCTCAAGCGCGCTCGGGCTATGATCTTTCTCTGCGAGCATGAGACCCAGGGTATAGCATATCAGCAGGCGCTCGCTTCTGGAGTGCCTATCCTGGCATGGGACCGCGGCGGCTTCTGGCGAGACCCTAACTTTTATCCGCGCGTCATTGAATTCGGTCCCGTTTCCTCAGTGCCTTACTGGGACGAGCGATGTGGCATCAGGTTCGAGAGCGCTCCTGATTTTGCGTCTTCGCTAGCAAATTTTTTGCAGCAGCGGGATTCATTTGATCCTCGCGCCTACATACTTGAGAATTTGACGCTCGAGAAATGCGCGGCCCGCTACCTCCAGTACCTCACGGAAGTTGAAAGCTATGGTTAATCTGGCGCGGGCTTTCGCGCAACTTCCGTCTAACCTGCAGATCACTCTAGATTTTCGGGGACCGGTCGTTGGTCCGCACGAGCAGGGGCTGGTAACTCGCTTAAAGAAAATTCTGCGTGTGGAGCCGCGCGTTAACTTCTGCGATCAGGTTACCCTGGATAAGGCCGCTAAAGTTCTAGCGGGTTATGACGTTGTCTGCATACCGTCGATCTGGTTCGAGAACGGGCTGACAGTCATGCTGGAGGCGCTACCTGTTGGAACACCAGTAATTGGAACAGCGATCGGAGCAATGCCGGAAGTAATCTCGCACGGGGTGAACGGTTGGTTGGTCGAACCGGGAAACACTGAAGCGCTGGCGGAAGCGTTGCGAGCGATTGCACAGGATCCAGCGGAGACGATCGATCGTTGGCGGCAGCATTTGCCTCCGCCCCGAACAATGGATGATGTCGCTCGCGATTACCTGAGACTGTACGAACCCCTGTAGAATGCTGCCTTGGCTCAAAGAAATCGTAAAGGTTCGTGCTCCGCGATTAGCTATGGCATACCGGCACTTCCAGTCGTACTGGACAGGACGTCGATGGGTTGGCAAAGGAATGGACGCTTTCAGAGAGATCCACGACCGCAATGTGTGGAACGAGCCCGAGTCGAAATCGGGAATTGGATCAAGTTTACGGGCTACAGAGGCAATACGCGCGGAGTTACCGAGTCTGCTTGATCGTCTGGGCGTGAAATCGATCCTCGACGGGCCTTGCGGTGACTTCTATTGGATGGCCAAGACTGACCTCGGAAACCGGAGTTACACGGGAATCGACGTTGTGCCGGCACTTATCGATGAGTTAAGCCGAAAATATCAGGCCGATAATCGGCATTTCATCTGCCTCGATCTATCGAAGGCCGATCTGCCACACGCTGATTTAATCCTCTGCCGCGACTGCCTTGTCCACTTCTCGTTCAGTGACATCAAAAGGACGCTGAAGAACTTTCGCCGGTGCGGCGCCAGGTTAATTCTTACCACGACTTTCCCCCGGCATCCGTTCAACGTCGATTGCCCGACAGGGCATTGGCGTGCAATCAACCTGGAGCTTCCGCCGTTTAAATTTCCGCCACCCATGGAAATTTTGAACGACGATGTAGGAAAGCCTGGCGTGTTAACAGACAAGAGCCTTGGGTTGTGGAGGCTGGACACGTTACCGTTATAGCATTCATGTTAAGAACGCGTGCGAAAAAGCTGCGCATATGCGTCGTGACCGCCGGTCAATTGTCTACCTGCCCCAGAATGGTCAAGGCCGCGGATGCACTGGCAGATGACGGATACGCAGTAACGTTGGTCAGTAGCAACGGTTGGGCAGATTGGGCTGCGGAAGCAGACCGCGAGCTGTATGCCACGCGCAACGGGAGGTGGCGTTGGGTGTGCGTGAACTGGGATCAACGCTCCGCGTCGACCACAAGGTTTCGGAGTCGTATACGCTCAAAGCTCGCGAAGGAGCTGGTTAATCGTTTCGGGGCGAAGCGATTGCCTCTGCGTATTCTGGGAGATGCCCACATTCGGATCAATCGCGAGTTGCTTGCTGCGACGGTACGGCAGGAATGCGACTTTATTTACGGGGGAGGTTCAGCGCTCGTCGCGACCGCTGCTGCAGCGGCGAAGAGTAACACGCCGTTTGGCTTAGACCTAGAGGATTTCCACAGTGCGGAAGAAGTCGGGCAGATTGGCACAGTAGAGGAAATCGAGCGCAGGCTGCTGCAACGATCCGTCTTTCTGACCGCAGGGAGTGCGGCGATCGCCAAAGGATACCGCGCGAAATACAAGCTGCGAGTTGAACCCATTAACAACACCTTCCCACTCCGACTGTTGGCCCCATCTCCACAGGTTACTCGCGAGCCGCTAAAGATTTATTGGTTCAGTCAAACCATCGGTCGGGGACGCGGTCTCGAGGAGGCTGTTCGCGCGCTGGGGCTGGCCGACATATCTGCCCAACTATATCTGCGGGGTCGACCTGCGAGCGGGTATGTCAGCGATTTGTCATCGCTTGCCCAAACTGTCGCTCCGAAGCTTGCATTACTCGTGCTGCCGCCGGCGGCGCCGGATCGAATGGTCGAGCTCGCACAAGGCTATGACGTCGGATTATCTCTAGAGCAGCACTGGCCATTGAACCGCGAACTTTGTCTTACCAATAAAGCTTTTATCTACATTCTTGCGGGCCTGGCGGTCGTTTTCACTAATACAGCTGGGCAACGCCACCTCGCTTCCGAGCTTCGCGAAGGGGCGTACATTTACGAGCAAGGAGATGTCGCGAGCCTGGCAGCCGCTCTGCGCCGATGGGCCGATGACAGGAATCGCCTCCAGAGGGCGAAAGAAACATCATGGTTGGCAGCGCAGCGAAGATGGCACTGGGAGCACCATGAGGAGCGCGGTCGATTACTAAGTATCATCCGGAACGCTATCGCTGAAAGATCATGAGAATTGCGATCACAGCGGATCCATACATCCCCGTTCCACCCATCGGTTACGGTGGCATCGAGCGTACGGTTGATTTCGTGTGCCGGGGATTAACGCAACGCGGTCATAAGATTACGCTATTCGCCCATCGCGACAGTTCCACGATTGCGACGCTGATACCCTATGGTGTCCCGCCTCATCGTGGAATGGCGCCCCGACTGAAGGAGCTATGGCAGCTTGGCACTGGTCTTTTTACAAGACGCAAGGAGTTCGACGTGGTGATTAGTTGGGGTCGTCTGGCAGCCTTACTCCCAATCCTGTCATGGCGTACCATTCCCAAAATCCAGCGCTATTGCCGCAGCAGTGTCCCATGGACAAGTGTCCGAATAGCGACGGCACTTGCCGGAAAATCCATCGAGTTCGTGGGGGCCTCTACCAGCGTATATCACGAGGACAATAAAATTCCCGCAGGCTCCTGGCGGACGATTTTTGACGGTGTCGAAATGGATCGCTACACCTTCGTACCGTCTGTTTCACCCGATGCTCCGTTGGCGTTCCTGGGACGCCTTTGTCCCGGGAAAATACCTCACGTCGCGATCGCCGTCGCGAAAGCCACAGGGCGTCAACTCATTCTCGCGGGCAACCGGGAGCCCGATGCTGACGATCCCACCTATTTTGAGCGCGAAGTCGAGCCGCATATCGACGAGCAACAGATCCAATACATCGGTACGGTAAATGACGAACAAAAGAATTCATTGCTCGGACGGTCAGCCGCGCTCTTGTTTCCAACCGCATTCAAAGAAGCCTTTGGTATCGTAATGGCAGAAGCGTTCGCATGCGGAACACCGGTGCTTGCTTCACCACGCGGAAGTGTCCCGGAAGTCGTTCGAGAAGGAAAAACAGGATTTATCTGCGCTACGGTTGATGACTTCGTCAGAGCGGTGGCTAAGGTGCCAACCTTGAATCGTCGAATAATCCGTCAGGAGTGCGAGCAGCGCTTCAGTGCTCAAGTGATCGTCGACCAGTTCGAACAACTCTGTTTTGAGATGACGCGGAGACGTATTCGATGATTAATGCAAGGGAGGCGCGTCGTCGCATCGTACGCAGATGTGGATACCGCATCACGCGCCGGCAGCCCGGCGTTCGTGGCCAAGCCATGGAGGAGGCATTGGCCGTGATGAAGTCAATGGGCTTTCATCCGAATGTAGTAATCGATGATGGAGCGAATTTTGGCCAATGGACGCGCTCCATTCATCCGCTCTTCCCGAACGCGCGATGGCATCTGATCGAACCCCAACCAACTTGTCATCCCGAGTTGGCTCGATTCGCCGCGAAGCACCGCGATATGGCGCTCCATCGGGTCGCACTTACTCAGCCCGGCGTCCGGGAAGTTTCTCTCACGGGCATTGGCACAGATGGTGGATCTTCAGGAGCATACATATCTAACTCGGAGCAACGCAACAGTGACTTCTCCACCGCATCACCCTCTGGAAGCATAAAATTACCGTTCATCTTTGTCTGGTTGTCGCGGTCAGGTATGAGAAAAGAAATATTGGAAAGGTTGCAAGTTGAAATGTAAGGAATGGGATAACACTACTTGCGCACGGACAGACTTTTTGCCCA